>Ga0208938_1000291_pt1 | contig 42628 bp, 39 predicted proteins | sample AD_UKC125_MetaG_FD_184434 | JGI IMG/M metagenome (GOLD analysis project Ga0208938, IMG submission 184434) | Active sludge microbial communities of municipal wastewater-treating anaerobic digesters from USA - AD_UKC125_MetaG (SPAdes) (version 2) | ecosystem: Engineered > Bioreactor > Anaerobic >... | reverse complement strand
ATGTGGCCGCGATGCCCCTGGATGAAGCGACCCAGCTTCAGATGGCCACCATCGCCCAGGGCGCCCAACAAGTCAGCGTGCAGGCGGCCACGGTCGAGGTACCGTCCGCTGAGGAGATTGCGGCGGCCGCAACGGCCACCGTGACCAGTGCGGTGTCGGCAGCCGGCGGCACGCCCGTGGACACGGCGCAGGTTGCCGCTGACGCCCAAGCACTGGTTGCCCAGGCCCTCACCGCCGCGAGCACAGTGCCCACAACGACGACCACCGCGGGTACCGCGATCGGCGCAGACGCGATCGTGGCCGGCGTCACCACCGCCCCGGTCGTCACGACCGATCCCCAGGCTGCACCACAGCCAGAACGAGGTTTCTTCGCCACGGTCCTGATCGGGCTCTTCAAGGCCTTTGCCTGGCTCATGCTCTTCCTGGGCATCGCCGTCGTGCTCCTGCGGATCCGCGCCATCCGGCGGCAGAAGGCACGGCGGGAAGCGATGATGCGCCAGAACCCACGCGATCGGGAACCTGCCCGCCTGCCGTAGGTGATGGGCACCGCCTCCTCGGCGCTTAGCCGTCGAGGAGGAAGAACTCCCGCAGCGGAGCCCATACGCCGTCGTCGGACTGCTCGTAGAGCGTCAGACAGTCGGCCGTGAAGGCCGCCTCGTAGTCGGCAAGGGTCTGCTGCGCGACGGTCAGGACAGCTTCTGGCAGGTCGTGGGCGATGGTCACGTGCGGGTGGTATTCGAAGCGTAAGGACCTGCCCAAGGGACCTGAGCGCACGTCGGCCTCCATAGTGGTGATCTCACGAGCCCCACTGGCCACGCGCACGTAGACCACCGGGGAGACGGGTCGGAAAGTGCCCGTTCCCTGCAGAACCACCGGAAACGCCTCATGCCTGCGGGCAACGGCTGCGAGGTGGCGCTCCACGGCTGCGACGTCCTTCACCTGGGTCGGCGGCAGCAATGTCACATGGGCCTGAATCAGGTGGGCGGCCGGATCGCCGAACCGGTCGCGCCACCCCTCGAGCTCATCTGCGAAGGGCCGCGGGATGGCGATCGCGACACCAATGCTGAGCGTCACTGCTGGCCGCCGGCCTGCAATCCCATCGCGGCATAGGCGGCGGCCACCGTGGGCCGGGCCGCCTCGCGGGCCCGTTCACCCCCGTGACGGATGAGCCGGTCGAGCTCCGCGGGGTCGGCCAGCAGTTCCTGCGTCCGCTGCGCGATGGGCGCGGCAACGGCAACGACCGCCTCTGCAGCAGCAACCTTGAGCGGCCCGTACATCCCGCCACCGAACTCGGCCTCGACCTGCGCGACGGTGCGTCCGGTCGCCGCCGCCAGGATGGTGATCAGATTGGACACCCCGGGCTGCCCTGCCGGGTCGTAGCGGACCTCGCTGCCGGAGTCCGTCACGGCTGACTTGATCTTCTTGGCCATCTGCTTGGGCGGGTCGAGCAGGAATACACAGCCGCCCGGCACCGACTTGCTCATCTTGGACGTCGGATCCTGCAGGTCGAGGATCTTGGCGGTGTCCTTGACGATGTAAGGCTCGGGCACCACAAATGTGGTGCCGTACCGGCTGTTGAACCGTTCGGCCAGGTTGCGGGTCAGCTCCAAGTGCTGACGCTGGTCCTCACCCACGGGCACGTACTGGGCTTGATAGAGCAGGATGTCCGCGGCTTGCAGGCAGGGGTATGTGAACAGCCCCACCGAGGCCCCCGCACTCCCTTCTCGGGCCATCTTGTCCTTGAACTGCGTCATCCGCGACGCCTCGCCATAGCCGGTCAGACACATCATGATCCAGGCGAGTTGGCTGTGCTCGGGAACGTCACTCTGCACGAACAGCGTGGCACTGGTCGGGTCGATACCCATGGCCACGAGTTGCGCGAAAGAAACCCGCGTACGCTCACGCTGCAGGGCGGGATCCACGGGGACGGTGATCGCATGCAGGTCCACGACGCAGTAGAAGGCCTCGTTGTTCTGCAGGGAGACCCACTGCTGCAGAGCCCCGAAATAGTTGCCGATGTGGAAGGACTCGCTGGTTGGCTGAATGCCGGACAGGATGCGGGGCATGGTTCCTATTGTGTCGGGTGTTGCCCTGCTATTCGGCGTCGGGCGTCGGCACCCGCGGGGCCATGGTGACCAGCACCTTGGCGATCCGTCGACCATCGAGTTCGCGCACGGCCAGCTGATGACCGTTGATATCGACCGTGTCGCCAGCCGATGGCAGCCGCGCCAGTCGAGCGATCATGTATCCGGCAACCGTTTCGTAGGGACCCTCGGGTAGTTCGATGCCGATGTCCTCCGCGAAGTCGTCGATGCTCAGCAGTCCATCGACCACTGCCTCGCCGCCGCGCTGGGCCGTAGTCGCTTCCCGGGCATCGAACTCGTCGCGGATGTCCCCGACCAGTTCCTCCACGAGATCCTCCAGGGTCACGATCCCGGCGGTGCCCCCGTACTCGTCGGCAACGATCGCCAGATGAGAGCCGGCGTCGCGCATCTGCTGCATGGCGGGCAGGATCGCCAGACTATCGGGGAAGCGCAGAACCGGCCGTACTAGTTGCTCCACGCGCACGGTCCGGCTTGCCACCCCGGGATCCAGCAGGTCGCGCACGTGGACGAATCCGATCACCTCATCGGCAGACCCCTCCACAACCGGGTAGCGGGAGTGTGGCATCTTGCGCACCTTGCCCACTGCCTGGCGCACCGACGTGGACCCGTCGAGGAACTCCACCTCTGTGCGTGGCACCATCACCTCGGCCAGCTCACGGCCGCCGGCCGTGATGACATCATCGATCAGTTCTCGCTCTTCGGTGCTCAGTGACTCCTGGGCTGCCACAAGGCCGCGCAGTTCCTCCCCAGAGATCCCCTCCTTCGCCGCGGTCGGGTCGCCTCCGAGCAGTCGCACGACGGCATTGGTCGAGATTGACAAGAACCAGATGAACGGCCGGCTGACCGTGGCCAAGACATCGACCGGGCGGGCCACCGACATTGCAATGCCCTCGGCTCGCTGCAGGGCCAGCCGCTTGGGCACGAGTTCACCGAGCACCAGCGACAGATAGGCGATCACGACCGTCACCAGTACGAAGGCCACGGTGTCCGCGAGGCCGCTCGGCATGCCGGCGCTGATCAGCCACGGCGTGACCTGCGGAGCGATCCGGGAAGCGCCAAAACCTGCCGAAAGGAATCCGGCCAGAGTCACCCCCACCTGGACGGCGGCAAGGAATCGGTTGGGATCACTCACCAAGCTTTTGAGGCGCCGGCCTCGGCTGCCCGCGGTGACGGCTAGGTGGTCGATCTGCGACTCGCGCAGGCTCACCAGGGCCGTCTCTGCTGCGGAGAAGAACCCACCGATCAGCGTGAACAGCAGGACCACTCCAATGTTGGTCAGCAACTCATTCACTGTTTAAGGGTAAGTGCTGGGCCGGGCCCGGAAAGTGGCGCCGCACGGCCTACCAATCCAGCACTACCGTCACCGGCGCGTGATCACTCCAGCGGTCGGCATACGTGGGCGCGCGCCCAACCTCAAATGTCCGGCAGACGGGCGCGAGATCGGGTGAGGCCAGTACACAGTCGATACGCCAGCCAGCGTCGTTGTCGAATGCCTTACCGCGCCAGCTCCACCATGTGAACCCTGCATCCCGACCCAGATCGATCCAGCCAAGGTCGTCGTACCACTGCGTCAGGTAGGCGCGCTCCGACTCCAGGAAACCGGCCTTGCCAACGTTGCCGCGCCAATTCTTGATGTCGGCCTGCTGGTGGGCCACATTCAGATCCCCACACACCAGCGCCGGTGAGCGCTGCTCCATCCACTTGCCCATGGCGTCCAGGAAACGGTGCTTGTCGTCCTGCGCGGGAGTGTCCGCCTGGCCGGTGTGGACATAGACGCTGGCGATCTCCAGATCGCCGATCCGGGTGGCCACCCAGCGCCCCTCGTCATCGGCGCAACCCAGGTCCTGGGTGACCTGCAGTGGTTTGCGACTCAGGATCGTGACGCCAGCATGACCGAGCCGGACCGCAGAGGGCCGGTGCGCCAGATGCCACCCCTGAAAGGTGTCACCAAGCGCGCCGGCCAACTGCTGGTCTGTCGCCCGCACTTCCTGCAGGCAGATGACATCGGCCTCCTGGGCAGCCAGCCACTCAACGCCCCCGCGCCGGACTGCCGCCCGGATGCCGTTGACGTTTGCGCTGACCAGCCGCATCAGGCCATCGCGGCTTGCAGGTTGTCGTCAATCGCAGCGAGGAACTCCTGGGTGGTGAGGTGCGGCTGATCCGGACCGACGAGCAACGCCAGATCCTTGGTCATCTTGCCGCTCTCCACTGTCTCGATGCAGACCCGCTCCAGCGTATGGGCGAACTGCGTGACCTGCGGGGTACCGTCGATCTTCCCGCGGTGCGCCAGACCCTGGGTCCACGCGAAGATGCTCGCGATCGGGTTCGTCGAGGTCGGATTACCCTGCTGGTGCTGGCGGTAGTGCCGGGTGACCGTACCGTGCGCGGCCTCGGCCTCCACAGTCTTGCCGTCCGGGGTCATCAGCACTGAGGTCATCAGCCCCAACGAGCCGAAGCCCTGCGCGACGGTGTCCGACTGCACGTCACCGTCATAGTTCTTACACGCCCAGACGTAGCCGCCCTCCCACTTCATGGCGGCGGCGACCATGTCATCGATGAGCCGGTGCTCATAGGTGATGCCGGCGGCTGCGAACTCGGCTGCGAACTCGGCCTCGTAGACCTCGGCGAAAATGTCCTTGAACTGCCCATCGTAGGCCTTCAGGATGGTGTTCTTCGTCGACAGGTAGACGGGGTAGTTGCGGCTCAGGCCGTACCGCATCGATGCCCGCGCGAAGTCGCGGATCGAGTCGTCGAGGTTGTACATGCCCATGGCCACACCGCCGCCCGGGAAGTCGTAGACGTCGAACTCCATCGGCTGTGAACCATCGGCGGGCGTGTAGGTCATAGTCAGCGTGCCCGGGCCGGGGACCTTGAAGTCCGTGGCGCGGTACTGGTCACCGAACGCATGACGACCAACCACGATCGGCTTGGTCCATCCGGGCACCAACCGCGGGATGTTGCTGATGATGATCGGCTCGCGGAAGATGACCCCGCCAAGGATGTTGCGGATCGTCCCGTTCGGCGAGCGCCACATCTTCTTGAGGCCGAACTCCTCGACGCGCGCCTCGTCCGGGGTGATGGTGGCGCACTTGACCCCGACGCCGTACTTCTTGATGGCCTCGGCGGAGTCGATAGTGATCTGGTCGTCGGTCGCGTCCCGGCTCTCAATGCCCAGGTCGTAGTACTTCAGGTCCACGTCGAGGTAGGGCAGGATCAACTGCGCCTTGATGAAGTCCCAGATGATCCGGGTCATCTCGTCGCCGTCGAGTTCGACGACCGGATTGGCTACCTTGATCTTGGCCATCGCTCAGAGATCCTGAACGTCGGCTTGCTTGGCACGCACGGCCTCGGCGGCCTCGAGCAGCCCGGCGAGCTCAGTCTGCGTCAAGTCGGCCTCCACGACCTTGCGCACACCCTCGCGGCCGATCTCGCCCTCCACTCCCAGGTATACGCCGTCGATGCCGTACTCACCGTCGACCCAGGCGCACACCGGCATGACCTCGCCGGCGTCCTCGATCACGGCCTTGGCCATGCGGGCGGCCGCGGCCGATGGAGCGTAGTAGGCGCTGCCAGTCTTCAGCAGCGCGACCACCTCGGCGCCACCATTGCGGGTGCGCACGACGAGCTCCTCGATCTCCGCCTCGGACAGGAAGTCGGTTAGAGGAGCGCCGTCGACGGTACAGCGCGATGGCACCGGCACCATGGTGTCGCCGTGGCTGCCCAGCGTCAGCGTGCGCACGCTGGCGATCGGCTTGCCGAGTTTGTCGGCGACGAAGTGTGTGAAGCGAGCGGTGTCCAGCATGCCTGCCTGGCCCATGACCCGGCTGGGCGGGAATCCGGTGGCCAGTTGGGTCAGGGCGGTCATCTCGTCCAGAGGGTTACTGACCACGATCACGACGGCGCCGGGGGCGTGCCGCGCCACGTTCTCAGCGACCTGGCGAACGATCTTCGCATTCGTCTCGATGAGGTCCATCCGGCTCATCCCCGGCTTGCGCGGTAGACCCGCGGTGACGACCACGATGTCCGATCCGGCGATCGCCTCATACCCGGAGCCGTCGAGGCCAGTGGTCTGACCGACGACCTTCGTCTCGAAGCCCTCCACAGGGCGCGACTGATTCATGTCCAGAGCCAGGCCCTCGGCCTTGCCCTCCACGATGTCGGTCAGGACAACCTCGTCAAAGACGTTGTACTCGGCCAAACGCATTGCTGTGGTCGATCCATAGAAACCTGCTCCGACAACCGTGACTTTTCCCGCCATGACTCACCTTTCGAAGTACGCCGTTTGGCCCTTTGCCAAGGGTATCGAACGCCTGTGACATGATCGCGCCGCACGGGTGTGACAGGGGTCACCTCGGCTGCGGCGATCCGATCGCCGGTCAGGTTCGCCTGATTCGTTCCCACGCGCCCGTTCGGGTGGGACGAACCGTCACTTCAACAAGTAGAGGGTGGCAGCCAGGCCCACTGCCAATGCGGCGAAAGCCGCGGCATCGAGAACCCGACTGCGTGAGGTCAACCAGCCTGCGGTCCGTGTTGGCAGCACCAGGCGCAGACCGGCTGCCAGGCCTACAGCCATAAGCAGACCCAGGATTCCCTGTTGCAGCCTGCCAACACCGATCAGGGCCAATCCGGAGAAGCCCACCAGGGTGACCAGCAGGAAGGGCCACTGGGTCGCGCGTGGTTCGGGGACAACAACGAGCGCCGGGGACTCGGCAGCGACAAGGTATTCGTCGCCGGAGGCGGTGCTCATAGGGGTAACGGTAGTGGGTCAACGGGTGAATACCACAAGACACCGCCGTGAACTGCTTCTCCGAGGGGTAAATCCACAGATCAGCCCAGTGTCGACTCAGCCATTTCGACGACGTTCGCCAGCAGCATTGCGCGCGTCATCGGACCCACTCCGCCCGGCATCGGCGCCACGAATCCGGCGACCTCCCGCACGTCAGGGGCCACGTCCCCGACCAGTCCGGACTCGGTGCGGGTAATCCCCACATCGAGCACGGCCGCGCCCGGTTTCACCATGTCTGGCGTCAGGAGGCCCGGTACCCCCGCCGCGACCACGACAATGTCGGCGGTGCGCGTGAAGACCCCGAAATCGGGGGTCCCGGTGTGACACAAGGTCACCGTCGCGTTCTCCGACTTACGGGTCAACAGCAGGCCCAACGGCCGGCCGACGGTGACACCGCGTCCGATCACAACGACGTGACTGCCGTCGATGGCCACGTCGTAGCGGCGCAGCAACTCCACGATGCCGCGCGGAGTGCATGGCAGCGGGGCCGGCTCGTTGAGCACCAACCGGCCCAGGCTCATCGGATGAAGACCGTCGGCATCTTTGGCGGGGTCGATCGCAGCGAGCGCTGCTCCTTGATCCAGACCTCGAGGCAGGGGCAACTGCACGATGTAGCCGGTGCACGCAGGGTCCGCATTCAGGTTTGTCAGCGCCGCCTCCACCTCCTGCTGGGTGGCCGTTGCCGGCAGATCGACGCGGATCGAGTTGATGCCGATCTGCGCGCAGTCGCGGTGCTTGCCACCGACGTACGCATGGCTACCGGGGTCGTCACCCACCAGGACGGTCCCCAGGCCAGGGGTGATCCCCCGGGATTTGAGGGCGAGCACCCGAGATGCGAGTTCCGCCCGGATGGTCGCCGCTGTCTGTTTGCCGTCGAGGATCACTGCCGCCATTGGACAATTGTCCCTAAGGCGACCTGGGGGTGCGGTCCGTGGGGTGGTCGGTGGCCGCGCTCAGTGGAAGAAGTGACGTACGCCGGTGAAGTACATAGTCACGCCAGCAGCCCTAGCAGCGGCGATCACCTCGTCGTCACGCACCGATCCGCCGGGCTGCACCACAGCGGTCACCCCTGCGTTCAACAACACCTCGAGACCGTCGGGGAAGGGGAAGAACGCATCGGAGGCGCCCACCGCACCCGACGCGCGCTCCTCACCAGCGCGAGCGACGGCCAGGCGAGCGGAGTCGACCCGGTTCACCTGTCCCATGCCGATGCCCACCGCGGCCTGGTCCTTGGCCAACAGGATCGCGTTGCTCTTCACGGCACGGCAGGCACGCCACGCGAACGCCAGATCGCGTTGGGTGCGCTCGTCCGCGGGATCGCCGCTGACCAGCGTCCACTGCGCCGGGTGATCACCCTCGGCGTCGATGCGATCGGGTTGTTGCAGAAGCATCCCGCCGGAGATGAAGCGCACCTCGGCGGTGGTCGGGCGAACACCAGCCACCAGCAGGCGAACGTTCTTCTTCGCGCGCAGGACGGCGAGGGCCGCCGGCGTGAACTCCGGGGCGATGACCACTTCGAGGAAGATCTGGGCCATCTCCGAGGCGACGTCCTCGGTCACCGGACGGTTGACCGCCACGACGCCGCCGAAAGCGGAAACGGGATCCGTGTCGAAGGCCGCACGGTACGCCGAGAGCAGATCACTGCCCACGGCGATGCCGCACGGATTGGCATGCTTGATGATGGCCGCGGCAGGCTCGGCGAAGTCCCACGCCGTGCGGTAGGCGGCGTCACCATCGACGTAGTTGTTGTAGGACATCTGTTTGCCGTGCACCTGCTCGGCATGAGCGATCCCGGCGGCGTGCTCGTTGATGTATAGGGCTGCGTGCTGGTGTGGGTTCTCGCCGTACCGCAGAACCTCCGCGCGCTGCCAGGTGGCAGCCACCCACGGCGGCAGCGTGTCCGTGACCTCGATCGAGCCCAACCACGATGCCACGGCGACGTCATACTCGGCGGTGTGGCGGAACGCCTTGACCGCCAACTGCCGCTTCTGCTCCTCGGTGAAGCCGGCGCCGGAGTTCACGATCGCGATGACGTCGGGATAGTCCGAGGGGCTGACCACCACCGCGGTGTTGGCGTGGTTCTTCGCCGCGGCGCGGACCATTGCGGGGCCACCGATGTCGATCTGCTCTATGCAGTCATCGACGCCGGCACCACTGGCCACGGTCTGCGTGAACGGGTACAGGTTGGCGACGACCAGGTCGATGCCCGCGATGTCGTGCTCGTCGAGGGTGGCTTGGTGGGCCGCTTTGCGGCGGTCGGCCAGGATGCCCGCATGGATGCGCGGATGCAGCGTCTTGACACGTCCGTCGAGGATCTCCGGGAATCCGGTGACGTCGGCGACCGAGGTCACCGGGACACCGGCAGCAGCGATCGTCGCGGCGGTCGAGCCAGTGGAGACGATCTCGACGCCGGCCGCGTGCAGCGCTGCGGCGAGGTCGGTGACACCAGTCTTGTCGTAGACCGAGATCAGGGCGCGTTTCATAACTCCACCTTCCGTCCGTTGACGATGGGGGCACGGGTGACCAACTGCTCCACGACGCGGGGCAGCAGTTCCCATTCGATGGTCTTGATGCGGGTGTGCAGGCTGTCCTCGTCGTCGGTGGGCAGAACCGGCACGGACTCCTGGGCGATGATCGGCCCGGTGTCGACGCCCGCATCCACCAGGTGCACCGTGCAGCCGGTCACTTTCACGCCATAGGCCAGCGCATCACGCACGCCATGGGCGCCGGGGAAGGCGGGCAGCAAGGCCGGGTGGCTGTTGACCACCCGCTGCGGGAACCGGTCCAGGAAGGCTGAGGTGAGGATGCGCATGAACCCTGCCGAGACCACCCAATCCGGTGCGTACGCGGCCACAGTTTCACCCAAGGCCGAGCTCCACTGATCCCGGTCAGGAAACTCCCCCGGCGTCACCATGGCTGTGGGGATGGCCGCGGCCTGCGCACGGTGCAGGCCCTCGGCCGGGCGGTCAGCCACGACCACACAGATCTCGTAGGAGCGCTCGGCATCGATCAGCGACTGCAGCAGGGTGCCGGTCCCCGAGATCAGTACAGCGACGCGGGCGGGCACACGTCGATCCTAAGAGGTCAGGGTGGCGTCGACGCTGTCCGGTACCTCGTCGCCCGATGTGGCTGACGTGGTGCCGCTCGCCGTGCGGCGGGCACGCCACCATCGCCATCCCCATCGCAGGAGCACGTCACCAGCGATACCCAGGAGCATGGCCGCCATCAGGATCGGTACCACCAGCGGCGAGGGACCCAGCAATTCCAATCGGCCCTCGCCCAACCTGCCCACGCTGATGAACCACCACAGATCCACAGCGATGAGCACCACCGCGAGAGCAACTGCCCGGGTCAGCACCCACTCGCGGCGCGAACCCGCCTGGCCGGCCAGTTTCGTCAAGATCACTCCTGCCGCGATCGGGATGAGCAGCCCGACCAACGCCCAGGGTTGAGCTGTAATGGGCAGCAGGTTCAAGCCGAGCATCTCGATGGGTGCCGGCAGCGGTGACAGCGGGCTGACAGTATTTCCGGCCACGGCAATGCCCGCTCCGATGACGTACGACAGCGCCCAGAACAACGTCGCCGGCAGGTAACCCAGCCAGCCGATCAGCAGGGCGATCCCGCCGACCAGCCCGGGTTGCACAGTGGCCAGCGTCGCGCTCACAGCGGAGAAGGCCCCTACCAACGCGGCCACGAACACCACACAAGCACCGATGGTCAGCACAGCCAACGCGCCCACGGCCGGTCGTGCCATCTGCCAGGCCCGCAGCATGAGATCCCGACCCAGGCGGGCCCGCCACAGGATGGCGGCGCCCGAGACCAGGAACGCGATCAGGAAGGTCTGGACCACGGCTCTCATGGGCAGTGCGCCTGCACCGGACAAGGTGCCGAAGAGCGCCGCGAACAGCGCGATCAGGGAGTAGCCGGCGGCCAGGGTGCCGGCAGCGACGGCCGCTGATTTGAGGTACGCGATCGCTGCTCGGTGCGCTACCCAGCGGCCGGCGGCCCACAGGGTGACCCCGGGGAACACGATCCACGCCCACGGCATCAGGGTCCAGACACCGGTTCCGACCCGGAAGGGCGTGCCGTGCGCAGCCAGCCAGATGTCCGCTCCGACGCGCATAGCTGTGTCCGACGCGGACTCCCCCGCCGCGAAGATCCACACGACCAAGGTGAGCACCACCGTGAGGACCACACCCACAATGGCGGCCCAGAGTCCCCCCGCCAACCCCACCACGGGGATCGGTAAGGGTCCCGTGCGCCAGACTGTCCGGGGGGCGGTCGTCGGTTTTGCCCACCCCTCGCGGGATGCCTTGATGTGGTCGCCTTCGCGGCCCACGGTCCCACGGTTGCCCGGGCTGGTGCGGTTCCGGTTCGCCGGCCCCCGGGACGTGTGACTCACAGGATCTAGGTTCGCATCTTCGCCGCGCTGCCGTGGCACATACACGCCGATTCTGCGCCCTGGCCCGCCTCAGAACCACCCGACCCGTTGTCTGCGCCCGCCATTAGCGTGGAGACATGAGCACAGTGGCTGTCGTCCTCACCGGCGCTGCGGCGCGCGGCGCGTTCCAGGCCGGGGCCCTTTCCCGGCTCGTGCCCGCGCTGGAGGCCCAGGGTCACCGGCCCACGATCTACCTCGGAACATCGGCCGGCGCGATCAATGCCGCCCTGTTCGGATCCTTCGCCCATCTCCCGGTCGATCAGGCTGCCGAGCAGTTGCTTGATGTGTGGCGCGCCATGGACTCCGGCGATGTGATTCGCCCGCCCGCGTTGTCGTTGTTCGGGGACGGGCTGCGGTTCCTGCCCGGGGCGCTGTTCGGCCTTGGCCATGGGATCGACTCCCTCCTGGACACGACACCGCTACAGCGCACCGCTGAGAAGGTATTGAACTCCGATCAGATCGCCCTGAATGTGGCAGAGGGTGTCGTGGATGCCGTGGGCGTCGCGGCGACCCGGGTCCCCCCGACCGACACGACCTCCTCCGATCAGCACTGGCACATCGCTAACGCGCACTCGGTGTTGTTCCTCGATACGACGCTGGACGCCTCGGGGGTGACGGATCCGACGCGGGCGCTGTGGGTGGCGCCGGGCCCCATCACAGCCGAGCAGGTCCTTGCCAGTGCCGCCATCCCGGTCGCGTTCCCGCCCATCAAGGTCAGCACCCCGGATCCGTTTCAGGGCTGGTATCTCGACGGTGGGGTCCGTCTCAATGCTCCGCTGCGACCGGCGCCCGCGCTGGGAGCTGACCACTTAGTCGTCATCTCGGCCCATGCGACGACGTACCCGGAGGTCCTGCCCGTCGGGGTGGGTGAACAGCCGGATGTGCTGGATGCGGCCGCGCTGACGCTGCACTCGATCCTGGCCGACCGGGTGATCGAGGACCTCGCCGGGATCCGCACGCGCAACCGGTGGCTGGCTGATGGGGCCGATCTGTGCACCTCGAGTGGCCGCTCGCTGCACACAGTAAATCTGCTTGAGGTGTCGCCAGAACCGGGGGCGCTGGCCGAACTCGCCTCGGACGTCCTGGACAGCAAACGGTTCGACCCGCGGGCAGCCTTCTTGAGTCGCGCCCTGCGGGGGCTGGGGGATGGCCCCGGGGAGATGGAGCTGCTCAGTTACGCCTACTTCGACAACGACTACTTCCAGGCGCAGATTGAGGTGGGCATCGCGGCCGCCGACCAGGCGCTGGCGCGGGGTTGGACGGTCTGAGGTTGCCGGCTCCCCAGTGCGCTGGGGTCAGGCCAGGGGTCGTCGAGGTCTGCCTAGTCCGCGGGTGCGCCAGAAGAACGAGGGGGTGTCACTGCCACGGCTCGGTGAGTGACACCCCCTCGACGACTTAGAGTGAGGCGACGATCTCGCGGGCCAAGCGGGCCGTCTCGGACGGGGTCTTGCCCACCCGGACGCCAGCCGCTTCGAGGGCTTCGGCCTTGGCCGCGGCCGTCCCCGACGAACCGGACACGATGGCTCCGGCGTGTCCCATGGTCTTGCCTTCGGGGGCAGTGAAGCCGGCCACATACCCGACCACGGGTTTGGTGACGTTCTCCTTGATGAAGGCAGCCGCACGCTCCTCAGCATCACCGCCGATCTCACCGATCATGATGATGACCTCGGTGTCCGGGTCCTCCTCGAAGGCCGCAAGGCAGTCGATGTGTGTCGTACCGATGACCGGGTCGCCGCCGATGCCCACACACGTGGTGAAGCCGATATCACGGCACTCGAACATCATCTGGTAGGTCAGGGTGCCCGACTTCGACACCAGACCAAGTCGGCCAGGCTTGGTGATGTCAGCCGGGATGATGCCCGCGTTTGACTTCCCTGGGCTGATCAACCCCGGGCAGTTCGGTCCGATCAGCCGGGTCGTCCCCGAGTTCTGGGCGTAAGTGAAGAACTGCGCCGTGTCGTGAACCGGAACTCCTTCAGTGATCACCACACCGAGCGGCACCTGCGCGTCCACGACTTCGTACACGGCAGCCTTGGTGAACTTCGGAGGGACGAAGACCACAGATACGTTGGCGCCCGTGGCGTCGACAGCGTCCTGGACCGAGTTGAAAACGGGGATCGCCGTGCCGTTGGCATCGACGGTCTGACCGCCCTTGCCCGGGGTGACACCGGCGACGATGTTGGAGCCGCCAGCCACCATCCGGCGGGTGTGCTTGCCACCCTCAGAGCCGGTGATGCCCTGCACCAGAATGCGGGAGTTCTCGTCGAGGTAAATAGCCATGTCGTAATTCCTCCCTTACCGTGACGCCAGCTCGGCGACACGGGCTGCTGCTTCGTCCATGGTGTCGACCAGTTCGATGACGTCGTGCTCCGCCTCGTCGAGAATCCGGCGGCCCACCGCGGCGTTGTTGCCGTCGAGACGGCACACGATCGGCTTGTCGACGGCGTCTCCGCGCTCGGCGAGCATGACCATGGCCTGCACGATGCCGTTGGCGACCGCGTCACAGGCGGTGATGCCACCGAACACGTTGACGAACACACTCTTCACCTCGGGGTCGCCGAGGATGATCTCCAGACCATCGGCCATGACCTGGGCGGAGGCACCGCCACCGATGTCGAGGAAGTTCGCGGGCTTCACCCCACCGAACTGCTCGCCGGCGTAGGCGACGACGTCGAGGGTGCTCATGACCAGTCCCGCACCGTTTCCGATGATGCCGACCTCACCGGTCAGCTTCACGTAGTTCAGGCCCTTCTCCTTGGCCTTGACCTCGAGCGGGTCGGTGGCGCCGATGTCCACGAGATCCTCATGGTCGGGGTGGCGGAAGTCGGCGTTGTCATCGAGGGTGACCTTGCCGTCGAGGGCCAGCACCACGCCGTCCGGAGTCTTGACCAGCGGATTGACCTCAACCAGGGTCGCATCTTCCTTGACGAATACGTCCCACAGTTTCACGAGCACGTTGGCGACCTGATCAGCCACCTCAGCGGGGAAGGCGGCCTCGGCCACGATCTCGGCGGCCTTGGCTTCGTCGACGCCGACGATGGGGTCAATGCTGACCTTGGCCAGGGCCTCCGGCTTGGTGGCTGCCACCTCCTCGATGTCCATGCCGCCCTCCACGCTGGCCATGGCCAGGAAGTCACGGTTGGCCCGGTCGAGCAGGAAGGAGACGTAGTACTCCTCGGCGATGTCAGCGGCTCCGGTGATCAGCACCTTGTTGACGATGTGCCCCTTGATGTCGAGACCGAGAATCGCCTCCGCCTTCACCTTTGCATCCGCGGGGTTCTCGGCGAGCTTCACGCCGCCAGCCTTGCCGCGGCCACCGGTTTTCACCTGGGCCTTGACGACGACCGCCCCGCCGATGCGCTGTGCGGCGGCCTCGGCGGCCTGCGCCTCGGTCACCACTTCACCGCTCTGGGTCGGGACGCCGTGTTTGGCGAACAATTCCTTCGCTTGGTACTCGTATAGATCCACTGCACCACCTACTGTCGTCGGATTGGCCCTGAGCCTGACGCTACTGAATACCGGTGACGGCTAGGGCAACTGGGCTACCACATCCGCGTAGGTGCTGCCCGCCACTTCGATGATCCGGAAGCCGCTGTCGGCCAACTCGCCAGTATCTGTGGGGAGCAGGATCGCAGCGACATCCTCTTGCTCCGCCGCAGCCAGCAGCGCTTGCGCGGGTTGCTCACCCACGTAGATGACCTCGTAACCGGCTTCGCACAGGGCCAGGGTGACGTCGTACGGGCGAGCGGTGGCGACGAGCACACGGGTAGTCACGGCGGCCATGGTATCGCCCGTGTTCGGATGGTGGCGTGTCCTGTCCGATGGGCAGGGGGACTGCGGCGACGGTTCAGCAATGGCACCTGGTGCCCATCCCTACGGTTGGAACGGGTTTACGACACTTCGTTCACTTTCCGCTAGGAGGCTCATGTCGGGAAGTGAACCAACTGTCGTCAACGACCGGATTCCCGCCTGGCGGGGCATCCGGAACCGCCACGGACGCAGGGCTCAAACGGGCCAAATCCCCGGAGTTTTCTGCACTTTCTTGCGTTTTCCGCGTTACAAAGGGGGGCCGATAGGCTACGTTCCCCTTATGCCCGAGTGTCCCGACGAGGATGAGACATCGTTGCGTCGCAATCTCGAGAAGGCCCGCCACACCACCTCTTCGGCGAAGAAATCACTGCTGAACCTGCGCGGGATTCGAGGGGTCGCCACCGAGGCCGCATTCCTGGCCACCCACGTGGCCATGTACCCCTTCGGCCTGGTCGAGGACAAGTACCGCCATGCGGAACACCACCACACTCTGAACAATCTGCCCCCGATTCAGCGCGGCTTGATCATCGGCGACGTGGAGGCAGCGGGTACCCCCATCATCTTGATCCACGGGGTGATCGACAATCACACCGTCTTCGCGTTCCTGCGGCGGGCCCTGAACCGGCGAGGATTCGGCCGCGTCATCACGTTGAACTACTCACCGCTCACCGACGACATCCCGCGGGTCGCCCGGCGCCTGAAGAGCCTCGTCGAGAAGGTGCGCCGCGAGACCGGCTACGAACGAGTGCACGTGATCGGTCACTCCATGGGCGGGGTTATCGCCCGGTATTACGTCCAGCAGCTCGGCGGTGACAAGCGGGTCCACACCTTGGTCACGCTGGGGTCGCCCCACTCCGGCACGATGCCGGCCTACCTGGTGCCGCACTCGGTGGCGCGGCAGATGCGCCCCGACTCCCCGATCGTGCGCGAACTCGATGCGCCGGCGCCGGGCTGCCGCACCCGGATGCTGGCGTTCTGGTCGGATCTGGATCAGATGATCATCCCCAAACGCAACGCGCGGATCGTGCATCCCGATCTGAACGCGCGCAACGTGTTCGTGCGCGGAGTCGGACATATGTCGTTTCCCGTCGATGGGCGCGTCGTGCACGAGATCTGCACGACACTGGCGCAGCTCGATACTGACGGGTCGACGCTGGTGCGTGGTACGACGTCGATCGGGAGCAGCACGGGCAAGGTCGGGGTTGACGGCGACCCGGCAGCACCCCCGCGCTCAGCCGCTACCCGCTGACCTCAGAGGAAGTCGGCCGGGTTGCGGAAGCTCTCCTCGCCGGTTCCGGTGAACACCTCGAAGTGCAGGTGCGGACCGGTGCTGTTGCCCGTCGAGCCGACCTCGCCGATGTGCTCGCCGCGCAGGACCTTCTGGCCCTGCTTGACATCGGTCGATGACAGGTGTGCGTACCGGGTCTTGCGGCCGTTGTCGTGGAGAATCACGATGCTGTTGCCATAGGCACCCGCGTAGCCAACCTCGATCACCTTGCCGGCCAGCGCGGCGAACACGGGGGTCCCGGTGGCGGCGGCGAAGTCCAGACCGGTGTGGTACCCGCGGGACCAGCCACCTGGCTGTCCATATCTCGCCGAGAGGTTGTAGTTGCGGGTTGGCGTGAACATGGGGCCGCTGGAGCGCTGGGCGCGCGCGGCGGCACGTTTGGCCCGCTGCAGTTCGATCTGCTTGGCCAGTCTGGCGGCAGCCGCCATGTCGGCGGGATCGAACGGTTGGACCGGTTCGATGGTTTCGTCGATGACCTCGGCCGCTGGTTCCGGTGTCGGGTCATCGAACTGGGTCGCCAGGCCAGGCGCGACGGCACCGAGCACGATGGCTCCTGCGACGGCGACTACGCTGCCAGCCTGGACGGCTCCTCTGATGTCGGGGGTCATGTCACTCACCTCGCAGGTAGTTGCGGGGGTTGAGTTTCTTGCCGTTCTTGCCACGAACCTCGAAGTGCAGGTGCGGTCCGGTGGTGTTGCCCGTGGCGCCGACCTTGCCGATCTTGGTCCCGCTGGTGACCTTCTTGCCCTTCCGAGTCGTGATCTTGTTCAAGTGGGCGTAGAGGCTGCGCTTGCCATCGGAGTGCCTGATGATGACGGCCTTGCCATAGGCACCGGCGCGGCCGGCGAAGACGACCCTGCCGTCGGCGACAGCATCGACGCGGGTTCCGCTGGGAGCGGCGAAGTCCAGGCCGGTGTGCCGGCCCGAGGACCAGTAACCGCCGCGTTGGTTGAACCTGGCGGACAGCCGATAGTTGGTGGTGGGTAGGTCGGCGAACGCGGCCTGGGCAGACGAGGTCCGGTTGTCGTGCGAAGCGGCGATGGCAGGAGCGCCGGCTGGGAGCAGCAGCGCTGTAGCCAGAGCGGCTCCGACGAGGGGTGACAACTTGTTCATGTTTCAATGAATGCTCGTTTATCCCTCCGCCTAATCAGGACAAAACGGGCATATAGCCCAATTGGGACGTGAGGTCGGCCACTCTCGTGTGCGGCGAGCCACGTCGGTGTGGCCCCCACCACGGATTTCCTGCCGTTCAGCACCCTCGGGTGGTCCGCCGGGGCTGCGCCGCCAGAGGACGGTTCGCTGCCGCTACAAGCGTTTGCGATTTCCAGTGGGGACCCGAGCAGCCCTACAACTTCTCCACCGGCGCGTACCGCAGCAACAGGCGCTTGACGCCCTCGCTACCGAAGTCCACGTGGGCCTCCGCCTTGTCGCCGGTGCCAGCCGTGGAGACGACCTTGCCCAGGCCGAACTTGGGGTGCAGAACGTTCTCGCCGACGACTAGCTGCAGGACCGGCCCAGCGGCCCGGCGAGCAGATCCCGCCACGGCGGCCAGGGCCGGTGCCGCCCCCCGGCCGCCCAGCGACGGCCTTCGGGACAGGTCGCGACCGGTACGCCGCCAGTCGACCAGGGCTGCGGGCAACTCCTCCAGGAACCGGCTTGGCGGGTTCATCTGTGGTTTGCCGAACTGCAAGCGGCTCTCCGCGCGGCTGATGTGCAGCCGCTTACGCGCGCGCGTCACGCCGACGTAGGCCAGTCGGCGCTCCTCCTGCATCTCCTTGCGGTCCTCCAAGGAGCGGGCATGCGGGAACACCCCCTCTTCCATCCCCGTCAAGAACACCGCGTCGAACTCCAGGCCTTTGGCTGTGTGCAGAGTCATCAGCGTGACCAGGCCGCCCTCGTGGGCCGGCACATCATCCGCCTCGGCGACCAGCGCCACCCGCTCCAAGAAGTCGGACAGGGTGCCGTCGGCGTTGTCGTTCATGAACTCCCGGGCCACCGAGGTGAGCTCGCCGAGGTTCTCCAGGCGGGCTTCGTCCTGTGGGTCCGTGGACGTCTGCAATTCGGCCACCAAGCCGGACTGCTCGAGCACCGCCTCCACCATGTCCTCGACATCCGCCCCCGAATCGAGCAGCATGCGCAGCTCGTCGAGCAGGCCCAAGAAGCCACCGATGCGCAATTCCGCACGCGGGCCGACCCCGGTCTCCTGCACTCGGCGCAGCGCATCCTCGAACGTGATCCGATTGCTGTTGGCGAAGGCGTTCACCTGTTCCACGGTGCGATCCCCCAGCCCCCGTTTGGGCACGTTGAGAATGCGCTGCAGGGCCAGGTCGTCCTCGCGGTTGTTCACGATCCGCAGGTAGGCCAGGGCGTCCCTGACCTCCTTACGCTCGTAGAACCGGACGTTGCCCACGATCTTGTACCGCAGGCCGGTGCGTAGCAGCACCTCTTCCAAAGGCCGGGACTGGGCGTGGGTGCGGTAGAACACGGCGATCTCACCGGGGTCCAGGCCATCGGCTGTGAGCTTCTGAATCTCATCGACCACGAATGCGGCCTCGTCGCGATCATCATCGGCGACGTATCCCACGATGGGGTCTCCGTCGCCGGAGTCGGTCCACAGCCGCTTCTCACGCCGGCCCGCGTTGTGCGAGATCAAGGCGTTGGCCGCCGACAGGATGGTCTGGGTCGAGCGGTAGTTCTGCTCGAGCATCACGACCTCAGCGCCCGGGAAGTCCTTCTCGAACTCCTCGATGTTGCGCACGTCGGCACCCCGGAACGCGTAGATCGACTGATCGGAGTCGCCGACCACGCACAATTCCGCTTGCCCAAGACCCTCGGCGCCGTCGCCGACCAAGCGGCGGACCAACTGGTACTGGGCATGGTTGGTGTCCTGATACTCGTCGATCAGTACGTGGGCGAACAGCCGGTGGTAGTACGCGGCGACCTCGTCGAACAGCGTCAGCACGGCGACCGAGTTGGAGATGAGATCGTCGAAATCCATGGCCCCCGCGCGCTGCATCCGCTCGGTGTACATCCGGTAGACGTCAGCCAAGACCTCCTGGGTCTCCCCCTCGGCGACGAACGATTCATGGTCGATCAACTCGTTCTTCAGGTTGGAGATCTGGTGGGCCAGGCCCCGCGGCTTGTACTTGCGCGGGTCCAGGTTGAGCTCTTTGGAGATCTGCGTGAGCAGCCGGCGGGCATCATCGGTGTCGTAGATGGAGAACGAACTCGGATACCCGAGGTGGTGGGCCTGCCGGCGCAGGATGCGCACACAGGCGCTGTGGAACGTCGAGACCCACATCCGGCGTCCGACCGGCCCGATGAGGTCGGAGACCCTTTCCTTCATCTCGTTGGCGGCCTTGTTGGTGAAGGTGATCGCCAAGATCTCCGAGGGGACGGCCTGCTGGGTCTGCAGAAGGTGTCCTATGCGCCGGGTCAACACCCGAGTCTTGCCCGATCCGGCGCCGGCGACGACGAGGATCGGCCGGCCACGATGGGTCACGGCGGCGGCCTGCTGGGGGTTGAGGTCGGAGGTCAGGTCTAACACCGTCCCCACTCTAGGTCGCTACCGGACGACCCCGATCAGGCGCACCGAGGCGGTGCCCCCCTTGGCGTTGCCGGCGATCCGGATCAGTCCGTCCTCGGCCACGGCGACGACGACCAGGTCGCTGTTGGAACGCCCCAGTCGCACATCCACGCTGCGTCCGGCCGGCCGCTGCCCAGCCCCCCACACGGTGACCGCACCGTTGTTCTTGGTGCCCTTCGTCGTCACGTTCACGATCGCGGCCTTGGCGCCAGCGGGCAACTTGCCGGGCAGCGTCTTCACCTTGCCGGCGGTCTTCACGGTGCCGATGGTGAGGTTGGCTGGGGCCATCCGGGCATTACCGACAACTGGCTTGGTGATCCAGGCGGACTGCAGCACAGTGACGGCAACCGGTGCCGCAGATGTGTTCGTCAGGCTGACCGTGCCGTCGGTGGTGGCGGCCAGAACCGTCGCCGTGCGTGCGTTGCCCCCGACATCCACTGCGTCGGCTTTGGTCTTGGCGCCCGGCGGGGTCACCCGGATGTGCCCCGGCGCCGAACCACTGGTGTTGACACTCAAAACGGCGCCCGAAACACCGGCGGGGGCACCCTGCAGCGTGATCGACTGGCTGCTCTGGGCAGGGATGTCGACCGTGGCGACTGCGGTCGTTGCGACTGCCTGCCAGGTCCCCGCTTTGCTGGTGGCCGCGGCGGTCGCCGAGTGCGTGAAGTAGCCCAGAACGTCCACCGCCACCTGGGTATGGCCCGCGATCGTCGCCAGCCAGATGCGTCCAGTGTCGGAGACGGGCACGATCGCGGTAGCCGCGGATGAGCCCTCCATACCCAACTGCACTACTTGTGGACCGTTGGCGCCGGGAGATCCCGAGGCGGTGATCCACCCCGGGGCGTTCGAGGTGTAGCCGGTCAGCCGCAGCGCGACCGCCTGCACGCCGCTGGCCGGGATGCCCTTCTTACCGGTCACTTGGATGGGCAGGCTGCGATCATCGCCGGACCAGCGCCGTTGCTGCAGATAGCAGCCAAAGTCGCCCTTGGCCGCCCCGTTGAACACGCGTACCGGTTTGACGGGGACGAAGGCAGCCGAGGCCGTCAGCGTACGGGCGCTGCCCGACGTGCGAGCGATCGGGCACGCGAGGTCCTGCACGGGCGTGTTGTCCCAATACGAGGTCCGAGCAGCCGCACCGTCCCACGTCATGGAGAAGTGCACGTGGTCGCGGTGGCAGAAGGTGTCATTGGCCGAACTCTGCAGCGAGTAGCAGCCCTTCAGCTCCGTCCAGCCACGCTTGGTGTCGTAGGCACGCCACATCTCATCGCCCCAGCCGATGTACATGATGCCGAGCCGGCGGGCGTTGGCGGCCGGGGTGCCGTCCGGACCGGGCGCGGTGACCCAGTCGACGAAGGTCTGCGCCTGGGCACGTTCGGCGGGGTTCTTCCAGTCGACCATCCAGTCGACCGCGCGGCCCTCCTTGTGCTCGCTGATGGTGTCCTGGTCGCAGGCGCGCGAGATGCCGATCACCGCCTCGCCGTAGGTGTCGAGCAGCAACTGGCGCAGTTGCAGGGCACCTGGGCGCGGCGTCGGGTCGCAGGTGGTCATCCCCTCGTACTCGATGGGCGCGTCAAGCACCGCGGGGTAGGCCCGCTCGGCAGGCAGACCTGCGGCAGGGGCCTTGGTGGGGGCAGGTTTGGGGGCGGCCACGGCCGGGACCAGGCCCGAGACCATCAGCAGAGCAGCGGACAAAAGGGGAAGAAGGCGTCGCGATACCACCCGATGCACCTTGCCAGCGGCATTTCTGGCAGCCGGGCATGTCGGGCACCCAGAAAGGTCACGAAATGGTTACGATCTGGTTCGAACTGCGCCTGTCACTCCCATTCGATGGTGCCCGGCGGCTTGCTCGTGACGTCCAGCACGACACGGTTCACGGCGTCGACCTCGTTGGTGATACGGGTACTGATGGTGGCGATCACCTCGTGCGGCAGTCGCGACCAGTCGGCGGTCATCGCATCCTCACTGCTGACCGGGCGCAGTACGACCGGGTGCCCGTAGGTGCGCCCGTCACCCTGGACGCCGACACTGCGCACCCCGGCCAGCAGAACGACCGGGAACTGCCAGACGGAGCGGTCGAGCCCGGCCGCGGTGAGTTCGGCCCGCGCGATGGCGTCGGCGCGGCGCAGCGTTTCCAGGTTCGCCTCGGTGACCTCACCGACGATGCGAATGGCCAGACCCGGACCGGGGAACGGGTGACGCCAGACCATGGCCTCGGGCAGGCCCAGCGCGGTCCCCACAGCGCGCACCTCGTCCTTGAACAGGTCGCGCAACGGCTCCACCAGGGCGAACTCCAAGTCATCCGGCAGCCCGCCGACGTTGTGGTGGCTCTTGATGTTGGCGGTTCCCGTGCCGCCGCCGGACTCGACGACATCCGGGTACAGGGTGCCCTGCACCAAGAAGCTCACCTCGTCGTCGTGCTCGGCGACGACGTCGGCGGCCGCCGTCTCGAAGACGCGGATGAACTCCCGGCCAATGATCTTGCGTTTGGTCTCGGGGTCGGTCACGCCGGCCAGGGCATCGAGAAAGCGCTGTCGGGCGTCCACAACGACCAGGTGCGCACCAGTGGCGGCCACGAAATCGCGCTCGACCTGCTCGGCCTCACCCTGGCGCAGCAGCCCGTGATCGACGAAGACACACGTCAACCGATCCCCGATGGCACGTTGCACCAGTGCCGCCGCCACTGCCGAGTCCACCCCACCGGACAGTCCGCAGATGGCACGTCCGGTGCCGACCTGGGCCGCGACGTTGGCGATCTCGGTCTCGATCACACCCTCGGTGGACCAGTTGGGCGTCAGACCCGCCACGTCGAACAGGAAACGCTGCAGGATCGCCTGGCCATAATCGGTGTGGGCCACCTCGGGGTGGAACTGAACGCCGGCCAGCGGCAGGTCTGTGTGCAGGAATGCGGCCACCGGGGTGCCCGTCGTACTGGCCACGACATCAAATCCGGCGGGGGCTTGCACGACGGCGTCGCCGTGGGACATCCACACGGACTGCTCGGGAGGCTGCCCGGCGAAGAGCACACTGTCCTGGGTCTGCAGACGGGTCCGGCCGTACTCGCGCAGCCCCGTCCTGTCGACCTGCCCGCCGAGCGCGCTGGCCATGGCCTGGAAGCCGTAGCAGATGCCGAAGACGGGCAGATCCTGTTCCAGGATGGTCGTGTCGAAGGCGGGGGCGTCCTCGACGTAAACGCTGGCTGGTCCGCCCGACAAGATGATCGCGAGCGGGTTCTTGGCCGCGATCTGCTCCGCCGTCCACGTGTGCGGGACGACCTCGGAGTACACATGGGCCTCGCGTACCCGGCGCGCAATGAGTTGGGCGTACTGCGCCCCGAAGTCGATGACCAGCACAGGACGGGGCAGGTTGGGCATGTGATCAGTCTAAAGAGACCGCCGGGTGACCCGTTCGCCTCAGCCCTTCTGCGCGGCGGGTTGCGGACTGACCGCGGGTGGGGTGAGCACCGCATGCGAGGCCCGGAACGTGCGCAGCGCCACCGTCACCCAGGCCAGCAGCAGCCCCACGTAAAGGGCCACCGCAAAGACCGCGAAGACGGTCAGGTCGGTGTGCTTGGCCAGTTGACTGGCGCCGGTCACGCAGGTCCCCACGGGGAAGGTGAACGACCACCAGGTCAGGGCGAATCCCATGTTGCGCCGGTGAGCCCGGATTGTGAGTGCTGCCGCCATCGGCATCCACAGCAGCATGAACCCGAACATGGGAACCCCGAAGACCACGGCAAACGCGTCGAACGCCGTCGACAAGGGTGGCGGGACGGCGATCAGGGCCGCGGTTCCCAGGGCCCCCGCCGCGGTGATGGACTGCCCCACTGGGCCCAGCACGATCCACAGAGTCGGCACCCGCGCCGACCCTGAACTGCCGAAGTGCGCCAGCCTGCTCCAGATGAGCGTGATGATGATCAGTGAGGTGACCAGGCTCATGCCGAAGCAGGCGTAGCAGAACAGCAGCATGGTCTCGCGCAGTTCGCCGGCGGGAGTGTGCGCGACCAGCAAAGCCCCGACCGCCGCCGAGACCATCGGCGGGACGACGGGCATCAGCCAACCACCGAAGGCGCCGTCGTGGCGCACCTCCAGTCGCGTGAACAGCCGGTAGGGCACGATGACCGCGGTGAGCAGGCCTAGGACGGTGCCTACCGCCCAGAGCACCCACCCGACACTCACCGCGAGGGTTTCGCCGAGGTACGCCTGGCCCACGAGCAGGGTCCCAGAGGCCACCGTCATGAAGGCCATGGGCGGGGCACCGAAGAACTGGATGGCGATGGGGTCATTCGCGAGGGTGCGGAAGTTGTCGGGGTATCGGCGCCAGTTCAGCGGCATGAAGACGACCAGGGCAATCAGAAGTACGACGGCCACGCCCCAGGCTGTCGTCGTGAGCAGCCTAGGCACGCTCGCGGGCAATGTCACGCCGGCCACCGCGACGATGCCGGTACCCATCACCGACGCGAACCAGTTCGGCCCGACGATCACCTGACCTTCGATCGGGCTTGCCAGCACTCCGAACCATCTGGTGAGCCAGCGTGGCTCCGACGTGGCGGTCATGAGCGTGAAGATACTCGTTGCGCCAGTCGGCGCCTCAGGGAGCACCGTGGCCCTTTACGACCGTTGGTTCACTTTTCCGCACTGAGCCTCCTAGCGGAAAGTGAACCAACGGTCGCAAAACCGGATCATCCGCTGTGTGGGACCCTGCCGTGTTCGGGTTCTGCGCGAGCCATTGGGCACAAGGTGCGATTTCGCGCGGCGTGTCGCGACGACAACTGCCAATCGCTCTCGACAAGCAGGACACGACATGATCACGAACACTATCCCCATTAACCAAGTCGGAATACCTGTGTTAGTTTCCTATTAAGTAAGTCGACAAACATAACCTATGGAGGAATACATGAGGACCACCCTTCGGCGCAAACTGCTCAGTGCCGCCGTCGCTGTGACCGTCGTCGGATCGCTCGCAGCGTGCTCGGGCAGCACCGATTCTGCGTCGTCGTCGGCCAACCCGGGCACCTCGGCGGCGGCAGTTAAGACGGTGCGCCTCGGGTTCTTCCCGAACCTGACCCACGCTCCGGCCCTGATCGGCATGCAGGAGGGCCTCTTCAAGGACGCCCTCAAGCCACTCGGCGTCAGCGTCACCCCGACTGCCTTCAACGCCGGACCCGACGCGGTCACCGCGCTCTTCGCCGACCAGCTCGACATCTCCTACATCGGGCCGAACCCCACCATCAGCGCCTACACCCAGTCCGAGGGCGAGGCGATCACGGTGATCTCCGGCGCGGCATCCGGTGGTGCAGCTTTGGTGGTGGCCAAGGACATCAATTCCCCTGCCGACCTCAAGGGCAAGACCCTTGCCACCCCGCAACTGGGCAACACCCAGGATGTGGCGCTGCGTTACTGGCTCAAGGAACAGGGCCTCACTGCGACCACAGAGGGCGGCGGCGATGTGAGCATCAAGCCGCAGGCCAACGCTGACGGCCTCACCGCCTTCAGCACCGGTCAGATCCAGGGCGCGTGGGTCCCGGAGCCGTGGGTCAGCGAGTACGTGGCCAAGGGCGCCAAGGTTCTGGTCAACGAGAAGGACCTGTGGCCGGATGGGAAGTTCGTCACCACAAACATCGTGGTGCGCACGGAGTTCCTGAAGGAGAACCCGGAGGTCGTCGAAGCAGTGCTGACCGGCCACGTCGAGGCGCTGCAGGAGATCGTCGACGACCCGAAGGCCGCCAAGGCCGACGTGCAGGCCTCCCTGCAGAGCCTCACAGGCTCCACGCTGGACCCGCAGATCATCGACAGCGCCTGGAAGCAGGTCGACTTCACCGCCGATCCGCTGCCCACGACGCTGGTGGCCAGCGCGCAACATGCCGTTGATGTCGGCCTGCTCGACCAGGGCGAGATCGACGCTGCTGGCGGTCTGCCCGGCACGCTGTACGACCTGACCGCCATCAACGCCGTGCTCGGGGCTGCCGGTGAGCCTGAGGTCACCCAGTGACCATGACCGTTCAGGCACCGACTGACGTGGCGCTGCAGGTCAGTGGCGTCACCAAGGTCTTTGACAGCGACGAGGGGCGCACCGCGGCTCTGCATGGAGTCGATCTCACCGTCCACCGTGGGGAGTTCGTCACGCTGGTTGGGCACTCCGGCTGCGGCAAGACCACGTTGTTGAACATCGTTGCCGGCCTCGACACTCCCACCTCCGGGAGTGTCGAGGTCGCGGTGCGCACGGCGTTCATGTTCCAGGACGCCACCCTGCTGCCCTGGTTGACGGCCCGCCAGAACGTCGAACTGGCCCTGAAGCTGCGGGGCGTTCCCCGATCGCAGCGCAAGGGGCAGGGCGACGAACTATTGGAGGTCGTCCGGCTGACCCACGCCGCCAGCCGCCGCCCGCATGAATTGTCCGGTGGCATGCGCCAGCGGGTGAACCTCGCCCGCTGCTTGGCGCAGAACGCCGATCTGGTGCTGATGGATGAGCCGTTGGGCGCCCTGGACGCCATGACCCGAGATCTGCTCCACGACGAGATCGAGCGGGTGGTGAGCGAACGTGACCTCACCGTCATGTTCGTGACCCACAACATGCGCGAGGCCGTGCGGCTGGGTGACCGGGCCGTGCTGATGGCCTACGGCAAGATCGTGCTCGAACAGGACATCGACCTGCCCCATCCACGGGTGATGGACTCCGCGGCCGTTGCTGAGCGAGCGGCATACCTGACCCGCCGACTGCATGAGGCGGCGTGATGGCAACCGATGCTCTTACCCCCGTCGTCGATGTTCTTCCCGAGGCAAAGAAGGACTCGGTGCTGGCCCAGGTGTGGGCCTGGTGGTGGCCGAAACTGCTGGCCATCGTCATCGTGCTCGGGGCCTGGCAAGTCGTTGTCTGGTCCGGGTGGCGACCCGAGTATGTGCTGCCGGGCCCGGTCGAAACACTGCAGACCTTCGCCCAGATGCTCACCGGCGAACGCTTCTGGAGTTCACTGCTCACCACGATGACGCGGGCCATCACCGGCTTCGCCCTCGCGCTGCTCATCGGCACCGCGATCGGCATCCTGACCGCCCGGATCACCCCGCTGCGCCTGGCCGTGGGTTCACTGATCACCGGCCTACAGACCATGCCGTCGATCGCGTGGTTCCCCTTGGCGATCCTGCTGTTCGGGATCAACGAGTCGGCGATCATGTTTGTGGTCGTGCTCGGTGCCGCACCGAGCATCGCCAACGGGGTGATCACCGGCATCGACAACGTGCCGCCGTCGTACTGGCGGCTGGGGAAGGTCCTGGGAGCCGGTCCCGTGGCGATGTACCGCGACATCATCCTGCCCGCCGCGCTACCCACCTATGTAGGCGGCCTCACGCAGGGCTGGGCGTTCGCGTGGCGCTCCCTGATGGCTGGCGAACTGCTGGTCATCATCGCCGAGAAGCCATCGTTGGGCTCGAGCCTGGAGTTCTACCGGCAGCTGAGCAAGACTCCGGAGCTGTTGGCCACGATGCTGGCGATCCTGATGATCGGCATGCTCGTGGACGGGATCTTCTCCAGTGCCGCGCGCAAGCTGCGGGAGCGACGTGGTCTTGCCACCCGCTGACACGATCGCGCCCAGTGGTGGCATTGTCCGTCGGAAACGGGACAATGCCACCATGCAGATCTCAGCCCGCGTCGACTACGCCCTGCGCGCGATGACAGAGCTGACCGTCGTCTGGCAGCAGGACCCCAAGCAGCTGGCGAAGGCTGACGCCCTGGCCACCCGCCAGGAGATCCCCGCGCGCTTCCTGGAGGGCATCCTCGGGACACTGCGCAAGGCGGGGCTGGTGTTTAGCCAACGCGGCGCCGAGGGCGGCTACCGGCTGGCCAAGGCTCCCGACGAGATCAGTGTGGCCGACATCATCCGGGTGCTGGACGGCCCCCTCGGGGCTGTGCGCAGCGAAGCCCCCGAGGACGCGGATTACACGGGGCCCGCCGAGCACTTGCGCGTCGTGTGGGTGGCCACACGCGCGGCCCTGCGTTCGGTGCTGGAGAACACCACGCTGGCCGACATCGTGGCCGGGCGGACCACGCCCGATGTGGATGCTCTGCTGGAGATGCCGGGAGCGTGGGACCGGCGTTAAGCGCCGCTTGACCGTGGCTACGAATCCAGGCACGCGGCGCGGGTGTGAGCCCCGGCACCCTGGTTCGAAGCGCTGGAACGTACCCCAGGCTCTTTTCTAGGTGTCGGACCCGCTGCGGACTAGCCCAAAACCCTCGGGCGCGTGCCGGCGCCACGCGCCACGGGCCCCCCGATCCCGAAACGCCTGACGTCGCGCAGGGCCTACCGGACCTCGACCACCGGCAACCGCAAAGCACCCGGTGCCGCATCAGGCACCACGGGCTCTTTCGGCGCCACGGGGGCAACGCGCATGTACTCGTGCCCAACTGCCGGGCGAACATCGGTCTCGCCCTTGTTCGGCCACAGGGCCATGGCCCGCTCCGCCTGCGCCGTGATCGTCAGTGACGGATTCACGCCCAGGTTCGCCGACACCGCAGCACCATCGACGATGTGCAGCCCCGGATGGCCGTACACGCGGTGGTAGGGATCGATGACCCCGGTCTGCGGTGAATCGCCGATCGCGCACCCGCCAACGAAGTGCGCCGTCATCGGGGCACTGATCAGGTCACCAAGGTTGCCGCCGGGCAGGCCTTCGATGCGCTTGCTGAGCAGGCGGGCGGCCTCGTTGCCGGCGGGGATCCAGGTCGGGTTCGGCTCGCCGTCGCCCTGCTTGGAGGTCAAGCGGAAACCGAACCGGCTGCGCTTACCCGACACGGTCAGCGAGTTGTCGACGCTCTGCATGACCAGCAGGATGATGCTGCGCTCGCTCCAGCCGCGCAGGTCGATCATCTGCAATGCGTTGGACCGCTGCCGCACCAGTTCGCGGATCCACGTCTTCCACCGCGGCTCACCGTCGATCTCATCGGTCATGACGGTCTGCAGGAAGCCCATCATGTTGGAGCCCTTGCCGTAACGCACCGGCTCGATGTGAGTGTGCGGCTCCGGGTAGAAGCTCGAGGTGATCGCCACGCCGCGCGTGTAGTCGCGGGACCGGTCATCGGTGATCGCTCCCAGCAGCGCCTCGGAGTTCGAGCGGCTGAGTCTGCCGAGCGCGGGTGAGAGATTCGGAAGCCGACCGGAATCCTTCATCGAATGCAGCAGGCGCTGGGTGTTGTAGGCCCCTGCCGCCACGATGACCTCCTTGGCATAGATCCGCCGCTTCCCCTTGCGGCTGCCCGTGCGCTTGGTATCGATGGCGTAGCCCTCGCCGTACTGCTCGAGGCCAGTGACGGTGGTCATCGGGGAGATCTCCGCCCCGGCGCTCTCAGCCAAGTAGAGGTAGTTCTTCACCAGCGTGTTCTTGGCGTTGTGCCGGCAACCCGTCATACACTCGCCACACTCGATGCATCCGGTGCGGGCAGGGCCACGGCCGCCGAAGTACGGATCCTGCGCGGTGACGCCGCCACCCTCGCCGAAGTACACCCCGACCGGAGTCAGGGTGAACGTGTCCCCCACGCCCATCTCGTCGGCCACGGCCTTCAACTCCACGTCCGAGGGGGTCATCGTGGGGTTCTGGACGACCCCGAGCATTCGTTTGGCCTGGTCGTAGTAGGGCGCCAACTCGGACTGCCAGTCCGTGATGTGGCCCCACTGCTTGTCCTTGAAGAAGGGCTCCGGCGGCACGTAGAGCGTGTTCGCGTAGACCAGGGAACCGCCGCCCACCCCGGCACCAGCCAGAATCACGGCATCGGGCAGCAGGTGAATGCGCTGGATGCCGTAGCACCCGAGCGCCGGCGCGAACAGGAACTGCTTGGTGCGCCAGGACGTCTTCGGGAAGTCGGCGTCCTCAAAGCGCCGGCCGGCCTCAATGACGAGGACCTTGTACCCCTTCTCCGTGAGTCGAAGTGCGGAGACAGAACCCCCGAAACCCGAGCCAATAATCGCGACGTCGTAATCGAACTCAGCCATCAGGACATTCCCATCTTCTTCATCAAAGCCAACGAGGTCACCATAAAGTCGCTCCACTTCTCATCCGACATCCCGAACTGCGGCCCCATCGCCACGAGCCGCTGCACGGCCACGGTCTGGGATTCGGTGTACTTCAGCAGGCCCTCGACGCCGTGCCGGCGACCCAAGCCGGAGGCCCCCATGCCGCCCATCGGCGCCGCGGTGGTCCCCCACGCCGACGCGTAGCCCTCGTTGACGTTGACGGTGCCGGCGTGCAGCCGGGCGGCGATCTTGCGTCCGTGGGCTGTGTCGCGGGTGAGGACCGCGGCGTTCAGGCCGTACTCGGTGTCGTTGGCGCGGTCGATGGCCTCCTCGTCACTGGTCGCCTTGTACAGGCTGACCACGGGGCCGAACGTCTCGGTGATGCAGGCGCGCATGTCTTTGGTCACCCCTTCAAGCACCGTCGGCTCGAAGAAGAGCGGTCCGATGTCGGGGCGGGGTCGGCCACCGGCCAGTGCAGTCGCGCCCTTGGCCAGGGCATCGGCCACGTGGTCGGACACCGTGTCGAACTGCTTCTGGCTGATCAGCGATCCCATATCCGCACCCCAGCCGATCTGGGCGTGCATCCGCATCGCCTTGACCCGCTCGACGAACTTGGCCACGAACTCGTCGTAGATCTTCTCGTTGATGTACATCCGCTCCATCGAGATGCACAACTGGCCCGTGTTGGAGAAGCACGCCCGCACGGCGATCTCGGCGGAGCGGTCGAGGTCGGCGTCCTCCAGCACGAGCATCGCGTTCTTGCCGCCGAGCTCCATCGAGCACCCGATCAGCTCCCGGCCGCATTGCTCGGCGAGCTCGCGGCCGACGGCCGTGGAGCCTGTGAACATGAGGTAGTCGGAGTTCTTGACCATGATCGGGCCCAAGCGGGCGCCGGGGCCCACCACGACCTGGACCAACCCTTCGGGCAGGCCCGCCTCCCGCAGCAGGCGAATGGCCCACAGGGCGGTGAGCGGGGTCTGCGAATCGGGCTTGAGCACGATGCCGTTGCCGGCAAGCAGGGCGGGGATGGCATCGGACACCGCGAGTGTCAGCGGGTAGTTCCAGGGGGCGATGACTCCCACGATCCCCTTCGGATGGCGGATCTCCTTGACGCTGGTCAGCCCGGGCAGCACCCCACGGTGACGCACGTCCTTGAGCTGCTTGGGCGCCACCTGGGCGTAGTGCCGCGCGGTCAGCAGCACATCCATGAACTCCTCGGAGGCGTGCACCCGAGCCTTGCCGTTCTCCAACTGCACGAGGTCCACGGTGGTGGTGCGGTGTTCCAGCATGATGTCGTGGAAGCGCAGGATCACTCGCGCCCGCTCCTTGGGCGTCCACTGCGCCCAGCGCTGCTGGGCTCGGCGCGCGGTCTCAAAGGCGATGGCCACGTCCTCATCGCTACTGATGGGCACCTCAGCCAGCGGTTCGAGGGTGAAGGGCGCAACAGTGGTGAGTTTCTCGGCATTGGGAGACGCCACCACGAGCGCAGTCAGGCTGTTCACGTCAATCCCAGCAACCTGAGTGGGCAGGGATTCAGTGATGAGTGTCATATGCGCACGATAAACCCGCGTGCCTGATGGCGACCAGGGAATCCCGTTCTTATTGACACCCGAGTCAGGTTTATGCCTGGACTCAGCGTCAATTCCGGCCCACCAATTCCGCCGAAAGTCGAACATTCAACTTGCGTCGTCGCCGGGCGTGACCGACTACCGGACCATTTCACGCTCCTAGCGGGCAATTGTTCGAGGCAGGTTAGCGTGGCCCTATGCTTCCCGCCGCCCGTTGGGTCATCGGTGCTGCCCTCGTGACCCCCGTGGCCCTCGCAGCGATCGGCACCGCGCCTGTCGCCGCCGGACCCGGCGACGACCCGTCCAGCTCCGTCAGTCCAGCCACCTCCAGTCCCAGCGAGACCGCCAGCCCGTCGCCGGTCGTCCCGGACCCGACGGTGACGCCCGCGGCGACACCGTCGCAAACGCCAATCACGATCAGTCCGGAAATGGCCATGGAGTCCCAACTGGCCGCCCTGGGGCTGCCCACCGGGATTGCCGACGGCGTGATCACACCCGGCACCCGACGGGGTATGTGCGTCTTCCGGGATCTCACCGGCTACAAGGCCACCCGGGAGCTGCCAACGCCGGAGCTGATCAACCGGATCACCACCACGACGACGTTGCCGGGCCTGCCCAAGCGGCTCCGATCGGTCAAGGCCCTGGTCAACCTCACATGTCAGACCGCGTACATCACCGACGGCAAGGGCACCATCCTGCGCGTGCTGCCGGTCAGCACGGGCAAAGACCTCGGCCCGCACGCCACGCGGACGGGCTTCAAGCGGGTCTACTACAAGGTGAACCGCTGGCAGCGCAGCACGCTGTTCCCAGAGCCCGACGGCCGGCCGGGGCTCTACCGTCCCATCTACTTCGACCGCGGCATCGCGTTCCACGGTGTGCGCAAGGCTATCCGCACGGTTCCGCAGTCCCATGGCTGCGTGCGCACCTGGCCGCGGGACCAGGACTGGCTGTGGAACCAACTGTCGGTACGTGACGAGGTCTTCGTTTACGGCAACTACTGGAAGGGCAAGTCCGCCGCCCTCGGTGGATACGGGATGCCGCGGGTCTGAGGCGGTCGCCGGTTCCCGGGTGCCGGGCGCGCGACTGGAAGCGGCCCGGGCGTCGTCGGGGATGACTGACCCCGGCATGCGGTAAGTGGTTTACGGCCGCCCGTGCCAGGCGTTCGTCCGCCGTACAGGCGTTCGTCAATTTCGCCCGCCACACGACCTTTTCGGGCCTAGTTGGGCCGAAAACGCCGCACAGAAGACCAATAACCCCGGAGAAGCGGCCCCGGAGCGGATCGACCGACAGGCGTTCGTCCGCGGTCGCGCCCCTAGTGGGCCTGCACCATCTCGACCCGTTGGAAGCTCTTGGCATCGGTGTACCCGCACAGAGCGATCGAGCGGCGCACGGCACCGGCGAGGTTCATCGTCCCGTCGCTGACGTGAGATGGCCCATGGATGACCTCCGCGAGCGTGCCGAGGGTCTCGAACTCGACGACCTCCCCACGCGGCAACTCCGCATGGGTGGCCTCCATTCCCCAATGTTTGCCCGCGCCCGGGGCCTCACTGGCCCGCGCGAGCGGTGATCCCACCATCGCCGCATCGGCGCCACAGGCGATCGCTTTGACAATGTCTCCGCTGCGGCCCATCGCTCCGTCCGCCACCACGTGCACGTAGCGCCCCCCGGATTCGTCGAGATAGTCACGTCGGGCGGCAGCGACGTCGGCCACCGCCGTGGCCATGGGTACCCGCACGCCAAGCACGTCGGCGGTGGTATGCGTGGCGCCGCCACCGAAGCCGACCAGCACTCCCGCCGCCCCGGCGCGCATCAGATGCAGCGCCGACTGGTAGGTAGCCACCCCGCCCACCAGCACGGGCACGTCCAGTTCGTAGATGAAGCGCTTGAGGTTCAACGGCTCGTTGCCCGCGCTGACATGTTCAGCGCTCACCGTCGTGCCGCGGATCACGAACACATCCACACCAGCCTCGATGACGTGACCGAAGAGATCATGGGTCTTCTGCGGCGACAGGGAAGCAGCGACCGTGATGTTCGCCGCGCGCATCTGCCGCACCCGCTCGATGATCAGTTCAGGCTTGATGGGCTCGGCGTAGAGCCGCTGCAGAAGTGCGACCGAATCGTGCGCCGAGGCGGCCCGGATCTGCTCGAAGGCATCGCTGGGATCCGCGTAACGCGTCCAGAGACCCTCGAGGTTCAGCACGCCCAGGCAGCCGACCTGGCCCATTTCGATCGCCGTTTCCGGGGACATGATCGAATCCATCGGCGCCGCCACCAGGGGCAGGGCAAACCCGTAGGCGTCGATCTGCCAGCCCAGGTCCACAGCCTCCGGATCACGCGTGCGGCGATGCGGGGCGACGGCCACGTCGTCGAAGGAGTAGCCGGCGCGAGCCGACTTGGACAGTCCGATCACGATGTCACTCACGGGGCACTAGCGTACGCGCTCGCGCGGGCCATGCTCGCCGCACCCGTACAACCGACCGGTGATCAGTGGCGGTGGTAGTTCGGGGCTTCCACCGTCATCTGGATGTCGTGCGGATGACTTTCCTTCAGCCCGGCAGCCGTGATGCGCACGAAACGGCCCTTGGCGTGCAACTCCGGGACGGTGGCCGCACCGCTGTAGCCCATGGCTGCCCGCAGTCCCCCGATCAGTTGGTGGGCCACCACCGAGACCTTGCCCTGGTAGGGCACCTGACCCTCGATGCCCTCGGGCACGAGCTTGTCGTCGCTGAGCACATCGTCTTGGAAGTACCGATCCTTGGAGTAGGACTTGGCCTCCCCCCGACTCTGCATGGCGCCCAGGGAACCCATACCGCGGTACTGCTTGAACTGCTTGCCGTTGACGAAAACCACATCCCCAGGCGACTCCTCACAGCCGGCCAGCAACGACCCCAGCATCACCGAATCCGCGCCGGCCACCAGCGCCTTGGCGATATCACCGCTGTACTGCAGACCGCCGTCGGCGATGACCGGCACGCCCAGCGGCCGGGTCACCTCGCTGACTTCGTGAATGGCCGTGATCTGCGGGACACCGACGCCGGCCACCACGCGGGTGGTGCAGATCGACCCTGGCCCCACACCGACCTTGACGGCATCGGCTCCCGCCGCCGCCAGTGCTGCTGCCGCCTCCCCAGTGGCGATGTTGCCGCCGATGACCTCGATCCCGGTATCGCTCTTGATCTTGGCGACCATCTCGAGAACCCCGGTGCTGTGCCCGTGGGCAGTGTCGACCACGACGAAGTCCACGCCCGCCTGCACGAGGGCCAACGCGCGGTCGTAGGAGTCCTGCCCGACGCCCACTGCGGCCCCGACCACCAGCCGACCGGCGGCGTCCTTGGTCGCATCAGGGTAGGCCTCGCTCTTGAGGAAGTCCTTGACAGTGATCAGGCCCCGGACCCGGTTGTCCTCATCCACCAGGGGCAGCTTTTCGATCTTGTGCCGTCGCAGCAGCCCCAGCGCCTCCTCCGGAGCGATCCCCAGGTGGCCGCACACCAGCGGCGCGGGGGTCATGATCTCGCGCACCGCGACACTGCGGTTCTCCTCGAAACGCATGTCCCGGTTGGTGACGATGCCCAGCAGCCGGCCTTCGGCATCAACCACCGGCAGCCCGGAGATCCGGTACCTGCGGCACATCGCGTCAACCGCCGCCAGCGTGTCGTCCGGCCCGCACGTGACGGGGTTGCTGACCATCCCCGCCTCAGAGCGCTTGACCATGTCCACCTGCAGGGCCTGATCGTCGATGCTCATGTTGCGATGCAGTACCCCGACTCCGCCGATGCGAGCCATCGCGATCGCCATCCGCGCCTCTGTGACCGTGTCCATGGCGCTGCTCACCAGGGGTGCGTGCACCCGAAGGGTGCGCGTCAACTGCGTGCTGGTGTCGACCTCACTGGGCACCACATCGGAGGCGCCGGGGACCAGCAGGACGTCATCGAAAGTCAGGCCGAAGGGAGCGAAGCGGTCGTGGGGGGTGGACTCCATGCCGACAAGGTTACGCGGCTAGCTGATGACTCCCGCGCGAAGTCCCACTGCCACGGCTTGAGCGCGGTCGGCCGCGTGCAGTTTGCGGAAGAGTCGCCTGGCGTGGGTCTTGATGGTGTCCTCGGAGAGGTACAACTCCCGGCCGATCTCGCCATTGGACAATCCGCGTGACATCCCGTGCAGGACCTGGGTCTCGCGTTCGGAGAGGTGGAACTCGACGACCGGGGCGCTGCGAGGGCGACCGTCGGCGCCGACGTGTTGGATGGCCAGTGCCATCTCCAACTTGGTGGCATCCTTGCTGATGTAGCCCGCGGCCCCGTTGGCCACGGCAGTGGCGACCGCCTGCGGGTCCTCGCCGGCGGTGAGCATGACGATCCGGACGCCCGGATCGGAGTGCAGCAGTCGTCGGGCACATTCCAGCCCGCTCATGCCCGGCATCCGCACATCCAGCAGAACCAGGTCGGGACGTTCCATCACGTAGCGTGACAGGGCCTCTTCCCCGCTGCTGGCCAAGGCCACCGCCCGCACTCCCGGCAGGGTGCTCACCAGCCGCCGGAGTCCATCGCGAACTGCGGGTGCATCATCGACGATCAGTACGGAGGTCACGGGCCCTTCCACCTCATTTCTTCAACTATTCCCCCTATCGGCGTACATTGAGCAGGGCTTGAACGCCGATTCGTCTTCACGACGGGGCGGAAGGCTACTGAGCAGCGCGCTGCAGCGCACGGATGTCGGCGCGCGCGTCCCACCGGGCCGCGAGATCACCGGTCAGGCCCTCACGCAGCGTGGCGGTGATCGTGGCCGCCGCCGCGAAGTGCTGCTGGGCCACTTTCGCATCGGTCTGCGCGACCAACGCGGCCAGTACGGCGTGGGTGGGCCACGCGACGGCGAGGAATCCCATCGTCGTGCTGAGCATCAGGGAGCGGCGCAGATTGGGGATGGCCTCAGCGCGCTGGCCGGCGTCGATCTGACTGACAGCGGTGAACAGCAGACTCTTGGCGACATGCCGAGGCGCCGTCGCCGCTTCGGCCGCGGCCAGCGCCCGCCGGGCATGTTCGACCGCCCTCGGTGGATCCGAGGACAGCAGTGCGACCTCACATTGCACCCAGGACAATCGGACGCGGTGTCGCCACCACATGGGGGCGCTGGCTGGGTCGGCCGCCACCCGTTCCAGCAGTGACGAGGCCTGCGAGATCATCGTGGTCGCCGTCAGCGCATCCTGTAGCCCGACGGCATCGGCGGACAGACCCGTCATGGCCTCGATCGCGGCTCCGGGGGTAGCCGCGCTGGACATCGCTTCCCGATCGGCCAGCAGGGCCGCATCATGCACGCCCAGTTGCCGCAGCAGACTGGCGCGAAGCGATCGTGCCATCGAATACTCAGGGGTGCCTGTGGAGATCTGCTCGACGATGTCGAGTGCTTCCCCGTACCTCCCACATGCCCCCAGCGCGACGGCCCGCAACCAGCGTTCGTACACCAGCGAACGGCCGTCGAGGTCGGTCAACGCATCCAGCAGGGGAATGGCGTCATTGATCGCCCCATGGAACACCGCCCACTCCGCACGCTCAAGACCGGGGTGAAGCGCCATGGATCAAGACTATTGCCGACTCACACGTGGCTGCGAACGAAGTTGACGGCTTGCTGGAGATCACCAAGATGCGGCCAGGGCGTCGGGGTCGTCCAGCCAGGCCCGGCCGCGGCCAGCGCGGGCCTCGGCCGCAGCCCCGGCACCTGGTCGAAACCGTGGAGGTCTGCGTTGTCCTGCAACTGCGCCCACAAGATGATTACCCCTGGATGCAGGCGTTTCGCCGCTTCGCCCAGGGTGCGGGCAGGAGTGCGCGCGGTCAGCAGTTCGGCACCCACACCGTTCTCAGCCAACGCGGCGCGCAGCGCGTACATGGGCAGGACGTGATCCTCTGAGGCAGTCGCTGCGATCAGCACTCCCTCGCGGCGCACTGGCCGGTCGATCATGAGCCCAGCCGTCACCGCGTCGGACAGCACATGTTCGACGTCGATCCCCACCTGATCGCGTTCCCACTGCTCCCCCGCCTTCTCCAACACCGGCCGCACCACGCTTTCCCAGGTAGGTAGCACCCCCTTGTCGCGCACCGCCTCGGCGATCATCGAGGCGCAGCGCTGCCCGTCCAGCGCCTGGGCGGCCTCCCACAACGACCGCACCCGGTGAGGCATCAGCTCGCGGGGACTGTCGGGCACGCAAACCACAGGCTCCGGGGCGCCATCCCTGACCTGCGCCGCCGCATCGGCGACCGGCACCCCGCTGCGGATCAGCCGCTGCATTGCCACCAACCGGTCGACATCCTCAGGGGTGTAGCGCCGGTGGGAGCCCTCGCTGCGCGCCGACGGCTCGATCCCATAGCGGTGGGCCCATGTCCGCAGAGTGGCCGGCGAGATCCCCAGCTGCCGGGCCACCGCACCTGAGGACAGGGTGACCGCCGATTTCGCCATTCCCCGAGTGTTACCCGACTACAGCACACGCGCACCTTTTCACCGGACGTGTCGGCAGTGCCGACCATAAGACTCCTTGACCACTCCTTTACAGAAAACCTGCATCAGCGTTCATCTATTGGGGATCAGATAAGGACAACAAAATCGTTGCAGGAAAAAGGGTTGACACGGTTTTGAAACGTTATTATCGTAGGGTGTACAGCAGAAAGAAGGGGTCATCATGGCAGAGCTCTCCCGGCTTCCCGGCACAAATACCGACCATTGGGACTGGCAGATGCATGGCGCCTGCCGGGGCGAGAACTCCGCCGTCTTCTTCCACCCCGAAGGTGAGCGGGGCGCTGCCCGCGTCGTACGCACCAATCGCGCCAAGGCCATCTGCGCCGAGTGCCCGGTACGCAAGATGTGCTTGGAACATGCGCTCGCCGTGCGTGAGCCCTATGGCATCTGGGGCGGCCTCGGCGAGGACGAACTGGCCAGCCTCTACCAGCAGCGCAAACTCGGCATCGCTGTTTAAGACCTGCCGCATCCAGCCCCCTCCCCTGTGATGCGGCACGAGGGCCCTGGGCATTGCCCGCCCGGGGCCCTCATTTCTTTTCTACCCGATGAGCTTGAGGATCCCACCGATCAGCAACAGTAGGCCGATCACGATCATCACGACCGCAGCCACCGATGTGTTGTTCGTCTGCAACCACTCCCGCGCACGCTCCAGTCGTGCCAGCGTCTTGTCGCCGCCGAGCAGGAACACGATCAGCGGCCCCGCCACACTCGCAGCCCCCACGGCGACGAAGACCACCAAGGCCCCCGCCGATGGCGCGAAGCCGAGGCCACTGGTCCCGATGGCCAGGCCGGCGGCCAGCGCCATCAGCAGTTCTTTCGGGTTCGCAGCAGACATCAGGATCCCGTAGCGAAGCGCCTCACGCGAGCCGGCATTCATCAGGCTGGTCAACCAGGGTGGGGTGTGATCGACCGTGCGGCCGAGCCACATCCGCACACCCATCACGAGCACGAGTACGCCCAGAATGACGCGCAGCCAAGTCAGCCAGCCCCGGGGCTCGTCTTGCTGCTCCAGGGCGCCGGCCATGAGGATAAACAGGATCGTCACCGCCGTGAGCCCGGTCACCCAGGTCACGACGTAGGTCACCGATGTGGGCCGTGCGTGAGGTGTGAAGAGCATGACGATGGCGATGACCACCGGCAGCGGAGATGCGAACACTCCGACGGCAAACGGCAGAATGCCCATGATCAGTTCAAGCACCCGGCCATTGTCGAGGTTGGGGACGGGTAATGGCCGGTTGGGCGCTGGAATGGACGCCGCGGGGTGGGCTATGCAGGTTCGCGCTCGTTGGTTCCCTTTCCGCTAGGAGGCTCATGGCGGAATGTGAACCAAGTGTCGGGTACTGCTCGATTGGGCGTTGCCTCGCCGCAGCCGTTCGTGCTGGGCACAGCCGATCGTCAGGCTTAGCCACGACACGCCGAACCGATGTACAACAGACGAACGGCTGGCCATGCGCCCCCAAAACGCCATCGGCGCCGAACCCCCCGCTGAGGAAGGGTTCGACGCCGGTGGAGGTGAGGCGATCTAGTGGGTGTGACCCGGGTGGTGGGAGTGGCCGTGACCGTGGTCGTCGTCCTCTTCCTCCTCGGGCTTCTCAACCACCAGCGCTTCAGTGGTCAGCAGCATCGCCGCGATGGAGCCGGCGTGCTCGACGGCGGACCGGGTGACCTTGACGGGGTCGATGACGCCGTCGGCGATCAGGTCGCCGTACTGACCCGTCGCGGCGTTGAAGCCCTGCCCCAGCGGCAACTCGGCCACCTTGGAGACGACCACGTCACCGGACTCGCCGGCGTTCGCGGCGATCCAGAACAACGGCGACTGCAACGCGCGCTTCACGATCCGGAAACCGGCCCGCTCGTCGTCGTCAGCAGCGGTCGAATCGTCGATGGCCGCAGCGGCGTGCACCAGCACGGTCCCGCCGCCAGCCACGATGCCTTCCTCCAGAGCAGCCCGGGTGGCAGCGACCGCATCCTCGACGCGGTGCTTCTTCTCCTTGAGCTCCACCTCGGTGTAGGCGCCGACGTGAATCACGCAGACCCCCCCGACCAGCTTGGCCAGGCGCTCCTTGAGCTTCTCGCGGTCCCAGTCGGAGTCGCTGGCCTCAATCTCGGCCTTGAGCTGCTCGATGCGCCCGGCGATCTCCGTGTCCGATCCCTTGCCATCGACGATGGTGGTGTCGTCCTTGGTGATCACGACACGGTGCGCGGAGCCGAGCACGTCCAGATCGACCTGATCCAGCTTCATGCCCAACTCGGAGCTGACGACCTGACCACCGGTCAGGATCGCCATGTCCTGCAGCATCGCCTTGCGCCGGTCACCGAAGGCGGGGGCCTTCACGGCAGCGGCGTTGAAGGTGCCACGGATCTTGTTGACGACCAGCGCGGACAGCGCCTCACCATCGACATCTTCGGCCACGATCACCAGCGGCTTGCCGGTCTGCACGACCTTCTCGAGCAGCGGCAGCAGCTCGGCGAGCGAGGACACCTTGCCCTGCACCAGCAGGATGTAGGGGTCCTCGAGCACGGCTTCCATGCGCTCGGTGTCAGTGACGAAGTAGGGCGAGATGTAGCCCTTGTCGAACTGCATGCCCTCGGTGAAGTCCATGTTCAGCTCGGTGGTCGAGGCCTCCTCGACAGTGATGACGCCGTCGGCGCCGACCTTGTCGAAGGCCTCGGCGAGCAGGTTGCCGATCTCGGCGGACTGGGCGCTGATCGTGGCAACCTGCGCGGTCTCCGCCTTGCCCTCGACGGGTCGCGCGGAGTCGGACAGGAATGCCGACACCTGTGCGGTGGCGATGTCGATGCCCCGCTTCACACCCATGGGTGCCGCGCCAGCGACAACCAGGCGGATGCCTTCACGCACCATCGCCTGCGCCAACACGGTCGCGGTGGTGGTGCCGTCACCGGCGACATCATTGGTCTTGGTGGCGACCTCTTTCACCAGCTGCACACCGAGGTTCTCGTACGGGTCCTTCACCTCGATCTCGCGGGCGATGGTCACCCCGTCATTTGTGATGGTGGGCGCACCCCAGGACTTGTCCAGCACGACGTTGCGGCCGCGCGGGCCGATGGTCACGCGGACCGCGTCGGCGAGGGTGTTGACCCCCCGCTCGAGTGCCCGGCGCGCCTCGACGTCGAATTCAACGATCTTGGCCATTGGTTTCCTTTGCTATGAGGATGCGAAGGCCCCTGGCGCCCCGGTCAAATGGGGTCCAGGGGCCTTCACACGCGGTGTTTGTGACTACTTCTCGACAACTGCCAGCACGTCGCGGGCGGACAGGATCAAGTAGTCCTCGCCCTCGAACTTGATCTCGGTGCCTCCGTACTTGGAGTACACGACGACATCGCCGACGCTGATGTCCATCGGAATGCGCTTCTCGCCGTCCTCATCGAAGCGGCCCGGGCCCACGGCCAGAACCTTGCCCTCTTGGGGCTTCTCCTTGGCTGTGTCAGGAATGACCAGCCCGGATGCGGTGGTCTGCTCTGCGTCGAGCTGCTGCACGAGGATGCGATCCTCAAGCGGCTTAATGGCGACCGACACGGTCTACCTCCCCTTTGTTGGGTTGTTAAACGGACTCTGTGCTACTTGGGTCCTAGGTGCCACATCAAAGCGTCGCGGTCCCCGATGCGGCTCTCGGACCGGTTTAGCACTCTCAGCGGGAGAGTGCTAACTCGACATTAACCCGAGTTAGCACTGTCGTCAACAGAGTGCTAACCGTGGCTCACGATACCGGCACGTGAGCGGCTCGCTACCGAGGCCAGCCCCAACCAGGTGTGCGGCGCCCCGGCGAAGCACCACCCGAGCTTGGGCGCCCCAGCGCTGATCCACAGAGCGGGCACCCGCTTGTCACCGCGGGTCGACCCGGCCAGCGAGTAGCAGGCATTGCGCTGCAGAACGGCTGGGTCCTGCACAAAGGCCGCCAGCCCTTCCTCCATGGTGGCTGGCCAGCGTCCGCGGCTCTGGACACTGACGACCGCATCACGCGGTGGAAGGTTGCGGTACTGCAGGCCGGGTTCAAAGCCGCTGACCAGGTAGGGGCCATCGGGGACGTCGCGGTGGGCCGGCCGGTACCGCTCCGGATCCTCAAAGTTGACATCGAAGAGGCCGGGCTTGGTGGCACCGGGCAAGGTCAGCCGCACGATCAGCTCCTGAACGGGGACCAGCCTGTGCGGCAGAACGAGCAGTCCGTCCCCGGCGGGCAGATCCACGCCATCGAGATCAAAGCCCAACTGCTCGTACTTGGCTGCTTGGTCTGCAATGCGCACAGGATCGGGAACGTGTGGGGGAGGTCGGGTATTCCGTGCGGGGCAGGCAAGTATTCCAGCGGCGTCCGGCAGGATTCATCCCATGACGATCGAGTGGCTGGCCAGTGCCGAGGGCCAGACAACGATCGAAGCCCTGCGTGGCACCGACCCGCTGCAAGCCCGACGCCAGTTCCCGGGGCTGCGCGTCGAGCAGGTCACGGCAGCGCTGACGCAGGCCCGGCACAAACCCCTGAACTACCCGTTGCCCCTGGTGACGGCCGAGGGCATCCAGCAGGCCACGCCC
>Ga0208938_1000290_pt1 | contig 42629 bp, 38 predicted proteins | sample AD_UKC125_MetaG_FD_184434 | JGI IMG/M metagenome (GOLD analysis project Ga0208938, IMG submission 184434) | Active sludge microbial communities of municipal wastewater-treating anaerobic digesters from USA - AD_UKC125_MetaG (SPAdes) (version 2) | ecosystem: Engineered > Bioreactor > Anaerobic >... | reverse complement strand
CGTCGACCTGTGTCCGATAGGCGTTGCGGTAGGTCGTGAAGTACTCGCCGCCACTCGGGTGGACATCCCAGCGCCCGAGGTCTTCCGCCGCCGGGTCGATATTGGTGACGATGCCCACCTGGCAGCGGTCGTAGGCCAGTCCCTCGCCAAGGATCGTGCGTCCGCCGTTCTCGATCACCGCCGCCTCGACGGCGGGGTTGAGCAGCAGGCGGTGGCCCGTTGCCCAGTTGACGCCGTCGGATTTCTGGACATGACGCCGGTCGATATGCAGGCCGTCGCTGCAGGCCAGTCCGACGCGCCGGCCGGAGAGGTGGATCAGGTGGGCCAGCAGCTTGGCGACGGAGGTCTTGCCATGCGTTCCGGTAATGCCGACGACCGGAATGCGGCCGCTTTCGCCTTCGGCAAACAGGCTGTCGATAATCGCCTTGCCGACCGGACGCGGCTTGCCGACGCCGGGACGCAGGTGCATCAGCAGGCTGGGGCCGGCGTTCACCTCGACGATCGCGCCGCCCTGTTCACCGAGGGGCCTGGAGATATCCTGGCAGACGAGGTCGATGCCGGCGATATCGAGGCCGACGATCCGCGCGGCGAGCGCGGCCAGTGCGGCCGTTTCCGGATGGACCTCGTCGGTGACATCGAAGGCGTGGTTGGCGTTGCGCTGGATCAGGACATTGCGGTCTTTGACAGGAACGGAATCGGGTTCGAGCCCCTGACGCGAAAGTTCCATGCGCGCCGCCGAGTCGATGTGGATGATCGACAACGGATGCAGTTCGGAGTGGCCACGGCGCGGATCGGTGTTGATCTGGGTGGCGATCAGTTCATTGACGGTGGACTGGCCATCGCCGGTCACGGTGATCATGTCGCCGCGATTGGCGGCCGCCAGTTTGCCGCCGATTACCAGCAGGCGATGCTCGGTGCCGGGAATCGAGCGCTCGACGAGGACCGCGCTGCCTTCATCGATGGCCACGGCATAGGCCTTCTCGACTTCTTCGCGGGTCTTGACGTCGATGAAGACGCCCCGGCCATGGTTGCCGTCGCGCGGCTTGACACAGACGGGCAGCCCGATCTCCTCGGCGGCCTCCCAGGCATCGGCGGCACTGGTGACCTCGCGGCCTTCGGGAATCGGCACGCCGCAGGAGGAGATGAGTTCCTTGGTCAGATCCTTGTCGCGCGAGATCGTTTCGGCGATGGCGCTGGTGCGGTCGGTTTCGGCTGTCCAGATGCGGCGCATCGCGGCACCGTAGCCGATCTGGACGAGGTTGCCGTCGGCGAGCAGGCGGATGGCCGGAATGTCACGGTCGTCGGCGGCATCGACGATGCTCGCGGTCGACGGCCCGAGACACTTGGAATCCACCATGTCGCCCAGTTCCTCGATGGTGCCGGCGACGTCGAACGGCTTGTCCTCGATGGCCGCCATGATCAGGTCGCGTGCCATGTGCAGCGCGGTGCGGGTGACCTCCTCGTGCCAGGCGCGGACGACGACCTTGTAGACCCCGTATTCCGAAGTCTCGCGGGCCTTGCCGAAGCCACCGGGGAGTCCGGCCAGATTCTGCAGTTCGAGCGTGACGTGTTCGAGGATATGTCCGGCCCAGGTGCCTTCCTCGACGCGGCGCAGGAAGCCGCCACGCTCGCCGTAGTTGCAGCGATGCTCGACCAGCGAGGGAAGCCAGGCCGAAAGGCGCTCGTAGAAGCCGGGAATCTTGTTCGACGGATACTCTTCCAGTTCGCCGATGTCGACCCAGGCTTCGAGCACCGGCCGGTAGGTCCACATGTTCGGACCGCGCAGGGGAATGATGTCCCTGATGATGATGTCTTTCTTCTTCATGCTTGGTCCGTCCAGGTCCGTTCCGCAGTAAAAGGATTGTTGAGGCGATCGATGATTATCAACGCTTTCGCCGGGGCACAGGCTGACGCCTGTCAAAAAAATGTCATGTCCTGGCACGACTTGTTACACGCCGGATTACAGGAAGCGATCTAGCAGCTTGCGGCTGTGCCGGTCGAGCGTGCCGGTGTCGCGCACCAGGAACTGGATGCCATGGGTGTCGGCGATCAGCAGGCGGGTCTGCGACAGGCGCCGGATGTCCTCCTCGCCCTTGAGGATCAGGGCCGCCTTGCCGCGGTTGGTGGCAACCTGCCAGGTGCTCGGACAGACAAAGCTGGAAACTTCGAGAATCTTCTCGATTTCCGGCATGAAATCGCGGCTCGCCAGTTCTTCCTCGACCAGCCGGCCCATTTCCGGCGGCAGGTCGGCAATGCGGTCAACCCAGCCGACTTCGTGGCCTTCGACATTGACCAATGCGATGCCGTCGTCGGGAGCGCCGATCGGGAACGCGCGTACCGGGACGACGCCGGCGTGGCGCTCGCCGTTTTGGCCGGTCAGGACGAGTTGACCGTAGCTGTCACGCTTGAGCTGGAATGCGGGGGGCGTCTGCGTCATTTTCAGGCCTTTCTCAAGCGCTCAGTTCTCTGTGAACGACCGGAGCGACCGGCTCCGCGGGCTCGGTATCGACGTTGCGCGCCTGCGCCTGGTAGAGTTTGTAGTAGTGGCCTTCGGCGGCCATCAATTCATCGTGGTTGCCGAGTTCGACGAGGCGGCCGCGATCCATGACGACCAGCCGGTCGGCCTTGCGCAGCGTCGACAGGCGGTGGGCGATGGCGATCGTGGTGCGCCCGCGCACCAGATTGTCGAGCGCCTTCTGGATTTCCTTCTCGGTTTCCGTATCGACAGACGACGTGGCTTCGTCGAGGATCAGGATCTTCGGATCGATCAGCAGGGCGCGGGCGATCGAGATGCGCTGGCGCTCGCCGCCGGAGAGGCCCTGGCCGCGCTCGCCGACCAGCGAGTCGTAGCCGTGCGCCAGGCGCAGGATGAATTCGTGGGCATGGGCGGCGCGCGCGGCGGCGATGATCTCGGCGCGCGACGCATCCGGCTTGCCGTAGGCGATGTTCTCGGCGATGGTTCCGAAGAAGAGGAAAGGCTCTTGCAGCACGAGGCCGATGTGGCGGCGGAACTCGGCGACCGGTACCGAGCGGACATCGACGCCGTCGATGAAGACGGCGCCTTCGGTGACGTCGTAGAAGCGGCAGATCAGGTTGACCAGCGTCGACTTGCCCGAACCGGAATGGCCGACCAGGCCGATCATCTCACCGGGCCTGATCACCAGGTCGACGTCGCGGGTCACGGCGCGGGTACCGTAGCGGAAGCTGGCCTTTTTCAACTCGATCTGCCCGGTCACCCTGGTCAGATGCACCGGCTTGGCCGGCTCCGGCACGCTGGAGACGTGGTCGAGAATGTCGAAAATGCGCTTGGTGCTGGAAGCGGCGCGCTGCGTGGCCGAAACGATGCGGCTCATCGAGTCCAGCCGGGTGTAGAAGCGGCCGATATAGGCGAGGAAGGCGGTGAGCACGCCGACCGTGATCTCGTTCTTGGAAATCTGCCAGATGCCGAAAGCCCAGACGACCAGCAGGCCGACCTCGGTGAGCAGCGTGACGGTGGGCGAGAACAGCGACCAGGTCTTGTTCAGCTTGTCGTTCATCGCCAGGTTGTGCTCGTTGGCGGCGCGGAAACGGTCGGCTTCGCGCTTCTCCTGGGCAAAGGCCTTGACCACGCGGATGCCGGGGATGGTGTCGGCGAGCACGTTGGTCACCTCGGCCCAGACGCGGTCGATCTTCTCGAATCCGGTGCGCAGCTTCTCGCGCACGTAGTGGATCATCCAGCCGATGATCGGCAGCGGGATGAGCGTCACCAGCGCCAGCCACGGGTTGATCGAGAACAGGATGACGGCGGTCATCGCGATCATCAGCACGTCGGTCGCGAAGTTGAGCAGGTCGAGCGACAGGAAGACGTTGATGCGGTCGGTTTCGCTGCCGATGCGCGCCATCAGGTCGCCGGTGCGCTTGCCGCCGAAGTATTCGAGCGACAGGCCGAGGAGGTGCTCGTAGGTATGGGTACGCAGGTCGCGGCCGATCCGCTCCGAAACGAGGGCCAGAATGTAGGTGCGCAGCCAGCCGAGCAGCCAGGCCAGCAGGGCCGAGCCGAGCAGGCCGCCGAGGTACATGCTGACCAGGGGCCAGTCGATGGGCTTGCCGTTCTGGAACGGGATCAGCACGTTGTCCATCAGCGGCATGGTCAGGTAGGGCGGGACCAGCGTCGCGGCGGTGGCCGCCAGCGTCAGCAGGAAACCGCTGAGCAGTTGCCAGCGGTAAGGGTGGGCAAAGCGCCACAGGCGGAACAGCGTCCACGTCGACGGCGCCTCGGTCGCTTCGCGACTGCAGATCGGGCATTCGTCTTCACCGGGCGGGAGCGGCGCCTTGCATTTCGGGCAGATATCGTCGGTCGACCGCAGCACCGGCTGGCCGCTGACCAGGCTGTCGCGATGCAGGTCGAATTCGGCAATTATGCGCAGCGCGGCGAGGTTTCTGGCCAGCGTGTAGCGCCAGGCGGCCAGCCGGCCCTTCGCGTCGACCAGTTCGAGCGTGCCGACCCCGGCATGGTCGTGGTGGTTCAGCGCCAGGCCGGCGCGCAAAGCCCAGTCCTGCCATCCGCCATTGCCGGGGGCGCGCGCCAGCAAGCGGCGATCAGTGACAATGAGCAGCCCGGTCGTGAATTGCAGACGGGCGTCCAGGTCGATGTCCAGCCAGGCCTGGATCTTTTCGCCAGCCGCCAGCAAGACCTCGACTTCGGCAGCCCAGTGGCTGGGCAGTGCCGGTTCGTTGCCGGCGACGTATTGGGCGATCTGAGTCATCGTGCGAGTATAGCGCAAGGGCAGTGAAGCCGGCATCACCGCGCATTCCTCCCGGGATTGACTCACGTCAATGCGTTGCCAGCCCGCCTGCCTTTGAATACGCCCAGTCCACGAACAAGGAAATCCATGTTCCGCATCTCGCAGTACATGCAGGAAATCGCCGCGCCGACGCCGCTCGGCCCCAAGCGCAATCCGCCCGGCCCGGTGGTCATCTGGAACCTGATCCGCCGTTGCAACCTGACCTGCAAGCATTGTTATTCGATTTCGGCCGACACCAATTTCCCCGGCGAGCTGACCACCGAGCAGGTTTACACGGTGATGGACGACCTCAGGGGCTTCAAGGTGCCGGTGCTGATCCTCTCCGGCGGCGAGCCGCTGCTGCGGCCGGACATCTACGATATCGCCAAGCGGGCCAAGGCCAAGGGCTTCTACGTCGGCCTGTCGTCCAACGGCACGCTGATCGACGAGAACAACATCGCCAGGATCGCCGAGTGCGACTTCAATTACGTCGGTGTCTCGCTCGACGGCATCCGCGAGACGCACGACAAGTTCCGCCGCCTCGACGGCGCTTTCGCGGCATCGCTGAAGGGCATCCGCCTGTGTCGCGACCTCGGCCTGAAGATCGGCGTGCGCTTCACGATGACGCAGGACAACGCCCACGACCTGCCCGGCCTGCTCAAGCTGGTCGAGGACGAGGGCATCGATCGCTTCTACTTTTCGCACCTCAACTACGCCGGGCGCGGCAACAAGAACCGCAAGGACGACGCGCAGCACCAGTTGACGCGCTGGGCGATGGACCTCCTCTTCGACACCTGCTGGGACTATCAACAGCGCGGGCTGGACAAGGAATTCACCACCGGTAACAACGACGCCGACGGCGTCTATTTCCTGCACTGGGTGCGCCGGCGCTTCCCGGACAAGGCGGCGCACGTCGAGGCCAGGCTGCGCCAGTGGGGCGGCAACTCGTCGGGCGTCAATGTCGCCAACATCGACAACCTGGGCAACGTCCACCCGGACACCATGTGGTGGCATTACACGCTGGGCAACGTTCTGGCCCGGCCGTTCTCGCAGATCTGGCCGGATGTTTCCGACACGCTGATGGCCGGCCTCAAGCAGCATCCGCGGGCAGTGCAGGGGCGCTGCGGGACCTGCGCCTACCTGGAAATCTGCAACGGCAACACCCGCGTGCGCGCCCAGCAATTGACCGGCAACCCGTGGGCCGAAGACCCCGGTTGCTACCTTTCCGACGAAGAGATCGCATGATGCACTGGAGAATCCTGATCCCCGCCGGCTTCGCTGCCTGGTTCCTGTTCGGCATGGCGCAGCTGGCCGAAGCCGCGGATACCGGCGCCAACTTCCGGCAGCACTGTGCTTCCTGCCACGGCGCCGACCGCCTGGGCGGCATCGGCCCGGCGCTGCTGCCGGAAAACCTCGCTCGCCTGCGCAAGCCGGAAGCGGAGAAGGTCGTCCGCGAGGGACGTCCGGCGACGCAGATGCCGGCCTTCGGCCAGCAGCTGTCGAACGACGAGATCAAGGCGCTGGTCGAACTTGCCTACACGCCGGTCAAGCCGATGCCGGTGTGGGGCGAGGCCGAGATCCGGGCCTCGCGCATCGTCCACGAGAAGGGCCCGCTCCCCGATGCGCCGCAGTTTACGGCCGACCCGCTCAATCTCTTCGTCGTCGTCGAGACCGGCGACCACCATGTCTCCATCCTCGATGGCGACAAGCTCGAGCGCATCCACCGCTTCCCCTCGCGCTACGCGCTGCACGGCGGGCCCAAGTTCACCCCGGACGGGCGCTATGTCTTCTTCGCCTCGCGCGACGGCTGGATTACCAAGTTCGACCTGTGGAACCTCAAGATCATCGCCGAGGTGCGCGCCGGCATCAACACGCGCAACGCCGCCGTGTCGGGCGACGGCAAGTACGTCGCGGTGGCCAACTACCTGCCGCATACGCTGGTCATCCTCGATGCCGACCTCAACTTCGTCAAGTCGCTGCCGGTGACCAGCAAGGACGGCAAGACTAGTTCGCGCGTCTCGGCCGTCTACGACGCCGGCCCGCGCAAGAGCTTTGTCGCCGCACTCAAGGACGTCAAGGAACTGTGGGAAGTCTCCTACGACCCGAATGCGCCCGAGGTGCCGATCGGTGTCATCCACGACTTCAAGTACCGCGAAGGCGCCTTCGTCCCCGGCTTCCTCAACCCGCAGCGCAGCTACCTCGACGACTATCTCGACGATTTCTACTTCACGCAGGATTACAACGAGGTCATGGGCGCCTCGCGCGACGACGCCAAGGGGACTGTCAGCGGCCAGGTCATCAACCTCGACGTGCGCAAGAAGATCGCCGAACTGCCGCTGACCGGCATGCCGCACCTCGGCTCGGGCATCACCTGGAAATGGCAGGGGCGCACGGTGATGGCGACGCCCAACCTCAACGAAGGCCTGGTCAGCGTCATCGACCTCCAGACCTGGCAGCCGGTCAAACAGATCAAAACGCGCGGCCCCGGCTTCTTCATGCGCAGCCACGAGAACAGCCGCTACGCATGGACCGACTCGATGATGAGCAAGGAATTCAAGGACACCATGCAGGTCATCGACAAGCAGACGCTGGAGATCGTCGCCGAACTCAGACCCGAGCCGGGCAAGACTTTCGCCCACGTCGAATTCACGAAGGACGGCAAGTACGTGCTGGCCAGCCTGTGGGAAATGGACGGTGCGCTGATCGTCTACGACGCGCAGACGCTGAAGGAAGTGAAGCGCATCCCGATGAAGAAGCCGGTGGGCAAGTACAACGTCTGGAACAAGATCAGCAAGTCCGAGGGGACGAGCCACTGAGGCGGGTGGTCTTCGCGGACTGCAGCGCTGCCAGGCCTTCCGCACAGCCCGGTTGCGGTCAACCGGGGTTTTCGGCCGGTTGCCGGAATCTGCCAGCGATTCGTCCTTCAGCCAGAAGATGTCCAGGCTGGCCTTGTCGCGGTCGACCGGTTCCGCAAGGCCAAAAGCGCGCCAGCGGCCGTCCGCGGTGTCCCCGGCCCACGTCGCCCGGCGGTCGTGGCGGTTGGCCGGGTTGTACAGGCGGACAAACTCGTCCAGGTCTTCGCGCTTGAGCGGATTGGTCTTCAGCGTGAAGTGCTTGTTGGTGCGCAGGTCGTAGATCCAGAGCTTCCTGGTCCACGGCGTCTCCGAGGCCGGCTTCTTGTCGAAGAAGATCACGTTGGCCTTGACGCCCTGCGCCTAGAACAGACCCGTGGGCAGGCGTAGCAGGGCGCGCACGTCGCACTCGTGCATCAGCTTGCGGCGGATGGTCTCGCCGGCGCCGCCTTCGAACAGCACGTTGTCCGGCACCACCACCGCGGCGCGACCGTGGGGCTTGAGCAGCGTCTTGATGTGCTGGACGAAGTTGATCTGCTTGTTGCTGGTGGCCAAATTGGCAGCGACTACGAGGTGGCGCGAAGACCCGGGCAGGGCGAAGACGAACACCAGCAACGGCGCAGTGTATAGCCCCGTGACGATCGGGGTCATGGTAATGCGGGTATAGCCGAGGACCTGCGGAATCTTCATCGACGCGAGGGTGATGCCCGCGAGAGCGTCGCGAACCGCTACCTTCGCCGTGACCGGTAATATTCCCCGAAAAAACTGAATGACATCGACTCGTCTCCGTCGGTCGCGATGCGAGCATGCCCCTGCGCTTGCCGCCTCGGGCCTGGATCATTCCGTCAGGTTCCAAGCCGGGATTCCTCGACGAACCCGGGCACCGACGGTACGCCCTTCCGGTCAGGCGCCGGGCTTGCCGGGTGCCTGTGCGGCCGCGTGATACTCCTTGGCGATGCTTTCGAGGTCGACGCGCACGGGCGGGGTCTTCAGCTTCATGTCCTCCAGCGTCCCGGCGATGATCTGCGAGATGGCCAGGTCGCGGAACCACTTGTCGTTCGCGGGGATCACGAACCACGGCGCATTGGCGGTGCTGGTGCGTTCGAGGGCCTCCTCGTAGGCCTCGACGTACTGGGGCCAGAACTTGCGCTCGGCGTAGTCGGAATTGCTGATCTTCCACTGGCGCGACGGATCGTCGAGCCGCTGCTTGAAGCGCGCCAGTTGTTCTTCCGGGGAGATGTGCAGGAAGAACTTGAGGATCGCCGTTCCGTTCCTTTCGAGCAGGCGCTCGAAATCGTTGATCTGGTCGAAGCGCTTCGACCAGACCTCCTTCGGCACCAGGTTGTGGACGCGGGTGACCAGGACGTCCTCGTAGTGCGAGCGGTTGAAGATGACGATCTCGCCCTTTCCCGGAACGCGCTGGTGGGCGCGCCAGAGGAAGTCGTGCGCCGCTTCGGCGGCGCTCGGCTGCTTGAAGCCGAACACCGACGTTCCCTGCGGATTCATGCCGCTGAAGAGGTGGCGGATGGTGCCGTCCTTGCCGGCGGCGTCCAGGGCCTGCAGCACCACCAGCAGCGAGCGCGAGGCGTCGGCATACAGCAGGTACTGCAGTTCGTCCATGCGTGCGACGTGCTTGCGGATTTCGGGCAGCGCCTCTTCGTGCGAAGCGTAGCCGCTGGCTGCGGATGGGTCGATCTTGCCAAGATCGACCTTCTTGCCGGGGCTGACGAGGAATTTCTTGCGGTAGTCCATGTTGGTGTTCCTTTCGGGAAAATCGCCTATTGGCCTCTGACCGGTGCGTGCGGCTGCAGCGACTGATTGACCAGCGCGGTGTGCTTGATGTGGTGTGTCGTCCGGTAGGTGGCGAAGCGATCATAAATCAGTCGGGCGCTGCCGAGAATGAACAGCCATCCGCTCGACGCCACGCCCGATAGCCCCGATGCATCGTGGCGATAGCACCAACTCAATGGAAACCGACACACGGGTTGACTATGCTATACAACGAAGATCCCCATTCACCCTGACGAGAAGGAGAGAATCATGAGCGACGAACAAAAGTGTCCATTTGCCGGCATGCACGGCGCCAAGACGGCGGTTGGCACCCGCTCGAACCGGGACTGGTGGCCGAACCAGCTGAACCTGAACATCCTGCACCAGCACGCGCCGGCCTCCAATCCGATGGGCGGCGATTTCAACTACGCCGAGGAGTTCGGCAAGCTCGACTTTGCGGCCCTGAAGAAAGATCTGTACGCTCTGATGACCGACACGCAGGACTGGTGGCCGGCCGACTGGGGCCATTATGGCGGCCTGATGGTCCGCATGGCCTGGCACTCCGCCGGCACCTACCGCACGGCCGACGGTCGCGGCGGCGGCGGCACCGGCAATCAGCGCTTCGCACCGCTCAACAGTTGGCCCGACAACGTCAGCCTGGACAAGGCACGCCGCCTGCTGTGGCCGATCAAGCAGAAATACGGCAACAAGATTTCCTGGGCCGACCTGATGATCCTCGCCGGCAACTGCGCGCTGGAGTCGATGGGCTTCAAGACCTTCGGCTTCTGCGGCGGCCGCGTCGACGTCTGGCAGCCGGAAGAAGACGTCTATTGGGGCGCCGAAAAGGAATGGCTGGCCCCCACCAACAACCCGAACAGCCGCTACTCCGGCGAACGCGACCTGGAAAACCCGCTCGCCGCCGTGCAGATGGGCCTGATCTACGTCAACCCCGAAGGTCCGGACGGCAACCCCGACCCGCTCGCCGCCGCCAAGGATATCCGTGAAACCTTCGCCAGGATGGCGATGAACGACGAGGAAACCGTCGCCCTGATTGCCGGCGGCCACACCTTCGGCAAGACCCACGGCGCCGGTCCGGCTTCCCATGTCGGCGTCGATCCGGAATCGGCCCCGCTCGAAGCGCAGGGCCTGGGCTGGGAAAGCAGCTTCGGCACCGGCAAGGGCGCCGACGCGATCACCAGCGGCCTGGAAGTCATCTGGACGACGACGCCGACCAAGTGGAGCGGCAACTTCTTCTGGAACCTGTTCGGTTACGAATGGGAACTGACCAAGAGCCCGGCCGGTGCCCACCAATGGGTCGCCAAGGGCGCCGGGGCGACCATTCCCGATCCCTTCGACCCGACCAAGAAGCGGCTGCCGACGATGTTGACCACCGACCTCTCGCTGCGCTTCGACCCGGCCTACGAGAAGATCTCGCGGCGCTTCATGGAGAACCCGGACCAGTTCGCCGACGCTTTCGCCCGCGCCTGGTTCAAGCTGACCCATCGCGACATGGGGCCGAAGTCCCGCTACCTCGGCCCGGAAGTCCCGGCCGAAGACCTGATCTGGCAGGACCCGGTTCCGGCCGTCGATCATCCTCTGGTCGACGCCGCGGACATTGCCGACCTCAAGGCCAGGATCCTGGCTTCGGGGCTGTCGATTGCCGAACTGGTATCCACTGCCTGGGCCTCGGCCGCCACCTTCCGCGGCTCGGACATGCGCGGCGGCGCCAACGGCGCCCGCATCCGGCTGGTTCCGCAGAAGGACTGGGCGGTCAACCAGCCCGAGCAGCTGGCCAAGGTGCTGGCCGCCCTCGCAGGCATCCAGGGCGACTTCAACGCTGCCCAGGGCGGCGGCAAGAAGGTCTCGCTGGCCGACCTGATCGTGCTCGGCGGTGCCGCCGCCGTCGAAGCCGCCGCCAAGGCCGCCGGCCGTGCGGTCGAAGTGCCGTTCGCGCCGGGTCGCACCGACGCCACACAGGAGCAGACCGACGCCGAATCCTTCGCCGTGCTCGAGCCGGTCGCCGACGGCTTCCGCAACTACCAGAAGCAGCGCTTCAGCGTCCGCGCCGAGGAACTGCTGCTCGACAAGGCCCAGTTGCTGACGCTGAGCGCGCCCGAACTGACGGTCCTGGTCGGTGGCCTGCGCGTGCTCGGCGCTAACGCCGGCAACTCGCAGCAAGGCGTGTTCACGCAGCGGCCGCAGGTGTTGAGCAACGATTTCTTCGTCAACCTGCTCGACATGGGCACGGTCTGGAAACCGACCGATGAAACCGCCGAGAACTTCGAGGGACGCGACCGCAGCACCGGCGAAGTCAAATGGACGGCTTCCCGGGTCGACCTGGTCTTCGGCTCGAATTCCCAGTTGCGCGCCCTGGCCGAGGTCTATGCCCAGGACGACGCCAAGGAGAAGTTCGTGCGCGACTTCGTCGCCACCTGGAACAAGGTGATGAATCTTGACCGCTTCGACCTGAAATAAGGTCCGGCCCGGCGCTCGGGGCGCCGGCAGTTGGAACGGCAGGGGCAGTTCCGGGCATCCCGGGCTGCCCCTGCCTCGTTGCGGTGACGGCGGGCATTTCCGGTTCGCCGAGCGATCGGCTGCGGTCGACCGGAAAAATCGGCCAGAATTGGAACCCATGTCTTCCGCACCACCGTCCCGATCGCTCACGGCGGCGTCCCGCCAGTTGCTGGTCGTCGTTGCGCCGCACTGGGAAAGCGCCACCGGCCGTTTGCAGCGCTTTGCCCGCGACCATGTCGACGCATGCTGGCAAGCCGCGGGTTCCGCGCTGGCGGTCAGCCTCGGGCGCTCGGGGCTGGCGTGGGGACGGGGCCGCCATCCGCCGTCCGGCGGCGCTGGGCCGGTGAAGCGCGAGGGCGACGGCCGGTCGCCGGCCGGCGTTTTCGCGATCACGGCGCTGTTCGGCGCCGCCGCGTCGGACGGCCCCCTGGCCCGTGCCGCGCGGCTGCCCTACCTGGCGGCCACGGCCGGGCTCAAGGCGATCGACGATCCGGCGTCGCGGTATTACAACCGGATCGTCGATCAGACGGCCATTGCGCAGCCCGACTGGGCCTCGTGCGAGGACCTGCTGCGCGATGACGGGCGGTATGCGGTGGGGGCCGTCGTCGCCCACAATGCCGAGCCGCCGCTGCCGGGGGCCGGGTCGTGCATATTTCTGCATGTCTGGTCCTGCGCAGCGGCGCCGACGGCGGGGTGCACGGCGCTGGCGCTGGCTGACATGAGCGAACTCGCCGGCTGGCTGGATGGCGCGGCGGCGCCGCTGCTGGTCCAGCTGCCGCGCGCGGAATACGAGTGCCGGCGCGCGGACTGGGGCTTGCCGGTGTTCGCCCCGTAACCGATCCGAGCGCCCTGGGCTGAGCCGGACGATGAGCCGTTACGGTGACAGTTGCCGGCGGCGCCGATAGACTGACGGCCTTTCAGCCTTCCATCGTCCGCCCGTGCTCAATCGAATCTGGGTCGCCTTCTTCCTCGTCGGCTTCGTGGCGGCCGTCGTGCATACGCTGCAGGGCGACCTGGGCATGTTCTCGCGGGTGATGACCGGGCTCTTCGACACGGCCAAGACCGGCTTCGACATCTCGCTCGGGCTGGTCGGGATCATGAGCCTGTGGCTGGGGATCATGAAGGTCGGCGAGAAGGGCGGGCTGATCGGCCTCTTCGGGCGGGCGATGGCGCCGTTCTTCCGCCGTGTCTTTCCCGGCATCCCGCCCGCGCACCCGGCCGGCGGCAGCATTGTCATGAACTTCTCGGCCAACATGCTCGGGCTCGACAACGCGGCGACGCCGCTCGGACTGAAGGCGATGCGCGAGCTGCAGGAGATCAACCCGACGAAGGACACGGCGAGCGACCCGATGATCATGTTCCTCGTCCTCAACACGGCAGGGATCACGCTGATCCCGACCTCGGTCATCGCCATCCGCCAGAGCATCGCCATGCAGCAGGGGCTGGTCGGCTTCAACGCCGCCGACATCTTCCTGCCGACGCTGCTCGGCACCTTCGTCTCGTTCTGCGCCGGGCTGGCCGCCGTGGCGATCTGGCAGCGCATCAACCTCTTCTGCCTGCCGGTGCTCGCCTTCTTCGCCGGCTTCGCGGCGCTCATGGGCGGCCTCTGGTGGTGGCTGGCCGGGCTGCCGCCGGCGGAAATGGCGCAGATGATCGGGCTGCTTGGCAGCGGCGTCATCGTCTCGCTGATCGTGCTCTTCGTCGGCGTCGCCGCGTGGCGCGGCGTGGATGTGTACGAGAGTTTCGTCGAGGGAGCGAAGGAGGGCTTCGGCGTCGCCGTGCAGATCATTCCTTACCTGATCGCCATGCTGGCGGCGATCTCGGTGTTCCGCACCACCGGCTGCATGGACTACCTGATCGGCGGCATCCGCAGCGTCGTGCTCGCGCTCGGCCTCAACGACGATTTCGTCCCGGCGCTGCCGGTCGGGCTGATGAAGACGCTCTCCGGCAGCGGCGCGCGCGGGCTGATGGTGGACGTGATGACCACCTACGGCGTCGATTCCTTCCAGGGCAAGCTGGTGGCGATCATCCAGGGCTCGACCGAGACGACCTTCTACGTGCTGGCCGTCTATTTCGGCAGCGTGAACATCACCAGGACGCGCTACGCCGTGGCCGGCGGGCTGATCGCCGACGCCGTCGGGCTGGTCGGGGCGATCCTCATCGCCTATGCCTTCTATCACTGAACGGTTGCGGTCGACGCCCGGAATTGGGCAAAAACCCGCAGCAGCCGTTTTCGCCGGAACCGACCATGCCGTCTACCATGACGAGCGCAAGGCTGGACAGGGGCAACGCCGCGGACGGGCGCCGGCAGTGGTTGCGGTCGGTTATAATGACGTCGGAAAATTCATCTGGAATCCATCATGCAAGCGATCGAATCGCTGATTGCGAACATCGAGAAGGTCATCATCGGCAAGCGGCCGGTAATCGAGCTGGCCGTCGTCGCGCTGCTTTGCCGTGGCCACGTGCTGCTCGAAGATGTGCCGGGCACCGGCAAGACGATGCTCGCCCGCGCCCTCGCGCGCTCGCTCGACATCGGCATGAAGCGGCTGCAATGCACCCCCGACCTGCTCCCGTCCGACATCACCGGCGTGCCCATCTACAACCAGAAGACCGGTGACTTCGAGTTCCGTCCGGGTCCGGTGTTTACCCACATCCTGCTCGCCGACGAGATCAATCGCGCGACCCCGCGCGCCCAGTCGGCACTGCTCGAATGCATGGAGGAGTTCCGCGTCAGTGTCGACGGCATCGGCTACGAGTTGCCGGCCGTCTTCATGGTGCTGGCGACGCAGAACCCGATCGACATGGCCGGTACGCATCCGCTGCCGGAGGCGCAGCTCGACCGCTTCTTCGTCCGCCTGCCGGTGGGCTATCCTGACCTGGCCGAGGAAGTCCGCATCCTCGCCGCGCAGGCGCTGGCGCACCCGATCGACACGCTGCAGCCGGTGATCGGCGAGGCCGAAATCCTCGCCGCACGCGAGGCGGTCAAGGCAGTGCACGTAGCCGCCGACGTCGCGCAATATATGGCGCGCATCAGCGCCGCAACGCGTACCCATCCGGACCTGCGACTCGGCGTCAGCCCACGCGGCACGCTGGCACTGGCGCGCGGGTCACAGGGCATGGCCTTGCTGCGCGGGCGTGAATTCGTCACCCCCGACATCGTCAAGGCGATGGCCGGTGCCGTCCTCGAACACCGCCTGATCGTCCGCCCGCACGCCGCCGCCAACGGCCGCACGGCGCGCGACATCCTCACCGAGGTCCTCGACAGCCTGCCGCCACCGGTCTGAACGTGGTGCCCGAAGCACAGACCGACTGGCTGCGGCGGCACCGCAAAACTGCCGTCCTCGCCGCGTTGACCGCAGTCGCCTACCTGGCGGCGATCAACCGCGCCCAGCCGTTCGTCTGGCTCGTTCCCGCCCTGCTCGTCGCGATGCTGGCCACCGGCTTCCTGTGGCCGCGCTGGCTGGTGCGCGGGCTCGCGGTCAGCCGCAACGGCCCGACCCGCGCCGAGGAAGGGCAGGTGATCGAGTTCCGCATCGAAGTCGACAACCAGGGCTGGCTCCCGCGCTTCATGGTCGAACTGGTCGACCGGCTGCCCTTCGTCGGACTCTCCGATCCGGACGGACGCGGCGCCGACAAGGTTCTCGGCCTGCTCGCCTACCTGCCCGGGCGAAGGCGGCAGCAGTTCACCGCGCGCATCCCCTGCGAGAAGCGCGGCTTTTACCGCCTCGGGCCGGTCGGACTCGCCTCCAGCTTCCCGCTGGGCCTTGCCGAAGCGCGGCGCACGGCTGACGACAGCATCCGTACCCTGACCATCTACCCCGAGGTATTCAACATTCTCGCACTGCCGCTACGCGGCGCGCCCAGCCAGATCCACCGCGGCGGCTACCTGCTGCCCGAAGGCGCGGGCGCCGCCGAGTTCGCCGGGCTGCGCGAGTACCGGCGCGGCGACAACCCGCGCCATGTGCACTGGCCGACCACCGCCCGCCTCAACGAACTGATGGTGCGCGAGTTCGAGCCGCTCGCCTCGGCCTGCCTGACCCTCGCCGTCGACCAGTCGGCATCCGCGAACGTCGGCCTCGGGCGCGACGCCACCTTCGAGGTCGCCATACGCATCGCCGCATCGATCGCCCGACTCGCCTGCAGCCAGAGCATCCGCACGCGCCTTGCCGGCAACGGCCGGCGTTCCCTGGGCGGCCTGCCCGGCGTCGGCGACCGCCACTTCCAGGGCATCCTCGACGAACTGGCGGTCATCGACGCCGATGGCGTCTCCCCCTATGCCCGCCTGCTTGACGACCTCGGCCCACAGTGCGTGCGCGGCGAGACGCTCGTCGTCTTCCTCTCGGGCAGCGCTGCCGACTGGGACGAGACTCTGCGCGCCCTGACCACCCTGCGTGCGCGCCAGCTTCACCTCTTCGCCATCGTCTTCGACACGCCGGGCTTCGCTCCCGAAAGCGCTCCCCCGGCTGCCGTACCGGCCGACGCGACCGAAATGACTGCCGCGCTGCTCGAACTCGGCGCCCACTGCCTGTGCGTTCGCCATCGCGACGACCTCGTTCGCCTGTTCAACGCATGAGCGCGCCGCTCACCTACTTACCCGCCTACGTCGGGCTCTTCGCGTCGCTGATGCTGGCGCTCGCCTGCAACGCCTTCCTCGACATCAAGTACGGCATCTTCGGTGTCGAGATCGTGTTCTGGGCGGCGGTCTTCGGGTGGACGCTGCTCGTCGGCTGGCGACAGCGCGGCCAGGCCGATGAACGCGGCACCGGCCAGCAGAAGATGGTCCTGCTGATCGGTTTCGCACTGACCATTTTGGTCTTCATCCCGACCTGGGGCTTCCCGCGCGCCGGCGTCTATGTCCTCGGCATCCTGCAGGCGGCGATGAACTGCGTCACGACGACGCGCCGCCAACTGCATTTCGGACTGCTGGTCTCGGTCGTCATGGTGATGTTCGCCGCGGCGCACCTGCGCGCCGACTGGACGATGCTCTTCTACCTGGTCCCCTACATCGTCGCGGTCGTGTTCACGCTGGTTTCCGAGCAGATCAGCCGGCGTGCCCGGGACATCCGCGAAGCCAGCCTGGGCACGCCCGATCCGGCCGGGCAGGGCCTCGCCATCGCCGCCGCGACCACGCTCATCCTCGTCCTCGCCGGTTTCCTCTACATGGTCACGCCACAACCGAGCTGGCCCTACCTGTTCTCGCGCTGGGGACAGCCGACCAACATCGGCTTCACGAACGACCCCGGCGAGCTCGGGCGGGCCGGCCGCCAGCCCGGCGGCGATGCCGGCCACGGTGAAGGCGGGCAAGGCGGTGCCGGAGGAGGTGGGGAAGGCTCTGGCGGCGCCCGGCCCGAGGAAGCCGGCGCCGGACAGGAGCTGATGCCGCAGTGGAGCTGGCCGGACGCCCAGAAGATGCGCGAGGCGGCGCGGCGCCCGGGGATGCCGGGCTGGCAGTCCGGCCTGATCGAACAATTGGCCGACGCCGAGGAATGGGTCGGCAAGACCTGCTCGCCGCTCAAGCGCGAGATCGACGACCTCATCGACCGCTTGCGCGAATGGGTGAAGGAGAACCGCAAGGCCATCGCCGCGGCCCTGCTCGCGCTGATCGCGTTGGCGCTGCTTACCGCCCTCGCCTGGCTGTTGCGCGAGGTACATGCGGTGACCTGGGTGCGCACCCGCCTGGACTACCTGCGCCTGGTGGCCTTCGACGCCGGCGCCGCGCAGTATTACGCCGCGATGGAACGCCTGTTCGCGCTGCGCGAAAGCCCGCGCCGGCCGACTGCGAATGCCCGTGAGTTTCTCGCCGAGGCTACCGAGTTCCGCCCCCACCTGCGCCCGCAAGCCGCCGAACTGACCTGGCTGTTCGAGCGCGCCCGCTACGGTGATACGCCGCTAGGTGCGGAGGAGCGCCGCTGGATACGCGGCCTCTACCGCGCGCTCTTCCGCGAACTGGGCTGAGGCCGTGAAAACGGGCCGGCAGCGCGCGTCGACCGCAACCGCATGGTCGGCGGCGGAGCTTGGGCAGCCAAGGTTGCCTCCGGCCGTGCAGATGCACGCTGCGGGCGGGGTCGATCGCGATCCCCGCGCCGAGTTTCGGAATCCTGAACATGCGCTGGCCCTTTCCTGTGGTGGCGACGTGGCGGGAGGCAGGCGAACCGGGATTCCCTTCCCCTCCGGGGTGTTGAATCAAGCCGTCAGGACAGCGCATTCGGCCGCCCGCTGCGGTCGACGCCCAAAAATGGGCGAAAATCACAGTTTCGCCCCTTTGCCGCCATCGCCGTGCCGTCCCTCGTCCTCTTCAACAAGCCTTATGGCGTGCTCAGCCAGTTCACCGCGGAGGGGCGCTGGCGCGGGCTGGCCGAATTCATCCCGGTCAAGGGCGTCTACGTCGCCGGGCGGCTCGACGCCGATAGCGAAGGGCTGCTCGCGCTGACCGACGATGGCCGCCTGCAGGCGCGGATCGCCGACCCCAGGCACAAGCTCGTCAAGACCTACTGGGCGCAGGTCGAGGGCGTTCCGGACGAGGCTGCGCTCGACCGGCTGCGCGCCGGGATTACGTTGTCCGATTTCACGGCGCAGCCGGCCAGAGTGCGGTCGATCGCCGAACCGGCCTGGCTGTGGCCGCGCGACCCGCCGATTCGCTATCGGGCGGCGATCCCGACGGCGTGGCTGGAAATCCGCATTTCGGAGGGCAAAAACCGCCAGGTCAGGCGGATGACGGCGGCCATCGGTTATCCTACGCTCCGCCTGATTCGCGCTGCGGTCGGGTCGGCGACGCTGGGCGGTCTGGCGCCGGGAAAATTTTGGCAGGTCGAAGGCAATCACCAGGATTTACAAGGAAGATTCAATGATTAAGACGTTTGCCGGTACCCTCTGCGGGCTGGCGCTAAGCGCCGCCTGGGCGCAGGATCCGATGCCGGTGATGGAGTTGACCGCCGGCATGCATCGCATCGAGGCCGAGGTCGCCGCCAACGACCAGAACCGTCAGGTCGGGCTGATGAATCGCCGGGTCATGCCGCCGCAGCGTGGCATGCTCTTCGTCTTCGGCCGCGAGAACATGCACTGCATGTGGATGCGCAATACCTACATCCCGCTCTCGGTCGCCTTCATGGATGCCGACGGCGTCATCATCAACATCGAGGACATGGAGCCGCAGACCGAATCCAACCACTGTGCGAAGAAGCCGGCGCGTTATGCGCTCGAGATGAACCAGGGCTGGTTCTCCCAGCGCGGGATCAAGCCCGGTACCAGGCTGAACGGCATCGACAAGGCGCTGCGGCCGCAATGATGACAACGCGAAAATGGCGTTCCCGGCCTGCTGGCGGCGGGCTGGACCCGGCGCTCCGTTCGTGGCTGACCGAACCGGGTTCGCTGACGGCGCGCTGCCAGCGCGCGTGTCGCGACTTTCGCGTGCGCCTTCTCGGCTATCGCAAGGATCTGCCGCAGGCTGACGAAATGCCGTGCCGCCGCCTGGCCCGGGTGCGCGAGGTCATTCTCGAATGCGACGGCGTGCCGGTGATTTTTGCCCATACCGTGCTGTCGACCGCAACCAGGGGGCGTCTCACGCGCTGGCTGGCGCGCCTCGGCAACCGCTCGCTGGGTTCGCTGCTCTTCTCGTATCCCGGGTTCAGGCGCGGCGCGATCGAGTACCGGCGGCTCGATTCCCGCCATCCGCTCTATCAGCGTGCTGCAGCCCTCGGGGCGGACGTGCCCCGCCTCTGGGCGCGGCGCTCGCTGCACCGGCTCGGCGCACAGCAGGTGCTGGTGACCGAGGTCTTTCTGCCGGCAATCGCGACGCTCGAATAACGCCGCGCGCGGGCAAGCGGCAGCGTTACCAGGGCACCCGCTGCGCCAGCCAGGTATCGAGCGCTTCCGGCAGTTCGTGGATCAGCAGGTCATGGCGGCCGGCGATCCAGCCGTGAACCGGCCCTGCGGTGCGACCCGCCAGGGTCTGTTCGACGAGTGTCCGGGCGGTGACCTGATCGTTGATCAGCCCGAGTTCGTCCTGAAGCTGGGTGAGAGCCAGCAGGTTGGGCCGCAGGCGCTTGGGCGGAAGCAGGGGGGCGAAGAACTCGATGGCGTAGCGCAGCTTCTTGAAGCAGATGCGCATGCGGTGGCGTTCCTCGGGCGTCAACTCGGCCACGCGTTCAGCGAGTGCGCGGGCCTGGCGGTCACGGCTGCGCAGGCGCTTGCGCGCAAACTTGGTCAGGTTCGGCGCCTGCTGATCCTGCAACGCATAAACCGCCGCGGTGAACTCGACGATCAGGCGCGAATAGTCCGGCAGTCCGACGAGGCGTGCCGAGGCAGCGCGCGCCCGCTTGGCGCGACGCATTCCCTCGGCCAGCAGGCGGCGGGCGTTGCCGTCGTTCGGGAAGTCGGCAAGGATCGGCGGCAACGTCTCGCTGACGAAGACATCCCAGTTGCGGGTTTCGCCCAGCGCGCTGCCCAGGGTCTGCCAGGCGAGGTTGTAGGCGGCGACGAAATCGGGTGGCAGCACCGGCGCGAAGAGCTTGATGGCCGAGCGCAGCCGGCGCAGCGCCACGCGGGCCTGATGGACATATTCGGGATCCTCGCTTCCCGCGACCAGCCCGTTTTCGTTGCGCTGAAACTGCTCGAGGCAGCCCAGGGCGATCGCGCGGAAGGCTGCGACCGGGGACATGGCGGCGCCGAGAAGCGCGGCCTTGGCACGGAACGGCTTTTCCTGAGTGCTGTTGAACAGGGCGTAGCCGCGCTCGGCCTTGCTGGCGACGGCGGGACGCAGATCCAGCGTTTCCTGCAACTGGTGGGTGATGGCGAAGATGTCGGCGACGTTGCCGCTGATCAGTTCGAGTTCGATCTCGCAGATGGGCGTTGCGCGCCCGCCGCTCTCGATCTTGCCGCGGTCAAGCGCCAGTTCGATCAATGATTTCCCGAACGGCACATGCCAGGTCATGCGGCGGAAGTCGGTCGTGAAGATCGCCTGCAGTCTTGGCAGGGCCTCGTCGAGGACGGCTTTGAATTCCGGCGCGTCGACATGGCTGAAATCGAACTGTCCGGGGCTGGCCGGCGTTTCCCACTCGTGGCGCAGGGCCAGGCCGCCGCTGACCGTGGCCGCCGACTTGACGGTCAGCAGCCATTGCCAGCCCTTCTTGCGGAAGCGCAGGGCGATCCGGCGCGCATTCAAGTCCAGTGTCGGGGTGTCGTAATAGGTGTTCAGCAGGTGCTGTCCTTGCGGCTTGATGCCGGCCAGCAGCGGATGGGCGGGAAGCCGCCGTGCCGTCTGTGCGGTCAGCTGAAGCTTGAGTTCGATTTCAGTTGCCATGGATATGTCGGATGGATGAAGTACTGGTCTGCGAATTATGCCTGCTTGGTTCTGCTGCCGACCCGGCAGGGTAAATCCAGCAGGCCGCCAATCTACCGAACGAATGCCGCACCGATGTGACAGAGCTGCGTCAATTGTGCAACTTTATCAATGGTCTGTGCCAACTATTTAACGTTTGGCACGGCAGTAGGCTGCTAGAATTGCCACACTTTGATCCGGCAACCGTCAATGAGAGACAGAAAAATCCTATTCGCCCTGCTGCTTGCCGCCTTTCCGCTGGTCGGGCTGGCGGCCGAGGTCGCTATGCCGGAAGGCAACACAGACTTCGCGCCGCTGCGTCATGTCGCCCAGAAGGCGATCGTGAATAACCCCGAAGTGAATGCCAAGTACCACAACTTCAAGGCTTCGGTCGAAGAGGTTGGCGTCGCCTTCGGCGGCTACCTGCCGCGCGTCGATGTCGTGGCCGGGGCCGGCCGCGAGTATATCAAGGAGCCGGTATTTAGCGGCTCGAAGGTCTACAACGAGGGTTACTACAACCGCACAGGCTGGCTGGTCAGCCTCAACCAGATGCTTTTCGACGGATTCGCCACGCGTAACGAAGTCAAGCGCCTGAACAAGGCGCAGTTGGTGCGTTACTACGAATTGCTTGAGGCGATCGACAATGTCGCCCTCGAAGCCGGCCGCGCCTACCTCGACGTGCTGCGCTACCGCTTCCTCGTCGATCTTGCGCAAGACAACTACGTTCAGCACCGCGCCACGTTCGAGCAACTGCTGCGCCGTACCCAGTCCGGTGTCGGCCGCCGCGTCGATCTCGAGCAGGCAGCCAGCCGTCTGGCGTTGGCCGAAGTCAACCTGACCACCGAGACGGCCAATCTGCATGACGTCACCGCGCGTTACCAGCGCATCATCAACGAGGTTCCCCCGCGTGTCGCTTTCCCGCCGGCGCTGATCGGCCGGGCGATGCCGGCCAGCCAGCAGGCGGCGCTCGCGCAGATGTTCAAGGAGAACCCGACGGTGCTCGCTGCCCAGGAGAACATCGAGGCTGCCGAACACGACATCGCCGTGCGCCGGGCCGCCTACTCGCCCCGCCTTGACTTCCGGGCGCGCGCCGACAATTCCGAGAATGCGCTGAATGTCATCGGCGACCGCATCAACAACGTGGCCGAAGTGGTGGTGACCTACAACCTGTTCAACGGCGGTTCGGACCGCGCCCGCGAACGGCAGTACATGGAGCGCCGCAACCTCGCCGTCGATCTGCGCGACAAGGCCTGCCGCGACACGCGGCAGACGCTTTCGATCGCCTACAACGATGCCCAGCGCCTGCGCGAGCAGGTGTCCTTCCTCAACATCCAGGTCGGCCTCCTGGAAAAGACCCGCGACGCTTACCGCGACCAGTTCAACGTCGGTCAGCGCACCCTGCTCGATCTGCTCGATACCGAGAACGAACTGCTCTCCGCCAGGCGCGCGGCGATCAACGCCGATACCGACCTGACCCTGGCCTATGTCCGCACCTACGCCGGCATGGGTGTCCTCGGTAACGTTCTCGGCCTCAAGCGACCCGACCTCGAAGCGCCCGATCCGCAAGATCTGTCCACCGTCGCGGCGAGCGAATCCTGCGTCGCCGAACCGGTCAGGGCGACCGCGATCGACCGCGATGCCCTCAATGCCCGGGCGCTCGCCCTGCTCGAAAGCAACCGTGCCGCCTTCGCGGCGTCGGCCTCGTCGCTCGTGACGCCGCCCGCGGCGGCGATCCCGCAGACTGGCCTGGATGCTGCGGACGGCCCGCAGGCCGAGGTTGCCAACCAAGTCAAGGTGTGGGCGGCGCTCGTTGCGCGCAAGGACTTTGCCGGGTACGAGAAGTTCTACGCACCCGGCTTCACGCCGGATGGCGGCATCAGCCGCGGCGAATGGGCGACGCGCCAGAAGGGGCGCTTCGCGCAGGCCGGCGCCGTGCCGGTCGGCGTTCAGAACCTGAAGGTTCGCCTCAACGGACTCGACCGGGCGACGGCGGAATTCATGCTGGACTACAACGACGACCTGCGCCGCGAGGCGACCCGCAAGACGCTCGATTTTGTCAAGGTTGGCACCGGCTGGCTGATCAGCCGGGAAAACTCGGCGCCGGCGGTCAAGAAATGAAAAAGCCGATGATGAGTGCTCTACGCCTGACGACGCCCGGATCTTTCGCGGCAACGCTGCTGCTCGCGGCCTTCCTGTCCGTGGCCAACCCGGCGACGGCGCAGGCCGACAAGGATCCCGGACCGACGCTGGGCCGGATTGCCGAGGAACGGGTGATCTACCTGGGGCATCGCGAATCCGCCATTCCCTTCTCCTATGTCATTCCCAACACGGAACGCGTCGGCGGTGACAGCTATGCCGGGTATTCCTGGGACATCTGCCTGAAAATCGCCGACGCCCTGGAGAAAAGGGTCGGCCAGAAGATCGAGGTGCGGCCGGTGACGATGCCTGCCAATGCGCGGACCATGATGGTCAAGGTTGGCATCGCCGACATCGAATGCGGGTCGAGCACCAACAATGTGGCCCGCCAGAAGCTGGTGGCATTCAGCAATACCTTCTACGTTGCCGACGTCCGGATCCTGGTCAGGAAGGATAGTGGCATCCGCTCGCTCGGCGACCTCAACGGCAGGCGCGTGGTGACCACGCTGGGCACAACGGCTGACCGCCTGATCAAGCAGCAGGCCTTTGCCCGCAACCTGACCATCGACTACCTGGTCGGGCGCAGCCACGCCGAGTCGATGGCGCTGATGAATGAGGGCAAGGCGGATGCCTACATTGGCGACGACGTGATCATTGCGGCGCAACGCGCGAGGGCTCCGTTCAGGGACAAGCTCGCATTCCTCGACGAGACGCTGGCGACCGAGCCTTACGGACTGATGTTGCGGCGGGACGATCCGCAGTTCAAGAAGTTCGTCGATGACGTACTGGTGGACCTGATGAAGAGCGGCGAGCTGGCGAGGCTTTACGAGAAGTGGTTCATGAACCCGATTCCACCCGATGGCATCAACCTGGAGATGCAGATGTCGGAAAAGCTCAAGGCGGCGATCGCCAACCCCAACGACAAGCCGGCGAACTGACGGCGGCGGCAGAATGACAAAAGGCCATGCACAGGTGCATGGCCTTCTTTATGGAGAGCGACCGCCTCAGGCGCCGAGTTTCGGGTTCAGCGTGTAGGTGCCGGTCAGGCTGGCCTCGGCGAGGACATGGCCGGCGATCGCGGCGCGCACTTCCGGGCCGCCGAACTTGCCGGCGAGCGGCAGGTGCTCGACATCGAGCGCGTAGACCGTGAACACGTAGTGGTGGATGATCTCGTCGTTCCACGGCGGGCAGGGGCCGTCGTAACCGTGGTAGTCGCCGCGCATGTCGTTGTCGCCGGCGAACCAGTCGGTGTAGTTGTTGATCCCCTGGCGGGCGTCGTGGGCGGCCTGCGGGCCGGGCTTGCCGCGCGGCGTCACGTCGTCCGAGAATTCGCCTTCCTTGATGGCGTTGACCGCAGCAGGCAGGTCGATCAGCACCCAGTGGAAGAAATCGACACGCGGCAGCGAGGCGGGAACGCTGCGCCCTTCCTGATTGACGTCGTCGCCCTCGCTCGGTACGTCGGGGTCGTGGCAGATGACGGCGAACGAGCGGGTGCCGGTGGGGACGTCGGACCATGCCAGCTGCGGGTTGAGGTTCTTGCCCAGGCAGACGTGATGATCGGCATCGGGAATGCAGAAGGCGAAGGCGCCGGGGATTTTCTGCCCGTCGGCAAAGCTGGTGCTGGTCAGTTTCATCGAATGATTCTCCTCCGGTTAGGCGGCGCGCCGCTTGAAGTCGTTCAGGCGAAAGCCGAGAATCCATAGTGTAGCGAAATAGCCGATCACGCCAAGCCCCACCAGCACACCGAGGCGAATCAGGCGTTCGCCCAGCGGCCAGTCGAGCCAAGCGGCGTCGCTGCCGCTGGCCAGCCACAGCGCGCCACCCATGACGACGAGTGCGGCCAGCAACTTGAGCGAAAAGACCGTCCAGCCCGGCTGCGGATGGTAGACGTCGCGCTGACGCAAGCCGCGATAGAGCAACGCGGCGTTGAGACAGGCGGCCAGGCCGATCGACAGCGCCAGCCCGGCATGTTGCAGCCAACCGATGAAGGCGAGGTTCATGGCCTGCGTGGCGACGAGCGAAATCACGGCGATCTTGACCGGCGTCCTGACGTTCTGACGGGCGTAGAAGCCGGGCGCCAGCACCTTGACCAGGATCAGCCCGACCAGGCCGACGCTGTAGGCGACCAGTGCCTGGCGGGTCTGGAAGACATCGTTGACGGTGAAAGCGCCGTAGTGGAACAGCGTCGCGATCAGCGGCACGGCGAGGATGGCGAGGGCAAGGGCGGCCGGTGCGGCGAGCAGCAGGGTCAGACGCAGGCCCCAGTCGAGCAGTTCCGAGTATTCGCGGTGGTTGGCGTCGGTATGGTACTTGGAGAGCGAGGGCAGCAGGATGGTGCCGAGTGCGACGCCGAGCATGCCGGAAGGAAATTCCATCAGGCGGTCGGCGTAATAGAGCCAGGAGACGCTGCCGGTTTTCAGGAACGAAGCGAAGATGGTGTTGATCAGCAGGCTGATCTGCGACACCGAAACGCCGAGCAGCGCCGGCCCCATCAGCGTCAGGATGCGCCGTACGCCGGGATCCTGCCAGGCGGCGCGCCAGTTCAGCGAGGGGCGCGGCAGCATGGCGACACGGCGCAGCGCCGGAATCTGGATCGCCAGTTGCAGGACGCCGCCGACAAAGACCGCCCAGGCCAGCGCCAGTACTGGCGGGTCGAAGTACGGCGCGGCGAAGAGCGCCATGGCGATGAAGGAAATGTTGAGCAGCACCGGCGTGAACGCGGGCAGCGCGAAGCGGCTCATGGTGTTGAGGATGCCGCCGGCGAGCGCGACCAGCGACATGAAGAAGATGTAGGGAAAGGTGATGCGGGTCAGTTGAACGGTCAGTTCGAACTTGCCCGCGTCGGCGGCGAAGCCCGGCGCCGAGATCCAGACCAGCAGTGGCGCCGCGGCGACACCGATGGCAGTGACGGCGAACAGAACCAGGGCGAGGATACTGGTTACATGTTCGATCAGCAGCAGCGCTTCCTGGTCCCCGCGCCTGTTCTTGTATTCGCCGAGAATGGGCACGAAGGCTTGCGAAAAAGCGCCTTCGGCGAACATCCGGCGCAGCAGGTTGGGCAGCTTGAAGGCGACGAAGAAGGCGTCCGTCGCCAGGCCGGCGCCGAAGGTGCGGGCGATGACGAAGTCGCGAACGAAGCCGAGAATTCGCGAGAGCAGCGTCATGCTGCTGACCGTCGCCAGGGCGCGGAGAAGATTCATGGATTGCCGGCGTTGCCTGAAAGCGCGTGCGAAAGATATAATTGTACGCTGTGCCGCTGCAGTAGCTCAGTTGGTAGAGCAACTGATTCGTAATCAGTAGGTCGGAGGTTCGATTCCTCTCTGCAGCACCACCCGAGTTTTACTGGCTCTTGTTGAAATCCCGGAATGTGGTCGTTTTCGATGTTCCGGGATTTTTTTCGTCCGCAAATTGCACAGTGGTGGTTGTGCACCGTGCGAGATGCGGGTAAGGTCTTGCGTACCGGGAGGGGATCAGGAAATGAGCAGGAACTACGAAGAGGACCAGCCTGCCCGCAGCGACATCGATGCGCTTGCCGTGCCGCTGGTCATCGAATTCGGGACGGCGTGGTGCGGTTACTGCATGGCGGCGCAGCCGCTGATCGAAGGAGCCTTGAAGGATCATCCGGCGCTGCGCCATCTCAAGGTCGAGGACGGGCCGGGACGCCCATTGGGCCGTTCGTTTCGCGTCAAGCTGTGGCCGACGCTGATCTTCATGGCCCATGGCCAGGAAGTGGCGCGTCTGGTCCGGCCGGAAAGTGTCGGGGAAATCAGCCGTGCGCTGCGCCAGATCGCCGATCCGTGAGCATGCTCCGCGACAGGCTTGGTGGGGAGGCTTGAAGTGCTGAATTGCATGCCGCTGGGAAGTCGTGAAGCCTCCACCCAGTTGAGCGGCGCTCAGCGTTCCTGCCACTTCATCGTTGCTACCGAACCGGCAACGATGCCAGCCATGCTGATGAACGAACCGAGGGCGAGCGTCGAGACGCCGGACAGACCCTGGCCGATGGTGCAGCCCATGGCCAGCACGCCGCCGAAGCCCATCAGGATGCCGCCAACGAGGTGGTTGCTCAGGTCCTCGAGAGAGGCAAACCCCTCCCAAAGGAACTGCCGCGATGTGACGGCATGGATGAGCGAACCGAGGACGACGCCGCCGATAGTGGCAATGCCGAAGGTCACGCGCAGCGACTTGTCGGTCCACAGCATCAGCAACTCGAGGCTGTAGGCGGTGGGTGCGACAAAGGTCAGGGACTCGATGGTTCGGGAGTTGGTCCCGAAATAGGTCATCTCCAGCGTATCGGGATTTTCTGCGAAGCCGATGTGGCCCGTAAGATACCAGGCTGCCGTGACCAGCAATCCGAGAATCGTGCCGCCGACCAGCTGCTCGCCATTGGTACGGAAATCCTTGTCCTTGAATACGAAGATCAGCAAGGCGATGACCACGACGCCCGTAGTGGCGAGCAATGCGGGCCTTGCCGGCACGCCGGTGAGCCTGGCCAGCAGTTCGGGGAGGCCCTGGCCTTGCATGCCAAGGCCGGCAAGGTCAAAGGCCACAGGGTCGAGATAACTGGATCGCCACTGGCCGAACAGTCCCTTGAGCGTCATGTAGGCCGAGATGGCCAGAAAGACGAGGACGACCAGCGAGCGCACGCTGCCACCGCCGAGGCGCAGCAGATTCTTGTTGGCGCAACCGCCGGCGATGGTCATGCCGATCCCGAACAGGGTGCCGCCTAGCAGCATCGACAACCACGGGAGCACTGGCCGCTGGTAGACCGACTTGGTCAGGTCGATCAGGTCGAAGTAGTGGAGCAGGTTGGCGCCGGCCATGGCCACGGCAATGGCGAGCAGCCACATGCGCATGCGGCCCCAGTGCCCCATGTTGACCACATCGGAAATCGCACCCATGGTGCAGAAATTGGTCCTCGCGGCCACGTAGCCGAGAACCAGTGCCAGGCCGAAAGCACCCCAGACGACCCGGGCTGCCAGATTTACAGATTCGTCCATCCCACCCCCTTGCGGCTTGGATCGGAAGTTGATGCCAAATCCGGCAAGTATCTCCGGGGAGCGAAGAATCAGTCAATCCTGCCCCGCCGCCGGCGGGGATTGCATGAGTGGCGGCGCCGCTGGCCTCGTCAGGCGTTGGCGGTGATCGCGTGCAGCTTGGCGAAGGCGAACAGTTCGAGGCGGCTGGACAACCCGAGCTTGCCGTAGATCGAGTTCAGATGGTTGCGCAGCGTGTTTTCACTGATGTTGAGGCGTTCCGCGATCAGCTTGCCGCCGGCCGCGGCGTCCCTGGTGATCTCGGCGATCGTTTGCCGTTCGCGCCTGGTCAGGCTGGCAATCCGCAGTTGATCCGGCGTCTCGTACTCGACCTTCCGGCGTTGAGCGAGATGGAAAAAGATCCGGCCGGTGGCGGCACCGTCGATCCAGAATTCGCCTTCATCGATCTTCTCGATGGCCTTGAGCAGTGATGCGACCGGCTCGCTTCTGGCCACGACCCCGCGCGCACCCGCCAGGATTGCGCCGTCATGGACCGAGACGTCGCGCGAAACGGTCAGCGCGAGGACGCGCGCCGGCGATATGGAGCACAGTTCGGCAATCGCATCGATTCCGATGTCCCCGTCGAGGTCGACCACGATGACATCGATCGGTGTTTCGTAGATGATCCCGGCGGCTTCGCCGCAGTCGACCGCCGTACCGGCCAGTTCGATTTCCGGGCCGGTGCCCTGCAGAAGTTTTTCCAGTCCCCACAGCGAGATAGGGAGATCGCTCACCAGCATGACGCGGATCGATCGGGTTTGGTTATTTGTCATGATTGATTGCAGAAAGTGGCCTAGTTTTGAAAAGATGGTATATTTATACTATGTTCAGTTTCTGAAATCTAGTAGCTACTAAAAAATCTGGTATCCGATGTTGCGCGCCGCGTTTCCGAACGCGGGGCTCCGCGCTAGAATGAGAGCGCGCTGCACGGGGCCGGCTGGCGCTGCGTCGTGACATATTCAAACCGAAGACTGGGAGAGCATCGATGGAGATTGCGGGCAAGGTATTTCTGGTGACGGGCGCGGGTTCCGGCCTGGGAGCGGCGACGGCGCGGGCGTTGGCCGCAGCGGGTGCGAAGATGGTTCTCGCCGACGTGAACCGTGACGCGGGCGCTGGACTGGCGGCCGAACTCGGCGCCAATGCCTGCTTCGTCGCGACCGACGTGGCGGACGAGGCGAGCGCGGTCAACGCTGTAAATACTGCGAATTCCGTTTTCGGCGGCCTGCACGGGCTGGTCAATTGCGCCGGCGTGGCGCCGGCCGAAAAGGTGGTCGGTCGCGACGGAGCGCACAAGCTGGAAACCTTTGCGCGGACGATCAACATCAACCTGGTCGGTACCTTCAACATGATCCGTCTGGCAGCCGAGGCGATGATGAAGGGCGAGCCCGATGCCGGTGGCGAGCGCGGTGTGATCGTCAATACGGCGAGCGTGGCGGCCTTCGAAGGCCAACTGGGGCAGGCGGCCTATGCCGCGTCGAAGGGCGGGATCGTCGCCCTGACCTTGCCGGTGGCGCGCGAACTTGCCAGAAGCGGGATCCGCTGCGTGACCATCGCCCCGGGCATCATGGAAACGCCGATGCTGCTCGGCATGGCACCGGAAGTCCAGGAGTCGCTGGGCAAGATGGTGCCGTTCCCGTCACGCATGGGCAGGCCGGCGGAATTCGCCGCGCTGGTCAGGCACATCGCCGAAAACTCCTACCTGAACGGCGAGGTCATTCGCCTCGACGGCGCCATCCGCATGGGAAGCAAATAATCTATACTGCGGCTCCGCCTCATGGACCGGAAAGGCGCTGCGGCGCCTTTTCTCATTTGTATGTCAGAAGCTTCCTGTTATCACTGCGGCCAGCCGATTCCGGATGATGTCGATCTGTCGGTCGCGGTGGGCGGAGAAGAGCATCCGATGTGCTGCTACGGGTGCCAGGCGGTAGCGCAATCGATAGTCGCCAACGGGCTCGAGGACTATTACCGCAGCCGCGATTCGTTGCCGGAAGCGCCGCGCGAGGCGATGCCGGCCATCCTCGAGCAACTGGCGCTGTACGACCACGCCGATTTCCAGAAGAGCTTCGTCAAGGCGCTGGGGGAAAGCGAGCGCGAAGCGTCGCTGCTCCTCGAGGGAATTACCTGTGCCGCCTGCATCTGGCTCAACGAGCAGCATGTCGGCAAGCTGCCGGGAATTATCGCGGTCGACATCAACTATGCGACGCGCCGGGCGCGGGTGCGCTGGGACGAGTCGCGGATCAGGCTCTCCGACATTCTCGCTGCGATCGCCGCCATCGGTTACCGCGCCTATCCCTACGACGCCGCGAAGAACGAGGAAATTTCGCGCAGGGAGCGGCGTGACGCACTGTGGCGCCTGTGGGTAGCCGGCTTCGGCATGATGCAGGTGATGATGTACGCCTACCCGTTGTACATCGCCGACGGCGACATGACCGCCGATGTCGAGACCATGATGCGCTGGGCCAGCCTGCTGCTGACTCTGCCGGTGGTCTTCTATTCCGCCGCGCCGTTCTTCCGCAACGCCTGGCGCGATCTCGGGTTGCGCCGGGTCGGCATGGACGTGCCGGTGGCGCTCGGCGTCGGCGCGGCGTTTGTGGCGAGTTGCTGGGCGACGTTCGAGCAGGCGGGCGAGGTCTATTTCGATTCGGTGACGATGTTCGTCTTCTTCCTGCTCGGCGGCCGCTATCTGGAAATGACGGCGCGCCAGAAGGCGGTCGGGGTGACCGAGGCGCTGGCCCGCCTGCTGCCGGCGTTTGCGCAAAAGATGCCGAATTTCCCGGTCGACCGCAGCACCGAGCAGCGCGTGGTCGCCGACCTGCAGCCCGGCGACTACGTGCTGGTGCGTGCCGGCGACATCGTGCCGGCCGACGGCCGGGTCGTCGAAGGCGTCAGTTGCGCCGATGAGGCGCTGCTCACCGGCGAGAGCAGGCTGGTACCGAAATCGCCGGGAGAACCGGTGACCGGCGGCACGATCAACGCCGAGAGTCCGCTGGTCGTGCAGGTGGAGCAGGTTGGCACGGGAACGCGACTTTCCGCCATCGTTAGCCTGATGGAGCGTGCGGCTGCCGAGAAGCCGCGCATCGTCGAACTGGCAGACCGCATCGCCAGCTATTTTGTCGCGACGCTGCTCTTCGTCGCCGCCGCCGTCGCGGTCGGCTGGTATTTCGTCGACCCGTCCAGGGCCCTGTGGGTCACCGTATCGGTCCTGGTCGTAACCTGTCCCTGCGCCCTTTCGCTGGCGACGCCGATCGCCCTGACGGTGGCGGCCGGCGCACTGGCCAGGGATGGCCTGCTGGTGACGCGTGGGCATGCCGTCGAGACGCTGGCGAGGGCAACCCATTTCGTCTTCGACAAGACCGGGACGCTGACCACGGGGCGCATGCACCTTGTCGATGTGGCCGTGCTGGGTCGGCTCGAACGCGACGAGTGCCTTGCCGTTGCCGCTGCCCTCGAGGACAGTTCCGAACATCCGGTGGCGTCGGCGCTGCGCCGCGCGACGGGCGCGGTGCTGCCGCCGGCGACGGATGTCGTTGCCGAGCCGGGGCAGGGGATTGCCGCTACGATTGCCGGGCGGAATTGCCGCATCGGGCGTCCGGCCTATGCCCTGGCGCTCGGCACCGGTGCCCTCCCGGAGGCGGCCGCTGCCTGGCTTGACAGCGGCGATACCGTGGTCGCGCTGGCGGACGCCAGCGGCTGCCTGGCGCTGTTCCGGATCGGCGACGAGGTCCGTCCCGAGTCGGCGGCGCTGGTTGCGGAACTGCTGGCTGCCGGAAGGAACGTGGTGCTGCTGACCGGAGATGCGCCGGCGGTGGCGCAGCGGGTTGCGGGCCAACTGGGCATTGCCGACGTGCGCGCCGGTGTGACACCCCAAGGCAAGCACGGCTGCGTCACGGCGCTGCAAGCGAGCGGGGCGGTCGTGGCGATGATCGGTGACGGGGTCAATGATGCGCCGGTCCTGGCTCAGGCCCAAGTTTCGATCGCGATGGGTGGTGGTGCCCAGTTGGCCCGCACGCAGGCGGATTTCGTGCTGCTCTCCGAAAATCTCGATCACCTGCGCCACGGTCTGCGCAGGGCTGTCAGGACACTTCAGGTCATCCGGCAGAACCTATGGTGGTCATTCGCGTACAATTTCATCGCCTTGCCCCTCGCCATCGCCGGCTATGTCACGCCCTGGCTGGCGGGCGTTGGCATGTCGGCCAGTTCGCTGCTGGTCGTGCTCAACTCGCTGCGCATTCAGCGCATGGAAACGGACTGATGGAAAGCATCTATCTGCTGATCCCGATCTCGGTGATCCTCGTCTTCGTGATCGCGGTGGTTTTCTGGTGGTCGGTCCGCAGCGGTCAGTTCGACGACCTCGAAGGACCCGGATTCAGGATCCTGATGGACGACGATGGACCGAACATTCCGCAAGCGGGTCCGGAAAAGAGCGAAAAACCGGAGAGAAGTTGACCTGCGTCAACGCCTGGAATAGGCGGTATATTGATAATTTGACTATGTGAAGTGAGCGCTTCATGGTGATTCTCTGTTGGGGTTAGGGTGCGTTGCGACGCACCCTTTTTTTGGTCATGCTTTTGGCCCTGCAAACGGCATTTTCCGGATTGCTACACCCTTCGGACTAATTTCTTCTGGATAGCCTGGAGATTGATCTAGGTCAAATCCCCGCTGTCGTTCTAGAATACCATCCGTATTTATGTGCCACCTTGGGTTCAGGGAGGTGGACATCCGGTTTTTTTCAAAGGGAGGTGGGTTCATGTCTGGAACGCAAACCACATACAACGACAAGGTCGTCCGGCAGTTTGCCGTCATGACCGTCATCTGGGGCATCGTCGGCATGCTTGTCGGTGTCATCATCGCCGCGCAACTGGTCTGGCCGGAGCTGAATGTTGGCTTCCTGCATTTTGGCCGACTGCGTCCGCTGCACACGAACGCGGTCATTTTCGCTTTCGGCGGCTGCGCCTTGTTCGCGACGTCCTACTGGTGCGTGCAGCGCACCAGCCACGTGCGTCTGTGGGGTGGTCCGCTGATTCCCTTCACGTTCTGGGGCTGGCAACTGATCATCCTGCTGGCCGCGATCACACTGCCCCTGGGCATCACTAGCGGCAAGGAATACGCCGAACTCGAGTGGCCGATCGACATTCTGATCACGCTGGTCTGGGTGGCCTACGCGATTGTGTTCTTCGGCACCATCGCCGTGCGCAAGGTCTCGCACATCTACGTGGCCAACTGGTTCTTCGGTTCCTTCATCATCGCCGTTGCCCTGCTGCACATTGTCAACAGCATGGAAATGCCGATCACGCTGACCAAGTCCTACTCGATGTACGCCGGCGTGCAGGATGCGATGATCCAGTGGTGGTATGGTCATAACGCGGTGGGCTTCTTCCTGACCGCCGGCTTCCTGGGCATGATGTACTACTTCGTGCCGAAGGCAGCCGGGCGTCCGGTGTATTCCTACCGCCTGTCCGTGGTGCACTTCTGGGCGCTCATCTTCACCTACATGTGGGCCGGTCCGCACCATCTGCACTACACCGCGCTGCCCGACTGGACCCAGTCCGTCGGCATGATCTTCTCGCTGATCCTGCTGGCGCCGTCCTGGGGCGGCATGATCAACGGCATCATGACCCTGTCGGGTGCCTGGCACAAGTTGCGCGACGATCCGGTCCTGAAGTTCCTGATCACTTCGCTGTCCTTCTACGGCATGTCTACCTTCGAAGGTCCGATGATGTCGATCAAGACCGTCAATGCGCTGTCGCATTACACGGACTGGACGGTCGGCCACGTGCACTCCGGGGCGCTCGGCTGGGTCGCCATGGTTTCCATCGGCTCCGTCTACTGGCTGTTGCCGCGTCTGTTCGGCAAGACCGAGATGTACAGCACCAGGCTGGTCACGACCCACTTCTGGATCGCCACCATCGGTACCGTGCTCTATATCGCGTCGATGTGGATTGCCGGTGTCATGCAGGGCCTGATGTGGCGCGCGGTCAACCCCGATGGCACGCTGGCTTACAGCTTTGTCGAATCGGTCAAGGGTTCGTATCCGTTCTGGGCGATCCGCTGGCTGGGTGGTGTCCTGTTCCTGGTCGGCATGCTGCTCATGGCTTACAACATGTTCAAGACCATGGCTGGCGGCAAGACTCAAGATGCCCCGGTGCTGGCTCCGGCTGGTCATCACGCCTGATTAGGGAGAGAAAACAATGCTTAAGCATGAGCAAATTGAAAAGAGTGTCGGGCTGCTCATCGTCCTGACCTTGTTTGTCGTGATCTGGGGTGGTCTGCTGGAAATCGTTCCGCTTTTCTTCCAGAAATCGACGACCACACCGATCGAGGGTGTCAAGCCTTATGATGCCGTTCGTCTGGCCGGTCGCGACGTCTATGTCCGCGAAGGTTGCTTCCTCTGTCATTCGCAGATGATCCGTCCGTTCCGCGCCGAAACCGAGCGTTACGGTCACTTCTCCGTGGCCGGCGAATTCGTCTATGATCACCCGTTCCAGTGGGGTTCCAAGCGCACCGGTCCGGATCTCGCCCGCGTCGGCGGCCGCTACTCAAACGAATGGCAGCGTGCGCACCTGATCAACCCCCGTGACGTGGTGCCGGAATCCAACATGCCCGCCTTTGCCTTCCTGCAGAACACCAAGGCCAAGGACAGCGTCGGTGCCGACATCGAGAAGAAGATGGGCGTGATGCGCAGTTTCGCCAATGCGCGCGGCATCCCGACCTACTCCGATGAAGAGATCAAGGGCGCCAGGGCGGCGATCGGTGACATGACCGAAATGGACGTTCTGATTGCCTACCTGCAGGGCATGGGTACGGCACTGGGCACGATGAAGCAATAGGGCATGGACATCAACGATCTGCGTTCCATCGTCACGGTTGCCGGGTTGCTCTGCTTCCTGGCGATCGTGGGGTGGGCCTACAGCAAGCGTAGCAAGAAGGGGTTCGATGAAGCTGCCAACTTGCCGTTCGCGGAGCACGATGATCAGGATGGGGCGTCCCGCACGTCGCATCCGCGCTGAAAAGAGGAAAGCAAATGAGCGATTTCGTTAGCGGTTTTTGGAACATGTACGTAGTCGTGATTGTGCTGGTCAGCATTCTGGCCTGTACAACTCTTCTATACATGCAGGGCAAAGCAAAGTTCACGCCCGGCAAGACCATGGGTCATGTCTGGGATGAGACCCTCGAGGAATATAACAATCCGATGCCCAAGTGGTGGAGCTGGCTGTTCGTCATCACGGTCGTCTTCGCGCTGGTCTATCTGGCCCTCTATCCTGGCCTCGGCAGCTTCAAGGGTCTGCTGGGCTGGAGCGCGGTCGGTCAGTACAACGCCGAGCGCGAACGCATGGATGCCACCGTCCAGCCGATGTACGCAAAGTATCAGGGCATGGATGTCAAGGCGCTGGCTGCCGACAAGCAGGCCATGGAGACCGGCAAGCGCCTGTACCTGACCTACTGCATGCAGTGTCACGGTGCGGACGGACGCGGTGCCAAGGGTTTCCCGAATCTGACCGATAGCGACTGGCTGTATGGTGGCGAACCGGAACAGATCATGCAGACCATCTCCGAAGGCCGCATGGGCGTCATGCCGCCCCACGCGCAACTTGGTGCGGAAACCATCAAGGATCTGGCGAACTATGTCCGCTCGCTCTCCGGTCTGCCGAATGACTCCGTTCGCGCCGCCAAGGGCAAGGAAGCCTTCACCGCCGCCGGTTGCGTTGGCTGCCACGGTGTGGACGGCAAGGGCATGCAGGCTGTTGGCGCTCCGAACCTGACCGACAAGGTCTGGCTGTATGGCTCCTCCGAAGCCACCATCGTCGAGACGATTACCCTCGGTCGCCAGAACAGGATGCCGGCGTGGAAGGCATTTTTGGGTGATGCCAAGGATCATTTGCTCACGGCTTATGTCTACAGCCTGAGTCAAGGCGCCAAGTAAGATGCAAGAACGGGGCGGGAAACCGCCCCGTTTAGCTTTAACAGCAATATAATGAAAAGCTGATCTGTATCAACATTGCGTTTTTGAATTCACCGCAGAATCGATTATTTAGCGCAATTCTGATACGGACACAGGGATCATGGAACCCACCGGGAACACGAAGCAACCGCCAGCCCCCGCGCCAGCAGCAATCTCGTTCTACGAAAAGCACAAGAAGGTCTACATCCGCGACGTCAAGGGCTGGTGGAATACTTGGCGCTGGGCTTTCGTATGGTTTACCCAGATCCTTTTCTACGGCTTGCCTTGGCTCGAGTGGAATGGTCGGCAGGCGGTTCTCTTCCATATCGTTGAGCGCAAGTTCTATTTGTTCGGCCTTGTGCTGTGGCCGCAGGATGTCTTCTATCTGGCGCTGTTGCTGATCATCTCGGCGTACGCCCTGTTCCTGTTCACGGCAGTCGCCGGGCGTCTGTTCTGCGGTTATGCCTGTCCGCAGACGGTCTACACGGAAATCTACATGTGGATCGAGAACCGGATCGAAGGCGACCGTTCCAGGAGGATGAAACTTGACAAGGGGCCGCTGACCGGCCGCAAGTTCACCCTGAAGGCAATCAAGCACGCGCTCTGGATCCTCATTGCGGTGTGGTCCGGCTTTACCCTCGTCGCCTACTTCACCCCGGTCGACGAACTGCTGGCGGCTTTGCCTTTCGACCTTTCCGGATGGGAACTGTTCTGGACATTCTTTTATGCCGGTTTCTTCTACATGCAGGCCGGTTTCCTGCGCGAGCAGGTCTGCAAGTACATGTGTCCCTACGCACGCTTCCAGGGCGTCATGTTCGACCCGGATACGCTGGTCATCACCTACGACCCCGAGCGCGGTGAGCCGCGCGGCGCACGCAAGAAAGGCGTCGATGCCAAGGCTTCGGGAATGGGCGATTGCGTCGATTGCGGACTGTGCGTGGTGGTGTGCCCGACCGGTATCGACATCCGCAAGGGCATCCAGTACGAATGCATCGGCTGTGGCGCCTGCATCGATGCCTGCGACCCGGTCATGGACAAGGTCGGCCTGCCGCGCGGCTTGATCCGCTACACCACCGAGAACGCGCTGGCCAAGCACTGGTCGGCCAAGGAAGTCGTCGGGCATATCGTCCGTCCGCGCATCATCATCTACACGACCATCCTGGTGGCGATCACTGTGGCGGCTGCCTGGTCGCTGGCAACGCGGATTCCGCTCAAGGTCGATGTGATCCGTGACCGTTCCCTGTTGGCCCGCGAGGCCGACGACGGACGGATTGAAAATGTCTATACTTTAAAACTGATGAACACCACCGAGGAGCCCAAGCGCTATGCATTGTCGGTCGCGGGTCTCGACGGCATCGAGATTGCCGGCAAACACATTGTCGAGGTCGAGAGCGCGAAAAACCAGGAGGTGACCGTCGTCGTCCGCGTTCCACCCGAATCGGCCAAGAAAGGTGCGAACACCATCTATTTCGATATCAAGGCCCAGGATCACGACAACATCGCGGTCCACGAGAAGGCCACTTTCCTGATGCCCTGACTATGAGTAACGCAATGCCCCTTCGCCGCGACAGCACCCCCTGGTACAAAGAGCCTTGGCCGTGGATCCTGATGGCGGGGCCGGCGATCGTGATTGTCGCCGGATTCGTGACCGCCTGGCTGGCGGTCGTCAGTAACGATGGTCTGGTTGCCGATGACTACTACAAGCAGGGTTTGGCTTTCAACCAGCGCTTGCAGCGGGACCATTACGCGAGCGATCTCGGCTTGCGTGCCGACATCATGCGCTCCGACCAGCAGGTTCGCTTGCTGGTTGCCGCCGAGCGCGATGCGGTATTGCCGGAAGCGCTGACCCTCAAGCTGTCGCACCCGACTCGTGCCGGGCAGGATCAGATGATCAAGATGGTGTCGGAAGGACAGGGTTTTTATGGCGGCAAATTGAGCGCCGATATTTCCGGTCGCTGGTATGTGTCGATCGAGGATCCGGCCGGGAGGTGGCGGTTGCAGGGGGAATGGCAGGCTGACGGCGAGGCCCCGCTGCACATCACGGCGCGGCCGGAGAAGTAGAATTCATTGTTCTGTTACTCGGAGGTGACTTATGGCTTGGGAACTGCTGTTTGGTAGCGATATCGGTTTGATGAGCCTTGGCGTCATTGTCGGGGTGCTGGTTATCGGCGCCGTGATGGCGAAGATGTACTCGAACAAGATTGACCAAGAGTCGCGCAAGCTCGGCAAGTAAGACGATTCTCGATGCCGCCCTGCGGGGTGGCCAGATTACCCCGCCCGGCACAGCCGTTGGGGTGGCTTTTATTGCGATGGCGAAAGGTGGGCGCGGATGCGGCCGAGTCTGAGGCGGGCGTTCCTCGCTTCCATCCTTGCGCATCTCGTGATGCTGTTGCCGCTCCGGAATGCGTTGATTCTTCCGGAGAAGTCCGCTCATGCCGTCTCCCATGCAATCGAGGCATCGCTGGTTTCTACGTCGCACCAAGAGCCGCGGACCCTTCCATTCGAGAGTGCTTCGCCGCTTGCAGAAAGACCCGAGCGTTATGCCAAAGATATGCTGGCGAAATCCGGCGCCGAGGAGAAGTCTGCGGTTTTTCGCTCCGCCACGCGGTCGGCCGCGACAGATGATGTTGCGGTGACCGGGCGGGCGGCCGTTGCCTCCGGTACCAAATCACATACTGTGAGCCCCGTTGCGGTCGACGCCGAAGACATCAGCGTGGACGGTGTGCGCCAGTATCGACTGAATCTCGCGCGCGAGGCCCGATGGCTCAAGGATTATCCGCGAGGGGCGAGGGAGCGGGGATGGGAAGGAGTCGTCGTCGTGGTCGTCAATACGGTTGCGGGGGTTGGCGTTCCGGTTGTCAGTCTGAGTCAGTCCAGCGGCTACGATGTGCTCGACCAAGCTGCGCTTGATCTCGTCGGGCAGTCCGTGGGCACGGCCACGATGCCGGAAAGCCTGCGTGGCCGCCAGTTTGCGCTGACGCTGCCGATCCACTACCGGCTGGATGAGTGATCAGATCGCTTTGCTCAAAGGACCCAGCGCTGTCTCGTGAAACCCGAAGCTTCCTTGTGCTGCATCCTTGAGGTAGTGTTGGAGGCAGTGGGTGACGCTACGAAAGGCGATTTCGCCCCACGGAATGTCATCCGCCTGCAGCAGGGCAACCTCGAGGCTTTCATTCCCGGCCGCGTGCCCAGGTGCAGCAAGGCGGCCGCGATAGAAGAGATGAACCTGATTGATGTGCGCGATGCTGACCATCGCAAATGGCGCGTCAACAACGATCCGGGCGCCAGCTTCCTCATACGTTTCACGACAAGCGGCCTCGGCAGTGGTTTCACCGTTTTCCATGAAGCCGGCGGGCACCGTCCAGAACCCGCGTCGCGGTTCGATGGCTCGGCGGCAAAGCAGGATGCGCCCCTCCCAGATTGCAACGCAGCCCACGACCAGCCGCGGGTTCTCATAATGAACGTGACCACAACGGCTGCAGACGTGCCTGGGGAGCGCGTCGCCAGCGGGAATCTCGAAAGAGACGCCAGCGCCGCAGTGAGTGCAAAACTTGATCATCGAATGAGGGCGTTCGGGATAGTGCGGGCAGTTTAGCACTGCGCTCGACCGGCAATCGCAAACTGCGGTGAAGGTGGGGGGTTGGGCTTGCGAATTCGTTACGATAGCCGACGCTGCTGGCTGTGCCGTGGCCTGAGCCATGACCGGAACGGTGCTGCTCCGTTCGTGGCTTACTTGCTGTTGCTTGCCGATGTTCATGGGAACGTCAGATAAGTGTGCGACATCGCCAACTTCGCGACGCTCTTTCCGATAACGTGGAATCCTTTGGTCTTCAAGATGCCCGACAGGGAACGTGGCCGGTCGATTGTTGTTCTGGCTTGCTGTCCGGATGGAAGTGCAGGGCGATGTCGCAAGGCCCGGTGACACGCTATAATTCGACCCCGTCTCCGGTTGCCCCCGTAGCATGAAGGTCGTGCAGTTGATTTGTAATCATCAGGCGTTGGTTCGATTCCGACCGGGGGCACCATCCGAAACAGATAGTCAGGTCACTCTTTCGGGTAGCCTTGGTGGTTCGTAATTTCCGTCCGCAAAGCCTGCTTCCCTGCCCTGTGGTGGGCTCCCTGTGTTGTATCCAGCAGATGGCCCTCGCGAACGCCAATCATGACGGTGCGTCTGTAGGCACGATGACCGCAATTGCATCGAGGAGAAGAAATTCATGGAATCTGAGTTACTGGCCGGACTTCACCCGGGCGCTGTCGCCTTAGCTGCGACTGTCCTGGGTGGCATTGTCTTGGCGCTTGTCCTCTTTCTGCGGCAAAACCGGAAAGACCTTGATGTCCTCGAGGAAGAACTGGAGTCCGAGAATGCCGATGACGATGAAACCGCCGCTGATTCCAGGCCGGGAAATCGCTTGTAAGCGTTCGATCAAGGTGACGGGTCAACCCTCAGCGTGCGGGACGGTTGAATCCCAGTTTTCGTGACAAATTGCCCGCCGCTGCGAGCATGGCTTTGGCAACCGGGCTGTCCCACTCCACGCTGAATTCGCCTACGGTGCCAAGCGATGTAATTGCGGCGACCATCATGCCTGAGTGATCGAAGACCGGGGCGCTGAAACCGTTGATTCCCGGGGTCAGGCTGCCTGAAGCGCGGGAGATGCCGTGCCGGCGTACTTCTGTGAGAGACTTTTCAAGTTGACGGCGCGCGGTCGTGATTGAGATCTTGCCTGCTTCTGAAGTCTCGCGAAGTTCCTCATCTAGCATCTGTCTCAGAAACGGCGAACGGAAGAAAGCGGCAAAGGCCTGCCCGGTTGCCGACTTGCAGAGTGGCAGTACGGTGCCCGCTCGCAGCATGATCGTGATCGGGGCGCCCGAATCGACAATGCGCACGATCGTCGCCCCGCGATTCCCCCACACCGCAAGTGCCACGGTTTCCTGAATCTCCTCGCACAGGTTTTCGAGAATGTGGCCGGCAAGGCGGACCGGATCCAGTCGCCCGAGAGCGGATAGGCCTACGTCGAGTGCATAACTGCCGAGAAGGTAGCGTCCGCTGCCACTGTCCTGTTCGATCATCCCGGTACGCATGAAGCTGACCATGTAGCGATGAGCCTTGGCGGCAGGCATCCCGGCGCCTATGGCGATATCGCGCAACATCATCGGTCGGCCATTGCGGGCCAGCACGTCCAAGAGGCGAAAACCCACCTCGATCGAATGTATGCCCTGACGGTCGCTTGCCACTCTGGTAACCATGAAATGCCGCCCCGATGAAAAACTTCATTTTATGTGTATATGCCTGCCATGCCGCGGCGAATATAATTCCCTCTGGGAACTCAAGGGGGATAGATATGCGCGCTGTTCTGGTGGCAAATCCCAAGGGCGGGGCAGGGAAGACGACCCTTGCGACCAATCTCTCCGGGTATTTCGCCAATCAGGGAAAGAGAGTCACACTCTGCGATCTCGACCGGCAGCAGTCTTCCCTGCGCTGGATGGCGTTCCGTGATCCGGACATGGCTCCGGTTACAGGCTATTTCGCCGCCAATCAGATTCTCCTGAATCTGCCGCAAGAGGCGGACTGGGCCGTGCTCGACGCGCCAGCAGGATTGCAGGGCTACAAACTCTCGGATTACTTGCGAACGGTGGACAAAGTGCTGGTACCACTTGTGCCTTCGGTTTTCGACATGGCAGCTACCGAAGATTTCCTCAACACAATTCGCGGTGAAATGCGTGGCCGGCGCGGATGTCTGGGCATTGTCGCAATGCGCGTCGATCCTCGCACGAAAGCTGCGGGTATGCTCGAGGAGTATCTAAAACACTTCGACATTCCGATCGTCGCCTACCTGCGGAGTACCCAGAATTACGTCAATGTCGCCGCCGCCGGACTCAGCATCTTCGATCCACCTCGTACTCGACACAGGAGGGATATCGAGCAGTGGGAGGGAGTGTTGAGTTGGCTTGCGGCCAGTTAGCTGGCCGTTATGGAAAGGGTGTCTTGGAATAGCTGTTGACACCTGTAGGTTTGGTCAGGATAATGCGCCCCTCTGACAGGCGCGGGGTGGAGCAGTCTGGCAGCTCGTCGGGCTCATAACCCGAAGGTCGCAGGTTCAAATCCTGCCCCCGCAACCAGCAAGCAGAGCGCTTGGTAACTGCCAAGCGGTCCTGTGTCTGGGAAGATGGAAGTCGGCGTTGACCCTGGTGCTGGGAGAAGGAAGAAGTGGTTTTTGGGAATTTCTTCTTGACGGTTTTTTGTGGGTATTGGATAATTCCGCTTCTTTGCTGCTGACGTCGTGTTTTTGGCGGAGTGGTGTTGATCTT
>Ga0208938_1000288_pt1 | contig 42770 bp, 38 predicted proteins | sample AD_UKC125_MetaG_FD_184434 | JGI IMG/M metagenome (GOLD analysis project Ga0208938, IMG submission 184434) | Active sludge microbial communities of municipal wastewater-treating anaerobic digesters from USA - AD_UKC125_MetaG (SPAdes) (version 2) | ecosystem: Engineered > Bioreactor > Anaerobic >... | reverse complement strand
GACTCAGTGCCTGGCGTCAGCTAGGAAACTCACCGCGCCGTCATGTCGGGGGGCGGCGTGGGACATCTACTCGACTGGGCCTGTCAGGGAACGCGTGCGCGCGAGCCCTGGGGCCGAGAAACTCCCTAGCGCACTGCGCCCGGAGAAGTCCTGGGATCACGTCATCGGACGCGGGTTCGATTCCCGCCACCTCCACCCAATGTTCGTCGTTCAAACCCACGACGGACGATGTTTGAGTTCCCGACTCGTCCTCTGCCTTCGGGCGGAGGGCGAGTCGTTGCACGTCCGGGTTGAAGAGGATGTTGAAGGGCTCGCCGGGTTGGCCGTCGATCTGGTCGTCGGTGGTGACGTAGAGCTTGTCGAAGAAGGCCTGATTGGCGGTTCGCCTCAGCGAGTCGTCGATGCTCAGGTACAGCGCGTGGCAGTCTCCGGCGAGGGCCAGGCAGTCGTCCAGGTGTGCCTTGGCCCGGTCGTATTCGATGTCTCCGGCGTCGATCTGTGCTTCCAGGAACCCCAGGCGGCGAGCGATGCGGTCCTGTTCAGTCTTGAGCAGGTCGATGGGCACGGCGCCGGCGTAGTGGGCTTGCAGCAGTTTGGTCCGTTCTTGGGCTAGGTCGTCGTGTTCGGCTTGATATGCCTGGCGTTCCCTTCGTGCGATGTCGTGGAGATGGTCGAAGTGGTTGCCGATGAGGTCGCGGAGGGCGTCGACGACGTGAGGCTCGATCTGGATGGTGCGGTAGTAGTCCTCGACGGCGGCTTCGATGTCGGGAACGTACATGGCTTTGCGTTGGCAGTCGGTGCGCTTGGTGTGTCGGCCTGAGCACAGGAAGTAGGGGTAGATCACGTCCTTGCTGCCGCGTGCGTTGGACAGGATCAGGCGTGAGCCGCACGCGCCGCAGAAGATGCTGCCTTTGAGGTAGTGGTCGTGGGCTTGGGTCTTCTCCCCGGAGAGGTGATGGTCGCCCAGGATGGCTTGAACGCGGTACCAGATTTCGCTGGACACCAGCGGTTCGTGGATGCCGTCGTAGGTCGCTCCCCGGAAGGTGACCTGTCCCTTGTAGTAGGGGTTGGTCAGCATCCGGTGGATGCTCGACAGGGCGGGGCCTTTGGCGGGGCGCTTGGGCGTGGGCATCGTGGTCAGGCCGCGGTCGATCAGTTCTTCGCGCAGCGTGATGGTCGAGTACGTACCGGTGGCGTAGGCCTCGAAGGCCCATTTGACCAGCGGTGCCCGCTCGGGGTCGGGCTCGACGATGCGCATCTCTCGTCCCAGCTCGTCGCGCTTGCGGACGTTGAGGTAGCCGATGGGGGCTTTGCCGCTGGTGCCGCCGGTGATCGCCTTCTGTGTCATGCCCTTGGCGACCTCGTTGGCGAGGTTGCGGGAGTAGAACTCGGCGATGGTGGACATGATGCCGTGCAGCAGCATCCCGGAAGGGGTCTCGTCGATGTTCTCGGTGGCGGAGACGAGCATGACCCCGGCTTCCTGCAAGGCCAGATGGATCGCCACATCGTCGGCTCGGTTGCGGGCAAGCCGGTCGACCTTGTGGACGATGCAGTAGGTGATGTCATGGGTCTTGACGTACTCGATCATCCGCATCAGATCGGGACGATCGGCCTTGCGGGCGGACTCGCCGGCATCGACGAACTCTTCGGTGATGATCGCGTCGAGTTCGCGCGCCTTGCGGAGGTTGGCCTCGCGCTGGGCGGGGATGGAGAAGCCCTCGTCTCGGCCGCCGCGTTCGGCTTGCTCCTTGGTGGAGACACGAAGGTAGGACACTGCGAGCACGGTGGTTTCGCGGGCACGCTGGCGACCGGTCGAGGGTGGTTGGGTGATGGTCATGCGTCGTTGTTCCTTCCCGGACGAGTGGTGCCGACGCGAGCGGCGTTAGCTGCTCGCGCGGTGCGACTCGTAACGGGAAAACATGGCCCGGACGGGCTCCTGTGCCTGCCGGGTAAGCCACGATGGGCCAAACATGACTGCGCACCACGACTGAACCGAGGTTCAGCCGTTGGCTTGTTGCGTGCTCGATTCTACTTCGATGGGGATGGTCGGGCCAGCATTGCCGCCGGCTCGACGGGTGGTGCGGTCGTGCTCTGCGCGTTGCATGGCCATGCCGATGAACAACTGCGCGAGCCGGTGAAGGTCGGGGGTTTCCCGGAGTTCGGCGGCGATCCGGTAGTCGCGCATCCGGGCTGGCGGGTTTCCGCTGGGGCGGGTCATGTCAGTTCCCCGGTGTCGTAGTCGAGGGTGCTGTAGAAGGCTTCCTCGGCTCGTTGCCGTTCGGCGACCTGGTCGAACACGAACTGGACGAAGTCCTCGGCGCGGTCGGTGATGATGACATCCTCGACCGGTGGTGCGGGGTCTTCTCCGGGCCAGCTGGTTTGGCGGGTCGGTCGGTCACGGTCCAGGCGGGTGCCGGAGGTGGCGACCCAGTCCCGGAGTCGGGCGCGGGCGTCGGCGAAGTCGCGGTGCCAGCCCAACGGCGCGGACCCGTTCTGGTCGGGGTCGTAGGCGCACAACCAGTGCAGGTGGAGCGCGGAGAGTTCCCACACCAGTTCGGGGTGCCGGTGCCAGCAGGGTGGGATCACGGTCGCGGGGAGGCCGTAGGTGCGGCGCAGCCATGCCACCCAGTCGTTGAGCGCCAGCCATTCCTGTTCCAGTTCGTGGGCGGTCAGCAGGTTCCAGTTCACCGGGCGTGGAGGTTCGGGCTGGTCGAACACCCCAGGCTGACGCGGGTCGTTGAGGGTGCCGGGCTCGTCGGGTTCGGGCGTGTAGTCGGTCATCGCTCGGCCCTCGTCACATGCTCACGGACGCGGGCTGCGCGGCCGGTCGCGGTTCCGGGGACTCGAAGGCGACGGCGTCGCGTTCGGTGGCACGGCGAGCGCTGCGGTCGACTTCGTAGCGGGTGCGGGCCAGGTCGTGGCCGATCCGGCGGGCGACGAACTCCTCGCCCTCGATCGCTTGGCCGCTGGCGTCGCGGTAGCGGTACTCGCGCACGTAGCCCTCGGCGATGATCTTGTCGCCCTTGGCCAGCCGCAGGTGGCCCTGTTCGGCGGCGGCCTTGAACGCGACCAGGTGGTGGAAGGTCGTCTCCAGCTGGGTGAAGGAACCGTCGTCCTCCTGCCGGTAGTGCTCCTTGCCGACCTTCATGTAGAGCCTCGCGTCCCCGCTGTCGGTCTCGGAGAGCTGGGGATCGGACGCGATGAAGCCCGAGAACGCTTGCTGAGTCTGGATAGCCATCGGGATGTCTCCTTGTCACACCTCGCGCGACCAACACCTCGCGGTCGCTGTGTCTGCCAGGTGCGCTCGTTGTCCCAGAGGTATCGGGGTGTCAGGAGGGGCGGCGTAGGAGGGATTCGAGTTCGTCGCGGTCGTGACGGAGCCGCGTCGCATCCGGGCGGTTCGGCCACGCTCGAAGGTCGGTCACGATGGGCGGCGCGGAGCGCAGCAGGGTGATACCGGTACCGAACGGCAGGGTGCGGATGCGGTCGGGTGGCAGGATCGGGACGCGGCGGATGGAGCGTTGGTTGGAGCGTGTGCCGCGGTCGCCGAGGGTTACTGAGTCGGTGTATTCGTCGCGTTCTCCGATGAGGGTGGAGAGGTCTTGGAGGTCGCGGCTGTTGGATGCGCCGCCGAGGATGATCTTGACAATCGAGGCGTCCCAGATCGCGCCGGCTTGGTGTTCGCTCCATCGGTCGCGGGCTTGGGCGAGGGATTGCAGGACCGGCATGGTCGTGATCCCGGTCCCGCCGCCTTCGGCCATCAGCACCGGCAGGGACGGCAGGGGCGCGAGGTTCCCGATCTCGTCGAGCGCCAGCAGCAGGGGCGGGTCGAGCCGGGCTCCGGGTGAGCGGGCGGCGAGTCGGCGGGCGGTTTCGACGAGGTCTTCGACGAACGCCGCGACGAGTGCGGCGGAGGCTCCGGCCCCGGCCCCAGTGGCGAGGAGGTAGAGGCTGCCGTGTTCGGTGAGGAAGGTCTCGGGGTCGAAGGTCTCTCCCGGGCCAGGAGTGACGGCGTCGAGCACGCGCGGGTCGGCCAGGGCGGCGAGGGCGAGGGAGACGCCTTGCCAGATGCTGTCGCGGGTCTTGGGGTCGGCGTCGATCATCGCGGCCAGGGAGTCGTCCCAGCCCATCGCGGCGTTTGGGTGGGAGTTGAGGATGGCGACGGCTTCGGAAGCGGCGCTGGGGTCGAGGGTCCATCTGAACAGCTCGGTCGGCGGGCGGCCGTCGAGCGCGGCCGCGTGGAGCAGGCTCTGGAGTGCGGTGCGGGTCTTGCCCTCCCAGAACCCGCCGGACTCGACCCCTCCCGCGGACAGTCCGGTCGCGGCGGCGAGGCCGTTGGCGCGGATCATCGCCGTCAAGGGGTCGTGGCAGCCCCGAACGGGTGACCAGCGCAGCCCGGCGGGGACGCCTTCGGCCAGGCGCTGGGGGTCGAACACGGCGACCGGACCTCCCTTGCGTTGTCGGGCTTTCAGGGTGGCGGTGAGGTTGTCGGGTCGGGTGCTGGTGGTGACGACCGCGCCGGGGGCATCGAGGATTGCGTTAATGACCACATGGAGGCCTTTGCCGGAGCGGGGCGGGCCGATCAGCAGGATCGAGTCCTCAACGGATGCCCATACCTTCGTTCCGCGGCTGGCCCCGAGGAGGTAGCCCACGTCCTGCGGTGTGGGCAACTCCAGGGAGGGTCGCAGGGTGCTGGCGCGGCGCAGGAGTGCTTTGGCGGAGGCGGTGGTCTTGACCTCGTGGGCGGTGGCGGTTCCGGCGAGCCGGTGCGGGTCGGTCTCGGCCTTGCGCGTATAGCGGCGCAGGACGATCCACACCCAGACAGCGGTGGTGGTGAGCCCGCCGAGCAGGCCGGCGCTGACCAGCCAGTAGACGAGCGGATCGAGCCCGTCTGCTGCGAGCGCGGTGGCAGGGTCGGCGGGATTGAGTAGGACGGCGATACCGCCGGCTGCGCCTGCGGCAGGTTGGGGTGTTCCGGTGATGAACGCGGTGATGGTGCCTGCGGCGCGGAGGATGAGGCCGATGCAGAAGATGCCGATCAGGCCGATGAGGGCGGCGTTGGTGAGTTCGTCGCCCATGCTCCCGGTTTGTCGTTGGGTCATGGGAGCCGCCGCACGGCGAGGGTGCCGGAGATGCGGCCGAACAGGATCGCCTCGTGCGTGGGGCCGTCGGGCAGGGTGTCGAGATCGAGCAGGGCACGGGCGTCGCCGGTTCCGGTGGCGTCGGTGTGGGCGACGATGACGGCGAGGGCCACGTCTTCGCCGGGCACGAACCCGTCCCCGCTGACCTCGACGAGGTGCGGAACTCGGGGTGGGAGTGCGCGTCGGCCGCGTCGCGTTCCCGGCTCGGGGTCGTTCTGGACGGTTGGGGCGGGTTGGCGTGCGGGGCGGGCGCGGACGATGTCGGTGAACACGGTGCCGTCAACCTCGTGGACTTCGATCCGCACCGGGATGGTCCGCTCGGCGCTGGCCTGGTCGACGATCTGCGGAAGCGACGATCGCCGCCACGCCCCCTCCTGTTCGGGTGCGGGCAGGGGGTGGCCGTCGATGGTCGCGTCCACGGTGCCATCGGCGGATACCTGGAGCACGACGGTCGGGATGACGACCGGAATCGGTTCGAGCGTCTGTTTCTTCATGCCCACCAGGTGCGCCGGCACCGGCGCGTCGGGGGGCTACAGCGTCGGGCCGGTGCGCGTCGATGGACGGGAGCGCCCAGGCTCGGGCGTGAACGCGTCGGCTGCGGTGGTGGTCCGCGCGGGGCGGATGTGTGTGATGAGGGTGTGGTGGACGGCCTGGCCGGCGTGTTCCAGAATCCGGCCTCGTACCGAGGGCCACGCCGAGGGCGGCAGTACCTGGTCGATGACAGCTCCCAGCAGCTCGGCGGGTCCGGACGCGCGGAGGCGGGTGGCTGCGGCTTGTGCGCGGGTCAGGGCGATGTTGGCGCTGGCGCCATCGCCCGCGACCCAGGCCGCCATCCCGGCAATCACTGCCGGCACCTCAGCCAGGCTGCTGGGGGTGCGGTTCAGCACCTCGCTCCACAGCGCCAGATGCCGGGGTGCGCTGGCCTTGGTGATCGACGCCAGGGCGAGGTCGCGCGCGTGCCGGTCCTTCACCAGATGGGCCAGCTGGACGGCGTCCGCGGTGCTCATCATCACCGATGGCCGACCGGAGCCGAAGGGTGCGCGCGTGCTCAAGTTGCGGCTGAGCAGATCACGAGTGTGCTCCAGGAGTGTGGGAAGGTCGCGGTGTCGCGGGAGATCGCTGAGTGCCGCCCGGACTGCCTTGGCGAGTTCGGGGCTGTCTGGGGCACTGGCGAACGATCCTTCAAGGTCAGCGCGGCGGGTGAACTTTCGGAGCCCGTGGTCGGCGGCTTCGGCGGTGATTCGGCTCGATGGGTTGAGCCGGCCGTGGGTGCCGTCGGGAAGGCGCCAGGTGTCCTGGTTGACGAGCATGGTCTGCCGCAGCACCGCGACGGGAAGGTGGTCGGCGCTGCGTTCCAGGAGCGCCAAGCCCTCCTCCAGGTGTTGCGTGTAGGCGATCAGCATCGCGTCGGCGGTCGGGAACCGTGCCCAGATGCGATCCAGCAGGTCCTCGACCGCTCCTCGTTGCCGCACCTCGGCAAGATCGGCTCTGGCCGTCACCTGAACCTGGTTGTCGTCCATGACGACGATCACCAGCGATTCCTCGGGAGTGAAGCCGATCAAGTAGGGCACGAACTGGGCAATGTCGGCCGGGCCTTCGAGCCGGAAGCGGGGAATCTGGGTATCGCTCATCGGGATGTTCCTTCCACTGGATGCGGACTTCTAGCTCTTGCCTGAGGCGCGGCTGCTGGTGTCGAACAGCGTGAGTTCGGCGGGGTGGAGTTGGTGTTGGCAGACGAAGCTGCGGGCTTTGATCCGCCACAGGCCTTGGCCGACGCCGAGGTTCGGCAGGAGTTGTTGTTCGGTGCCGGTGAGACCGAGCGCGGTCGCAGTTGGGCCCAGTTGGTCGGACTCTTGCCGGTAGATCACTCTCGTTTCGGCATTCGCAAGTAGTGAGTTGGCCAGGGAGCGCATGGCGGAGCCTTGGTCGCCCACGTTGTCGAGGTCGCCGAGGCGGTGGAAGATCAGCATGTTGCTGATGCCGTAGTGCCTGGCGAGTCGCCAGTGGGCGTCCATCCGCCGCAACAGCGCGGGATGGCTCATCAATCTCCATGCCTCGTCGTAGATCACCCACCGCTGCCCACCGTTCGGGTCGAGCAGCGCCGACTCCATCCACGCCGACGAGCACGTCATCAACACACTGATCAAGGTCGAGTTCTCAGTGACCCGAGACAGGTCCAGGGAGATCATCGGCAAGCTGGGATCAAACGCCACGGTGGAAGGGCCGTCGAACAGCCCGGCGAGGTCGCCGGCGACCAGGCGGCGTAGCGCGTGGCCGACGAGTCGGCCGTCTTCGGCCAGTCTGCCGTCGGCGACCGTGCTGGGGTTGAGGATGTGGTCGACGACCATCGGCAGGATCGGTACCTGGTTCTCCCGCACCGTCTGGGTCAGGGCGATGTCGATCGCGGTGTGTTCCAGCGGCGACAAGCCGCGTGCCAGGACAGTTTCGGCGAGTGCGCCGATCAGGTCGCGGCGGCGGGCGGCGACGGTGGAGGCCCACTGCTCGTCCGACAGGCCGCTGGGCCGGTGGCCCTCGTCGAGCGGGTTCAGGCGGGTGTTGAGTCCGTGGCCCAGGACGATGGCGCGTCCGCCGACGGCGTTGGCGACCGCGGTGTGTTCGCCTTTCGGGTCGCCTGGCACGTACACCCTGCGTCCGAATGGCAACGAGCGGGTATACAGCGATTTCGCCAGGCTCGATTTCCCGGAGCCGACGATCCCGGCCAACACGATGTTGGGTGCGGTGATGATGCCTTTGGCGTACAAGACCCAGGGGTCGTAAACGAAGCTGCCGCCGGAGTACAGGTCCTGGCCGACGAACACCCCGTCGGCGCCGAGGCCGCCTTCAGCGACGAACGGGTACGCGCCGGCCAGGGTTGCGGAAGTGTCTTGATGCCGGGGCAGCCGGAACCTGCCCGGTGACCTCAACGCGGCTGGTCCGGGTTCGCCGGCCTTCGGCAGGAAGCTGGTCGCACGCCGCTCCGCGCGGTCGGCCTCCGCCTTCGCCTTTGCGGCGGCGGTCTCGGTGCGGCGTTGTTCAGCAACGAGCCGCGCGGCGGCCTGGCGGCGTTGCTTGCGGTGCTTGCGCCGCTCTGACGCTGGCGCGACGAGTACCGCCGTGTGCAGCCTCTCTCGCTCGCTCACAACGACAACCCCCGACGAGCTGCGGCCTCGCCACCGGCGGGGCCGGCGAACCAGTCGCGGCCGGCCGGTCCGGCGCTGCGTCGCGCAGGTGCCGACTCGGTCGCCGCCGCCGTGGCGTCGGCCGCAGGGCCGACGTTGATCGGGGTGTCGATGCCCAGCAACGCCGGGTCCGGTAGCGCGTTGGCTTCGCGGTAGAGACCGACATGCCCCAGGAACGTGCTGTACGTCAGGGTGTACACGTCCCGTGTCGCGGTTCGGTCCAACGCGCCAGCTTGCGGCTTGTCGTAGACGTGCCCGTTGGCGATCGCCGCTTCGACGGTCTCGTCGCCGTAGTCGTAGCCGGTCAGGTGCTCGATCGCGGCGTCGGTGCCCTGGGCGTCGATCAGGCCGAGCACTTCATCGGCCTCGTCGCCTTGGAGGAACACCACGCTGATCCACTGCCGCGCGGGCTGCTCCGCTTCGGGTGCGGGTTCGGGGTGCCAGGCGATCCGGCCCGCAGCGATGAACCCCTCAGCGAGCCGGTCGTAGGCCCGGTCGACCAACAGCGCGCACTGGCGCAGTTCCTCCGCCGCTGCGAGCGCGTCCCGCACCCCAGCGTCGTGGTCGCCGTCGTCGTGGAACGCATGAGCGGCCTTGCGTTCGTGGACGTCGGCGATCTGCTCCAGCGACTGCCGCAGCGACCGGATACCCGAGGACAGATCACCGATCACCCCGTACATCTCGGCGGGCTGGCTGAAGGTGCGGCTTGCGTGTGCGAGCCCTCGGAGGGCTTCGGACGCCTCGGCGGCATCGGCAACGGGATCGTCGAACGTGGGCATCTGGACCTCCTGGGCTGTTGCCCTGGAGGTGCGCGTGCGACACCCACCGCCGCCCTGGTGCCTGCTGTTCGCGCTGGTAAGGTCGGGCGCGGAAACCAATGTTTAGGAGCCTCGGGCTCCGAAGGGATCGAGGTCTTCGATCCTCTAGCGAGCCAGGTGCTCGCCTCGCAGGATTTCCGCCAGACACACGCCCGTGTCGTGGCCTCCTGCGATCACCTTCGCCGACGGCCCTGTCTGGCCCTGCGAGACGAAGGAACTCCCATGACGGCTACCGTCAGCTACGCCGACGAAGCGGCGATCCGCGGAAGCCATCGAACGTCGAGCAATGACGCCGTCCGAGATCTCTGCCGCGGACCTCAACGCCCAACTCGACCGCGCCGACGCCTGGCGCGCCAGCCCCCGTCCATGAGTCGCGAGATGACACCCCAGAACCCCTTGGCTTCCACGTCGGTGGCCGGTGCCTCCTCCAGCGCCATCATCTCGGACAGGATGCCGTTCAGTTCCGCCGCGTGCCCGTCTCCGGGAAGGTCAAGGCTGCGCATCCGCCTCACCCAGTCGGCCGCCGCCGCCAGATTGCCCTCGGCTGCGTCGATCCCCATCGCGACCGCCTGCAGCCTGACCTCGCGGACCAACTCCTCGGGGCTGAACTCGGCCAGCCAACGGCGCGCCGTCTGCACGCGACCCTGGAGCGCCGCTCGGCGTCCGGCGGCCGAGACGAAGTCGATCAGGGCCGAACGATCACGGGTGGCCAGCCACATCCGGAACGCCTCGTCATCCCGGTCGGACCGGGAGAGGTGGCCGGCGGCCAGCCTCAGCAACTCTTTCTGAGCCGCGCGGTCGACGTGCGACCGGTGCGCCTGCAGGCACGCGCGGATCAGTGGGTGGACCGTGATGAGGTTGCCCTCGGACACCGTGACGAGCGGAACCGGCGTATCGGCCAGCCGCGCCGCCAGAAGCGCGGAATCGCTGGCCTGCCGCGCGGAGTCGAGGGTCTCGAACGTCACCGGCGCCAGGAGTGCGGCGTCCGCGAGGTGGTCGATGAACGGCTGATCGAGGGCCCGCCAGACCTCCTCGTCGAGGAATCGGCACAGGGCGATCCGCTCCTTCGACGCCTCGGCGTCACCCGCCGCCTGGGCGATGGCCCACGGCAGCGCGGCGGGCCATCCCCCGGAGGCGTCGTACACCTCGTCGACCTGCTCCTCGCTGAGCTGCCTGCGCCGCAGCGGCGCCAGCTCAGCACCAGATCCTCGCCCGTCAGGGCGAGCAGGCGTCCTTCGACGCGGGCTCGGGCCAGGCCGACATAGGGATGGTTTCGGCCGCTGACCGCGAGGACCATCCTCCTCGGCGTGTGCACCACCAGCTGCTTGACCAGCCTCAGCGCCCCCGGATCCGTCAGCTGGTGCACGTCGTCCAGCATCAGGACGAGGTAGGTCTGCGACAACGAGCGCAGGAGCGCCCGGCCCCAGTCGGCGTCACCCGGACGCCCGCCCTCCATCACGTCTCGTACCGTGGGGACGAGCCCGCCGAGCGCGTCGATCAGATGCAGGGCGAGCGCAGCTTCGTCGTTGTGCTCGGGGCCGAGCCGGACGCCGATGGCCCGCAGGTCGGCATTCTCCTGCCAGGCCTGCAGCGCGGTCGTCTTGCCGTAGCCGGCCGGGGCAACGATGCTCACAACAGAGCCGAGGCGCACCTTGGCCAGCGACGACAAGAGCGTCGGCTTACCGATCCGCCAACTATTGGCGCGCGCCAGTGTCAATTCCTGCCTTCATGTCCCCCGCTTTCGGGCGTGCCGCGAACGGGCGTCAGTCCGAGACGTTTGCGACCGGCTTCCGCGAGGCGGCGCGCCGACCGCCACGCCGCGCCATCAACCGTGACATCGTCACTTCCGAGATGCCCAGGTAGCGGGCGATTTCGCGCTGGGTCAGTTGAGAGACCACCTCGGGAGAGCGTGCGAGAAGTGCCTCGTAGCGTTCTTCGGAGGATCGCGTCAACCGCTCCTCTTCGCGCTGCGCCTGCCTGAGCGTCTGCTCCAGCAGAATGCGCGAGCGCAGCGTCGCCCACTCCGCGTGCCGACCGGCGAGCGTCGAGATGTGACGCGCATCCAGCAGGATGACCCGCGCCTCTGTCACCGCGGAGACCCGGTAGGACGGCGCCGGCGCCCTGTCGTACCCCATCGCCGCCGAGGACGGCTCCCGAAGCACGTCGCCGTACAGGGCGAAGAGGTTGCCCGAGACCTCGCCGCGCTCGAGGAAGGCGACCGTCATCTCGCGTCCCTCGTGGGCCACCGTCTGCGCCAACAGGCCACGCTCGACCAGGACCAGGTAGGGGAACGATTTGCCGGGCTCGCACAGCAAATCCCCAGAACACAGGTGCAGACTGGACGCCGAGGCCAGCAGAGTGTCCAGGCGCGGCAGGGGGCCGCCGCCGATCTCGGCGAGCAGCCGCGACGCGAACCCGTGGCGAAGCAGGGGACGGATGTTCTGGGGGGCCGTCAGCAGCACCTGGTCCGGAGACAAGGCACAAGATGGATTCGTCATGGGCACCCACTCGACTCACTTGATGGAACGCTCGGCCGCATTGGCCAGGGCATTCGTCACGGTAGTCTGACCCAGAGCGCCAACTACTACACACCGTATCAAATGGGCAGGCAAGCAACTCGAGGATTGATCAACACTTGACTAGCCACGTCCTAGCAAGGCTCCGCGGCTCGCTGGTTAGGGCCTGGCCGCGACGACTCTCTACAATGACATAGTGTCCGACCAGAGTGTGACCCCAGCGCCGTCATCGAGTGACGAACGCCCGCGTCCGGAGCGCCGGACCAGCCGGCGCGCCCTGCTGGCGGCGGGCGGCGTCCTCCTGGCAGCCGGGCTCGGCGGCAGCGCCTACGTCGCCTGGGAGCTCTTCGCAGACCCGCTCATGGACCCGGCTGAAGCCGCCAAGGGCATCTCGGATCTGAAGGACGCCTGGGAGGCCGGCACCCCGGATCCCTTCACGCCGCACACCGTGCCGGGCACCGCGATCGCGTTGCTGCGCATTCCCGACTTCGGGGCCGACTTCGAGGTGCCCGTCGTGTACGGCACCACGAACGCCGCGCTGTCGAAGGGCGTCGGCTGGTTCGAGTCGACCGCCAAACCCGGCGAGATCGGCAACTTCGCCGTCGCGGGCCATCGCGGCAGTCACGGCCCGTTCGTCAAGCTGCCGGGGCTCGCCGTCGGCGCCCGCGTCGAGGTGGAGACCCGTGAGGCGTTGTTCGTCTACGCGCTCGACAACCACCCGGCCGACACGGTGGTGCTGAACTCCGACACCTGGGTGCTCGATCCGGTGCCTGGTCAGCCGCCGACCACCAAGCCGACCGTGGCCAGGATCACGCTCATCACGTGCGCCGAGCTCTTCCACGCCCCTGATCGCGCCGTTGCTTTCGGCCACCTCGTGGAGTCCCGCGCCAAGTAGCCGCCGCGTGGGGCCCCGCCTCCGCGGAGCAATGCCACACCCCGCGACCTGTCGTCCTCCTGCGTCGCCGTCACGCTGCAGAAGCAGGTGAAGACCCCCGGGCTCGCCCAGGTGGTTGTCTCGCCAGCACAACCTGAACCGCCTCCTCAGCACAACCTGAACCGCCTCCTCAGCACAACCTGAACCGCCTCCTCAGCACAACCTGAACCGCCTCCTCAGCACAAACCAAAGGGGTGGGCGGTGACCCTGTCGGATCACCGCCCACCCCTTGGTCGAGCTAGTCGCCCCTTACTTCGTGGTGCCCGCCGTCTTGCGACCGCGGCGTCCCACGAACAGGAGGCCAGCGCCTGCGATCAGCAGGAGCGGAGCCACGACGCCGGCCCACAGCGGGATGTCTCCACCCGTCTGCGGGAGCGTCTTGCGGCCGACCGGCACCGTCTCGTCATCGGTGGAGGTCACCGTGTCGGGGGTACCGGGCACATGACCGGTGGTCGTGGCCGTGTTGTCGATCGACCTGCGGTGCTCGACATCGTCGGACGTGACCGTGTAGCTGCCCGTCGTGCTGCAGATCGCGCTCTCGCCCACGCTGAGGCTGTCGACGCAGTCAGCGTCGTCCAGGCCCAGCATGTCGTCAGAGATCGTCACCGGAGCCAGCCGGACGCCACCGATGTTCGTCACCTTGAAGGTGTAGCGGATGGTCTCGCCCGCGTCCGCGTAGCCATTGCCGTTGAAGTCGTCCAGGTGGGCGATCTTGTCCAGCGAGATGGCCGGCGGCTCGAGGCCGAGCTCATCCTGAGCATCGTTGTCGGTGCCCGTCTCCGAGGTGTTGGTGTCGGTGCCGGGGACGTCCAGCGGGTTCGTCTCGGGGATCTCTCCCGGAGCCGGGGCCACGTAGGCCACGTTGTGAACCTTGCCGTACGCCTTGTGATTGATCTCGGCCACGACCTTGATCGGCTCGCCGGTGGCACCGGCTGCGAGCTGCACCGTGGAGGTACAGGTCACGTCGACACAGGTGTAGTCATCGCCGCTCATCGAGACCAGGGTCAGGCCTTCCGGCAGGACCTCGGTCACGGACCAACCGGCGAGCGCGTCCATCGGGCCCTCGTTGCTCGGGCTCAGGTAGAACGTGATCTCGTCACCCTGCACGAACGGGCCGTCCGTGGCCAGGTGCTTCGCGACCACCAGGTTGATCTTCGACCACAGGCCGGCGTCGATCGTGGGATCGTCCGCCTGCCCCGGCGTGGCCAGGTTGTTGCCCGACGTCGGCGTGGTGAAGACCGGGGTCTTGCCGGTCGCACGATCAGCGTTCGAGTCGGACGCCGCATCGCCCTGCATCTGGTAGGTGAACACCGAGCCGTCAGGCTTGATGAACTCCACCGAGTACGGCATGCCCGGCTGCAGCGACGTGAAGGCGTAGTACCCGTTGTCGCCGGTGGTGGTGGTGCCCACCAGGGCTCCGAACTCGTCGTACAGGTTCACGATGACGCCGGGAACGACCGGCTCGGAGGCGTCCTGCTGGCCGTCACGATCGACGTCCCACCAGACGTAGTCGCCGATGGAGACCGGCTGGACCTTCAGGAAGGCCTGAGAGTCGTTGTCGGTCGGGCTCGTCGACGTGTCGGTGTTGGTGTCCGGGACCTCGAGCACGTTGGTCTCGACGATCTCGTTCGCGGACGGGCTGACGTAGGCGACGTTGTGGATGTCACCCAGGGCGTCCCGGTTGATGGTCGCGGTCACCGTGATCGGGTTGCCGTACGCGCCGGCAGCCAGGATGGAGTCCGCGGTGCAGGTGGTATCGATGCAGGTGTAGCCCGCACCTTCCATCTTCACGAAGGTCAGCTGAGAAGGCACGACCTCGGTCACCGACCAGCCAGCGAGCGCGTCCGATGGACCGTCGTTGTGCGGGGTCAGCGTGAAGGTGACTTCCTGCTTCGGGATGAACGGACCGGCGGTGACGAGCAGCTTCTCCAGGTTGAGGTTCAGCTTCACCAGACCCGCATCGATCGTCGGGTCGTCGGCCTTGGTCGCCTCGGTCAGGTTGGAGCCCGTCTTCGGCGTGGTCACGTCGGCCTTGCCGGTCACGACATCCGGGTTGGAGTCGGTCTCGACCGCGCCAACCGTCTGCGTCGTGAACGACGAACCGTCCGGCTTCACGAACTCGACCGTGTACGCCGTGTTCGGGTACAGATCCTTGAAGGCGTAGTAGCCGTTGGCGTCGGTCTTCGTGGTCGCGACGACCTGTCCACCCTTGATGAGGTTGACGGTCATCTCGGCCTCGACAGGCTCGCCGGCGGTCTGCTGGCCGTCGCGGTTGTTGTCCCACCAGACGTAGTCGCCGATGGAGACCGGCACGACCTCGAGCTCAGCCTGAGCGTCGTTGTCGGTCTGCGTCGCCGAGGTGTCGGTGTTGGTGTCCGGCACGACGAGCACGTTGGTCTCGGGCACGTCACCACTGACCGGAGCCACGTAGGCCACGTTGTGGATCTTGCCCAGGACGTCGGCGTTCACCGTCGCCGTGACCGTGATCGACTTGCCGTCGGCGCCGGCCGCGAGCGGGGACTTCGCCACGCAGGTCACACCGGTGCAGTCGTAGTCATCACCGGTCATCGAGACGAAGGTGAGCTGCGACGGGACGACCTCGGTCACCGACCAACCCGCCAGCGCGGCCACGGGACCGTCGTTGTGCGGAGTCAGCGTGAAGGTGACCGTCTGGCCCGGGTACCACGGGGACGCGGTATCGAGCTTCTTGGCCAGGGTCAGGTTGTACTTCACCAGGCCCGCGTCGATCGTCGGGTCGTCGGCCTTCGTCGGCTCCAGCGAGTTGTCGCCCTCGTCCGGCGTGGTCACGTCGGCCTTGCCGGTCGTGACGTCCGGGTTCGAGTCGGACGCCGTGGCCCCGGTCGTCTGCGTCGTGAACGACGCGTCCGCCGGCTTCACGAACTCGACCGTGTAGGCCGTGTGCGGCACCAGGTCGCCGAAGGCGTAGTAGCCGTTGGCGTCGGTCACCGTGGTCTTGCCGGTCGGCTGACCGTCCTTGAGCAGGTTGACCGTGATGCCCGGAACCGGAGCCTCACCGGCATCCTGCTGGCCGTCGCGGTCGGCGTCCCACCAGACGTAGTCGCCGATCGAGACCACGTCGACCGTCAGGTCGGCCTGGGCGTCGTTGTCGGTGTTCGTCTTCGAGGTGTCGGTGTTGGTGTCCGGCACCACGAGCGGGTTGGTTTCGACGATGTCGTTGCCCGCCGGGGACACGTACGCCACGTTGTGCGCGACGCCCGTGAAGTCGGCGTTGACGGTGGCCACGACCGTGATCGCCGGGCCGTTGCTGTTCGCGGCCAGGGCTGCGTTGTTCGTGCAGGTGGCTCCCGAGCAGGTGTAGCTGGCATCGGTCGAGGACATCGACTTGAAGGTCAGACCCGCCGGCAGCACGTCGGTCACCGACCAGCCCGCAAGGGCGGCCACCGGGCCGTCGTTGTGCGGGATGAGCGTGTAGGTGACGTCCTTGCCCACGAAGAACGGGCCGGCCGTGTCGAGCGACTTGGACAGGGTCAGGTTGTACTTGACCAGGCCCGCGTCGATCGTCGGGTCGTCGGTCTGGCCGGGCTCCGTCTTGTTCGAGCCGGAGGCCGGGGTCTTCACCGGGGCGTAACCGGTGTCGATCGCCGGGTTCGAGTCGGACGCCGTCGCGCCGGTCGTCTGCGTCGTGAACGACGAGCCGGTCGGCTTGACGAACTCGACGATGAAGTCGGCGTTCGGCTGCAGGTTGTTGAAGTAGTAGTAGCCGTTGGCGTCCGTCGTCGTGGTCTTGCCCGTGGGCTGGCCATCGGGCGTGAGCAGATTGACGGTGACCCCGGAAACCGGAGCCTCGCCCTGATCCTGCTGGCCGTCGCGGTCGACGTCCCACCAGACGTAGTCACCGATGGAGACCAGATCGACCTTCAGGTCGGCCTGGGCGTCGTTGTCGGTGTCGGTCTTGGAGGTGTCGGTCGTGGTGGTCGGAACGACGAGCGGGTTGGTCTCGTCGATGTCATCGGCATCGGGCGACACGTAGGCCACGTTGTGCGCGGTCCCGTTGAAGCCGTTGTCGATGGTCGCGACGAGCGTGATCGCCGGGCCGTCGGCGCCGGCAGCCAGCGCAGACTTCGCGGTGCAGGTCGCACCGGTGCAGTCGTAGTCAGTACCGGTCATCGACTTCAGGGTCAGACCGGCCGGCAGGATGTCAGTCACCGACCAACCCGCCAGCGCGGCCACAGGGCCATCGTTGTGCGGCGTCAGCGTGAAGGTGACGTCCTGACCCGGAACGAACGGACCGGCCGTGTCGAGCGACTTGGCCAGGACCAGGTTGTACTTGACCAGACCGCCGTCGAGCGTCGGATTGTCCGTCACGTTGGCGCCGGTGGCGTTGGAGCCGGAGGCGGGCGCGGTGAAAGCGATCTGGCCGTTGGCCGGATTCACGTCCGAGTCCGTCTTGTCCGTCGCCGGGTCGTTCGACGTGTCGTTCGAGGCGTTCTGCGTGGTCCAGGTCGAACCGTCGGGGGCCGTGAACTTCAGGATGTAGTTCTGGCCGGCGACGAGGTTGTTGAACCAGTAGTAGCCCTGTCCGTCCGTCGTGGTGGTACGACCCGTCGGGGCGCCGGTAGCGTCCAGGAGGTCGACCTTCACGCCCGGAACCGGGAGCTCGTTGGCGCTCTGCAGGCCGTCACGGTTGGCGTCCCACCAGACGTAGTCACCGATCGAGACCGGGGCGTCGTAGAACCCGAAGTCCAGCGTCAGGTCCTTCTGGCCGTCCGTGGTCATCGGCACCGAGGTGGCCGAGCCGGTGGAGGAGTCAACCGCGGTGTCCCCGCCCTGGTTAGCCAGGGTCGGCGCCAGGCCGGCCAATGCGGTCGCGGAGGCGGCCGTATCGATCGACACCGTGTAGGTGTGGCCGACCGGGAGCAGCGGGAACAGGTAGTAGCCGTTGTCGTCGGTCGTGACCGAGCCCACCGGGTGGCCGAGCACATCGGTCACCGCGTTGCCGGACTCGTCCTTGATCGTCAGCACGACGCCCTTGATGCCGGGCTCGCCGGAATCCTGGATGCCGTCGTGGTCGGTGTCCTTCCAGACGTAGTCGCCCACGCTGACCTGCGCGATCGGCTTGATTAGACCGGCGTCGAGCGTCGGGTCATCGGCCTTGTCATGCCCGCCGAGGTTCTTCGACACGCCCTCGACCCACGTCGGGGCCGTGAAGCTGATCGTGCTCGTGGTCGGGTCGACATCGGAGTCGGTCTTGTCAGCGCCGGAGTTCTGGGTCGTCCAGGAGTAGCCGGACGGCTTCTCGAACTCGAGCGTGTAGTTGGCCTTCTCGGTCAGGTCCTGGAACCAGTAGTAGCCGTCGGCGTCCGTCGTCTTCGTGCCGACGACGTTGCCGTCCTTGTCCTTGAGGGTGACCTTGACACCCGCGGCAGGAAGCTCGCCGGCGTCCTGCTGGCCGTTGTAGTTGGCGTCGTACCAGACGTAGTCACCGATGGAGACGTACGGAGCCGGGATGATGATGCCGACCTTGCGGGGCTCGGTCGCCTGGAGGCGGACGGTGCTGCCATCGGCCCTCACCTGAAAGACGCGCTGCGCGGCGGAGTTCCAGGCGATGGAGAGGTCGACCGGGCCGAGCTTGGACTTCGGTGCGTCGGCCGGAGCCTTCATCGGGATGGTGAAGACCATTCGCGTGCCCAGGGCCCACTCCGCACCGGAGGCCTCGAAGGCCCGGATGCGGAAGGATTTCACAGTCGACCAGTCCGACACGGTGGTCACCCAGGTGTCGTCGCAGGAGGCCTGCCAGGTGCCGTCAGCAGAGCCGTCCTTGAGTTCAGGGCGGCAAGGGTTGGTGGTCAGGTTGTACTCGACCACATAGCCCGAACCGGTCGCGGTCGAGAGACCGGCGTCGAGAGTGATCGGGCCGGTGAGAACCGGGGCCCACTCGGTCTTGCGATCGGCTCCGGAGAGCACCTCGCCAACGCCGGTGTCGCCGACGTAGGGCAGCACGTCGTAGACGATCGCGTCGGTGAGCGGCACGTTGCCCTGGTTCGACCACTTCAGCCGGTAGGAGAAGTCGCCACCCGGCAGGGTCTGGGCTACACATGGGTAACGGGTGAAGCCGTCCCAATCGGGGCAATTGGCCGAAGCCTGTGCGGTGTCCTGCGCGACGTTGGGCTCGGTGCCCTTGTCCCACTTCTGGAGGCCGGCCGCGGCGGCCGTGTCGACCACCACGTCATCAGTGGAGGAGCACTCGTGACCCCCGTTGCAGGTGGCTTCGTAGTTGCTCGGCAGGGCGACCGTCATCTTGTTGGTGTAGGTCGCCGCTGGTGCGCCGTCCTTCACCCGAACCTTGAGCCGGATGAGGTACCAGTAGTCGTACTGGTTCGGCAGCGTCGGGAGAGCCGCGTCGGTGAAGGTGATCTTGGTGCCACCGGCAACCGCTTCGGTCGTGTAGGCCGGCGTCGTGGCCGTCGCGCCGCAAGATGTCGGGTAGTCTTCCGAGTACCCCAAGTACTCAAGGCACGGCGGGGTCTCGGTGATCAGCTCGAACTGGCTCGGCAGCACGTCGGTCACGGTCGAGGTCGTCGGAACCTTGGTGGCTAAGGTGCGCCACTCGAGCAGCCAGCTGAACTCGTCGCCAGGGGCAGCGTGGCTGCCACCATTGGAGATCTGGTGCGCCTTGCCGGTGTAGACCGCCGCCTGCGGCTTCTCCTTGATGGTGTAGGTCGCGCAGTTCGACTTCAGCACGGGCCCGACGCTGCCGTCGTAGCTCATGCAGTTCTCCATGACGTAATCCGGCGGCGTGTCGAGGTCTACGGTCCCGAAAAGCTGGAAGCCGCTGTAGTGGTCGACCGCCAGGTCGGTGATCTTCATTCGGACCGCCGCGGCCCCAGCGGGTACATCCAGCTTGGTGGAGGTAGCGTGATCGAGGGTTCCGAGGGTGAGCCAGTTTGTGCCGTCGAGGGTGTACTCGAAGGTGCCGTTGCCGTCCTGCTTGGGCATGTACGAGTCCGACGCCCCCACCTGGACATTGCTCAGGTGGGCGGGGATCTGGTCGGTGATGATCAGGGATTCGAGCCCGACGTTGCCGGTGTTCTTGGCTGAAAGCCCCCACAGCACGTTCTCCCCGGGGGTCGGGTTCACCATGTTCACGGTCCACTTCTCGGTGGAGACCGACTTGGTCGGCTCGTTGAGCGTGATCTTCGCTTCGGCGGTGAGCGTGTCGTTCGGGTGCCCGTCGGCGTAGGTGATGTCAGCGGTCGCCTTGTTGATCGGCTGGTCGCCATCGGTGTAGGGCGGGGACGGGTACTTCACGATGAGGTGCGCGACGTAGTCCGAGATGCAGGGGTCGCCGCAGGACATCTCGCTGGCCGAGATGGCCGCGCTCGGGAAGGTCACCGAGTTGGTGCCGGCGTCGTAGCTGGCGCTACCGCTGGCGTAGTCGGACCAGGCGTCGACGTACTCAGCGCCGGCCGGGATGGCGTCCTTCAAGACGAAGGAGGCGATATCAACGCCGCCGGCCACGGGACGCCCGGTGGCGGGGTTGTAAGGCCGCGTGAAGCGGATGTCGTAGGTGACATTGCCGCCGATCGCCGGGTTGCCGGAAGGGGCGGTCTTCGACTTGGTCAATGCCCAGTCGTAGACCGCCGCGGCCTCGGGGTTGACCACGATGGTCACCGGGCCGTCCGTATCGGTCGGCAGGCCGGGCGAGGCGATGGAGGCCGAGTTGTCGATGGTGCGTCCGGCGTTGGTGGGCACCGCGATCACCTTGGCGTTGACGACGATGTCCATCGTCTCGCCCTCCAAGAAGTACTTCGCCGGATCGGAGGCGTCACCGATCGTGAAGGTGAGGGTCTGCCCGGACTGGGCGAGCGTGACCGGAGCCTTGCTCAGCACCCCGCCGTTCGTATTCCGACCGACCGTGAAGGAGGTGTACTGGAGATTGGGGTCGAGGACGTCGGTGAGGGTACCGGTGACACAGGGATCCTCGAGGCCCGAACACTGGATGTTCAGCCGGTAGGTGACCGTGTCGCCCTTGTCGTAGGCGTCCTTCTTGTTGTCGATGGCCTTGGTGATCGTGACGGCGGCGCTCGCGGCGCTTGCCTTGGGTGTCGCGAGGCCAAGGGTGCCGACGGCCAGCACCAGGGACAACATCATCCCGAGCCAGCGTCTTGGCCACGTACCTGCGCGCCGTTTGACGGTGCGTGATGAATCCATTTTTCGCCTTCCTACCGGCGGGGTATGGGAGGTTGCGCTGGTCCGCGTGTCCCCCCGGACGGAGACAGACTCCACCCCGATCAGGCGGAAGGCTATCGAGGGCTCCGACCCTGAGCAACGCGGGCTTATCACGCGATAAGGCGGCACACTGCGCGTGACACCCCCGAGGAGACCCTGAGTCTCAATGGATCGTCGAGCCCTTGTCAGGCACGCGACCGGAAGGCCGGTGGCGACCTCCGTGCCAGTACGGTGGGGACGTGCCCCTGCACCTGCAGCGCCAACGCGAGATCGTGGAAATCCTGACCCGGAACGGGTTCGGGATCCTGGTGGCGGCGTCCGGGTTGGGCAAGGCCTGGCCGAGCCGCCGGATCGTCCACGCGCTGACGCCCGAGGAGTACCGCATGGACGCCGCGCTGGCGTCCCCCGACGGGAATGGCGTCGAGGTGGCGTACGGCGTCGAGCAGTTGTGCGGCGGGCAGGCCGGTCCAGCGTTCCAACAACCGGGTGACGAGCAGGGCGAGGAAGCAGAGCGCGAAGTGGGCCTCGATATGGGCCCGGGTCCGGACGTAGACCGGGCGGCTGTTCAGGTCCGTCTTGCTGACCCGGAACGTTTGTTCGATGCGCCACAGTTGGCGGTATCGGTCCAGGATCGCGGTATCAGCAAGGGTGGTTTCGGAGGTGCGGACCAGCTGGAAGCCGTCGAACACAGCCTCAGCGTCGGCGCGGGCCCGGTCCACCGACAGGCTGGTCCGTTTCCCGGTGATCAGTTCCCGGGTGGCGGGGTCGATCGTTTCGGCGGTGATGTACTTCTTCACCCCCCGCTTACTGGAGGCCCGATACCTGGCCTCGTCAGCAGCCAACGCTTCGGCGTGGGCCAGGATCTCTTGGCGCATCAGCCGGTCACGCTCGGCCGCTGCGGCTGACCAGCGGGCCACGACTTTCTCGGTCACGTTGAAGGGCACGTTCGGCACCCCGTACATCGTGACCGGCACCGAACGGGTCACGATCATCGATTTCGTGCGCACCTTGTCGTCGCCGGTCCAGCCGACGGGGTCGAGCAGCCACGCCTTCAAGGTCTTGTCGGCTCCCCGGGCGGAGGCGGACACGATCCAGCCGTCCCCGTGCTGGGCCAACGCCCCGAGGTTGTTGGCGGTGTTCATGGCCTTGTCGGCCACCACCACGATCCGCTCGCAGGCGAACGCTTGTTTGAACTCGCCCAGTGATGGGGTCTATCGCAGTGACGGTGTAACTGGCCCCACGGCCCGGTTGGGCAGGAGGGGTCATGATGACCGAAACACTGATGGCTGTGGAGCCGCAGGAGGAAGAGCAGACGCATCCGACGCCAGCGGCGTTCGTCGCCGATGAGATCCCACGGCTGGAGCCGGCGGAGGCGGAGCCGGTGGTGTTGTCGAGCGCGGAAACCCAGTTGCTGCGGGGTGAAGCGTCCGGGATTCCTGCCGCATCGTTTCCGGTCAGGAAGGATGCAGTAGTGCCGAAGAAGTTCACGGATGAGGAGAAGTCCCGGGCGGTCAGGATGAACCGCCCCGGGTGTCGTGGAGGGTCTGATTCCGCGAAAGGATGCAGACCATGCCAGCACCGAGGAAGTACCCCCAGGAGCTGAGGGAGCGAGCGGTCCGGCTCGTGCAGGAGGCCAGGGTGGAGGAGCCGACCTTGTCGGTGACGGCTGCGGTCGCGCGGATCGGGACGAAGGTCGGGGTGAACCCGGACACGCTGCGGGGGTGGATGAAGCAGGTCGACATCGACGCCGGCGTTCGTCCGGGGACGACCAGCGATGACGCGACGAAGATCAAGGAACTCCAGCGTGAGGTCCGGGAGTTGAGGCGGGCCAACGAGATCTTGTTGGCGGCTTCGAGTTTCTTCGCGCGGGAGCTCGACCCGCGTTTGCCTTGGTAGTCGCGTTCATCGACGACCATCGGGTCCGGTTCGGGGTCGAGCCGATCTGCCGGGTGCTCAGCGAGCACGGTGTGCAGGTCGCCCCGTCAGGCTACTACGCGTTCAAGGCCCGCAAGCCGTCCAAGCGGTCGCTGTCGGATGCAGCGGTGTGGGAACGGATCGAGGCGATCCAGGCTGACAAGACCAAGGGTCGTGGGGTGGCCGGGTATCGGAAGATGTGGCACCTGTTGAAGCGCGACGGGGTGGTCGCACCGCGGTGCCAGGTGGCCCGGCTGATGCGCGCCCACGGGATGCAGGGCGTTGTCAGGGGCAAGAAGTTCGTCACGACTCGACCGGACGGGTCGGCGCCGCGACCGCCGGACCTGGTCGGCCGGGACTTCACCGCGAGCAGGCCCAACCAGCTGTGGATCGTGGACTTCACGTACGTGCCCACGTGGGCCGGCATGGCGTTCACCGCGCTGGTCAAGGACGTGTTTTCCCGGCGGATCGTCGGGTGGCGGACCCATCACCGGATGCCCACCGAGCTGCCCTTGGATGCCCTCGAAATGGCCCTGTGGGTCCGCGAGCGGGCGTGCCAGGACGTCACCGGCGTCGTCCATCACAGCGATTACGCCGAGGTTGGCGCTAAGCCGAGGAATCGTCGTTTGGCCTGCCCGTGAGGGGGTCGCCGGCTGATTCCTCGGCTTAGCTTCGTGGTCCTTATCGGAGGCTGTAGAGGGCTCGGAGCGCTTCTTCGGTGAGGGGTTGCGTTGTCGGGGTGGCGATGGCGGGGGTGGCCGCGTTGACGGCCTTGCGCATCATGTCCAGGGTGGCGAACGCGTAGAACGCTGCCGTGGTCGAGGTGTTCTCGTGGCCGAGCAGGCGCATGATGATGGGCAGCGGGATGCCTTGCTGGTAGAGGTCCATGGCTTTGGTCTTGCGCAGCATGTGGCAGTGGATGTGTTCGGGCACGGTGGGGCAGGTCGTGCGAGCAGTGTGGGCGGCGGCCTTGAGCATGGCTGCGACGGTGTCGGCCGATAGTGGTGTCGGCTGCCCGCGATGGAGGCTGTAGAACAAGGGTCTGGTTGCCGGCAGCTGGGTCTGATTCGGGTGGAACTCGGTCAGGTAGACGCGCAGGTGCGCGATCGTCTTGTCGGTGAGCGGCACGGTGCGGGTCTTGTTCCCCTTGCCGGTCAGGGTGACGTGGCCGGGTGGGGTGAGGGCCAGGTCGTGCAGGGTCAGGTCGGTGAGCTCGCTGACCCGGGCGGCGGTGTCGTAGAGCAGGATGAGCAGCATCCGGTTCCGGCGTGACTTGGCTGTGGCGCCGGTGAACGCGGCCAGGACGGCCCGGGTTTCGGGTTCGGTGAGGTACTCGATGGGTGTTCTGGGGCTGGCCGGTGCCCGCAGGACCTTGGCGGCCTGGTGGAGCGCGACGAGGGTGACGTCCTCATGGGAGCAGTAGGCCAGAAACGCCTTGATCGCGCTGAGCCGTAGCCCGATGGTCCTCGGCGCGTAGTGGCGTTCCTCGGCCATCCAGGCCAGCCAGCCTTTCAGGTGTTGCCGGTCGAAGTGGTCGAAGCTGACCTGGGCGCGGTCGACGTGGTCGGCCTCGGCGAGGTAGCCCAGGAAGCATTCCAGGCTGATCCGGTAGGCCTCGATCGTCTTCGGTGACAGGCTGCGTGCCTTGGGTAGGTAGGCGTGCAGGTAGTCCCTGGCGAAGCTCCACAAGTTCGGGGCGTCGGTGTTCGGATCGCATCGTTTCATTCGAACCCCACCTCCGGCAGCAGCGTCTGGCCGGCGGCGGCGAGGTCGGCGTAGCCGCGCATGAAGTCGGGCGAAGTGTGCACGTAGTAGAACGTCGAATCGAAGGTCGCGTGCCCCAGGTAGCGCGACAGGTAGGGCAGCATCGCGGTGACGTCGGTGCCTTGGGTCATCCAGCGTTCGATGTTGGCGTAGGCGAAGTGGTGCCGGAAGTCGTACGGGCGTGGATTGCTGCCGTCGGCAGGCCACGGTAGCCCGGCCTGGTCCCAGATGCGGTGGAACACCAACCCGACCGCCGAGGCCGTGACCGTGTTACCGGTGGCGGAAACAAAGAACGTTCCTCGTGAGGGGAACTGTTGGCGTGATGCCTTGTCGCAGGCGGTCAGCACCTCGACGACGTCGCCGGTTGCCGGCAGCCGGCGGCTGCGGTTGCCTTTGGACCAGACAATGTCGAGGTGCCCCGCGTGCAGGTCGACGTGGTCGGTGAGTAGCGCGCGGGCCTCGCCGGTCCGCAGCCCGCACGAGTGCATCAGCGTGAAGAACGCGGTCGCCTGCCACCGCCACGGTGACTGCGCTTCAAGGTGTGCCGCCGCGGCGAAGAACCGGTCGATCTCATCGGTGGTGAGCAGGTAGGGGTGGGCCGGAACGAAGGGGGCTTTCCAACGGTCGGACAGCACGTAGGCGTTCGAGTGTCCGTGGGCCTGCAGCCAGCGGCCGAAGTCGCGGATGTAGGACATCCAGGACCGGTACCGGCCCGACCGGTCGATCTGCTCGCTCACCCACCCCTCGACCGTGTCGCGGTCGAAAACCCGGCGATCGTGTTGGGCGCAGTAGGCGTCGAACCTGCGCAGGTACCAATATCGGGACGTGCCGTAGCAGCCCATGCTCTGCTTGAACGCCAGGTACTCCTCCAGTTGCGCGGCGAATGCACTGGTGAATCCGTAAGTGCTCATGACCGGGTCCCGTTCGGGACCGGCAAAACGCACCCGAGCAACCGGGCGGTATCGACGCTGAGGTACAGATTGGTCGACTCCGGGCTGGCATGGCCGAGGACCGCCGCGATCGTCGGCAACGGAACCGTCGCACGCAGCAGCCTGGACGCGGCACTGTGCCGCAGCAGCCGGGTGCCGGCCTTCACCTCGGTCACTCCGGCCGTGCGGAACGTGTCGGCTGTCACCTTGTAGATCGAGGCGTGGCCAGCCAGCCGGGTGTGCGGGGCCTTGGACCGTAGGAACACGTGGTCGTCGGGTGAGTCGGGTCGTTCGTTGAGGACGTAGTCGGCGAGCCTGGCCGTCACCAGAGGCGGCAGCGGCAAGGTCAACGGATTGCGTGTCTTCTGCTGGACGATCCCGATCGTCTGTCCACGCCAATCAATGTCGACCAGCCGGGAGGTGATGCTCCTATTCCGTGTCAAGCAGCGTTGAGCCAGGCGCGGTAGCGGGTGGCCAGTTCGTTGTTGGGTCGTCGCCCGAGCTCGAGAGGAATCGTCAAGACCTGTGGATGGGCGTGTCAGGCGGCTTGCTCGTCGGTTGCTGATTCGGCGGGTCGTTCGACGAGTTTGCCCTTCGTGAAGCGGGCGCCGGCGCGGACGAGGGCGACCAGATGGGGAGCGTTCACGGCTCGCCAGCGGGCCTGGGCCGACTCGAGCAGCTTGAACGCCATCGCGATCCCCGCCGCCCGGGACCCGGGTCCCTTGGTGACCCGCTGTCGGAGCCGGAGGGTCGCGAACGTCGACTCGATCGGATTGGTCGTCCGCAGGTGGACCCAGTGCTCGGCGGGGAACTCGAAGAACGCGAGCAGCACGTCGAGGTCGTCGGTGATCTTCGCGGCGGCTTTGGGCCACTTGACGCCGTACTCGGCGGCGAACGCCTTGGCGGCGGCCCGGGCATGGTCGACATCCTCGGCGGCATAGATCTCGGCGAGCGCCTTCTTCGCGGCGGGGTGGGCCGACTTCGGCAGGGCGGCCAGCACGTTGCCGAGCTTATGGAACCAACACCGCTGCTCCCGTGTCTGGGGGAACACGTCATGGAGCGCCTTCCAGAAGCCCAGCGCGCCGTCCCCGACCGCCAGGACCGGGGCCTGCATGCCGCGGCGCTTGCAGTCCCGCAGCAGGTCGGCCCACGACTCAGCCGACTCGCGGTACCCGTCGGCGAGCGCGACGAGTTCCTTGCTGCCATCGGCACGGACCCCGATCATCACCAGCAGGCACACCTTGTCGGCCTCCAGCCGCACCTTCAGGTGGATGCCGTCCACCCACAGGTACACATAATCGACCCCCGCCAGCGACCGGTCGTGGAACGCGCGGGCCTCGTCTTGCCACTGCCGGGTGAGCCGGGTGATCGTCGCCGCCGACAACCCCGCCGCCGACCCGCAGAACTGCTCCAGGGCAGCCACGAAGTCCCCGCTGGACAACCCGTGCAGGTACAACAAGGGCAGCACGTCGGCCACCTGCGGCGACTTCCGCGCCCACGCCGGCAGGATCGCCGACGAGAACCGCCGCCGCTCACCCGTGGCCTCATCGACGCGCTTGTCGTTGACCCGCGGCGCCCGGACCGGTACCGCACCCGCGGCGGTGGCCACCTCCCGCGGCTGGTGGTAGCCGTTGCGGACCACCAGCCGCCGGCCGTCGGCGTCGAGCTCGTCGGCGAACTGCTCGATGTAGGCGGCGACCTCAGCCTGCAACGCCGCAGCCAGCATCCGCCGGGCACCCTCCCGGGCCAACTCGTCCAGCATCGACCCACCCACCGCGGCGGGGGCGTGCTCGTTGGACTCGTTCTCGTCGTGGACTACCGTAAGCATGGGCGTACCTTCCCGAACCAGCGCGTCAACGCCGGTCCTGATCAGAGCTACTCGGACTTCAGATCATCCTCGGGGAGGTGCGCTCCTTCACGTCACCCCGCCGAGGACCATCCACAGGTTCTGATCATTGCTCGGGCTCCGTTCCCGCTAGTGTCTGTTCATGAGCAGCGTCGACAGCAACCGCTTCGGTGCTGCGGGCTCTGCGCTCGGCTACCTTGCTCAGGTCGAGTACGCCCTACTCATCGCCCTGCAGCGGATGGACACCGAGGACAGCCTCAAGCTCTCCCTTGAGACGGTGGATGACATCACGTTCGAGATCGAGGGGCGGCCGCAGGAACTCTGGCAGACGAAGCATCATGTTGGGCGGCAGGGCTCACTCGGTGATGCAAGTCCGGACCTTTGGAAGACGCTGCACAACTGGATTGAGACCTCAGACGAAGGTTCCGCGTGCTTCCTTTTCACCACGGCTAGCGCGCAGCCCGGCACAGCAGCGAGTCTGCTCGGCCCGACCCGCAGCCGTGACGATGTTGCGACCGCCCGAGAGAAGCTTGACGGCGTCGCCCAAGTGGGAGGTAACACTGCATCGGCCGACTACTACGCGAGGTACCTCTTACTCAGCGAAGCTGAGCGCACCCAGTTCCTGCAGCGGGTCGTCGTGCTGGGTGCAGCAGCGACTGGGGAACAGCTCACCGAGCAACTCATCGCCACAGTCCGAAAGGCGGCGGTGCAGCGTCGCCGGGGTCCGCTGGTTGATCGGCTGCGCGGGTGGTGGCACGGTCGCACCATGGCCCACCTCACCAAGGTCGCCCGCGGCGAAGCGGACTGGATCGACATCAGCGAGATCGAGGACCAGCTGCACCTGATTGCCCAGACGCTCCGTGATGACAACCTGCCCCTGGACTATGGCGACGAGCCTAAGCCAACCTCTGATGAGGTTGAGGGTGACGATCGAGTCTTCGTCGAGCAGCTCAAGATCATCCTCCTACACCACGAACGCATCCGACAGGCGGTGTACGACCACAATCGGGCCTTCCTCCAGCGGTCCCGCTGGCAACGCGAACAGTTGCTCGCGATCGGCGAACTGGACAAGTACGACCGACGCCTGATCGAGGAGTGGGAGCGGGTGTTCCTCCCGCTCGAAGAGGAACCGGACGGCGACAACACCGACGAAGCTGGCAAGCGGACGCTTGCGCGAACGACATACGGGCGACTCCAGGAGCGCACCCTGCCTGAGATTCGTGCGGGGGTCCAGTCGGGCTACATCCCACTTGGGTCGCTGCACATCCTCGCCGATCGACTACAGATCGGCTGGCATCCGGACTGGGTCGACCTCCTAAAGCACCGCCTTGCCGAAGCGCAAGGGGTCACCGATACGGCGGAGGTTGCATGAGCATCGCTACTCCGGTCCGGTCCGCGGACTCCGAGACCAGCACACTCTTCAATCCAGCCTTTTGCGCACTCCTACTCAACAAGGCATGCGCGGCATACGAGGCTAAGGCAGGGACCGCGATGCCAGTCACATTCGCGTTCCTCATCCTGCCCAGCGCGCTGCACAAGCCCACCCGTGATGCGCTGCCAGGTACTACTGCAGCATCGATGTGGTCGTGGCTCCGAAGCAATCCGGTGATTCTCATGGACTTCGCTAGCCGGGTCCAAGCCTTCCGACCGTTCACGGGAGCTGCCATCAGTTACGGGCTTCGGCGCACCGCCCTCACCAGTTCACCGGGCTCGATTGCCGTAGGCAATCTCGGTCGCCGCCCCCGCACGCTTCGCCCAACGACCGACTGGACGGACTGCGTGAAAGCTGCCGAGTTTCTTGGACGGTGGTTTGGAGGCTCCGACTCCGATGAGGCCACCACCCTCGCTTACTGGGGAGTCATGCCGTGATGCAACTCGATGCGCTCGTCCTCTACAACGGCAACGGTGATATCCGTCAAATTCGTTTCCGGCCAGGACGGCTGAACATCATTACGGGCGAGTCTGGCACAGGCAAGACCAGCATTATCGGCATCCTCCGCTTCCTGCTCGGTGGCGACAGTCCTCATGTTCCGCTCGGCCCGATCCAGAAGACCGTGGCTTGGTACGGGCTGCTTGCACACGTTGGCGGAGCGCAGTTCTTCGTCGGACGTCCAGCGCCCGCCCACGGAGTGACCACATCCCAGGTCATGCTCTCGATTGGGGAGAGCGAGATCCCCGAACTTGCGGTGCTCGAAGCCAATGCGAACACGGACGACCTCGTGGACTATTTGGGTGGCCTGATCGGGATCGAAGAGAACCTCCACGTGCCTGCCGAAGGGCACACCCGCCGAGCCCTCGCCGCGAACTTCCGCCACTCGCTGTACTACAACTTCCAAGGACAGGGTGAGGTCGCGAACCCAGACCTCCTCTTCCACCACCAGAACCGCGACTTCCAGAAGCAGGCCATTCGAGACACGTTCCCCTACTTCCTCGGCGCCCAAGGACCGGATGCGCTCCGCAAACGTGAGCAGCTCTCCGAACTCCGCCGCGACATCCGACGCCAAGAAGCGCGCCTTGCCGAGGCCCGTTCGGCGAGAGAGTTGAGCGTTGGACGTGCGGCGGGGCTCATCGCTGATGCGCGGGCCAGCGGACTGCTCCCGGCGGATGCCGCACCCGCCGATGCCGGCGACGCAATCGCGCTCCTCTCAGCCGTCCTCGAAACGGAACAACCCCCGACACACATCGACGACGTTGACCGGGACGCCGAGACCGAAGGTCTCATCGCGCGTCGGGGCGAACTACGCAATGAGCTGCGAGACATCAACGACAAGCTCCGCGGTCTCGACGAGTTCGCCCGAGTTGGCACCGAGTACAGCGCGGAACTCAACGAGCACCGCGTCCGGCTTGCCTCCATCGGTCTCATCCCAGAGGCAACCGACGCAGAGGCCACTTGCCCGGTCTGCCAGACCATCCTGACCGAAACCGGTGCGCACGATGCCATCGGACAAACGCTCGGCCGCGTCGCACGTCGCATCGAGCTAGCTCAACGTGACCAGCCACGCATCACGCAAACCCGCGCTGACTTCCTCCAAGCCCGCACCCAAGTGCGCGCAGGACTAGCTGACATCAACACATCGCTGGAAGAGCTCGCGCGCACCGATGACCTTCGTGCGCGTGCGCAAAGAACCTGGGACCAACAGAGCTACGTCCGAGGTCGCATCGCCCAGTTCCTCGACACAACCACCGTGGCAAGTGATGACACCATCGCGGGCTTGGAACGTATCGTCGAAGCCCTTGAGGACAAGGCTGCGAAGCTCACCGAAGAGTTGGACCCCGAGGCGCTGCGCTCCGCGATGAACTCTCTGCTCAACATCGTCGGCCGACGTATGACTGAGCTTGCTCAGGCTTTGCCTCTGGAACACTCCGAGCACGGAGTACGGATCGATCCCTACCGCCTCACGATCGTGGCCGACACCCTCCAGGGCCCGGCCTACATGGACGCCGGTGCTATCGGTAGCGGCATGAGCTGGGTTGGCTACCACCTCACCGCCTACCTGGCGCTGCAGGGCTACTTCATCGACGCAAACCGACCGGTACCTCGGTTCATCGTCCTCGACCAGCCCAGCCAAGCCTTCTTCCCCCGAGACCGCGAGCGCGGGGGAGACCTCTCCGAAATGTCCGATACCGATCGGGACAACACCCGCAAGCTGTACCGAATGATGTACGACGTGGTCACCCAACTGGATGGCGAGCTGCAGATCATCGCCTTCGACCACGCGGACTTCGCCGATGACTGGTTCCAGGACTCGATCATCGAGACGTGGCGCGATGGCAATGCGCTCATCCCGCGCGAGTGGTACGCGACCGAGCCGGAGTCACAAGCAGCGTTGCCTGCTGCGCGAGCGGAAGCAGCGTCACCGCAGGACGGAGCGTAGCTGTGCTCCGCGTATATCTCGACCAAAACAAGTGGATCGACCTCGCGCGCGCCGCGACCGGCCATCGCGACGGAGCACGGTTCGTCGGTGCGTTGGCTTCAGCTCAGGCCGCCGTAGCCTCAGGCACAGCCTCGTTTCCGCTCGATATCTACCGGTACCTGGAGACGGCCAGACGTGCCGATCACCGATCTCGGCTCGATGTGGCCGACCTCATGTTTGAGCTTTCGAAGCAACACGCGATGGCTCGTCCGCACGCCTTGCTTCCCGCCGAGATCGACCGGGCACTCAACCGCCGGTTTGGCCGCCCCGAGGAACCTCAGCAGCACCCGGTGTTCGGTACTGGGCTGCGTCACATCACCGCTGGCGGTGTGACCTTGCCGTCCTTCGATCCCAGCAGGCTGCCGGACAGTGGCAAGAAGCTGTCCCCGCCTGAACTCATCACGGTCGAGCGCTTGTTCAACGACCTTGCCGAGCGGGAGCTTCTACGCATGGGTCCAGCTACCTCGCGCGCTGCAGGGTTCGATCCTTCGAGCACCGATCTTGCGCAGCGGTACGTCGACTACGAGAACTCCATCGCCGCTGCGATCCGCGATCAAGGGTTGTCGGGAGCTCTTCTCGACCTAGCCGTTCGTGCATCAGACCTTGGTGACATCCGGCCGGTAGTCACCGAAGCTCTCGAGCGCATTGGGATGACCTGGGACGGCTTCATCGAGGGCATGGGCCCTACCGGGATATGGCAGTTCATGGACGATCTCCCTACCCGGTACGTGACGAACATCATGCGATCCGCCAAGCTCCGCCAGTCCGAACAGAAGTGGGAGCTGAACGACTTCAACGACATCGTGGCGTTGCCGGTCGCGGCCGGGTACTGCGATGTGGTGGTCACCGAGAAGCAGTGGGTTCACCGACTGCGGCGGGGAAAGGTCGGCCAACGCTACAACACGACGTTGCTCAGTGACACGGCTGCGCTTGTAGACGTGCTTGCGGCTGCCTAGCATCCTCGCTCGGCGACGTCAGGCACGGGCGCGGTTCCGCACGGACCCCACAGCTAGAAGTCCTGCTCTGCCCGCCGCAGGATGTTCACGAGCAACACGGTGGCGTCAGCGGCTATGCCCGAGTCTCGGCGTGTGGGCTCAGTCTGATGCTTGATGCTGTGGGCTAGCTCGATGACTTTAGTCGCCAGACTGGAAATGACACTCTGATTTGGCCCCACCGTGACGGCCTGATTTGGCCCCGGCCGCGACACTCCGGGGCGGTTATGACGGTCTGATCTGGCCCCACCTGGACGCTGGTCGACGGCAAGTTCGTCGATGAGCGTGAGGGTGGGCCGGAGTGTCTGGTGGGAGTCGTGTCAGGGTGTTCGAAGCGATCCGTCGGGACCGTCGGGATGATCCGGATGTGTCGATCCGCGAGTTGGCGGTGCGGCATGGGGTGCACCGGCGCACGGTCCGCCAGGCGCTCGCGTCGGCGGAACCGCCGCCGCGGAAGGTGCCGGTCCGTACCGCGCCGGTGCTGGACCCGGTGAAGCCGTTGATCGACGCGATGCTGCGGCAGGATCTGGACGCCCCGCGGAAGCAGCGTCACACCGCGCTGCGGATCCGGGAACGACTCCTGGATGAGCACCAGCTGGTGGTGGCCTACTCCACGGTCCGCGACTATGTGCGTGAGGCCCGGCCACGGATCGCCGCCGAGGCCGGCAAGCCGCTGGCTGAGGTGTTCGTCCCGCAAACCCACCCGGCCGGTGCCGAGGCCGAGGTCGACTTCGCTGATCTGTGGATCGTGCTGGCCGGGGTGAAGACCAAGGTGTTCATGTTCACGCTACGCATGTCGTACTCGGGCAAGGCGGTCCATCGCGCGTATGCGACGTGTTCGCAGGAAGCGTTCCTGGACGGCCACCGCTACGCGTTCGAGCAGCTGGGCGGGATCCCGTTCGTGCATATCCGTTACGACAACCTGAAAGCGGCCGTCTCCAGGGTGTTGACCGGCCGGACCAGGGTCGAGTCCGACCGATGGGTGCTGTTCCGGTCCCACTACGGCTTCGACGTGTTCTACTGCCGGCCCGGTGTCGAAGGGGCCCACGAGAAGGGCGGGGTCGAGGGCGAGGGAGGCCGGTTCCGCCGCAACCACACCGTCCCCATGCCCAAGGTCGAGACCCTGGCTGAGCTGAACGCCTACCTCGCCCGGTGCGACGCGAAGGATGATCACCGCCGCGTCGGGCAACGCACCTCCCTGGTCGGGGACGACTTCGCCACCGAACAGGTCCTGCTGCGGCCGTTGCCGACCGAGCCGTTCGAGACCGGGATCAGCCTGCGCCCCAGGGTCGACCGGCACGCCAGGGTGACGGTGCGGCAATGCCAGTACTCGGTACCGGTCCGTTACGTCGGCCGCCAGGTCCGGGTCCTGCTGAGGGCGACCACCGTGCAGGTGTTCGACGGGCCCCGGCTGATCGCCGAACACGAACGCTCCACGATCCGCGGCAGCGTCACGTTGGTGCTGGACCACTACCTCGAGGTGCTGGCCTACAAGCCCGGGGCGCTGCCCGGCGCGACCGCCCTCGTCCAGGCACGCAAGGCCGGGGTGTTCACCGGCACCCACGAGCGGTACTGGACCGCGGCCAAGGCCCGCTACGGCGACAAGACCGGCACCCAGGCCCTGGTCGAAGCCCTGCTGCTGCACCGTACCTATCCCCACCGCCAGGTCCTGACCGGCATCGAAGCCGCCCTCCAAGCGGGGCACTGTCGCCGGAAGCGGTCGCTGTCGAGGTTCGTCGCGCGGGCGAGGCCCGGCCCCAGCTCGGCCTGGTCGGCGCCGACGGCCACATCAGCTACCCGACCGACACCCGGCCGCTGCCCAGCGTCGAGGTGTACGACACCCTGCTCACCGGAGGAAACCCCACATGACCCTGCTCACCGACCAGGCCGTCGAGGTCGCGATCGACACCGCCTGCCGCACCCTCAGGCTGCCCACCATCCGCGAACAAGCCGCCCACGCCGCCCAGGTCGCCGCCCGCGAGCAGCACACCTACCAAGGCTTCCTCGCCGAGCTGCTGCTCGCCGAGTGTGACGACCGGGACGAACGCCGCCGCGCCCGCCGGGTCCACGAGGCCGGCTTCCCCCGACCCAAACGCCTCGACGAACTCGACTACGCCGCGAACCCGAACCTGAACCCGGCGGTGATCAACACCCTCGCCGGCGCCGAATGGGTCGCCAAAGGCCGACCGCTGTGCCTGATCGGCGACTCCGGCACCGGGAAGACGCACCTGCTGATCGGGCTCGGGACCGCCGCCGCCGAAGCCGGCTACCGGGTCCGCTACGTCCTCGCCTCCCGGCTCGTCAACGAGCTCGCCGAAGCCGAGAACGACCGAGCACTCACCAAAGTCATCGCCCGCTACGGCCGGGTCGACCTGCTCTGTTTGGATGAATTGGGCTACCTCCAACTCGACCGGCGTGGCGCCGAACTCCTCTTCCAGGTCCTCACCGAACGCGAAGAGAAGACCGCCATCGCAATCGCGTCCAACGAACCCTTCAGCGGCTGGACCAAGACCTTCACCGACCCCCGCCTGTGCGCCGCGATCGTCGACCGGCTCACCTACGACGCCACCATCATCGAGACCGGTACCACCAGCTACCGCCTCGCACACACCCGCGCAGGTGGGGCCAACTCAAGCCGCCCTAGTGGGGCCAAGTCGAGTTGACATACTCACCAGACCGCGCACCTTGGCGTTCTCTTTGCCGGCGAGCGAGTCTTCGACGTAGCGCTCCAGGCGCTGCTTCGACTTCTCACGGGACGGAACTTCTTCGCCAGCGCGCAGGTGCTTCTCTTTGTCGTAGACCACCTCACCGACTGCTTCCAGAACCGCCACACACCTGTTGCCCACATCGCGGTAGTCCGGCGAAGTTCGGGCGGTGCCGAACCTCTCGCGCAACGCTGCGAGTTCAAGGTCCACGCGTGGCCATCCTGTGACAGCGTGCGGTGAGACGGCTTCAGCAACGCCGCCGGTCCCGCCTTCGATGGCGCTCAGAAGACCGAATACTCAGTGGCAGGTGCGGCTGCCGATTGGCCGAGGAGGGATGCGCCGGTTGCATAGCGGCAGAGGTAGGTGGCGTACAGCGCATTCCCGTTGGAGCGGGTGTCGAGGAGGTCGACGATGGTCTGCCGGTCGCTCTCCGTGATGGGCGCGCCGGTTCCGGGGTCCTTGAGTACTTGGTGTCGCTCGGCGAGGGAGGATAGTTCGTCGGTTGACATGCGGGGCACTGTCAGTGGCGTGCCACCGGCGGGGTTGGCGCCCTCCAGGTGCGTGCCTGGTTGGCTGGCGAAGAGAAGACAGGTGCCTGCGGGAATGTCGATGCTGGCGAGCTGGTCGACCACTGCTCGCACAGGGTCCGCGACTCCTCCGCCTATGTTGCGTCCGCGTACTCGGTCGATGTGGTCGAGCCCGTCGACGATGAGGAGGATTTGCCTCTCGGGGTGTTTGGTGCGGCAGTCGAACAGAGCTTTGGCGAGTGTTTCGGCGGTAGCTGCGAATCGTGGGCGGATGCCTGCGACGGCGTCGGGCGCTTGAAGCTCGAGCTGGTTGAGGAGGCTGCCGATGACGACGTCCACTAGAACTCGTTGGCTGCGGTCAGTGTCGGTCTCGCCGAGCCAGCAGTGGTGGCGGGCCACGATCCAGTCGCGGGCACGGGACTGCTGCACGAGTAGGTGACAACCGATCTGTGGGGCCCTGCGGGGTCCTGCTGGAAGGATGTTTGCCATGCCGAAACCCCACCCAAGAGAGTTCCGCGACGACGTCGTGGCCGTGGCCCGCAAGGGCGAGGCGCCGATCGCCCAGATCGCGAAGGACTTCGGGATCAGCGAGTCCTGTCTGCGGAACTGGCTGCACCGCGCCGATGTCGAAGACGGCGTCCGGTCCGGGACCACCGAGGCCGACGCCAAGGAACTCCGCGACGCGAAGCGCCGGATCCGGCTGCTAGAGCAGGAGAACGAGGTCCTGCGTCGAGCGGCGGCGTATCTGTCCCAGGCGAACCTGCCGGAAAAATGATGTACCCGCTCGTCAAGGAGCTGGCCGCCGGGCGAGGGCACGGGAGTCTGCCGACCAGTGGGCCCGGTCGAGATCCCCCGCATTGTCTCGAAAAGCTGTTGTTTACCGAGACGCCAACAAGAGCGCACGACAAAACGACCCGGCTTCTTGTGCGAAGGGGCACCGGTTCGCCGCCTGACTCAGGAATGGTGACGCGCCCAGAAGTCGGCCAACTCGTCCGCCAACGGTTCGGGGACCTGCATCGGCAACGAGTGAGTGGTGTTCGGCCAGATCTTGGCCTCGACCACGGGGATCAGGTCCGCCTTGTGAATAGAATCCGCACCGTTGGTGATCGGGCTGGACTCGGCGATCGCCACGTACACGGGCATGGTGAGGCCACGCAACTGCGATTCGCTCAGTGGGTTGGGGGTGGGTAGTTCGGCCGAGTAGCCGGTGCTGCCCAGGGTGATCATGCGGGCGATCGGATCGTCGGGGTCAATGGCCCCTGGATCTTCGCCGGCGACCTTTGCGACCGCTGCATCGCGCCAGGACTGGGGCAGGAACGGCAGGGTGGCGGGAATGGACCAGGCCAGCGTGCTGACCGGCGGCCAGTTGAGTACGAAGGCGGGTTCCAGCAAGGTCAGGCTGGCGACACGTCCGGGCCGGTGGACCGCCAGAGACGCCGCGCTGGCGGCGCCGAACGAGTGCCCGACGATATGTGCCCTCGTGACGCCCAGCCCGCCCAGGACCTCGTCGATCCAGGTCGCCTGATCGGCGGCGCTGGTCAGTGGCACCGTTTGGGCCGACAGGCCGGCGTCGCCGAGCGCGTCCATGGCGTAGACCGTGCGCTGGGCGAGCAGGCTAGGCAGGTTCTCCGACCACATGGGGGCTCCGGAGCCGCGGCCGGGTAGCAGCACGACGGGGAGGATGGGTGCGTCCGGGTTGACCCATTGGTAGACCCGGACCACGCCGAACGAGGTCTGGACGTCGATGGTGCGGGTGGGTTTCGGCATCCGGGTGAAGGCCTGGGCATAGGCGGCCTCGTAGGCGGCGCGGTTGGCCGCGGTGCGGAACTGCCCGACCTGGGGGTCATCGGTGAACCAACTCAGCACCTGCGCTGCGGCCAGTGCGGTCACCACGACCAGCGCCGCGCGCCGTAGGCGCCACCGCGGCTTGGGGGATTCTTTCGGGGAGATCATGCCTCTCCTTCCAACTGCAATACAAACGTATCGTAGCATCGCTACCATACGCATGTATTGCTATGGTGAAGCTGTGGCCATTCAGGATTCGGACGCGAGCCGGTCCGAGATCATCAAGGCGGTCTGGATTCTGATCGCACACGGCGGAATCGAAGGCGTCACCTTCCGCCGGGTCGCCGAACAGGCCGGGGTCTCGGTGGGACGCGTCCAGCACCACTTCGGCACCCGGGACTCGTTGGTCCGCGCCGCCTGCATCGCGATGATCGACGGCGCACACGCGACCTACGAAGAACTGCCGAGCGACCCGATCACCCGGCTGCGGCACATCGTCCTGCACGCGGTGCCCGATACTCCTCACACCCGTTTTGGCACCAGCGTCTGGTATGCGTATCTCGCCAAGTCGGTCGACGACCCGGAGATTGGGCGACTTCTCGCCGAGACCAAGAGGGGCACGGAGGACGAGTGCGTCCGACTGCTGATCCCGCGCCCGGAGGCGGCACCGATCGCCCGGCGATTACTGGCGTTGGCCGACGGGCTGGCGGTCAGGGTACTGGTGGGCGACCTATCCGGCGCAGAGGCGCGGGAAACCCTGGCGACGGAACTAGCGGTACTGACCGGACAGGTTGATTGAGGGATTGTGACGACACCTCATTCCGCATAGCCTCGGGGCTGCGTGGTGATTCGAGCCCGACGGCGAACCGGGCGATGCCGCCGTGTCGGAGGTAGCGATGGGTGAACGAGGCGAGGTGCTCCGACGTCAGTCGACGCGCACGAAGTTCAAGAACAGCGACATGGACTTCGCGCTCAACTGGACACTCGGCGTCAGCCAGGTCATCGGCATGGGTCCTGGCGAGGTTCTTTCCGCAATCTCGACAGTCAGGGACGGTGATCCGGGAAGCTGGCGCGATTCGTTCTCCCGGCAGGGCGCGTACCTGTCGCATCGCGCAAACGTCTTCGAACGCGAAGGCAATGTTCGGGCCGCGGGGCACTCCGCATTCGGAGCCGCCTACGCCCGACGCTTCGCACTCCATTTTGAGGACCCCCGCGCGCAGGCGTGGGAGACCAAGGTCGCGGAGATGGAACAGGAATTCGCGCGGGCGGCCGCGCTCTGGGATGTTCCCATCCGTTCTATCGAGGTTCCGTTCGAGCACGGAGCGCTCCCCGGGTACTACCTCGAGGTCGATACCTCGCCGAGGCCGACCGTGCTCATGATCGGCGGTGGAGACACCCTCCGGGAAGACCTGTTCTACTACGGCGGGTATCCGGGATGGCAGCGCGGGTACAACATGCTGATGGTCGATCTGCCCGGCCAGGGCACGACTCCCGCTGCCGGGCTCACGTTTCGGCACGATTCGTCAACCTCGATCCGCGCGTGCATCGACTGGCTGGAGCAACACGCGACCTCACCGGATCCGCGCATCGCGGCGTACGGGTTGAGCGGCGGCGGCTACTTCACGGCGCAAGCCGTCGCCGCGGACCCGCGCATCGTCGCATGGGTCGCCAGCACCCCGATCACGGACATGGCGCTGCTGTTCCAACGTGAGATGGGGGCAATGCTGCGCGCACCGGGCTGGCTGCTCAACACGCTGACCAGGCTGGTGGGCCGGGCCAACGCGATCCTCGACATCAGCCTGAGAAAGTACGCCTGGCAGTTCGGTACGTCGGACTTCGCCGAAGTGGTCGCCCGCGTGCAAACAGAAGCGCCTCCAGTCCTCCCCGAAGCCATCACCCGCCCCAGCCTCTTCCTCCTGGGCGACGGCGAGGCGACAGAGCTTCGCCGACAGACCGAGGAACTGACGGCCGACATGCAACGACGCGGCGTTGACGTCACCATCCGCCGGTTCTCGCACGAAGAAGGAGACGCGCACTGCCAGGTCACCAACCTGGAACTGGCGCACCTGGTCGTCTTCGATTGGCTGGATCGCCAGTTCGTGGACAGCCCCTCAAGACCGCCTGCCTGACTCCGACCACCCCAACTCGCGATTCATCTAGTCCACCACGCCGACGTCGTCAACCTCAAAGGCGACAGCTACCGCCTTGAGTATTTGGCCTCGTGAGCGAACTTGGTGAAGTCGCGCCATGGCAGGCTGAACGGGATGCCTAGCCGTGAGAGCACCGCGACGAGAGCACGCTGAGCGACGGCGATGTCCTTGTCATCCAACACATTGCGGCTACTGGTCCCGAACTCTTGGTACTCGTCGTGAACAAAGGTCGTCAGGCTCAGGGCGATATCGAGGTCACGTTCGTTGAGCTTTCCATCTTGCGCCCGCTGTACGAGGTCTTGGTTGAGGCTTCGCTTGATCACAACCGACCCCCAGACCGAATCGGGGGTACCGGTCTCCTCCACCAGCCAGTCTTCATCTTGCATGGGGCGATCCTCCCAAACGGGTCCGACAAGATGGGCGAGACTAGGCCTATGCACTGCGCCCAATCCGGAACTGGACGATGACAGTCTTCGTCCCGGAGGAGGTCTTGACACGACCTCCGGAGCAGACCTTCGAACACATCAAACGGCTGCTGGTCGACGCTGGCCCGGATGATGACACTTGGTACGCGCGATGGTGGGCCGCTGACGCTCTGACGCTGATGGGTCGCTACCGGGAGGCCGTCGAGATGTACCCGCCGCCGAACCTTGAACGGGCTTCGCTACAAACCGAGCGCTTGTTGTCGTTGAAGGTCGCGGCTGGCCTGCCGTACACCGCCGCTGACTCTCTGGCACTGCTGGGGCCGCGCATCACCGCGTACGGGCGAGAGCACATCGAGCATGTCCGGCGCGCGGCAGGGCTCTTGGTCGAAGACGTCGATGAAGCTGACCGGGTGGGGCGCCTGCTTGTTTGGTCCGGGATGTCGCCGAAACGCCCGTACTCGGTCTACGTAGGTTCGGCGGCGGGCTACCACGCGTCAAAGGGACTCGACCTGACGCACTACGAGTTCGCCAAGGCGGCGCACTTTGTGAATTACTGTCGCTCGCTGGCACGCAAGGCCGAGAACATGGTCCGCGAGGATGCTGGGTTGCCGCGCGTCGGTGAGGGCTGGTTGTCTGAGACACGGCTCTTCTATGAACTACGCGACGCCTTCCCGGAGCAGACGGTGGAGCAGCACGCATCCCCAGAGTGGCTCGGACGCCAGCACCTCGACGTCTACCTACCGGAGATAGCCGTCGGTGTTGAGTTCCAAGGCGCGCAGCATGATGGACCGGTTGACTTCTTCGGTGGCCCGGAGGCATACGAAGCGGTCCAGAAGCGCGACGCTCGCAAGCTTCGACTCTGCAAGCGGCACGGGGTGGAACTGGTTTATGTCCGACCCGGCTACGATCTCGACGCCGTAGTTGCCGAAATCCGGCTCAGGGCATGTAGCTAGCGGCGTCCCTCGGTGAGGTCAGACACGGGCGCGGTTCCGCTCGGACCCTCCGGCCGGCCGTAGCATGCCGCCGGCAACGAGCACCGCGCTGCGCACGGCACTGGCGCTGACGCCCAACTGCTCCGCCACCTGGGCGAGGCTCCGGCCGCTGTCGTACAGATGGCGAGCTTCTTCACGGGTGGAGGACGCGAGTGGCTGGCTACGCACCTTGACTCCGGCGCTAGTGACGATCTTCGTGATGGTGGTTCGATGGACTCCGAAGTGCTCAGCGATCTGCTTCACGGGCATCCCAGACGCGTAGGCGTCGATGAGCTTCTGACGCTGCGGGTAGCTCAAACGAGTTTGAGATTTGAGTGCTTGGGTTGCGACTGGGCCGCGCTGATCGCGTCGGGATGGTCGTTCGGGCCGGGCGGTGAGGGAGTGTGCCTTGCGCTGACTACGGGCGATGAGCGATCTGAGTGGAGCGGAGGGGTTTGAGAGGCTTCTATGGAGGACCACTACTCGGCATCGGTCAGCAGCCCGTATGCCGTGTGGACACGTCACGCTGGACAGCGCGAAAGGCGCCCCCGGGCTTTCCGGGTGGGCGCCTTTCGTGTTGCGGCGAGTGTTGGCTGGGGCAGGTCAGCTGGTGCGCGTCAGACGCTGAAGGAGCGCTGCGGGCCGGGACCCCACGGGGTCGCCTTGCCGAGGTCGTCGATCCGGACGATGTCCTTGCCCATCGGCACCAGCGACACCGGGATGAGCTTGACGTTGGCCACCGCCAGCGGGATGCCGATGATGGTCACGGCCTGCGCGATGGCGGTCGTGAGGTGTCCGAGGGCCAGCCACCAGCCGAAGCAGACGATCCAGACGATGTTGCCGATCGTCGAAGCCGGCCCGGCGTCGGGCTTGTCGACGATGGTGCGCCCGAACGGCCACAGGGCGTAGTTGGCCATCCGGAACGACGCGATCCCCCACGGGATGGTGACGATCAGCAGACAGGCCAGAACGCCGGCGGCGAGGTAGGTCAGCCAGAGCCAGAAGCCGGCGAAGACGACCCAGATGATGTTGAGGATGGTGCGCACGGGCGCTTCTTTCCGGTGGTGCGAGGTGTTGCTCTGGTATGCCGTGAACGTTGCTCAGGCCTGGGAGGTTCCGGCACCCTGCGGCTCGGCCGCGCCGTCGTGCCCAGCCTCGTGCCCAGTCTCATGCCCGGCCTCGTGCTCGGCGATCTGGCGACGCACGTCGGTCATGTCCAAGGCCTTGACCTGGCCGACGAGGTCCTCGAAGACCGGGGCCGAGAGGGCGCCGGGCTGCGAGAACACGAGGATGCCCTCGCGGAAGGCCATGATCGTCGGGATCGACGTGATCTCCAGGGCTCCGGCCAAGGCCTGCTCGGCCTCGGTGTCGACCTTGCCGAAGACGGCGTCGGGGTGCTCCGCGGAGGTCTTCTCGAAGACCGGCCCGAACTGACGGCACGGGCCACACCAGGAGGCCCAGAAGTCGACGAAGACGATGTCGTTGTCCAGGATGGTCCGCTCGAAGGTGTCGGCGGTGAGTTCGGTTGTTGCCATGGCTGTGCCAACTGCGCCCGCCCGGAAGCTATTCCAGACTCAACCCGTCCAGCCACAGACGGCTTCGGTCATTCGGGGACGAGTTCCCAGGCGACCCGAACGGTGGCGCCCACCGAGTGCTCGCCGGCCTCCACCGGCATCCCTCCCGCGGAGGCCTTCATCGACATCATCGCGTCGCGTCGCCCCGCCATCGGCTCGAAACCGGGGACGCCGCCTCCCTCGACCACGGCGAGGACCCGCCCGAGGCGGGCGCCGGCGAGGGCGGCATACTGCTGCGCTTTGTCCTGCGCGTCATCGAAGGCGGCCTCGCGCGCATGCTCTGCAAGCGGCCCGCGCTCGGCGAGGTCGAGGGTGATCCCGTCGATGACCAGGGCGTTGCCCGCGGCATCGGCAACGGCGTCGACGAGATCGTTGAGGGACGGCAGCGACCGCACGAGCAGGGTGAGCTGGTGGTATGCCGTGTAGCCCGCCACCGCGCTGCCGTCGTTGTTCCACCGCGGCTGGACGGAGGCGC
>Ga0208938_1000287_pt1 | contig 42770 bp, 39 predicted proteins | sample AD_UKC125_MetaG_FD_184434 | JGI IMG/M metagenome (GOLD analysis project Ga0208938, IMG submission 184434) | Active sludge microbial communities of municipal wastewater-treating anaerobic digesters from USA - AD_UKC125_MetaG (SPAdes) (version 2) | ecosystem: Engineered > Bioreactor > Anaerobic >... | reverse complement strand
CCCCACGGTCCTTGAGCACCGCGGCAACGAGGTCTTCCTTGCGGAGGTGCGCCTTGGCCACGTGCTCGATTCGCGCTCCCTGCGCGGTCGCCAGAGCCTGTGCGGCTTCACGAATGCGATCACGCAGTGGTTCGGCAAAGCGCGGGTAGTCAAAAATGCTAATGTGCCGGGCGTTGAGAAAACTCGTCATCCCCGCCGCGTAGCACGCACCGGGCAACGTCCCTGTAATCACGATCCGGTCGTAGCAGGAGAGCGTTCCGGCAAGCCGCTCGTGATAGCGATCGGTCAGCATCTGTGTCATGGTCGCCTCCGCTTATCCCGTTTCGGCTATGACACAAACCTCATCCTGTTTGGTTCCGGCTTCGCCGGCTTAGGGAATCGTCGCCGTGACGAATGTTTGTGATAGCCTCACGGCGCTCGTCGCTTGCCCCTCATGAGGATTCTGCTCGTTGCCCCGGGTGAGCGATCCCATGTCTTGAACAGGACCGCTGCCCCATGAAACCTGCCATTGCCCTTTTCATCAGCCTGTTTACCACGCTTGTCGCGATCATCAACCCGCTGGAGGCGATTCCGGTCTATCTCGGATTGATGGACGGCAAGTCCGACGACGAGCAGCGCCGTGTCGCCCGCAGGGCCTGTTTCTACGCAATGTTGCTGTGTTTCTTCTTTCTGTTTTTCGGCACGTTGCTGCTGCGCTTGTTCGAGGTGCCGCTGAGCATGGTGCGGGTGGTTGGTGGGGTGATTCTGACCCGCGTCGGTTTCGAATTGTTTGCACCTACGCCGTCGGGTGGTTTGATTCCACGGGCGGACACGCAGACCGACGTTGCCTTCATTCCACTCGCCATGCCGATCATGTTCGGTCCCGGAGCGATTGCCACAGTGATCAGCATGGCGTCGACCATCAAGCAGTCGGACACCGAGTTGATCCATTTCGTCGCCGCCTGCGCGGCGATCGTGGCGTGCCTGGGGGCCACCTATCTGTCCCTGATCTACGCCAAGCCCATCCTGCGCAAGATCGGCAATCAGGGCATCGATGCCGCGACGCGGATCGTCGGATTTTTTGTCGCGGCGATGGGTATGGGTCTGATATTTCAGGGCGCGGTGGAATTCCTGGCGCCTTATGGCCGTGTGGCCGGAGTCGCTGTCGGGACCTAGGTGCGCTATCATTGCCACCGCCCAGCGGCTTGAAAGCGCTGGTTTACCCTTGATGAAGGAGTTCGCAGAGATGAGACTTTGGACATTGGCGGTGCCGTTCAGTGTGTTGCTGGCGGCAGGCTGCGTATCGCAGCAGACCTACGATCAGCAGGTGCAACAGACGCAGAAGGCGCAGACGCTCGAGCGGCAATACCAGGCGCTGAACAGGCAACTGCAGTCGGAAGTTGCGGCGGAGCAGGTGCAGATCAAACAACTCCAGGATCGACTGGTGGTGACCTTCGTCGATGAGATCCTGTTTGCTTCGGGCAGTGCCGAGATGCACGCCAAGGGTCGGAATGTGATCAACCAGGCGGTTCCGACCCTGGTTGGCCTGACCGGCCACTGGATCGACGTGCAGGGTTATACCGACAGCGAGCCGATTGGCGGGGCGTTGAGGGCCCGTTATCCGAGCAACTGGGAGCTTTCGGCGGCGCGTGCCGCGGATGTGGTGCGGCATCTGCAAGCGCAGGGCGTCGATCCGACGAATCTCGTTGCCGAGGGGTTTGGCCAATACCAACCGGTGGCGTCCAATGCGACACCGGAAGGGCGCGCCAGGAACCGCAGAATCGAGATTGTGCTGCGAGCCAAATAGCCGGGTTGGTCAAGCATCGGACATGCCTGGTTGTAGCTGAGGCTGCTGCGAATGCAACGGTGCAGGTATGCGGTGCATTCGCGTAGAGCGTGCGAGGCAAGGAATCCGGAACGGGTTGTGCTAATCGGGTGGTAGCGCCGGGTCCGGACGGACGGCGTCCGGTGCAAGCACCGGCGACGAAGTCGTTTCCTCCGGGGAAAGTGCCGGGTCCCGCGGCACGGCATCGGGTGAGAGCACCGGCCCTGGGTGGGTGTGTTCCGGTGCGAGTGCCCGCTCCGGTCGCACCGCGTCGGGCGAGAGCACCGGCCCAGGGTCAATCTGTTCAGGCGACAACGCGGGGTCGGGACGTACCGATCCGTCGCTGTTGTATTGCTGTGCATTCGCCGATGGCAGGCTCAGGAAGGCGATTGTGCCGCCAAGGATCATGCTTGACAGGCATCGACGGTACGCACTCATTCATCCCCCTTTCCGCGCTACGAAAACTGGAGAGGAGAGGAACGCCGAGGCGCCTGCTCCTCCGCCTTAAATGTAGCGCGTGTCTCCTTGGGGGTCAATCTTACTGCCTTCTGGCGGTCGAAGGGTGCCGCGAGCGGGGATTCGGGCTCATACTGTGCACTGCAGGAAAGGGATGCCGAGTGTGCCCTTTGGCTCCGGATGCCGCCCGGCAGAATCAATGAAATCGTAACGCTGACAGGAATGGACATGCTTCCCAGATTGATGCTCCCGGTGTTGGTTTCCTTGCTGGCCGCTGTCGGTGATGTCGGCGCCCAGCCCATCCACCAGGCCTCGCGCGGCGAGTTGTTGTATACGACGCATTGCATCGCTTGCCATGACACACAGGTGCATTGGCGCGAGAAAAAACTGGTGACCGACGGCAAGAGCCTGCGCCGGGAAGTCAGCCGTTGGCAGGATGTCGCCGGACTCGGGTGGACCGGGCAGGACGTCGAAGAGGTGGCACAATATCTGCAAGCGCTCTACTACCGGCATCTCACGCCGAACTGATTGGGCCGTGCAGTGCGGCGCGCGCCTCGCTCAGTTCTCGGTGGAATCGAGCGGCGCCGGTCTGTGTGCGGCATCGAGCACGCCTTCCATCAGCTCGGCCTCCTGCTTGTCGCGAACGGTCTTCGCCAGGGTGAACACCGAGCTGACCAGGAACAGCCAGCAACTCTGGCGAAAGCGTTGCTCGACAGACGGCAAAACGGCTATAATACGCGGTTTTTCCACCTTGCCCCACCGTTCGCATGGCGGGGGGTTAACCCATAAGGAGTGTGCATGCGCCACTATGAAATCGTTTTAATCGTCCACCCGGACCAGAGTGAGCAGGTCCCGGCGATGGTCGAGCGCTACAAGACACTTGTTGCCACGCGTGCAGGGCAGATCCACCGTCTTGAAGACTGGGGACGCCGCCAACTTGCCTATCCGATCCAGAAGTTGCACAAGGCGCACTACATTCTGATGAATATCGAGTGCGATGACGCCACGCTGACCGAACTCGAACACGGCTTCAAGTTCAACGACGCCATTCTTCGTCATCTGACGATACGCACCAAGCGTGCCGTCAGTACGCCGTCGCCGATGATGAAGGATGAGAAATCCAGGTCGCTGCTGGAAGTTCGTGAGCCGGCGCCGGCCGCGACTGCCGGACAGCCAGCCGCCTGATTGACGAGGCGCTGCTGAACCGCGTCGAGCTCACCGGAACCCTGATCGAGCGCAAGGCGCTGCGTTTTACACCGGCTGGTGTGCCGGTCAGCGAATGCCTGGTCGGGCATCAGTCAGAGCAGCTTGAAGCAGGCAGTCCACGACGTGTCGAGTGTGAAATCCAGGCGATTGCCCTGGGTGCGACGGCACAGTGGTTGCAGGCGGCAAGCCCGGGGGCGGCGCTGCATCTGACGGGTTTTCTTGCCGCCAGGAGCCGGAACAGCAAGCAGCCCAGGCTGCATATCACTACGATCGAATTTGTCGAAGGAAATCAAGATGGCCAGGTTCTTCAAGAAGAAGGATGACAAGAATGTCAAGAAGCGCGGCAGTGGTCTGTTCAAGCGGCGCAAGTTCTGCCGCTTCACTGCCGAGAAGATGGAAGAGATCGACTACAAGGATGTCGACCTCTTCAAGGAGTACATCGCTGAAAACGCCAAGATCATGCCGGCGCGTCTGACCGGCACCAAGGCTGGTTATCAGCGCATGCTGTCGGTAGCCATCAAGCGGGCGCGCTTCCTGGCGCTGCTGCCGTATACCGACAATCACCAGTAAGCGAGGACATGACGATGCAAATCATTCTGATGGAAAAGGTCGCCAACCTCGGGGATCTCGGTGACCTGCTCAAGGTGAAAGATGGTTACGCCCGCAACTTCCTGATCCCGAAGGGCAAGGCCAAGCGGGCGACGCCGGCGGCCCTGAAGGAGTTCGAAGTCAAGCGCGTCGAGCTCGAAAACGCGGCCGCCGAGAAACTGACGGCTGCGCAGGCCTATGCGGAAAAACTTGGCGGCGCCGTGGTCAGGATCGCGCGCAAGGCTGGCGTCGATGGCCGTCTGTTTGGCTCGGTCACCAATTTCGACGTCGCGGATGGCCTGCAGGCGCTCGGTTTTGCAATCGAAAAGTCTGCTGTGCGCATGCCTGCCGGTCCGCTCAAGATGATCGGTGAGAGCCAGTTGCAAGTGGCCCTGCACAGCGACGTCATGGCGACGATTACGGTGGCCGTGGTCGTCGAACAGCTGAAGATTTAGGTGGTGCTGGATTCGGCGTCGCTTTCTGGCGCCGGAAAGGAAGCCTTGCCCGCGGGCAAGGCTTTTTTGCGTTCACTTCCCGGTAACTGCTTCCTGGGCGCGCTACACTCGCAGCCCAACTCGTTCTCCTGACGGATTTCTCATGGTCAAGCCCTTCGATTCCTTCAACTCCGAGAACGGGCAGCGTGCGAACGGTCGTGGCGCGCGGCGCGAAAGGAATCCGCAGGCGGACCCCGCGCTGTCAGAACTACGCGTGCCGCCGCATTCGATCGAGGCCGAGCAATCGGTACTCGGCGGCTTGTTGCTCGACAACGCTGCCTTCGACAAGATCGCCGATGTGATGTCGGAAGGCGATTTCTATCGGGACGAGCACCAGCGCATCTATCGCCAGATCCGTAAACTGCTCGAACGCGGCAAACCGGCCGACGCGGTAACGGTCGCCGAAAGCCTGGACCAGGCCGGGGAGGGCAAGGATACCGGCGGGTTGGCCTATCTCGGCGAACTTGCGGCCAACACGCCGTCGGCGGCGAATATCCGGCGCTACGCGGAGATCGTTCGCGAACGGGCGATTCTGCGCCAACTGGTGACTGCCGGCGACGAGATCGCCGGCAGTGCGCTCAATCCGCTCGGTCGCGATCCGAAAACCCTGCTCGATGAAGCCGAGGCGAAGGTCTTTGCGATTGCCGAAGGTGGCTTTCGCCATCAGAGCGGCTTCGTGCACATCAACCCGTTGTTGACCCAGGTCGTCGAGCGTATCCAGGAACTACACGATCGTGACAATCCCTCGGACATTACCGGCGTACCGAGCGGTTATCACGATCTGGACTCGAAAACCTCGGGCCTGCAGGGCGGTGATCTGTTGATTGTTGCCGGCCGGCCGTCGATGGGGAAGACCTCGTTTGCGCTCAATATTGCCGAGCACGTGGCGATCGAAGTCGGTTTGCCGGTAGCCATTTTTTCGATGGAGATGGGCGGTACCCAACTCGCCATGCGCATGCTGTCCTCGGTCGGCCGGCTCGATGCGCATCGCGTCCGCACCGGCCGCCTCAATGATGACGAGTGGTCGCGCCTGTCGTTTGCCCTGGGCAAGCTGCATGAGGCGCCAATCTACATTGACGAGACGCCGGCACTCAACCCCATCGATCTGCGGGCGCGGGCCCGCCGCCTGCACCGCCAGTGTGGCAAACTCGGGTTGATCGTCATCGACTATCTGCAGTTGATGTCCGCGACCTCGCACGGCGAGAACCGGGCCACCGAAATTTCCGAGATTTCGCGTTCGCTGAAGGGACTGGCGAAGGAGTTGGGTGTGCCCCTGATGGCGCTCTCGCAACTCAACCGCTCGCTGGAACAACGGCCGAACAAGCGGCCGGTGATGTCGGACCTGCGCGAGTCGGGAGCCATCGAGCAGGACGCCGATGTGATCATGTTCATCTATCGTGACGAGGTCTACAACCCGGACACGCCGGAAAAAGGCGTTGCCGAGATCATCATCGGCAAGCAGCGCAATGGCCCGATCGGTACGACTCGTCTGACTTTCCTCGGGGAGTACACCCGCTTCGAGAATTTTGCCAATCCTGGCTCGTACTGAGCCGGCGCGCCGCGCGGGGTGTGATCAGCCGTCAACGCGGATGGCGTTGACCAGGTAGCTGCAGCGGTGGGTGTCCGTGCTGTCGAAACGGGCGCCTGCTGCCTCCGCCTGCGGCAAGACCAGAAAGGGCAGGGGGCCGCCGCTGGCGCCATGCAGCTTGACGTCCTGGGCGGCGTTGTACGCGATCCAGTTCATCTCCCAGAAACCAAACAGCAGCTTCCTGAGAACGACCAGTTTTGCATCGCCGCTGCCCAGGCGTTCGTCCTGGATGGCCTTGCGGACATCGGCTGGATCGACCGGAATCCAGCCATAACCGGGGGTGTAGAATTCCGCGCGGCAGTGCTGCTGTACGCGGAGGTTGCCGGTCGCGCCAAGCCCTGAAAACAGTCGCGAGCTGTCGACCCGCAGCCCGAATACCGGACGCGCTGGAATGCCGATCGATCGGCACAGGCCGACGAACAGCAGGGCGATGTCGGCACTCTTGCCGCTCAGCTGCCCACTATCGAGCATGGCCTCGACATCGCCTCTGCCGATACCGCCTTGCGATGACTCATAGACGGTGTTCTCTACCACCCAGTCGTAGATCGCCTTGCCCTGCGCTACCGGATCCTTGATGCGACCAATCGCCCGCTCGGCGGTACGGCGCACCAGTCCATCGGTCGGGACCAGGTTGGTGGATTGCAGGCAGCGACGAAGCACCTCGCCACGTTCGGCGATGCTGCCCCGCCGGGTAATATCGAAATGGCGATCCTGCTTCGCTACCTGGCTGACCAGTTGCAGTTGCGGTGTGGCGGCACCATCCTTCCAGTCGGCGTAGAAGACCTCCATCTCGGCCACCGGGTCACGGTAGATGCCGGCGCTGTCAAAATTGCCTCGCCAGCCGTGGCCGAGCGAACGTTGCCAGAGTGTGTCCTTGTATTGCGCCAGCGGCAACCATACCCGCACCTTGCCTTTGACGTGGTTGAGCGTGATGGACGAGGTAATGTCGTAAGTGCGCCATTGCGGCAGTGGCTCGTCCGGCAGGCTGATGGCGTTGCGAGGTTCGAGGGCGGCGGGCGGCGGGCTCGCCGCAGCAGCGGGAGGGGGTGCTGGTGTTTCGACGACAGGCCGGTAGGAGTGCCTGCCGCCTCGTTTCGCGCTGGCCCTGCCGCTCGATTTCGTTGCGGTCGCTTTGGGGCTGGCCTTGCCGGTGTTGGCTTTGGACGCGCCCTTGGCTGCCGGCTTGGCAGCAGCCGGGGTGGGCGTGGCCGCCTTCTTTTTGTTGGCGGCGAGCGCCGACGAAGGGGCCAGCAGCGAAAACAGCGCAGAAGCAGCAAGGAAATCGCGTCGTTTCAATCGACTCTCCGGTAAGCGTAGGATCCATATCGCACGGAGCCGGCAGCACGGATCGGTGGCCAAAAACGACCGGGCCGTGTCACAAGACACGGCCCGATAACGTCCCGAAAATTATAGCACTTCAGCGGCGTAGTCGGCGAGGCGGGAGCGCTCGCCACGTTGCAGGGTGATGTGCCCGGCGTGTTTCCATCCCTTGAAACGGTCGACGACGTAGGTCAGTCCGGAGCTGCCTTCGGTGAGATAGGGCGTATCGATCTGCGCAATGTTGCCGAGACAGATGACCTTGGTGCCGGGGCCGGCGCGGGTGATCAGGGTCTTCATCTGCTTGGGTGTCAGATTCTGCGCTTCGTCGATGATCAGATACTTGTTCAGGAAGGTGCGACCGCGCATGAAGTTGAGCGACTTGATCTTGATCCGGTGGTGAATCAGATCACGGGTGGCTGCACGACCCCAATCGCCGGCGTCCTCGTCACTCTTGTTGAGTACCTCGAGGTTGTCTTCGAGGGCGCCCATCCACGGGCCCATCTTTTCCTCTTCGGTGCCCGGCAGGAAGCCGATGTCCTCGCCAACGGGCACGGTGACACGGGTCATGATGATCTCGCTGTAGCGTTTGCTTTCGAGCACCTGTGTCAGTCCGGCCGCCAGGGTCAGCAGCGTCTTGCCGGTACCGGCCTGGCCGAGCAGAGTGACGAAATCGACTTCCGGATTCATCAGCAGGTTGAGGGCGAAGTTCTGCTCGCGGTTGCGTGCCGTGATTCCCCAGGCGTTGTTCTTGGGATGCGTATGGTCGGTCAGCGTCTCGATCTCGGCCGTCGTCGCGGAAACCTCACGGACGATGGCCTGCAAGGGTTTTTCACCCTCCTGGTAGAGGAACTGGTTGACCAGCAACTGTGCGCAGAGGGGCCCGTTGAGTCGGTAGCGTGTGCGGCCGTCCTTCTTCCGGGATTCGACGTCGTGGCCGCATTGGTCCCAGAAGTCGGCGCCCAGTTCGCGCATGCCGGTGTACAGGAGGTCGCTGTCTTCGAGGACCTTGTCGTTGAAGTAGTCCTGCGCCTGCAGCCCGAGTGCGCGGGCCTTGATGCGCATGTTGATGTCCTTGGAGACGAGGATTACCGGACGCTCCGGATGTTGCCGTTGCAGGTGGATGACGACCGCCAGAATCTGGTTGTCGACCTTGGTGGTCGGTAATCCGGCCGGCAGGTCGCCGGCGATGGCTTCGGTCTGCAGGAACAGACGGCCGCTGGCCAGTCTGCGGGAAGGCCCGAAGAGTTGGATGCCCTGGTCGATGGCCGCGTCCACGCTGGTGACGATCTCGTCCAGGGTACGTGTCACCTGGCGGGCATTGCGGGCGATTTCCGATACGCCCTTCTTGTGGTCGTCGAGTTCCTCCAGGGTCATGATCGGCAGGAAGACATCATGTTCCTCGAAGCGATAGACACTGGTCGGATCGTGCATCAGGACATTGGTGTCGAGGACGAAGAGCTTGCTGGCCTTGGCGGCAACGTCGTTGTCGGCGCCGATTGCGGGTTTGCGGGGCATTCGAGCGCTTTCCGGGTGAGAGTGGGTTACATCTGGGCGAGGAAATCGAGCACTGCCTGTGCGTGGCCGGCCACTTTCACGGCACGCCATTCGCGTCGCAAGACCCCTTGGCGGTCAATGACGAAGGTGCTGCGTTCGATGCCACGCACCTGTTTCCCGTACATCGACTTCATCTTGATCACCGCAAAGCGGGCGCACAGCAACTCTTCGGTATCGGCGAGCAGGTCGAACGGCAGGTTCTGCCTGGCCTTGAAGTTCTCGTGCGACTTGATGCCGTCACGTGAGACGCCGACGACGACTGCGCCGGCCTTGACGAACTGCGGGTACAGATCACGGAACTGCTGGGCCTCGGTGGTGCATCCCGGCGTGCTGTCCCTGGGGTAGAAATAAAGCACGACGATGCTCCCGCGACAGTCGGAAAGAGTGAACGTCCGGTCAGAGGTTGCCGGCAGGCTGAAGTCATCTACGGTCTGGTCGATCATGGCGGGCTTTCAGAGGGCGGAGAGTCCGATTGTTGTAAGAAACCGGAGTATCGGTCAAGCCGATTGACAAGAGCGAGGGCCAGGAATTCTGCAAGTACAACAACGTGTATTACGAGAGCTTCGGCGACGAGATCGTCGCGATCGAACTGGCCAACCCGTCGCACCTGCTTGGGATCCGCTCCGGCCACATCACCAACATCATGGTCGGCGATGGCAATGTGTATTTTCAGGACGGACTGAAAATCTGGCGCGGCAACCGCGACCTGAGCACGGTCAGCCTGTTTCACACCATCAAGCGCTCACTTCCCGCCGGGCTGCTGCAGCCAGCGCAGCAGGGCCGCATAGAGCGCGTTCGGTTCTGTCGGCTTGCTGATGTGATCATTCATGCCGGCTGCCAGGCAACGCTCGCGGTCCTCGTCGAAGGCATTGGCGGTCAGAGCCAGAATCGGGAGGGTTGACAGGCCGGGCAGTCGGCGAATCAGGCGGCTTGCTTCCAGCCCACTCATCACCGGCATCTGCACGTCCAACAAGATCAGCCGGTAGTCGCAGGCACGCGCCTGCTCGACCGCTTCCTGTCCATTGCTCACCACGTCCAGCACCAGGCCGGCGTCTTCCAGCAACAGGCGAACCACTTCCTGGGTCAGCGGGTCATCTTCGGCCAGCAGCACGCGCGTGCCGAGCCAGCCGCGCGTCAAGCGCTCTCGGGGTGTTGCTTCAGGCGGACGAATTTCGGGGTGGGGGACGGCGGTCCCCCTTTTCACGCGCGCGGTGACCCAGAAGGTACTGCCGACGCCGGCTTCGCTGAGCACCCCCACGTCGCCACCCATCAGCCTGGCCAGCCGCTGGGAAATGATCAGGCCGAGGCCGCTGCCGCCGTATTTCCGCGCCAAGGAATCGTCCGCCTGAGTGAAGGCATGGAACAGTCGCGCCTGTTGCTCGGGAGTGAGGCCGATCCCCTGATCGCTCACCTCGATGCGAAACAACAGGCTGCAGCTATCCTCTTCGATGAGCTCGGCACGCACGCCGATCTCTCCGCGCTCGGAAAACTTGACGGCGTTGCCGATCAGGTTCAGCAACACCTGTTTCAGACGCAAGGCGTCGCCACAACAGCGATCGGGCAGTGTCCGGGAGATCTCGCTGAACAGGTGCAGACCCTTGGCACGGGCCTGTTCGCCCATCATCTGCACGACTTCGCCGAGCAACAGGGCGAGGGAAAAATCCTGGTCGTGCAGCGTCAGTCGATCGGCCTCGATCCGGGAGAGGTCGAGGATGTCGTTGATCAAGGCCAGCAGATGCCGGGAGGCCTGCAGGCTTCTGCTCAGGTAATCGCTCTGCCGGGGATCGGTGGCACGGCGCAATGCGAGTTCGGTCATACCCATGATGCCGTTCATCGGCGTGCGCAGTTCGTGGCTCATGTTGGCCAGGAAGACACTCTTGGCGCGGTTCGCGGCTTCGGCAGCGTCGCGTGCGGCAGCGAGCTCGGCGGTGCGTGAGAAGACCAGTTGTTCAAGGTGGTGGCGATGTTGTTCAAGTTCGGCTTCGGCGGCCTTGCGCTCGGTCACGTCGTGGGAAACGACCACCACGCGTGTGGTTCGGCCGGCGTTGTCCCTGATCACGCCGCCGCGCGACTCCATCTGGCGGACACTGCCGTCGGCAGCCATGACGCCATACTCGAGATAGCGGCCAATACCCTGGGTGACGGTTTCGCGGAACGCCTTGACGACGCGATCACGGTCGGCAGGACAGATATCATCGAAGGAAAGGGTTCCGGAAAGCTCCCGTTGGCCCAGCAGACGTTCGTAAGACGGACTGGCGTAAAGCCGCCTGCCATCGACGTCGAGCACGGCGACGAAGCCTTCGAGGTTCTCGGCGATCAGGCGGAAGAACTCCTCCTGTTCGCGCAAGGCATTTTCCATCTGCTTGCGCTCGGAAATATCAACCAGGATGCCGTTCCAGAATACGCTACCGTCGTCCCGGCGCTGTGGCAGGGCTTGTCCCCTGATCCACCTGAGCTTGCCACTGGGCGTGCGAATGATGTGCTCGTGAACCCACAGAGTGAGGCTGGCTGCTGAACGATCGACAGCCTCCTTATGGCCAACGCGGTACTCTGGCAGGATGCATTGGGTCAGTGCGTTGTGATCCCGTAGCCCCTCTTCCGGGGTGACTTCGTAAAGATCAATGATGCCTTTGCTGAGATAGGTAAACTTCCAGTCTCCGGCAGGCGACTGAAGAAACTGATACACCACGCCCGGTACGGCTGAAGTCATTGACTCCAGTTGCACTTGAGCCGCCCGCAGGGACTCTTCGGCTTCCTTGTTCGCCGTGATGTCCTCGCTGAAGATGACGATTCCGCCGATACGCCCGTGCGGGTCATGCCACGGACGAATCTCCCAGCGCTCCCACTGCACCGAACCGTCGAGACGCTCGAAGCGATCACCGTCGGAACGCAAGACCTCGCCGGCCAGCCCACGGCGATGCGCCGCTTTCCATTCCTCGGGGATCTCGGGGAAGATCTCGTAGTGCGAGCGTCCCCGCAGATCGCGGTCGCCCAGCGCGTAGTCGGCCAGCCAATGGTCGCTCGCGTACAGATAGCGCATGTCGCGGTCGAACATTGCCAGACTGACCGGAGCGTACCTGATGAACAGTTTGAGGTGTGCTTCGTTTTCGGCCAGTGCCTGTTCCGCCAGTTTGAGCGCGCTGATGTCGGTATGCGTGATGGCCACGCCGTCTCTGGCATCCTGCCCCAGCGGCATGACGACCATCGAAAACCAGCGTTTTCGCTGGGGCGAGTGGCAAGGGTACTCAAGGCTGAAGCTCGGCAGGGCCCCGTCCAGGACGGCCCGGATTCCGTTGCCGGCGTTCATTCCCCCATGCGGCGACACGGAGTCGCTGTCGGCCGCGCAAGCGACAAGATAGTTGCCGCCGACTTCGGTATTCCTCACCGGCTTGCCGGGCTCTACGCCATTTTCCAGAGAGAAGCTCCGCCAGCGCTCGTTGGCCGCCCGAATGACGCCGTTGCGATCCACCACCACGATTTCGGCAGCCACCGAATTCAGGATGACGTTCTTGAAGGCTTCGCTTTCCCTGAGGGCATTTTCCGATTGCTTGCGCTCGGTGATGTCCATGATGTTGCCGACGACCTTGACGATCCGTTCGCCGTGGCGAAGGGCCTCGGCCGTCGTACGCACCCATTTCACCGAGCCGTTGGGGCTGTTGAAGGGGACTTCGATATCGTAGGGTTCGCCGTTTTCCGCGCAGCGCCGGAAGGCTTGCACGATGGTGTCCCTGTCCTCCGGCGGGTAGCACGCCAGGCTCTTCTCGATGAGTTCGGGAGATCCCGGCGCCGTACAGTCGGCAGTAAAGCCGTGCAGACGATACGTTTCGGCCGTCCAAGTCATCGTCTGTTGCTCGATATCCCACTCCCAACCCCCGACCTTGCTCAGGCGTTGGGTCGTGTTCAGCAGCGCCTCGCTGTGCGCCAAAGCCGCTTCCGCCAGTTTTCGGTCGGTGATGTCACGACCGCTGACGCGCGTGCCGAGCGGCTTGCCGTAGGCATCGAAAATCGGCTGCCAGGAGAAGGCAAGCCAGCGCTTGCCACTCTTCCTGTGCTGGCTGCGGAACTCCACGTTCTCGCCATGGCTGCCCCCCAGGGCACTGACGAAGCGCACACGGAATGCCGACCGGTCCTCCTCGGCGATCAGGACGGAAACGAAGTCGGGCATCGCCAGCACCGCCTGCGCGGAGTATCCGGTGACCTTCTCGACCGCTGGATTCACCCACAGACACTTGCCGTCGGGTCCGAACCAGGATTCCCAGTCAACCGTGTAGTCGGCGATGGCCTTGAATCGCTCCGCGCTTTCCCGCAAGGCATCCTCGGCACGTTGCCGCTCGGGGTTGTCGCTGATCGCGATACGGCAGACCGCCGTCTCCCACGGGTCTGGCGCGACGATCCCTTCCAGGTGTGCCCAGAATGTCGTGCCGTGCCGTTTGACCATCCGCAGTTCACACGCCTGCCGTTCCCCGGTATCGAAGAGTTGCTTCCGATAACGGGAGTAGCTGTTCTGGTCTTCATCCAGGACGAACGCGGAGAACGGCTGCTTGAACAGCGCCGCGCGCGCCACGCCCAGCAGGGTCGCCGCGGTGAGGTTGGCCTCCAGGATCAGTCCCTTGTCCGAAAGGGTGCAAAAGCCTACCGGCGCCAGTTCGTAGAGGTCGAAATACCGCGCCCGCGCGGCCTCCAGTTCCCCCTGGATCCGGCGCAATTCCTCATTCTGCACTTCCAGTTCGACCTGATGAACCTCCAGATCATGCAGCGCCTCGCGCAGGGCAGCGGGTGACAGGGTTTCACCCCGGTCGGAAAGCCTGGACTTGTGAAGAAACGCTTCAGCCTGCGAGCGCAGTACCTGTTCATCGGAACTCTTGTCCTCGGCGCTCACAGATTACTCCTGGCAAGCATTGCGGCCGCGATTCGGCCGTTCTCCCTTCCGGACCGGCAATCGCGCGCCGCCATCCCGCCTCTCAGGAAGCGGTGCACAAGTAATCGATTTGTCGGCACGGGAATCTCTCTCGATGTCATCTGCGGCAGCGCTCAGGTCGTGTACCCTACTTCCGAGGCCTTGCCGCCACGGGCCGGCGACCCCGGCGCGTACCCCGACGCCGTGGGCTCCAGCCCTCCGCAGTTCGACGAGTGATCAAACTATATACCCTCAGGCGGGTTCCCGCCACGGCAACGACGAACGATCGGCTCAAGGCCATCGATTGAGGCCTCGCCGGCGTTGCCGGACGATTCTCCAGTTCCCATGGCGTGTGCGACAGCATCAGACGCCCGGCCGCTTGATGAGCAGGCGGCCTTGGTATATAAGTGAATATTCAGCAGTGGTTTCTTGAGTGGAGGCGTGGAAGTGGACCTTATCGTAGAGCATGCGGAAGTCTGGGCAGGGACCATCGACGACCAGCCCGGCGCCCTGGCCGGCGCGCTGGCGGTGTTGAACCGGGCTGGAGCCGACCTGCAGTGCGTGATTTCCCGGCGATCGCCTGATCAGCCAGGGAAGGGGTGGTTTTCGTCACCCCATTGCAGGGTGATGGCGAAACCGCCGCAGCCGCTCAGATCGGTTTCAACGTCAGCCAGACCTTGCACTCGGTGCGCATCATCGGGCCGAACCAGCGGGGCATCGTCGCGGAGCTGACCGCGAAGCTGGCGGAAGCGGGCATCAACCTGCGCGGTTTTTCCGCCTCGGTGATCGGCTCGCGGTTCATTGCCTACGCGGCGGTCGACTCGCATGCGGACGCCAGGAAGGCGATCGAAATTCTGGGATGGGATTGATCGCTCCGGCCGGCACGTGCGCCGCCGCGTCGTAGCCGGCGAGCACATCGCCGCAAGGGATGAGCCGATCGCCGTCGGCGCCATTCCGCGTAAGCCAAACGATGCGAACACCAGCCTGGAGAATCGAGGCTCCTCCGATCGCCTGAGTGGCTCCGCAACCCCCTGATCATTCTTCTCCGATGGCCGACAACTACGACGACTATTCCCGCGAGCAACTCCTGCGCCTGCTGCGCGAGCGCGACCGCCGGCCGCGTTTCGGGCTGGTGTGGGAGCGCGACGAGATCGACCACGATCTATCGGTCAACAACGATTTCGTCGCGCTCGATTGGGACGCCGAGCTATCGTGCGGCGACGGTCCGCAACGCAATCTGATCATCGAGGGCGACAACTTCGACGCCCTGCGCACCCTGCGCATGACCCACGCCGGCCGCGTCAAGTGCATCTACATCGACCCGCCCTACAACACCGGCAACCGCGATTTCATCTACAACGACCGCTTCGTCGACAAGGAAGACAGCTACCGCCATTCCAAGTGGCTGGAGTTCATGTATCGGCGGCTCGAACTGGCCAAGGAACTGCTGCGCGAGGACGGCGTGATCTTCGTCTCGATCGATGACAACGAGGTGTTTCATCTTGGGCTGCTGATGGAGCAAATATTTGGAGATGCCGGATCGGTTGCAACCTTTATCTGGAAGCGGAGGACGACTCCTGATAGCCGCAATCTGAACGGCGTTTCGGGAGATCACGAATATGTGCTTTGCTACCAAAATGGCGCTGGCTTTCGTATGCGAGGCCGGGCAAAGGATCTGAGCAAGTACACAAATCCTGACGGCGATCCCCTCGGACCCTGGATGAGCGACAACCTGACAGGTTTAGCGAACGCGCAGCAACGACCCAATTTGCACTATCAAATAGTGCATCCAGAGACGGGGTTGCGGTATCCGCCTCATGCTTCACGCGGCTGGATCTATGGGCCAGAGCGCATGGCCGAGCTCGTCAAGATGAACCGCATCCTTTGGCCGAAAAAACCCGACGGTCGTCCAAGGCTGAAGAGATACGTGACAGACATGAAGTCAGCAGAGACTGGTTACTCCACAGTCCTGGACGCACCGGGAAATGTTGAAGCGACGAAAGAATTGGGCGGCATGCTAGGCACGAAAATTTTCTCGTTCCCCAAGCCAGTAGGCTTGATCGCACAATTGATCGAGCAGGCGACCGGGCCGGACGACATCGTTCTTGATTTTTTCGCCGGATCAGGGACAACGGCACACGCAGTGCTCAAAATCAACAGCGAGGACGGCGGTCGAAGGCGCTTCATCCTTATCTCCAATACCGAAGCCATGATCGAAACGCCCGACAAGAATCTCTGTCGGGACGTCTGCGCTGAACGAGTCCGACGTGTGATTGCTGGCTATGACGATCAGAAGGGGCAGGGTGTTGCCGGTCTCGGCGGTGGCTTCGCCTATCTGCGCTGCCGGCGGATTCCGGCGGCGACGGTGTTTCGCGGCATCGAGCACGCACAGGTGTGGACGGCGTTGCAACTGATTCACGACATGGCGCTGACGCCTTATCAAACCGGGTTGCCGATGCAGGCCGCGGAAGGCGCGCGCGGCCTGGTGATCTATCTGCCCAAGCTGACCGAGGCGGTACTCGATGCGCTACAAACGGCGATGCACGCCACCGGGCAGGCGGTGGTGTATTCGTGGCAGCCGGCGCTGCTGGCGCAACGGCTGACCGATCCACGCCTGGCCTTCGAGCCGATTCCGGCCTTCCTGGTCCATCGCTTCGGCGCGCGTTCCTCGGCGGCCAAGCGAGGACGGCCGTGAGCGCGCCGGCACCCAAGGGCTATCAGCGCGAGGCGGTGATCAACGCGCTGGAGATTTTCCGCTACGCCGAAAGCCAGTTGCGCCAGGCGGGTGACGACACCAGCCGCGCGGCAGCGACGGCCTTCAACGGCTGCCTGCTGCTGGAAGCGCCGACCGGTTCGGGCAAGACGCTGATGGCCGGCATGATCGCCGAGAGTTTCGCGGCACCGGATCGGGACAGCAATGCGCGCATCGTCTGGTTCTGGTTCACGCCCTTCGCCGGACTGGTCGAGCAGGCCAGGGGGGTGATCCAGTCCACCTTCGTCGGCCTGCGCGTGCGCGACCTGCAAGGCGACCGGAAGACGCGCGGCAGCCGGAGCGGTGACGTGTTTGTCACCACCTGGGCCTCGGTGGCGGCGACCAACAAGGACACGCGCAAGATTCGCAGCAGCGGCGAATTCGTGCTGGCGCTGGACGACCTGATTGCCGAATTGCGCACGGCAGGGTTCCGCATCGGCGTCGTGGTGGACGAGGCGCACCACGGTTTCACCCGAGCGGCCGAGGCCGTGCGCTTCTACCGCGAGACGCTGCGGCCGGATTTCACGCTGATGATCACCGCCACGCCCGACGATCAGGACGTGGACAAGTTCAGGAAGGCGGCGGGTATTGGCCACTTGCATCGTGTCCGCGTCAGCCGCAAGGAGGCGGTCGATGCCGGGCTGATCAAGGACGGCATCCAGTCCATCGCCTATCTGGCGGCGGACGATCAGAAAGCACTGGTGGATTTTCCCGCGACCGCGCTGGCGGATGGCTGGGGCATGCACGGCGCCATCAAGCAGGGTTTGCAGGCCGCCGGCATCGGTCTGGTGCCGCTGATGCTGGTGCAGGTGGGGAACAGCAACACGGCGGTCGAGGAAGCGCGGACCCGGCTGGCGGCATTGGGCGTGCCGGATTCGAAAATCGCCTGGTACACGGCGGACGACCCGAACGACAATCTGTTGGCGGTGGCGATCGACGAACAGAAGGAAGTGCTGATTTTCAAGGTGGCGGTGGCGCTGGGTTTCGATGCGCCACGTGCCTTCACGCTGGTGTCGATGCGCGGGGCGAAGGATACGGATTTCGGCATGCAGGTGGTGGGCCGCATCCTGCGCGTGCATGGCCGTTTGCAGGGGCCGACGCTGGAACAGAAGCTGCCCGAGCTGCTGCGCCACGGCTACGTGTTTCTCGCCGATGCGGCGAATCAGAGCGGCCTGGTGCATGCCGGCGAAAAAATCAACGCGATCCAGAGCGCGCTCTCGCAGGTGTGCCCCTTCACGATGGTGGTGAAGGTGGCCGGGCGTAACGAAATTCAGGTGACGCACAATGGGCAGGCGCAATTGCTGTCGGTGCCCTACACGCCGCCCGCCTGGGCCGTGCCGGAAACGGGCAGCGGCAACATTGGAGCGCAAGTGGCCGCACCACCGGCCTGGCAGCCGACCGGGATTCTGACGCATCTGGTACTGACGCCACCGGAAGCCGCGCCGCCATCACCGGACGCACCCCGCACGCGCCCGCTGCTCGCGGGCAATCGGCGCTTTCCCATTCGCCAGGATGTGCCGCGCGTCCATCGCGCTGAGCGCCTGCCGTTGTCAACCGGCGATCTGCTGACCTGCATCGCTGCCAGCATCGCCATTGACCATCAGGTCTTTCAGGCCGGTTTGCGCCAGTCGGTGAAGGTGACGCGGCGGATCGTTGACGTATTCGAGGGCAGCGAGGAAATGGACTCGCTGCAGGCTCGCCTGTCCGACGAGGAAATCGCGCGACGGGCGCAAAGCGTGATGTTCGACGCCGACTATGTCGATCCGCGCGATCTGCACGATGCCCTCCTGGCGCGCCTGAAAAGCGAGTTCGGCCACCGTGGCATCGACGTCGACCACACGGGGCTGGAACGCGCCCTGAACCGCATCATGGCAGCCTACCCCAATTTGATCCGGGTGGCGGCGCGTAGCTGCGCGGCCCGCTTCAAGGAGGTCTTCGATACCGCGCCCTTGCCCGAGTTTGTCGAACTGCCGGCGGGCGTGCAGCGCTCAAGCCGCAATGTCTATGGCGTCATGCCGCAGGATCTGAACGGGCCGGAGCGGGCATTTGCCGACCTGCTCGACGCCGACAGCACGGGCACGGTCGACTACTGGTTCCGCAACGAACCGCGCAAGCCGTGGTCGATCGGTATCGTGATGCCCAGCGGCGATCGCTATTTCCCCGACTTCGCCGTCAGGCTGGCAGGCCATGGGCCGGGTCATGGCCTGCTCCTGGTGGAAACCAAAGGCAGGCACATCCTCAACGGCGATGATACGCTGGACAAGATTCTGGCCGAGCACAAGGTGTACGGAGTGCCGCTGATGCTGGCACAGGATGCTGGCGGTCGCTTCATGACCGTCAGGTTTTTCGCAAGTACCGGGCGCAACGAGGAAGACCAGATTTTCCGTCTGGAGCATCTCGCGGGCTACTGTCGCGCAGCATTCCTCTGATTCCGGAAGGAAAACAAAGTGCTTGTCTCGGTCTACCAGCTGCACTGGAAATCCCGGCGCTGTACGCCACGCGGTCACCAGCTACCACAAGTCGACCGTGCCGGGCGGATGACCAAAGGCACGCAACCCCTCATGTCGGGCAATAGAAGAATTCCGCTGACCCACACCAGAATATGGAGTTCGTAATCTCGCGCAGTGGGTGGTGTAACAGCGGCCGGGTCAGAAACCGGCCGTGCTGCTCTAAATTTCCGCAGTGACCGACTGCGCACCGCTGATCCGGCTGCTCTGAGCCGCTTCGAAGTCCGCGTAACCCTGTTGCACCAGTTCATGGGTCTTGCCGATACCGCTGGCGACATCACCGTTCAGCACATTGAGGCCTTGAAGAATGTTGCTCGCTTCCTTGTAGCCCTGTTCGAAGCCGCTACGCAGGGTGGTCATGAAATTCTTGAGTACGGTCGCCTCGTCTTCACCGACATGCTGGTTCTTGAAGGCTTCATAGAACCCGGTGGACAGCGACACGATGCGTCCCGCCGTGCCTTCGGCGGTGTTGTCCTGGCTCGCTGCACGCTGCAGGGCATTCTCGCCAAACTCCGGTTGCAGCAGGTCGTTGATGCCGGTGATCGCGGTCTTCAACAGTAAGGCCAGCGGTTCATTCTGTGAATTGATCGCGACTTCGAAAGAGGCGGTGATGATCGACGCATTCAGTTGCGAGCGGGCCTGCGCCGGCGTGGCGATCTTTTCGCCCGGTTTTGCCGCGGTTGTTGCTGCTTTCGGGGTGTTGACGTCCGCTGACAGAAGCGAACTGTTGGCAGTGATGGACAAGGACATGCCTATCTCCCTGGTTTGGTCAGTGGATCGATGACGGCTGGCGTGCTTCCCCGGTACAGCAACTCGCCAACGCTAGTGGTCTCCCCTTGCGATGACCCGACCCGAAAAGTCATACACTGTCCTCACTTTACGCCGATGCCATTGGCTGCACAATGTGGTTGCGATCATGCCGGCAGCTGAGAGTCCGGAGGGTGTCTACCCTGGTAGACCATTCGTTCATCCTTTGCCTGGCTGATGGCCGCTCTGTGGCGATAGAATGGACGGGGGTGGATGGCACGATCGCTCGCGCCGGCGCCTACATGTTGTGGCTTTGGGCTGAGGGCAGGCTTGGCGGCGTTCGACCGGTCTTTGCTCGCCAGGAAAGGGAAAGCATGCAGACCAGAGGGGATTGCCCGTGCGCGGTTTCTGGCCGTCGCCGAGTTACCGCGCCGCGACTGCGGGGGAGCCTTTGCTGCCCTGGAGAGCGGCGCGCGCAGTGCGCAATCGGTTGCCGGCGATGAACGATTCGCCGCTGCTTCGCCGACTTGCCGGCGCACTAGGCGGGGACACCGGGAGTGGGCTGGCGGATTTGATGCGGGCGCTCTCCAGTCGGGAGCCCGAACTTGCCGGTAGGGTGACCCAGGTCCTGGAAGGTATTGATGGCTTGCTGGCCCGGCATGCCCGGCTGCGCAGCGTGCAGGCCCACCTGTCGGGCGACGCCTTTTCCGATTGGCATTTGCGCAGCGGTCGCATCGAGTCTGGTCGGGGCTGGAAGGCGTTGCTCGGTTACGCGCCGGACGCACTGGCAGACAGCATCACGGCGTGGCAGAGCCTGGTGCACCCGGATGACTTGAAGTTGTTCAGGACGGCGATCGCGGTGCACGCGCAGGGAAAGACGCCGATATTCGAAACCGCCTGCCGTCTGCGCAGCAAGGCCGGGCCCTGGCGGTGGCTGCTGCTGAAGGGCCGCATCGTCGCCCGCGACGACCGCGATGAGCCCCTGCGCATGCTGCTCCTGCAGCGCGATATCACGGCCTTCAAGCAAGCCGAGCAGGCAGCTGTGGTGGCCAGGGACGCCGCCGAAGCGGCCAACCGGGCGCGTGGCACCTTCCTGGCCAACATGAGCCACGAGATTCGCACGCCGATGAACGGGATTATCGGGATGACCGATCTGGCGCTCGATACCCGGCTCGACGCCGAGCAGCGACGTTACCTGAAGACGGTCAAGGCGTCGGCTGAATCGCTGCTGGCCATCGTCAACGACATTCTGGATTTTTCCAAGATCGAAGCGGGCAAGCTGCGATTCGAGGAAGTTCCCTTTGCCTTGTCCAACCTGGTCTATGAGGTGATCCGCGCGCAGGCGGTGACCGCTCATCTGAAAGGCCTGGAAGTCCTCGTATCGGTCGCGCCCGAGGTGCCCGCGCGCGTGATCGGTGATCCGGCGCGACTTCGCCAGATACTCGGCAACCTGGTCGGGAACGCGATCAAGTTCACCGAGCGGGGAGAGATCGGGGTCACGGTTTCGCTCGAAGGATCCGCTGCCGACGCTCCGACGCTCCGATTTGCCGTGCGCGATACCGGCATCGGCATCCCGGTGGACCGACAGCGCGCAATTTTCGACGCGTTCGCCCAGGGCGACGACTCGACGACCCGTCGTTTCGGTGGCACCGGGCTGGGCCTGACGATCTGCAGCCACCTGGTGCAGATGATGAATGGCCGGCTGTGGCTGGACAGCAGCGAGGGCCAGGGGTCGTGCTTTTACTTTACCTGCCGTTTCGGCAGCCCTGCGGGTACCGCCGTTGCTCCTGCGGTGCCGCAGTTCAGTGGCCAGCGAGCCTTGCTGCTCGAACAGCATGCGGCGGTTGCCGAGCAACTGGTGGCGATGCTTGCCCGCCACGGCATCGAGGCGTCGGTGATCAGCAGCGCCGCGAAGGCGGTGCAGGTCATCGAGCAGTCGCGGGCGGTCGGTTTTCCGTACGACTACGTGCTGGTTGACGCCCTGATGCCGTCTCCCGCAGGGCTGACGCTCACGGACTCGTGGCGGGAGGGGGCTTGCCCGGAGAAGCTGATGGTCTTGTTGACCACCGAACAGCAGCGCCAGAACATCGAGCGTCTGCGTGCGCTCGACGCGGTTACGCATCTCGTCAAGCCGGTTTCGCCGGAAGATCTGCTGGCTGCCCTGCAACTGCTCTCGGAGTCCTCCGGCGGTGAACCGCTGATGCTGGCGCCTTTCGAGTTCGCAGCGCCAGCGTTGACGAGCAACGCGCGGACGATCGAGGTCCTGCTGGCGGAAGACAATCCGGTCAATCAGGAACTGGCCAGACGGTTGCTGGAAAAGCGCGGCTATCGTGTGACGCTGGCCCACAACGGTGCGGAGGCCGTTGAGTGCTTCGAGCAGGGGCGTTTCGAGCTGATCCTGATGGATATGCAGATGCCGGTGATGGGCGGCATCGAGGCGACCGAGTCGATTCGGGCTCGCGAGATGCGACGTAGCTGGGTGATGTCGCAGGAGTTCAGTGCGGTGCAGATCATCGCCATGACCGCCAACGCCATGGACGGTGACCGTGATCGTTGCCTGCAGGCAGGAATGAACGACTACGTGGCCAAACCGATCAGTTCGCACGAACTGTATGCGGCGATCGACCGCTGTCTCGCCGCGCGCACTGAAGGGGCGCTGCTGCGATCCGGCGCCGGCGTGGCACTCACCGCCACTTCGCTCGATCTTGCGGCGGCAGCGCGCGATCTGGGCGACAATGATCTGTTGTCGAGGATGGCGGACATGCTGCTCGGCGAATGGGATGATCACCTGCTGCAGATCCGCTCGCACCTCGGCCACCGCGATGCACCGCAATTGTCGATGAGCGCGCACACGCTCAAGAGTCTGCTCGCCATCTTCCATGCCGAAAAAGCGCGGTGCCTGGCCCTCGATCTCGAACGCGAAGCACAGGCTGCTGCGGGGAGCGTCGATTGGCCGCGCTGTGCGGGAATCGCTACCGCGCTTACCGAGGAAATGGACCGTCTGAAGCCCGAAATGGAACGTTTTGTGCGCGGCGATCTGCCTCTGTAGGTCGGTGTTGCCTTAGGCGTGGCTTGCTGATGACACCGCCCCGGCTGCCTTGCGGCAGCCGGGGCGGTGTACACCCTTGAGCACTGACCTGGTTTTCCTGCGGAGCGGCGGACAATCCCCCAGGGACTACCGGGAGATTGTCCTGAGCCTTGCCGGTCTGGCTTAGCGGCGGGTTTCGACCAGCACCAGTGGTTCGTCGGGAATCTCCACCGCCGTTCGCCTGCGGCGCGGCGGCAGCGTCACCGCCGGCTCCTCGCCAGGTGCCGAGGTCAGGGCTACGGCGATATCCCGGCGCGTTTCGACCATGATCAAACCACTTTGCTCGATCGCTTGCTGGAGGGCGAGTGACGGTGTCGTCGCTGGCGCCGGGGCGACAGGCTCGGGAACGTCGTCCGCTGGGGAGGCTTTGTCGAGGGCGGCAGCGGCTGTGCTGCTGGGCGACGCGGCGCCGGCCTCGGGGAGCGGCGATTCTGCCGCCGTGGGCGTTGCCGGCGGCGTTGCGGTCGCGCCTGCCGGCTCGACGAGCACCGCCATTGCCGGCGTTGCCGGAGCATCGGACGCATCGGACTCTGCCGGCGGGACAGCAAGGGGAGCGGGAGCGGCGTCTGCCGGAGCGGTATGCACGTCGTCGGCAGGTGCCGGAGTTGCCGCCGTTGGGACGGATTCGGCAATCACCGCAGGAGGTTCCACGCTGGCGACAGCAACTGCCGGGCTGGCCGCCGGTTCCTCGGGAGCAGCGGCGAGCTTGCTGTCGGCGGGTGCGCCGCTGACGGCATTTTCCGCGGCGATCGCGCGGTTGTGCAGTTCGACCGGGTCTTCCATCCTTTCTCCACGCTCACGGCGGCCACCGCGACGCCCCCGTCGACGGGCGTTGTTGCCGGACTCTTCGCTGGTTTGCCCAGGCTCGGGCGCGGCCAGCACGGGTGCGGTCGCCGGTGGTGGAAGGTCGCTGCCGGTCGCCGCGACGGCGGCGGCCGTTGGCGGCCGGCGTTCGCCGCGGGGTGGCTGACGGCGGGGTTCGCGTGCCACCCCTGGCTCACGCGCTGTCCCTGCCTCGCGCGGCGTGCCGGTAGCCGCCGCTTCGCGCGGCTCACGTGCGGGGGCCGGCTCGCGAGCGCTCGTCGCCTCGCGTGGCTCACGCGGTTTCTGCACGCCGTTGCGTCCGGCTGCGGCCGGCGGCCGTGCTGTTTCCCTGTTCTCCCGGCTGCCGCGCGTCTCGCCCTCGGGAAGCTCGCGCGCCTCGTCACGGCGTGGTCCGCGGACACTGGTTCGACGCGGGTCGCGCGTGCCATCACGGGCGGGTGTGCCGGCGCGCGTCGATGGCGGGGGTTGTGGAACCGCTGCGGGCTCGTCCTTGCGGCGGAACCAGGAAGCAACCCACTTCAGGAAGCGACTGATGACCGTGCCGGTCGGTTCCGGCTCGGGCGCCGACTTTTCGGCGACGATCGGCGCCGGCTGCGACGCAGTGACACCCTTGATTGCCGCCTCCGCGCGCGGCGCCTTGCTTTCGGGAGTGGCCCCGGCGTCCTTGCCGTCATCGGCTGTCGGCAGTGCGACCATCCGGTAGGAGGCCTGCTGCAGATCCTCCTGGGCGGCGTCGTCGTTGCGAACGCGAGTGATGGTGTGCTGCGGCGTTTCGAGGTGAATGTTGGGAATCAGGAGGATGGTGACCTTCTGCCGCAACTCGACCGCCTGGACATCGGTACGCTTCTCGTTGAGCAGGAAGGTGGCCACATCAACCGGCACTTGCGCATGCACCGCCGCGGTGTTGTCCTTCATGGCTTCCTCTTCGAGGATGCGCAGGATATGCAGGGCGGCGGATTCGGTGCTGCGAATGTGGCCTGTGCCCGAACAGCGCGGGCAGGGGATGTAGCTGGTCTCGGCGAGTGCCGGGCGCAGGCGCTGGCGCGACAGTTCGAGCAGGCCGAAGCGGCTGATCTTGCCGGTCTGCACGCGCGCGCGGTCGAAGCGCAGCGCCTCGCGGACGCGGTTCTCGACTTCGCGCTGATTGCGCTGATTTTCCATGTCGATGAAGTCGATGATGATCAGGCCGCCGAGGTCGCGCAGGCGCAACTGCCGGGCGACTTCTTCGGCGGCTTCGAGGTTGGTCTTGAGCGCGGTTTCCTCGATATCGGCACCACGCGTCGAGCGGCCGGAGTTCACGTCGACCGAAACCAGGGCTTCGGTGTGGTCGATGACGATCGCCCCGCCCGAGGGCAGGCCGACCTGACGCGAATAGGCGGACTCGATCTGATGCTCGATCTGGAAGCGCGAGAACAAGGGCACATCGTCGCGATAGCGCTTGATGCGGTTGACGGTGCCCGGCATCACGTGTTCCATGAACTGCTGCGCCTGGTCGAAGACCTCGTCGGTGTCGATCAGGATCTCGCCGATATCGGGCTGGAAGTAATCTCGGATCGCGCGGATCACCAGGCTGCCTTCCTGGTAGATCAGGAAGGCGCCCTTCTGCTGCTGGGCGGCGGCCTCGATGGCCTTCCACAACTGCAGGAGATAGTTGAGGTCCCACTGCAGTTCTTCGGCGTTGCGACCGATCGCCGCGGTGCGCGCAATCAGGCTCATGCCCGGTGCGACCTGCAACTGATCCATCACTTCCCGCAACTCGGTGCGCTCGGTGCCCTCGACACGCCGCGAGACGCCGCCGCCGCGCGGATTGTTGGGCATCAGCACCAGATAACGTCCGGCGAGACTGACGAAGGTGGTCAACGCCGCGCCCTTGTTGCCACGCTCGTCCTTATCGACCTGGACGATCAGTTCCTGCCCTTCGCGCAAGGCCTCCTTGATGGTCGCGCGCCCGGCTTCCACGCCCGGCTGGAAGTACGCGCGCGACACTTCCTTGAAGGGCAGAAAGCCGTGCCGTTCCGATCCGTAATCGACGAACGCCGCTTCCAGGCTGGGTTCGATGCGCGTAATGACCGCTTTATAAATGTTGCTTTTTTTCTGTTCCTTGTTGGCCGATTCGATGTCCAGGTCAATCAGCTTCTGACCGTCGACGATGGCGACACGGAGTTCCTCGGCCTGTGTCGCGTTGAACAGCATGCGTTTCATAATTTGGGCTCCCGCGCGCTCTCACGGGGGCAGGGCCTTGTGCAGGCAGTAACGGATCAATTGCGGCTGGGATGCCTGAAAGGCTTTCCGGCAAGGCAACTAATAGGGATATCTCGCCGACTCGACTGCTTGTCGGGCCTTCAACGTCAAGGACTCGGGAATCTGCCTGGGCCACGCCACAGGTGCTCGGCGCGCGCAGTTCAAGTAGTATCGCTACTTCGTGGTGAGCGTACTTAACCAGGTGTTTGGCGTTGAGTGATCTTGCGCAGGTGGCGCAAGCGAGGCGGCTGAGGCCTGCCGGAAAGTGCGTCGCAATGGCATTAAATTCGGCGTCGCTCGACGGTCTCACGGGTCAGCGCCTCTTTCAACCCAAGACGCAAAACGAATGAAGTATATTCAAAATGGCCGAAGTTAGCAAAAGCTCCGTTACCACGACGCTGATTACCGAGAATGAGCACGGACAGCGGCTCGACAATCTGCTGCTGAAGAAATGCAAGGGGGTGCCCAAGAGCCACGTCTATAGCATCGTGCGCAGCGGCCAGGTGCGCGTCAATGGTCGGCGCGCGGAGGTTTCCTACCGCCTGCAGAGCGGTGACCTGCTGCGCATGCCGCCGCTGCGCATCGCCGTCGCGGAACACGAAGTCGTCGCCGGTGCCGAGCTCAAGGTGCACCTGCCGGTGATTTTCGAAGACGAAGGCCTGCTGGTCGTCGACAAGCCGGCCGGCATCGCCGTGCATGGCGGCAGCGGCGAAAGCTTCGGCGTGATCGAGGCTTTGCGCCGACAGCGATCGCAGACGCGCTTTCTCGAACTCGCGCATCGGCTGGACCGCGAAACGTCCGGTGTCCTGTTGCTTGCCAAGAAGCGTTCGGTGCTGCTGGCGCTGCACGAGATGTTCCGTGCCGGCGGTCTCGACGGCGGCGCGAGGGGCGCCGACAAACGTTATCTGGTGCTGGTCTGTGGTCGCTGGATGGACCCGCTGCGCCATGTTCGGCTGCCGCTGCTCAAGTATCTGCAGGCCTCGGGTGAGCGGCGGGTGCGTGTTTCCGAGGAGGGCAAGGCGGCGCATACGGTGTTCCGGCTGCTGGCGCGCTGGCCGCACTTCAGCCTGCTCGAAGCGGAACTGCGGACGGGGCGAACGCACCAGATCCGCGTTCATCTCGCGCAACTGGGCTATCCGATTGCCGGCGACGAGAAGTATGGTGATTTTACGCTGAACAAGGCCTTCTCCCGGGCAGGACTGAAACGGATGTTTCTGCACGCCTGGAAGATGCGCCTGCCGCATCCGCTGCTCGGCACCGAGTTGCTGCTGGAAGCGGCGCTCCCGGCCGCCCTGAGCGGCTTCCTGCAGGGAATTTCGGTGAAGGAAACGCAGGACTATGGCGAAAAGATTTGAGTTGCTGGTGTTCGACTGGGACGGCACGCTGCTCGACTCGGCGGCGACCATCGTCGCCGCCATCAAGGCCGCCTGCAGCGACCTGGGGTTGCCGGCGCCGGACGATGACCGGGCGCGGCATGTGATCGGACTCGGGCTGCATGATGCCTTGCGGCATGTGTCGCCCGCCCTGCCCGAAGAAAGCTACCCGCAGATGGTCGCGCGCTACCGCCATCATTACCTGTCGCACGACCACGAGTTGCAGTTGTTCGCCGGGGTGGCGGAGTTGATTGGCGAACTGGCCGAGGCGGGTTTCCTGCTTGCCGTGGCCACCGGGAAGAGCCGTCTCGGTCTCGACCGCAGCTTGCGCATGAGTGGCCTGGGCCGGTATTTCCATGCTTCGCGTTGTGCGGACGAGTGCTTTTCGAAGCCGCACCCGCAGATGCTCGACGAACTTCTGGCCGAGCTGTCGGTCGATGCCGGGCGGGCGCTGATGATCGGCGACACCACGCACGATCTGCAGATGGCCAGGAACGCTGGCGTCGCGTCCCTGGCGGTGGCCTACGGTGCGCATCCGGCGGCGGCGCTGGACGCTCTGCAACCGCTGGGGCGGGTGCGCACCCTCGAGGAATTGTCCGCATGGCTGCGCACGCACGCCTGATCTGCCGTTCGGTGGACCTGGTCGACGGGGGGCCGGGGGTGCGGTTTACGGTGGCCGGGCAAGGGACGGAAGAACCGGCATTTGTCGTGCGTTACCGGGGCCGCGCGTTTGCCTATCTCAATCGTTGCGCGCACGTGCCGATCGAACTGGACTGGCAGCCCAATGAATTCTTCGCCGATTCCAAGTTATACTTGATCTGCGCGACGCATGGCGCGCTTTATGCGCCGGAATCCGGTCGTTGTCTGGGCGGTCGCTGCAACGGCAAGGGCCTGACGCCAGTAGCCGTAGAAGAACGTGATGGCGCGGTGTACTTCACGCCAACGGTGATGGACCGCTTCCAGGACTGAACCGCATGCGCGTTGCGCACCCCCGTCCCACTGCCGCTTGCGGGAGTGGGGAGAATCGTGAGCCGTTGACACGGCGCTTACCGTAGGCGATCAGAAATCTTGAGTACCCCTGAAGAAGCCCCACCCTGGGAACGGCAGTTGCTGGAGAAGGTCGCTTTTGCCGCCTTGAACGAGCAGCGGGCAAAGCGGCGCTGGGGAATCTTTTTCAAGCTCGCGGGCTTGTCGTATCTGGTCGCGGTGCTGGTGATGGTGGTCGATTGGGGCGGTTCCGAGCAGCTTGCCGACGGCCGTCATACAGCGGTCATCCATCTGCATGGCACGATCGAGGCGCAGGGCGAGGGCAGTGCCCAGAACATCAACGACGCGCTGCAGGCGGCCTTCGCTGACAAGGGCACCGCTGGCGTCGTCCTGCGGGTCAATAGCCCGGGCGGCAGCCCGGTCCAGGCCGGACTGGTGCATGACGAAATCCGTCGTTTGCGCACCAAGCACCCGCAGATTCCGCTCTACGTCGTGGTCGAGGATCTGTGTGCTTCCGGCGGTTATTACGTTGCCGTGGCCGCCGACAAGATCTTCGTCGACAAGGCCAGCATCGTCGGGTCGATCGGCGTGCTGATGGACGGTTTCGGCTTCACCGGGACGATGGACAAACTCGGCGTCGAGAGAAGGCTGCTCACCGCCGGAGAGAACAAGGGTTTTCTCGATCCGTTCTCGCCGCAGGACGCGAAACAGAAGGAGCACGCGCAGGTCTTGTTGCGCGAGATACACAAGCAGTTCATCGAGATCGTCCGGCGCGGGCGGGGGACGCGCCTGAAGGAAACGCCGGATATGTTCAGCGGCCTGATGTGGACCGGTAGCCAGAGCGTTCGCCTGGGTCTCGCCGATGGTTTTGGGACCGTTGGTTCGGTGGCCCGCGACGTGATCAAGGCGGACCGGATCGTCGAGTTCACGATCAAGGAGAACATCGCCGAGCGCTTTGCCAAGCGCCTGCGTGCCGATTCGTCACAAGGGGTGGCTGGTACGCTGCTGGGGACACTTCTGGGCTCCGGCCGGCCGCTGTTTCGTTGAGTAGCTGCACGCGGCGCAGTCGTCGCTAGGCCTGCATCAGGAAGACGGTCGGCCGGCGGGCGATATCCGGTAGCGGCTGGCTCCGCCATGCGGCTGCCGGGCGTGTCGTGATCTGCTCGGTGTCCAGCGTGAGATCGGTCGCAATGCAGATGCGCGTGCCCGCGGCACAGGCGTTGACCAGGGATTCCAGCATCTGACGGTTGCGGTAGGGCGTTTCGATGAAAATCTGGGTTCTTAGCAGCAGCCGCGATTCCTTTTCGAGGTCACGCAAGCGGTTTTCGCGTTCCTGACTGCTGCTTGGCAGGTAACCGTGAAACGTGAAGCTTTGGCCGCTCAGTCCGGAACCCATCAGGGCGAGCAGGATCGCCGAAGGGCCAACCAGGGGAACTACCTGGATGCCCTGCCGGTGGGCCAGGGCGACCAGTGCCGCTCCGGGGTCGGCCACCGCCGGACAGCCAGCCTCCGAGACCAGGCCGAGGTCGCTTCCACCCAGCGTCGGCGCCAGCAGTTGCGGGAGTGCGCTGGCCGCGGTGTGTTCGTTGAGTTCCTGGATCTCGATCTGTTGCAGTGGCCAGTCGGACGGTAGCGCTTTCAGGAAGGAGCGCGCTGACTTGGCGTTCTCGGCGACGAAATGGCTGAGTCGCTGCGCGCACGCCCGTACCGATTGCGGCAGGGCAACGGCAATCGGCGTTTGCCCGAGCGGCACCGGGATCAGATAAAGCCTGCCGGTCCTGGGCACTTGCGCTGGGCGCGAGGGCGCCGGGTCTGGTTCAGAATACAGAGACGTTCTCGATTCGCAGCAGGTCGCAGAGCGCGATCAGCGGCAGGCCGATCAGTGCGTTGGGGTCTTCGCCATCGATCCGGGCAATCAGGGCAATTCCCAGGCCCTCCGACTTGGCGCTGCCGGCACAGTTGTACGGCTGTTCCTTGCGCAGGTAAGCGTCGATTTCCGCGTCGGTCAGGTCGCGGAAGGTGACCAGGGTCGGCACGCCGCGCAGATGGGACCTGCCACTGCTGGCGTCGAAGAGACAAAGGCCAGTGAAGAAATTGACGCTGCGGCCCCGCATCGCCCGCAACTGACGCACGGCGTTGGCGTAGGTTCCAGGTTTTCCGAAGACCTGGCCATCAAGACAGGCTACCTGGTCGCTGCCGATGATCAGGGCTTCGGGATACGCACTGGCGACCGCTTCGGCCTTCGCCTGCGACAGGCGGAGCGCGCCAGCTTCGGGTCGTTCATCCGGCAGCAGCGTCTCGTCGATGTCTGGGCTTGCGGTTTCGAACGGCAGGCCCAGACGGGCGAGCAGTTCGCGTCGGAAGGGGGAGGTCGAGGCGAGAATCAGCGCAGGCTTGGGCATTGGCGGGTCGACAACATCGTGATCAGGCTGGAAGGCGGGTTGGGGAAACGGAAAAATCAGCAAATAAGCTATTTTCTACTGTCGCTGCTTTGACTTCAAAAGCCGAAAATAATATCATGCGCCCCTTATGTCGCGACGCGTTGTTATTGACAGCCAGGTTTTTGGACGCGAGGGCGGTTCGCTGCAAGGCGAGTTGCCGGTCGAGTCGCTGCGTCGACTGCATGACCTGCTGACCGATACGGCCGGCAGACTGGTGTACCGGATCGCGGGTGCGGTCGGGTCGTCGAACAGGCCGCAGTTGCTGGTGGAAGTGGATGGTGTCCTGTCTCTCTGCTGTCAACGTTGTCTTGAGCCGGTCGAGTACCCACTGGAGTTGCGCAGTTTGCTGGAGTTCGTCGAGCACGAGGGCGACCTGACGCAGGATGAGCTGGAGGATGACTCCCGGGACTTCCTGCCGCAGGCGAAGGAACTGGATGTTGCCGTACTGATCGAGGACGAGATTCTTCTGGCGCTGCCCCCGGTGGCGCGACATGAGGACTGCGTGCTGCCCGGCGGTGGGCAGGACTCTGCGAAGGTGTCGCCCTTTTCGGTGTTGGCCGGCCTGCACGGCAAGGCTTAATGAATTAGTTTTTAGGAGTTGGTCATGGCTGTTCAACAGAACAAGAAGTCCCCGTCCAAGCGTGGCATGCATCGTTCACACGATTCACTGGGCGGCCTGCCGCTGGCGCTTGAACCGACCACCGGTGAGGTGCACTTGCGTCACCACGTCAGCCCGTCGGGCTTCTATCGCGGCAAGAAGGTGGTCAAGGGTTCGGGCGAGTGATTTTTCTGGAATGGGCAGGCAGTTCCCCGCATCGGTGAACTGCCTGCCTTTTCTTTTGTCTGCCAGCGAATGACTATCACCGTCGCCATCGACTGCATGGGAGGGGATCACGGTCCCCAAGTGACCGTTCCCGCGGCACTGGATTTCGTTCGCGATCATCCCGATGTGCGCGTCGTCCTCGTTGGCCTTGCCGAAAGCATTCGGCCCTTCCTGGGGGATGCCGCCGTTGGACGGATTGCCGTCCGCCATGCTTCGGAAGTGGTGGCCATGGATGAATCGCCGTCGCTGGCCCTGCGCTCGAAGAAGGACTCGTCGATGCGGGTGGCGATCAATCTGGTCAAGCTCGGCGAGGCGGATGCCTGTGTTTCGGCGGGCAACACCGGTGCGCTGATGGCCATTTCCCGCTTCGTCCTCAAGATGTTGCCGGGCATCGACCGTCCGGCGATCTGTGCCGTTCTGCCGACGCTGGGCGGGCACACGCACGTGCTCGATCTCGGCGCCAACGTCGATTGCAGTCCGGAGCATCTGCTGCAGTTCGGGATCATGGGCGCTTCGCTGGTTTCGGCGATCGAGCACCGCGATCGACCTACGGTGGGGATACTGAATATCGGCGAGGAAGACATCAAGGGTAACGATGTGGTCAAGCGGGCCGCTGATCTGCTTTGGGATTCGGGCCTGAATTTCGTCGGCAACGTTGAGGGCGACGGCCTTTACAAGGGCGAGGCCGACGTCATCGTCTGCGATGGTTTTGTCGGCAATGTCGCGCTCAAGACCTCGGAAGGTCTGGCGCAACTGCTGGCCACCTTTCTCCGCCAGGAGTTCCGGCGCAACCTGTTGACCAAACTGGCGGCGCTGGTCGCCATGCCGGTCCTCAAGCGGTTCAAGAACCGCGTTGACCATCGGCAATACAACGGTGCCACTCTCCTCGGTCTGAAAGGAATCGTCGTCAAGAGTCACGGCTCGGCAGATGCCCTGGCCTTCACGCGCGCGCTGGAGCGCGCCGCGGATGAGGCCCGCAGCGGTGTCCTGGCACGGATCAGCGAACGCGTTGCGCAACAACAACCGCTACAGGAGACCGCATAACATGTTTTCCCGCATTACCGGGATTGGCAGTTTTCTGCCCGGCGAGCCCGTCAGCAACGACGATCTGGCACGCCGTGGCATCGAAACCAGCGACCAGTGGATCAGCAGTCGAACCGGCATCAGGTTCCGCCATCTGGCGGAGAACGGTGAAACTTCCAGCGATCTGGCCCTGGAAGCAAGTCACCGGGCGTTGGCTGGCGCAGGCCTCGCGGCCTCCGATCTGGATCTGATCATCGTTGCGACGTCGACTCCTGATTTCATCTTCCCGAGCACGGCCTGTCTGCTGCAGAGCAAGCTGGGTAATCATGGCGCGACGGCCTTCGATGTCCAGGCGGTCTGCAGCGGTTTCGTCTATGCGCTGACGATTGCCGACAAGTTCATTCGTTCTGGCAGTCATCGGCGGGCTCTGGTGGTCGGTTCGGAGGTCTTTTCACGCATTCTCGACTGGTCCGATCGTGCCACCTGTGTGCTGTTTGGCGACGGTGCCGGTGCGGTCGTGGTCGAGGCTTCAGAGCAACCGGGAATCCTGGCCACCGCTCTGCATGCCGACGGCGCGCACCACGGCATCCTGGCGGTTCCCGGCAGCGTCTGCGGCGGGCAGGTGACTGGCGATCCCTTCCTGCGCATGGATGGGCAGGCGGTGTTCAAGTTTGCGGTCCGCGTTCTGGCTGAGGTGGCGGAGGAGTGCTGCCGGGTCGCCGGCATCTCGCCGGCAGACATCGACTGGCTGATTCCGCACCAGGCCAACATCCGCATTCTCGAAGCCACTGCCAAGCGCATGAAGCTGTCCATGGACAAGGTCATCGTTACCGTCGACCGGCATGGCAATACCTCGGCGGCCTCGGTACCTCTGGCGCTGGACGAAGCCGTCCGCAACCGGCGCATTCAGGCCGGTCAGAAAGTCCTGCTCGAAGGCGTTGGCGGTGGTTTTACCTGGGGCGCGGTGCTGCTCGAGCTCTGAAGGAGGATTAGGTACATGGCGTTCGCGTTCGTTTTCCCAGGTCAGGGGTCGCAGTCGGTCGGGATGATGGCGGCCTATGGCGAGTCGCGCGTCGTTCGCGCCACTTTCGACGAGGCGTCGGCGGTTCTCGGCCAGGATCTCTGGCAGCTACTTGCCGAGGGACCCGCCGAGGCTCTGGCGCAGACGGTCAACACCCAGCCCGTGATGCTGGTCGCCGACATCGCGGTCTATCGGCTGTGGCTGGACAAGGGCGGCAGCTTGCCGGCGGTCGTGGCCGGGCACAGCCTGGGTGAATACGCGGCACTGGTCGCCGCCGGGGTGATCGCGTTTGCCGATGCGGTGCCCCTGGTGCGTCTGCGTGCGGCCGCGATGCAGGAAGCGGTGCCCGTGGGTGCTGGCGCGATGGCGGCCATTCTTGGTCTCGACGACGAAAAGATCGCCGCCGCCTGCGCCGAAGCCGAGGCGTCGGCAGGCGCCGGATCCGTGGTGCAAGCGGTCAATTTCAATGGCCCCGGGCAGACCGTCATTGCCGGCAGCAAGGCGGCAGTCGAACTCGCCTGCGCGGGGTGCAAGGCTCGTGGTGCCAAGCGCGCGCTATTGCTGCCGGTTTCTGCACCCTTCCATTCGTCGTTGCTGCGACCGGCAGCGGACCAACTGGCCGTCGGGCTGGCCGGCGTGAACTTCGCAAGCGCCCGCATTCCGGTGATCAATAACGTCGATGTGCTGATCGAGTCGGAGCCCGACAGGATCAAGGACGCGCTGATCCGGCAGGCGTACTCGCCGGTGCGTTGGGTCGAGACGATCCGCAAAATGGCGGCGATGGGCATCACGACGGTGGCCGAATGCGGTCCCGGCAAGGTCCTCGCCGGTCTCAGCAAACGCTGTGCCGACAATCTGGCCAGTGTCGCACTGGCTGATCTGGTGGCTCTGGAAGCCGCCGTTGCAAACCTGGAGTAGGTGAGTATGCTCGACGGACAAGTTGCCCTCGTGACCGGTGCGTCGCGTGGCATCGGCCGGGCGATTGCCCTGGAACTCGGCCGCCTGGGGGCCAGCGTGATCGGGACGGCAACCAGTCCCGCGGGTGCGGACACAATCTCGGCGTATCTGGGCGAGGCGGCTTGCCGGGGTGAGGGGGCAGTACTGGAAGTGCGCGATGCGCTGCAGATCGATGCGCTGATCGGCCACATCGAGAAGACCTACGGTGCGGTGACGGTCCTGGTCAATAACGCCGGCATTACCCGCGACAACCTTGCTCTGCGTCTGAAGGACGATGAGTGGGAGATGGTCCTGGACACCGACTTGAAGGCCGTCTTCCGACTTTCCAAGGCGGTCATGCGCGGGATGATGAAAGCCCGGCAGGGCCGGATCATCAACGTGACTTCGGTGGTTGGTCACGCCGGCAATCCGGGCCAGGTCAATTACTGCGCCGCCAAGGCCGGGGTCACCGGCATGAGCCGCGCGCTGGCTCGCGAGTTGGGCAGTCGTAACATCACCGTGAATTGTGTGGCGCCCGGTCTGATCGATACCGACATGACGCGGGCGCTTGACGATCGGCAGAAGGAGTCCCTGCTCGCGGGCATTCCGCTGGCGCGGCTCGGATCGCCTCAGGAGGTCGCTGCCGCCGTCGCGTTTCTCGCTTCGGCCGGCGCCGCTTATGTCACCGGCACGACGATACACGTCAACGGCGGCATGTTCATGGGTTGAGCAGTCCGGGCACTCGCTCCGGGTCATGGTCATGGGGTATTCCGGCAAGTCAACCAGGGCTGGGGCAACGTTTCCAGGATGATTGGTAAGTTGCAGCCATTTTGTTAGAATGGCGCGTTTTGTTTTACATTTGAACTTTGGAAGGAACACTTTGATGGAAAATATCGAGCAGCGTGTCAAAAAGATCGTCGCGGAACAACTTGGTGTCAATGAGGCGGACATCAAGAATGAATCGTCGTTTGTCGATGATCTGGGGGCCGATTCGCTTGACACGGTGGAACTGGTGATGGCTCTCGAAGAAGAATTCGAGTGCGAGATCCCGGATGACGAAGCCGAGAAGATCACCACCGTTCAGCAGGCCATAGACTACGTGACTGCTCACAAGAAGTAATCAACCGTGCGTGGGGGGTCCCTGTGGACGGGTCGCTGGCCGTGTCCTGCAGGGGTGACCATGAAGAAGGGAAGTTCCGGCTTCCGCATGTTCTAGTGTTCGGAGTTCAAGTTGGCACGTCGCAGAGTGGTCATCACCGGCCTTGGCATCGTTTCTCCAGTCGGTAATTCTGTCGCTGAGGCTTGGCAGAATATTCTTGCGGGGCGCTCGGGGATTGGCCCGGTTACCCGTTTCGACGCTTCGACTTTTCCCGTTCGCATCGCCGGTGAAGTGAAGGGTTTTGACGTCGGCCAGTATCTGTCGCCGAAGGAAGCCCGGCGGATGGACGTTTTCATCCATTACGGCATGGCTGCCGGACTTCAGGCCATACGTGACGCGGGATTCGACGCCAATCAGGTGCGGCCTGAGCGGATCGGGGTGTCCATCGGTTCGGGGATTGGTGGCCTGCCGATGATCGAAAGCACCTGCGACGATTTCGCCGCGGGTGGCGTACGCAAGGTGTCGCCCTTCTTCGTCCCGGGTTCGATCATCAACATGATCTCGGGCAATCTGTCGATCATGTGCGGCTACAAGGGGCCCAATATTTCGCTGGTCAGTGCGTGTTCGACGGGCACCCACAGCATCGGTGATGCCGGGCGCCTGATTGAATATGGCGATGCGGACATCATGATCGCCGGCGGGGCCGAAGGCTGTGTCTCGAACCTGGGGCTGGGGGGCTTCTGTGCGCCGCGTGCGTTATCGACGCGCAACGACGATCCGCAGACGGCAAGCCGTCCGTGGGACAGGGATCGCGATGGCTTTGTGCTCGGCGAAGGGGCCGGCACCGTGGTGCTCGAGGAGTACGAGCATGCCAAGGCTCGGGGTGCCAGAATTTACTGCGAGCTCGTAGGGTTTGGCATGAGTGCCGACGCCCACCACATGACTGCCCCATGCGAGGACGGTGAGGGCGCGGCGCGCTGCATGGCCAACGCCCTGCGTAATGCCGGGTTGAATGCGGACGCGGTGCAGTATGTCAATGCGCATGGGACGTCGACTCCGCTGGGCGACAAGGCGGAGACGATCGCCGTCAAGCGTGCCTTCGGTGAACACGCCGGCAGGCTGGTGGTCAACTCGACCAAATCGATGACCGGCCATTTGCTGGGTGCAGCGGGAGGTATCGAGGCCCTGTTTACCGTGCTCGCGATTTATCATCAGGTGTCACCGCCGACCATCAACATCTTCAATCAGGACGTGTCCTGCGACCTTGACTATTGCGCCAACGAAGCGCGTCCGTTGAAGATCGACGTCGGAATCTCGAACTCTTTCGGCTTTGGCGGTACCAACGCCACGGTGGCCTTCAAGCGCCTCTAGATCTGCACGCGGGGCCAGATGCAGTTCCCGATCCAGATTGAACTGCGTCGTTCGCCTCGGCTGTGGTGGCTGACGTTCCTGCTGCATGGCGTCGCTGCCGGCTGTTTGCTGGCCTTGCCCTGGCCTCCGGGGTTGCTCTGCGTGCTGCTGGTCGTGCTCGCACTGTCTGCGTGGCACGCGTTGCGGCCAACGAGGGTCGTCGGCCTGCGCCTTGGTGATCGCGGTGATTTGTTGCTGCTCCTTGCCGGGGGAGACGAGCAGCCTGTGGCGGTGCAGCCGGACACGGCAGTGTTCCGGCAATTGGTCGTCCTGCGCGTGCGCGGAGACGATCAGCGGCGTACCGACAGCCTTGCCCTGTTGCCGGACAGCATGTCGGCGGAGCAGTTCCGTCGGCTTCGCTTATGGTTGCGCTGGCGGGCCGATGCTAGAGATCAGGTCGCGGGCGGCGCTTGATCACGGTGTTACGCGCGGTGGGCAAGGTTTCCGGATAGTTGCGACTGAAGTGCAGTCCTCGGCTCTCGTGGCGCCTTAGCGCGCAGCGAACGATCAAATCTGCAGTGACGACCAGATTGCGCAGTTCGATCAAATCGTGGCTGACGCGAAAGTGCGAGTAGAAATCGTCGATCTCGCGTACCAGCAGGCGGATGCGGTTCTGGGCGCGCTGCAGGCGCTTGGTCGTGCGCACGATACCTACGTAGTCCCACATGAAGCGGCGCAGTTCATCCCAGTTGTGCGAGATGACGATCTCCTCGTCGGGATCGCTGACGCGGCTGGCATCCCACGCGGGCAGTTCCGGAAGACCGCCGGTAGCTTGCCCAAGAATGTCGGTCGCGGCGGCTTCCGCGAAGACCAGGCATTCGAGCAGCGAGTTGCTGGCCAGCCGATTGGCACCGTGCAAGCCGGTACAGGAGGCCTCGCCGGCGACATAGAGGCCCGGGAGGTCGGTGCGCGCGCGCAGGTCGGTGACGACACCGCCACAGGTATAGTGCGCAGCCGGGACGACGGGGATCGCCTGGCGCCGGATGTCGATGCCGAGATCCAGGCAGCGTGCCAGGATGTTCGGGAAGTGCTCGGCGAGAAAGTCTGCCGGCTTGTGCGAGATGTCGAGATAGACGCAGTCCAGGCCGCGTTTTTTCATCTCGAAGTCGATGGCCCTGGCGACCACGTCGCGGGGCGCGAGTTCGCCGCGCGCGTCGTGTCTGGGCATGAAGCGGCTGCCGTCCGGCAGCAGTAGTCGTCCGCCTTCGCCGCGTACCGCCTCGGAAATCAGAAAGGACTTGGCCTGAGGATGGTAGAGGCAGGTCGGATGAAACTGGATGAATTCCATGTTTGCCACGCGACAGCCGGCACGCCACGCCATCGCAATGCCGTCGCCGGTCGATGTGTCCGGATTCGTCGTATACAGATAGACCTTGCCGGCGCCGCCAGCGGCGATCAGCGTGTGCCGAGCGCCAAAGGTCAACACTTCGCCGCTGCTGCTGTTCAGCACATAGGCTCCGAGGCAGCGCTTCTCCCCAAGTCCGAGCTTGCCGCCGGTAATCAGGTCGATGGCGATGTGGTTTTCGAGCACGGTGATGTTTGCTTGCTGGCGAATCTTGCTGGTCAGCGTGTTCTGTACCGCGAGGCCGGTGGCGTCGGCCACGTGGATGACGCGGCGGGCGCTGTGACCGCCCTCACGGGTCAGATGGTAGCCGTCGTCATCACGTGTAAAGGGGACGCCCTGCTCAATCAACCAGTCGACCGCGCGTCGACCGTTTTCGATCACGAAGCGTGTCGCGCGCGGGTCGTTCAGAAAGGCTCCGGCGGTAATCGTATCGCGGATGTGCGCTTCGATCGAATCGCGATTGTCCAGCACCGCAGCGATTCCGCCCTGCGCCCAACTGGACGCACTGTCTTCCAGCGTGCGTTTGCTGATCAACGCCACTTTGTGTGTTGGCGCAAGACGCAGTGCGGCGGCTTGTCCGGCCAGACCACTGCCGATGATGAGAACGTCGAAGCTGAGCGCCAAGGTGGGGCCATCCTGCCAACAAGGGGCTGCAACTATAGCACGGGTTCAGCTCCTGGCCCGACTACTCGGTCTGCTGCCGATCCTTCAGCCAGGCCCGGAACTCAAGGCCGAGTTCCGGGTGTGTCTCCCCGAGTACCACGCTGGCCTGCATCAGGCCCAGCTTGCTGCCGCAGTCATAGCGCTGTCCGTGGTAGCGGTAAGCCAGCACCTGTTCGCTGGCCAGTAGCGCGGCGATACCATCGGTGAGCTGGATTTCTCCGCCCGCACCGCGAGGTTGCTCGCGGATTCGGGCAAAAACGGTCGGGGTCAGGATGTAGCGCCCTGCCACGGCGAGATTGGATGGGGCAGCGCTGGGGTGGGGTTTCTCGATCAGGCCCCTGATATCCATCAGGTCGGGCATCAGGGGCTCGCCCTTGACGATTCCGTAGCGGTTGGTCTGGTCCAGGGGGACCTCCTGTACGGCGAGAATGCTGCACTGGTACTCATCGAACAATTGCGTCATCTGTTGCATGATCGGTGGCTCGCCGATCATCAGGTCGTCAGCGAGCAGGACGGCGAAGGGTTCGCCGTGCACCAGACGCTCGGCGCACAATACCGCGTGCCCCAGGCCGAGTGCCCGGGGTTGCCGCACATAGACGCAATCCATGTCGTCCGGCTTGATCGAGTGTACCAGCGTCATCAGCGCGTCCTTGCCGGTGGCGGCAAGTTCGGCTTCGAGTTCGTAGGCGGTGTCGAAATGGTCTTCAATGGAGCGCTTGTTGCGGCCGGTAACGAAGATCATCTCCCGGATCCCCGCGGCGTAGGCTTCTTCAACGGCGTACTGAATCAACGGTTTGTCCACTACCGCCAGCATTTCCTTGGGGCTCGCCTTGGTGGCCGGGAGAAAGCGGGTTCCCAGGCCAGCAACCGGGAATACCGCCTTTTGAACTTTCGTATCGACTTTCATTCGAGTTCCCATGAAATCCAGGTTGGGTGGAGGTGCCTGCCGGCAGTATGCCCAATCCCTGGCAAGTTGATGTTTCCCGGACCATGTCCGCGCTTGACAAATTTTGTGCGCAGACAGACGTCAGGCATGTGGGGCTCTGCCACCCTGCGTGCCGATCCGTTTGCAGGTTCGAGCGCGGGCCATTCTATGCCCGTGCAAGGTCCCCGACAGTGACATTTTTCCTCAGACTGCGACGCGTGCCGTTGTCCACGACATGCCGCCGTTTATCGCCAGCACCGCGGCGACCAGCAAGGCCACGCGCAGCGTCTGGTAGAGCCATGGCCGGTGGGCCTGGTCCGCAATCGCAAGGATGTGCAGGGCACCCCAGGCGACAACCAGTCCGGCAACCAGCGAGATGCCGAGGACCTGCCATTCGACCGCGCTGAGGGACAGCAGCCGCCCTTCGCGCCAGGGCACCGCAAGAAAGACGCCGAAGGTCCAGAACAGGGCGGTACTGCCGCAGGCGCAGATCGCGGCGACGCCGCGCGAGATCCAGTTTTCCATGGCAGGTCCTTGCTCTGCCAGATTGGTCGTCCTGGCAACGTGGGTTGGTCTGAAGTTTCTTGGCGGCACCACGGCGAATGCTGCATCGCGGCCTCGGTCAAGGGCTGAAACGTGCATGCAATTCGTCGAGATTGAGCTGGTGCAGGATTTCTTCGAGGCGCGCAGCGGCATTGCTGCGGGCTGTGCCGGTGAACCTGGCGATGATCAACTCGTTTTTCAGCGAGTGTTCCCAGCCGACGAGTTCAGTCACTGTCAATTGATAGCCACGCGCTTCGAGTTGCAGGCAGCGCAGGGCGTTGGTGACCTGGCTGCCGAATTCGCGGGTATGGATCGGATGCCGCCACAGTTCCGAGAGGGGGGTCCTGGCGAAGGATTCGTTTTTCCTCGCGCGCAGCACGGCAGCCACTTCGGCCTGGCAACAGGGGACGAGAATGATGAACCGTGCCTGCTTGTGCAGTGCGAAGCGAATCGCGTCGTCGGTGGCGGTGTCACAGGCGTGCAGCGCGGTGACCATGTCGATGCGAGCCGGCAACTCCGGCGAGTCGATGGCATCTTCGACGCGCAGGTTCAGAAACGACATGCGCGCAAAACCGAGTCGGCTGGCCAGACTGCGCGCCTGCTCCACGAGTTCCGGACGAGCCTCAACGCCGTAGACCTGGCCCGTCCCCTGGCCCTTGAAGAACAGGTCGTAGAGGATGAACCCGAGGTAGGACTTGCCCGCCCCATGATCGGCAAGGGTCGGGTGGCTGCCCGGCGTGTCGAGTTCGGCGAGCAGTGGCTCGATGAAGTGGCACAGGTGGTAAACCTGCTTGAGCTTGCGCCGACTGTCCTGATTGAGTTTGCCATCGCGCGTCAGGATGTGCAGTTCCTTGAGCAGTTCGATCGATTGCCCAAGCCTGATTTCGGGGAAAGCCAGCAAGCGTTTTCCTGACACTGGAGGGGAACGATCCGCATTCTAGCGCCTTGCAGGCGGTTGTGAACGCAATGCGTGCGCCAGGGTTGCTGAACAGGTGGGATAATGGCCCGTTTTCCGTTCGTTGGACTGTTCATGGCCATCCAGTGGTATCCCGGTCACATGACCTCGGCGCGCAAGAAGGCGGCCGAGGCAATGGCGTCGATCGATGTGGTCATCGAACTGGTCGATGCTCGCCTGCCCGAAGCAAGTACCAATCCGCTGGTTCGAGAACTCCGGCAGCAGCGTCAACGTCCGTGCCTCAAGGTGCTCAACAAGGCTGACCAGGCCGATCCGCTGGTGACCCAGGCGTGGATCGAATACTACAACCGGCAGGACGGCGTGCTCGCCGTCGCGCTGTCGTGCAAAAAGCCTGCGGACGTGGCACGGCTGCCTCGCCTGTGTCAGACCTTGGCGCCGCATCGTAGCGACAACACGAAGCCATTGCGGATGATGATCATGGGCATTCCCAACGTCGGCAAATCGACCCTGATGAATGTCCTCGTCAAGCGCAAGATTGCCAAGGTTGGCGATGAACCGGCGGTGACGCGTGCGCAGCAGACCTCACAGATCGATGTTCGGCATACACTGACCGATACGCCGGGGCTGCTGTGGCCCAGAATCGAGTACCCCGGTGACGGCCTGATGCTTGCCGCCAGCAATGCCGTGGGCCGCAATGCGATGATCGAGGAGGAAGTGGCGACCTTCCTCGCCGGGCTGCTGCTGATGCGTTATCAGCCCCTGTTGGCCAAGCGTTACGGATTCTCGCCGGACGCCGCCGGCGTTGATGCGGTGAGCCTCATCGACGAGATCGCCAGAGTGCGCGGTCTGCGCATGCGCGGCGGCGGTGCCGATCGCGAGAAGGCGGCCAGGGTGCTGCTGCAGGATTACCGCGATGGACTGCTCGGGCGCATCAGCCTGGAGACGCCGTCGACGCGCAGCGCCATGCTTGCCGCTGAACGGGCCGCGAAGGAAACCCCCCAGGCGGTGCCGGCGGACGACCAACTGGTCGGGCAGGACGCGGACGAACTGCGGGCGGGCGGGGCGTCTGCAGGCGTTCGGCCCTAGCAGCCTGTCGGACTTGGAGTAGGGGAAACTGCCAGATTTCACGATGCGGAATGAGCGGGCGGCATTTCGTCGTTTTTCCGGCCTTTTGTACGGTTTCCCCTCGTTTTTCCCT
>Ga0208938_1000286_pt1 | contig 42780 bp, 38 predicted proteins | sample AD_UKC125_MetaG_FD_184434 | JGI IMG/M metagenome (GOLD analysis project Ga0208938, IMG submission 184434) | Active sludge microbial communities of municipal wastewater-treating anaerobic digesters from USA - AD_UKC125_MetaG (SPAdes) (version 2) | ecosystem: Engineered > Bioreactor > Anaerobic >... | reverse complement strand
CAAGGCCCGATTCTGCTGGGGAGACCCGCTGCTGCTCGACGCGCAACTCACCCAGGACGAGCGCATGATCCGCGACGCGGCGCGCGACTATTGCCAGGGCCGGCTGCTGCCGCGGGTGCAGGAATCCTTCCGCTACGAGAAAACCGACGCCGCGATCTTTCGCGAAATGGGCGCGATCGGCCTGCTCGGGCCGACCATCCCCGCCGAATACGGCGGCGCCGGGCTCAACTATGTCAGCTACGGGCTCGTCGCGCGCGAGATCGAACGCGTCGATTCCGGCTACCGCTCGATGATGAGCGTGCAGTCGTCACTGGTCATGGTGCCGATCTTGGTTTTCGGGAGCGAGGCGCAGAGGCGGAAATACCTGCCGAAGCTGGCGAGCGGTGAATGGATCGGCTGCTTCGGCCTGACCGAACCGAACCACGGCTCCGACCCCGGCAGCATGGAGACGCGGGCGCGCAAGGCCGACGGCGGCTACCGGCTGGCGGGCAGCAAGACGTGGATCACCAACGCGCCAATCGCCGACGTCTTCGTCGTCTGGGCCAAGGACGACACCGGAGCGATCCGCGGCTTCGTGCTCGACAAGGGGATGGCCGGGCTGTCGGCACCCGTCATTCATGGCAAGGTCGGGCTGCGCACCTCGATTACCGGCGAGATCGTCATGGACGACGTCTTCGTCTCCGAGGAAAACGCCTTCCCCGACGTGCGCGGGCTCAAGGGGCCGTTCACCTGCCTCGACTCGGCGCGCTACGGCATCGCCTGGGGCGCCCTCGGCGCCGCCGAATTCTGCTGGCACACCGCCCGCCAATACACGCTCGACCGCCAGCAGTTCGGCCGGCCGCTGGCCGCCAACCAACTGATGCAGAAGAAGCTGGCCGACATGCAGACCGAGATCACGTTGGGGCTGCAGGGCTGCCTGCGCCTCGGCCGCATGAAGGACGACGGCACGGCATCGGTCGAGATCACCTCGATCATGAAACGCAACTCGTGCGGCAAGGCACTGGACATCGCCCGCACGGCACGCGACATGCTGGGCGGCAACGGCATTTCCGACGAGTTCGGCGTCATCCGCCACGTGGTCAACCTTGAAGTGGTGAACACCTACGAGGGCACGCACGACATCCATGCGCTGATCCTCGGCCGGGCGCAGACCGGCATCGCGGCCTTTGCCAACTGAGCGGGGCGACGGGGCGAAATTCCTTGCTTGTTCGCCGTCGACCGCCGCAGCGACCGGCAGGAGGCCGGTTGCCCCTGACCGGGAGCCACGCCGAGGCGCCATGGCAACCCGGGCAGCCTAGATGCGGCGACCGCCAGGCCGCCTGGCTAGGTCTCGTCGCCTTCGCCGTCCTCGTCGTGCCTGTGATGCCCGTGATGTTCGTGAGCCGCGGCACGTTCGCCGGCCTCGGCCCATTCGATGATCGCCTGCCACTGCTCGACGTCACGCGCGGCGCGGGAGGGCGGCAGATCGAAGATGGTCATCCCGGCGGCCGACGCCTGCACATAGACCTGCGTGTCGCGCAGGTAGGCCAGCACGGGCAGATCGAAGGTGGCGAAAAAGCGCTCGAGTTCGGCTGCCGCGCGCGTCCGCGCATCGACGCGCATGCCGATCACGGCAACGTCCGCCCTGCCCCGGCGCACCGCCTTCTCGGCCAGCAGTTCGGTGAGGAAATGGCGCGTCGCCATCATGTCGAAGATCGACGGCTGGACCGGAACAATGACGCGGGTGGACAGCTTGAGCACCCTTTCCAGCATCCTGCCGTGGAGGCCGGCCGGGGTATCCAGGATGACATGACTGGTACCCTTGGGCGGTCTGGCAACGGCGTCGAGGCCAATCTCCCAGGTGTCTATGGTCGGCAGAGCGAAGGGGCGGAGGCCCAGCCATTCCCGCGATGACTGCTGGCGATCGATGTCGCCGAGCATCACTTCATGGCGCTTGCTGGCGAAATATCCCGCCAGGTTGGTCGCCAGCGTGCTCTTGCCGGAACCGCCCTTGGGGTTGGCAACGAGAAAGGCCTTCATGTCCTGTCCTCCAGATTCTTGAGTGTTTGCCGCACTAGGTTAACATGCTCGCGCAAGGTGTAGACCAAATCGGTGAACGCCAGGGGAACCTTGAGGCCCCTCGCCTCGTCATCCAGCACATCGAGTCGGCTGCGGTATTCTGGCAGCTTCGCGGCATCGAAGCGTTGCTTCAGGTCTTCCTCAAGGTATTTCAGCTCGCCATAACAGCGAAAGACCTTGGAGCGCACCCGCCACGAGTAGATTGCCGGCGCCACCTTGAGCAGCGGAATCAGCAACGCGAAGACGGGAATCAGAAGAACGATCAGCCGGTCGATCAGCACCGCCAGCCAGAACGGCAGGTAGCGCTGGAGGAAGGGCGGGCCGGACTTGAAATATCGCGCCGCCTCGGGCGACAGCGGCAGCAGGCGGTCCTTGTAGGCGGGAAACTCGCCGGCGCGCTGGAAGAAACCGGCGCGCCCGTGCACCTCGGTGGCCGCCTGCAGCAGCAGGCTCTGCAGGGCGGGATGGAGATCGTCGCGGACGACAAGATTGGCCGTCGGGGCCAACAGCGTGACGTCGTGCGGCGGATAGTCGCGGACCAGATCGGCGACGCCCTGCGGCAGCGTCAGCTTGGTCAGGAACGGGAAGCGGCGCTGGTAGGCCTCGGCCTGCGCGAAACTCATCACCTTGACGCCCGGCGACCGCAACAGCACCTGGACCACCGGCGCGTTCTCGGCGGCGATGATGAAGGCGGCGTCGATCCGCCCCTGCTGCAGTTCCTCGGCAGCCTTGAGGCCGGACAGCGGCAGCAGGTGGTCACCGGGATTGATGTCGTTGGCGCGCAACAACTGCTGTGCCAGTTGACGCACGCCGGAACCTTCCTGGCCGATCGCGATGCGCTTGCCCTTGAGATCGGTCAGACGATCGAAGCGCCGCTCGCCACGGTAGAAGACCCAGACCGGTTCGAAGAAAACGCTGCCGAGCGAAAGCAGTTGGGAGTCCGACTCCTCCTCGTCGGGATCGCCCTTGGGCTCGATCACGCCGCCCTGGACGAAGCCGACCTGGGCCTCGTCATTCTCCAGTCGCTCGATGTTCTGCAGCGAACCGGCCGAGGTCAGGACCTCGAGCGTAATCCCGTTGCGTGCCAGGATGGCGGCATAGCGGCCGGCGTAGGTGTAATAGGCGCCGGCGTCACTGCCGGTGGTGATCACTATCTTATTGGGCGGGGCCGGCTGAACGAACTGGAAGGCGATGGCGAAGCCGATGCCGACGATCAGGAATATCCACCAGGCGGTGGCGAACAGGTCGCGCAGCGAAACCAGCCCTGCCTTGACCCGGGCCATCATGGAAGCAGGATGGTCGAACCGGTGGTCCTGCGCGCCTCGAGATCACGATGCGCCTGGGCGGCTGCGGCCAGCGGATAGGACTGGTTGATTTCGATGCGCACCTTGCCGGAACCGACCATGGCGAACAGTTCGCCGCCGAGCGCCTCGAGGTCGGCGCGCTTCGCCGTGTAGTGCATCAGCGTCGGCCTGGTGACGAACAGCGAGCCCTTCTGCGACAGCAGCAGCGGGTCGAAGGGCGGCACCGGCCCCGAGGCGTTGCCGTAGGTGACCAGCATGCCGAGCGGTCGCAGACTGTCGAGCGAACCCATGAAGACATCCTTGCCGACGCCGTCATAGACGACCGCGACGCCCTCGCCGCCGGTGATCTCGCGCACGCGTTGCGGGAAATCCTCGGTCGCGTAATTGATGACATGGTCGCAGCCGTGCGCCCTCGCCAGTTCGCCCTTGGCCGCCGACCCGACGGTACCGATGACCGTCGCCCCCAGCGCCTTTGCCCACTGGCAGGCAATCAGCCCGACGCCGCCGGCCGCCGCATGGATCAGCACGGCATCCCCGGCCTGCACGCGATAGGTGCGGCGCAACAGATAGGCGGCGGTCAGACCCTGCAACATCATTGCGGCAGCGGTATTGAAGCCAACACTTTCCGGCAGCCTGAGCAGGCGGTGCGCCGGAATGTTGCGCACCTCGGCGTAGGCGCCCACCGGGCCGCCGGCGTAGGCCACGCGATCGCCGACCGTGACCTCGGTCACGCCCTCGCCGACCGCCTCGACGACCCCGGCACCCTCGAGGCCGATCCCGGACGGCAGGGGCAGCGGGTAAAGGCCGGTGCGGTGATAGATGTCGATGAAGTTGAGGCCGACGGCGGCGTGACGCACAGCGGCTTCCCCGGCTGCGGGCGGGGGCACGACGACTTCCTCCCAGATCAGGACTTCCGGACCGCCGGTCTGGTGAATGCGAATGGCGTGGCTCATGTCGGTCTCCTCATCATGTTATTCGGGCGGAAGTTAGAGCGTATCACCGCGCCGCATCGCATTCCACCGAGCACCGCCGATTTTGTCCCAAAAAGCTGCGTCGACCGCAGCAACGCTCACACCGGCGTCAGCTTGGCGTATTCGAGCGCCAGCCACTTCATCCCGCTGCCGCCGAAATTCACCTGCACGCGCGCATCGGCACCGCGCCCTTCGGTCGCGACGATGACGCCGACGCCGAACCTGGCGTGCTCGACGGTCTGGCCGATGCGCAGGCTGCCCGCCGCCGGCTCGGCATAACCGCCGCCGAACGAGCCGAAGTCCGGCGCTGCTGCGGTCGACGCCGTTTTTTTGTTCAATTTCAGCAGCAGTTGCTCGGGAATTTCCTCCAGGAAGCTCGACGGCACGCAGTAGCGCGTCTGGCCGTGCAACATGCGGGTCTGCGCGCAGGAAACGTAGAGACGCTGGCGGGCGCGGGTCAGGGCGACGTACATCAGCCGCCGCTCCTCCTCCAGCCCGTCGCGGCCCTGGTTCACCGAGTTTTCGTGCGGGAACAGGCCCTGTTCGAGGCCGGTGATGAACACCACGTTGAACTCCAGCCCCTTGGCGGCGTGCACCGACATCAGCTGCACCGCCTCCTGCCCCTCGCCGGCCTGGTGCTCGCCGGCTTCCAGCGAAGCGTGGGCGAGGAAGGAGGCGAGCGCGCCGCCTTCGCCGATGGCGCCCTCGTCGTCGACGAAGGTGGCGGCGGCGTTGATCAGTTCGTCGAGGTTTTCCAGCCGCTCCTGGCCTTCCTTCTCGGTGCGGTAATGCTGTGCCAGCCCCGATTTCTCGATGACGTGCTCGACCATCTCGGGCAGCGGCAGGTTCTGCGTTTCCTGGCGCAGGCTTTCGATCAGCCGGATGAAGGCGCCCACCGTCTGGCCAGCCTTGCCGGTCAGCGACGCCGCCGCGTTGTACAGGCTGGAATTCATCTGGTGCGCCGTAGCCTGCAAGTTTTCCAGCGAACGGGCGCCGATGCCGCGGGTCGGGAAATTGACGACGCGCAGGAAGGCGGTGTCGTCGTCCGGGTTGCCGAGCAGGCGCAGGTAGGCCAGCGCGTGCTTGATTTCCTGGCGCTCGAAGAAGCGCAGGCCGCCGTAGACCTTGTACGGCACGCCGCGGGCGAACAATTCGTGCTCAAGGACGCGCGACTGGGCGTTGGAGCGGTAAAGCAGGGCAATCTGCGTCTGCGGCACGCCTTCGCGCACGAGTTCGCGGATTTCCTCGACGATGAAGCGCGCCTCGTCGAGGTCGGAATAACCCTCGAAGCAGCGGATCGGCTCGCCGGCGCCGGCGTCGGTCCACAGGTTCTTGCCCAGGCGCTCGCGGTTGTTCTTGATCAGCGCGTTGGCGGCGGCGAGGATGTTGCCGTGCGAGCGGTAGTTCTGTTCCAGCCGGATGACGTTGCCGCCGGCGTAGTCGCGCTCGAAATCGCGCATGTTGCCGACCTCGGCGCCGCGGAAGGCGTAGATGCTCTGGTCGTCGTCGCCGACCGCGAAAACCTTGGCGCCGCCGCCGGCCAGCAGTTGCAGCCAGGCGTATTGCAGCTTGTTGGTGTCCTGGAACTCATCGACCAGGATGTAGCGGAAGCGCTCCTGGTAATGCCGGCGCAAGGGCTCGTTGCGCTGCAGCAATTCGTGACAGCGCAACAGCAGTTCGGCAAAATCGACGACGCCTTCGCGGTTGCACTGGTTTTCGTACTCGGCATAGAGCTCGACGCGCTTCTGCGTGTAATTGTCGTAGGCCTCGGCCTGCGCGGCGCGCACGCCCTGCTCCTTGTGCGCGTTGATGAAATGGCACAGCTCGCGCGGCGGGTATTTCTCGTCGTCGATGTTGAGGTTTTTCAGCAGGCGCTTGACCATCGCCAGCTGGTCGGCCGAATCGAGGATCTGGAAGGTCTGCGGCAGCCCGGCCTCGCGGAAATGCGCCCGCAGCAGGCGGTTGCACAGGCCGTGGAAAGTGCCGATCCACATGCCGCGCGGGTTGATCGGCACCAGCGCCGACAGCCGCGCCGTCATCTCCTTGGCCGCCTTGTTGGTGAAGGTCACGGCCAGCACGCCGTGCGGCCCGACCTGGCCCGTGGACATCAGCCAGGCGATGCGCGTGGTCAGCACCCGCGTCTTGCCGCTGCCGGCGCCGGCAAGGATCAGCGCATGCACCGGCGGCAGCGTCACTGCCTGCAGTTGCGGCACGTTCAGATGGGCCAGGAGGTCGGACATGAAGCGAATCTCGTCAGGAAACGACGGTGGAACGCAGGTTGCGAGGCGCGTCGGCAGGTTGGCCGGAGCAGCCAGTAGCCATTGTGCAACGCAGCAACCCGGTTAGTAGAATTAACCTACCCTCAACTATTGCAGGCACAGTATACTTTTTCCTGATATATTGCAGTGCACAAAACTTTTTTGCCCACAAGGCAGTCGAAGCAGCAAGTGGTTACCGCCACTCAGTAAAAGGAGCAACATCATGAAAGCACCCAAGATCCTGCCCTGGATCGCCAGGAAGGCCGGCATCAGCGATGAACTGGCGCTGAAGTTGTGGCGCCGCGCAACCTCCGAGGCGGAGTACCTGACCGGCAAGGCCGAGGGTTCCGAGTATTGGGGCCTGGCCATCGAGCGCTTGCTCGACATCGTCGAGGACGAAATCGGGCGGACCCCGCAATACGGCCTGACGCCGGCGCCGAAGGTGTCATGGATGTGGCGGCATCAGTCGCGGATGTCGCTCCTCTCGCTGATGGCCGCGCAGAATACCTACCGCTTCTGGCAAATCACGTGGGGAAGCGTCTGCCCACCAAAAAAAGCGGCATGACCCGGCGAATCTAGCGCCGGCCACCCGCGGCGGCGGGCGCCGGCCCGCTCATTGGCCAGCGCCTGACGCCTGGTCGCAAGGCTTGCCGGACCGCCTGACAACCTGCCGGGCGGCCGGCGTTTCCTTTTCCCCGTCGCCGCTGGCGGAGGAAGCGCCGGTATAATCGGCGGTTTATCCGCCAATCCACCCGCGACTCATCCATGCAGGAAAAATACGCCCCGGCCGCCATCGAGCGTGCCGCCCAGCAGCACTGGGACAGGAGCGGCGCCGCCCGCGCCGTCGAAGACGCCGGCAAGCCGAAATACTACTGTCTGTCGATGTTCCCCTACCCGTCGGGCAAGCTGCACATGGGGCACGTGCGCAACTACACGATCGGCGACGTGCTCTCGCGCTTCCATAGCATGCTCGGCTACAACGTCATGCAGCCGATGGGTTGGGACGCCTTCGGCATGCCCGCCGAGAACGCCGCGCTGGCCAACCATGTGCCGCCGGCGGCGTGGACCTACCAGAACATCGGGTACATGAAGACGCAACTCAAGTCGCTCGGCTTCGCCATCGACTGGGAACGCGAATTCGCCACCTGCACGCCGGAGTACTACCGCTGGGAGCAGTGGCTGTTCACCCGCCTCTATGAAAAGGGCCTGGTTTACAAGAAGCTGGGCACCGTGAACTGGGACCCGGTCGACCACACCGTGCTCGCCAACGAACAGGTCATCGACGGCCGTGGCTGGCGCTCCGGCGCGCTGATCGAAAAGCGCGAGATCCCCATGTATTACATGAAGATCACCGCCTACGCCGAAGAACTGCTGGCCGAACTCGACAACCTGCCGGGCTGGCCGGAACAGGTGCGGCTGATGCAGAAGAACTGGATCGGCAAGAGTACCGGCGTGCGCTTCGCCTTCCCGCTGGCCGACAATGCCGATGAAAAATTGTGGGTGTTCACCACCCGCGCCGACACCATCATGGGCGTCACCTTCGTTGCCGTCGCCGCCGAGCATCCGTTGGCGACGCGTGCTGCGGTCGACAACCCGGAACTGGCCAAATTCATCGAGGAATGCAAGCAGGGCGGCGTCGCCGAGGCCGACCTCGCGACGATGGAAAAGAAGGGCATGCCGACCGGCATCACCGTCACCCACCCGCTTACAGGTAAGCAGGTCGAAGTCTGGGTCGGCAACTACGTGCTGATGAGCTACGGCGACGGCGCCGTGATGGCCGTGCCGGCGCACGACGAGCGCGACTTCGCCTTCGCCCTGAAATACAACCTGCCGATCAAGCAGGTCGTCGCCGTCGACGGCGAAACCGCCTTCAGCCATGAAGCCTGGGCCGAGTGGTACGCCGACAAGGTCAAGGGCAAGCTGGTCAATTCCGGCAAGTACGACGGCCTGGGCTACGAAGCCGCGGTCGACGCCATCGCCGCCGACCTCGCTGCGCAAGACCTCGGCGACAAGAAGGTGCAGTTCCGCCTGCGCGACTGGGGTATTTCCCGCCAGCGCTACTGGGGCTGCCCGATCCCCATCATCCACTGCAAGACCTGCGGCGACGTGCCGGTGCCCGACGACCAGTTGCCGGTCGTGCTGCCCGAGAACGTCGAGATCACCGGCGCCGGCTCACCGCTGGCCCGCATGCCCGAGTTCTACGAGTGCCAGTGTCCGAAGTGCGGCGGCGATGCCCGGCGCGAAACGGACACCATGGACACCTTCTTCGAGTCGTCCTGGTACTTCCTGCGCTACGCCTGCCCGGACAACGCCAACGTCATGGTCGACGAGCGCGTCGCCTACTGGTGCAAGGGCGGCATCGACCAGTACATCGGCGGCATCGAGCACGCCATCCTGCACCTGCTCTACTCGCGCTTCTTCACCAAGCTGATGCGCGACGTCGGCCTGATCGGCGACTTGGGCGAACCCTTCGCCAACCTGCTGACGCAAGGCATGGTCGTCGCCCCGACCTTCTACCGCGATCTGGAAGGCGGCAAGAAGCAGTGGATCAACCCGGCCGACGTGGACGTCGTCACCGACGAAAAGGGCCGCCCGACCGGTGCCACCTTGAAGGCCGACGGCCAGCCGGTGGTCATCGGCGGCACCGAGAAGATGTCGAAGTCGAAGAACAACGGCGTCGATCCGCAGGCGCTGATCGACCAGTACGGCGCCGACACCGCCCGTCTGTTCATCATGTTCGCCTCGCCGCCCGACCAGTCGCTGGAATGGTCGGATGCCGGCGTCGAAGGTGCCTACCGCTTCCTGCGCCGCCTGTGGAAGCTCGTCCATGACCACGTCGCCGTTGGTACGGTCGACGCGAAAATCGACCCGAATTCGCTGTCGACCGCGCTCAATGACCAACAGCGCGACCTGCGCCGCAAGCTGCACCAGACCATGGGCAAGGTCGCCGACGACTATGGCCGGCGCAAGCAGTTCAACACGGCGATCGCCGCGGTCATGGAACTGCTCAACGCCTACGACAAGTGCGACCTGTCGGATGCCGCCGGCCGCGCGCTCGCCCAGGAAACCCTGGAAAGCGCCACGCTGCTGCTCTTCCCCATCGTCCCGCACATCGGCCAGGCCTTGTACGCCGAACTCAAGCCGGGCGCCGACGCCGGTCTCGCCGCCTTCCCGAAAGCCGACCCGGCCGCGCTGAAGCAGGACGAGATCGAGCTGATGGTCCAAGTCAACGGCAAGCTGCGCGGCGCCATCCGCGTGCCGGCCGCAGCCGACAAGGCGAGCATCGAAGCCGCCGCGCTGGCCTCCGAGGCCGCTCTCAAGTTCATGGAAGGCAAGCCGGCGAAGAAAGTCGTGGTCGTTCCCGGCCGCCTGGTCAATATCGTCGTTTAAGGAATCGCCATGCGCGTCCCGTTCCGCATCATTCTCGCCCTGACGCTGGGCGTCGTCATCGCCGGCTGCGGCTTCCAGTTGCGCGGAACGCTGAGCAGCAACCTGCCCTACAAGACGCTGTACATCGCCCTGCCGGAAACCGCCGACGTGCGTATCTGGATGCAGCGCTACATCGTCGCCACCGGCCAGACGAAGATCGTCGACAACCCGAAGGATGCCGAGGCGGTCTTCCAGCAACTGCAGGACAGCCGGATCAAGACCATCCTCAGCGTCAACGCCCAGGGCCGCGTCCGCGAGTACCGCCTGCAGCTCGACTACAAATTCCGCCTGGTCGACGCCAAGGGCCGCGAACTGGTCGGACCCAACGAGATCAACCTGTCGCGCGACATCACCTACGACGATTCGACGGTACTGGCGAAGGATCTCGAAGAAGGCCTGCTCTGGCGCGACATGAACAACGACCTGGTCAACCAGATCATCCGCCGCCTCTCGATCATCAAGCCGAAGAATCCCGATCTCGAAGAAGACGATTGATGCTGCTCAAGGGCGAACAACTCGCCGCACATCTCGAACGCGAACTGCGTCCGCTGTATGTGCTCTACGGCGACGAGCCGCTGCTGGTCATCGAAGCCGCCGACACGATCCGCGCCAGGGCGCGCATGGCGGGCTACAACGAGCGCGAAATCCTCACCGTCCTGCCGCATTTCGACTGGAACCAGCTGCTCGCCGCCGGCGGCAACCTCTCCCTGTTCGGCGACCGCAAGCTGATCGACCTGCGCATCCCGACCGGCAAGCCGGGCAAGGAGGGCGGCGCCGCGTTGCAGGACTGGTGCCGCAGCCTGTCGTCCGACAGCCTGCTGCTGGTCACGCTGCCGGAACTCGACTGGCGGGAAGAGAAGGCCGCGTGGTTCACGGCGCTGGCCAACGCCGGCGTCGTGCTCAAGCTGATGGCGCCGCCGTTGGCCGAACTGCCCGGCTGGATCGCCGGCCGCCTGCGCCGCCAGCAGCAGAGCGCCGATGTCGACAGCCTGAAATTCATCGCCGACCGCGTCGAAGGCAACCTGCTCGCCGCGCATCAGGAAATCCAGAAACTCGGCCTGCTCTACCCGGCCGGCGCGTTATCGCCGGCGCAGATCCGCGAAGCCGTGCTCAATGTCGCCCGCTATGACATCGACGGGCTGCGCGAGGCTCTGCTCGCCGGCGACCTCACCCGGTTGTGCCGCACACTCGACGGCCTGATGCATGAAGGCGAGGCGCCGCCGCTGGTGCTGTGGGCAATGAGCGAGGAGATCCGGACCCTGACACTGATCCGCAGCGGCCTCGATCGCGGCCGGCCGCTCGAAATGCTGCTCAAGGAAGCCAGGGTCTGGGGTCCGCGGGGGAACGCGGTGAAAAAGGCCTTGCAAAGGCTGTCGACCGCGACGCTCGAAGCGGCGCTGCAACAGGCGGGAAGGATCGACCGACTCGTCAAGGGCATCGGCCAGGGCAACATCTGGGAGGAATTTCTGCGCCTCGGCCTCAGCCTCGGCGCGCTGAAATAGCTACTTCGCCGTGACCGCGTCGTCGGGTTCGAGGTCTTCCCACAGGCAGTCGCATTCGTTGCGAATATCCGTCACGCCGTGCTTGCTCGCCGCCTGCACCAGACACTCGCCCTGGCAATTCATGGTGACCACCACCAGCTTCATTTCGGTGTCCACCTGGCGCTCGCCGTCCCAGTAGCTGCACGTTGCGCAAACCCTGGCCTCAGCCGGCAAAATCAGTTTTTCAGCCATCTCGTCCCCGTTGCACGCCCGTCTTGTCGTTGCCGATAAGAGTTTACCCGCTTCCGGAAGTTCCCTCCAGATTTGCTCGCTATAATGGTCATTTGCACCACCCCCGGAACAACATGGAACTCAAGGACTACATGCAGACGGTCGGCCGTCGGGCCCGTGCCGCGTCGCGCCGGCTGGCCGGGGCGACAACCGCCGAGAAGAATGCCGCGCTGCTGCACATCGCCACCGCCATCCGTCGCGAAAGCGCCGCGCTGGTCGCCGCCAACCAGGAAGACCTGGCTGCCGCCAAGACCGCCGGCCTCGAAACCGCCATGCTCGACCGCCTGACGCTGTCGGACAAGGGCGTCGACAACATGGCCGAAGGCGTCGAACAGGTCGCCGCGCTGGCCGACCCGATCGGCGAGATGTCCGACATCAAATATCGTCCGTCCGGCATCCAGGTCGGCAAGATGCGCGTGCCGCTCGGCGTCATCGGCATCATCTACGAGGCCCGGCCGAACGTCACCGCCGACGCCGCGGCGCTGTGCCTGAAATCCGGCAACGCCGCCATCCTGCGCGGCGGCTCGGAAGCCATCCGCTCCAACCGCGCCATCGCCGCGCTGGTCCAGGAAGGACTGAAGGCCGCCGGGCTGCCGGCCGAATCGGTGCAGGTCATCGCCACCACCGACCGCGCCGCGGTCGGCGAGCTGATCACCATGCGCGAGTTCGTCGACGTCATCGTGCCGCGCGGCGGCAAGGGCCTGATCGCCCGCCTGCTGGCCGAGTCGCGGGTGCCGATGATCCAGCACCTGGACGGCAACTGCCACGTCTACCTGGAAAGCGAAGCCGATCCGGCCAAGGCGCTGAAGATCGTCGAGAACGCCAAGACCCAGCGCTACGGCACCTGCAACACCGCCGAATCGCTGCTCGTCGACCGTGCCGTTGCCGCCGCGCTGCTGCCGCCGATCGCCGCCATGCTGACCGGCAAGGGCGTCGAAATCCGCGGCTGCGCCGAAACCCGCGCCATCGTGCCGCACGCCGTCGCCGCCACCGAAGAGGATTACTACACCGAATACCTGGCGCCGATCATCTCGGTCAAGGTCGTGTCGGGCATCGACGAGGCGATCGCCCACATCAACCAGTACTCGTCACACCACACCGAGGCCATCGTCACCGACAACCACCCGAAGGCGATGCGCTTCCTGCGCGAGGTCGATTCGGCATCGGTCATGATCAACGCCTCGACGCGCTTCGCCGACGGTTTCGAGTATGGGCTGGGTGCCGAGATCGGTATCTCGACCGACAAGATCCATGCGCGCGGGCCGGTCGGCCTCGAAGGGCTGACCAGCCAGAAGTGGATCGTCCTCGGCGACGGGCACGTCCGCGGCTGACCCGTTTTCGGCATTTTCCGGCAGTCGACCGCAACAGGAGGGCAACGCCATGTCTGAAGCAAGCTACCAGGCTATCGTCGCGGCGCCCGGTTTCGCGCTCGGCGTGCGCTGCGACGACGAGGAAATCATCGAGATCGAATTCATCGAACCGCAACCGGAACAGGCGCCGACAACCCCCCTCGCCGCGGAAGCGGTCCGCCAGCTGCACGCCTACCTGAACGACCCCTCCTTTGTATTCAACCTGCCGCTGCGCCCGGCGGGCACTGCCTTTCAGCGCCGGGTGTGGGCAGAGATCGCAACCATCCCGTCGGGTGAAACGCATACCTACGGTCAACTGGCAAAAAGCCTCAAAAACGCGCCACGTGCCGTCGGTCAGGCCTGCGGCGCCAATCCGTATCCGGTCGTCGTCCCCTGCCATCGCGTCGTCGCCAGCGGCGGCGGGCTGGGCGGCTTCGCCCGCGAACGCGGCGGCTTTCTGCTCGACGTCAAACGCTGGTTGTTGCAGCATGAAGACCGCAAATTTGTCCGCCCGGGCAACTGATCTCGCCGAAATCGACAACTTCTGCGACGCACTCTGGCTGGAAGACGGCCTGGCCAAGGCGACACTCGACAGTTACCGCTCCGATCTCGGCCGGCTGTCGCTGTGGCTGGCCAGCCATGATCGCGAAGCGCTGCTCGACCTCGACGATACAACCGCCACCGCCTTCATCGCCCACCTTTCGCGCCAGACCCGCGCCAGCTCGCAGTCGCGCTACCTGTCGACGCTGCGCCGCTTCTACCGCTGGCAACTGGCGCGCGGTCGCATCGTCACCGATCCGACGCTGAAGCTCGCCAACCCGGCCCGCCCCTCGCGCCTGCCCAAGGTCATGTCGGAAAAGCAGGTCGACAGCCTGCTTGATGCGCCGGACATCGACACGCCGCTCGGCCTGCGCGATCGGGCCATGCTCGAAACCCTGTACGCCAGCGGCCTGCGCGTTTCCGAGCTAGTCAATCTGAAACTGCATGAAATCAGCTTCAACGACCAAGTGTTGCGCGCCCTCGGCAAGGGCAGCAAGGAGCGCTTGGTGCCACTCGGCGAACAGGCCATCGACTGGCTCGGCCGCTACCTGAATGAAGCGAGGCGGGAGATCCTCAACGGGCAGCAGAGCGACGCCCTCTTCGTCACCGCCCGCGGTGGCCCGATGACGCGCCAGGCCTTCTGGCAACTGATCAAACGCTACGCCCTGCGTGCCGGCATCGCCCAGGAAAAACTCTCGCCGCACGTCCTGCGCCACGCCTTCGCCACCCACCTGCTCAACCACGGCGCCGACCTGCGCGTCGTGCAACTGCTGCTCGGCCACGCCGACATCTCGACCACCCAGATCTACACCCACGTGGCCCGCGAGCGCCTCAAGGCGCTGCACGCCACACATCATCCACGCGGCTGATACATCAGATGAACAAGAATCACCACTCCCCCGAAACGCCGGCAGTCAGGTTTCTGAAAGCGCACAGGATTGCTTTTTCCAGCCATGTCTACGCCTACGAAGAACATGGCGGCACGCGGGTTTCGGCCCGCGAACTGAATGTGGATGAGCACGCGGTGGTCAAGACGCTCGTTTTCGAGGACGAGAATGCGCGGCCGCTGATCGTGCTGATGCATGGCGACTGCAAGGTGTCGACCCGGGAACTCGCCAGGCAGATCGGCTGCAAGAAGGTCGAGCCAAGCACGCCCGAAGCCGCCAACCGCCACACCGGCTATCTGGTCGGCGGCACCAGCCCGTTCGGAACCAGAAAGCAGATGCCCGTCTATATCGAAAAGACCATCCTCGACCTGCCGCTGATCTACATCAACGGCGGCCGGCGCGGCTTTCTGGTCGGCGTGCACCCGCACGACATTCTGCGTACGCTAAACCCGAAGCCGGTCACGGCGGCGCTCAAGCCATAGGAATTCCGCTGCCGGGGGCCTCGGCTCGCCTGCGCGCTCCCTGCGTTCCTACATCGAGCGCTCGATGATCACCCCGACGCGCTTGACGCCAGCCATCATGCCCAGCTTGGCGACCGAGACGCGGACCCAGTGGACAGCGAATTCCTTGAGCAGCCAACTGGCGATGTGTTCAGCCAGCTTTTCGAGCAGGTTGAAATGGCTGGCCGCCAGGTCGGCGCGCAAGTGCTCAACCACCGCCGCGTAATCGACGGTATCGCGGATGTCGTCACTCGCCCCGGCCGACGCGGTCGACACGCCGATCTGCAGCGAAATCTCGACTGTCTGCGGCATGGCCTTTTCGCGCGGATAGATGCCGATCCAGGTTTCGGCGCGCAGTTCGTCGATGAAAATCAGGTCCATTGGGCGGTCGACCGTGGTGAAAGTGTAAAATTGGCCGGGATTGTAACCCAGTGACACCTGCCCCCCATGCAAACGGCTTTCGTCATCCTTGCCGCCTACCTCCTCGGCTCCGTTCCGTTCGCCATGATTTCCTCGCGGCTGTTCGGGCTGGCCGACCCGCGCAGTTACGGCTCGGGCAACCCCGGAGCAACCAATGTGCTGCGCAGCGGCAACAAAAAGGCAGCGCTGCTGACGCTGCTCGGCGATACGCTCAAGGGCTGGGTGGCGGTTTATGCCGCCCAGCGCATGGGCTTCGGCAACAGCGTCATCGGGCTTGTCGCGCTGGCCGTCTTCTTCGGCCATCTCTATCCGGTCTTTCTGAAATTCAAGGGCGGCAAGGGCGTCGCCACCGGCGCCGGCGTCCTGATCGGGCTCGATCCGCTGCTCGGCCTGGCCGTGGCCGGCACCTGGCTGTTCGTCGCCATCGCCTTCCGCTATTCCTCGCTGGCCGCCATTCTCGCCGCCGCGATGGCCCCGGTTTATTTCCTGTTGATGCACGGGGCGAACGCGCAGATATTCGTCATCGGCATCATAGCGATGGCCCTGATCGGCAAGCACTGGCAGAACCTGCAGCGCCTGCTGGCCGGTCAGGAATCCAGGATCGGCAGCAAGAAGGACAAGTAGTTGGTGCCCGGCCCGGGCTTCTTCACTTGACAGGGGTGCCGGCGATTGCCATCAGCGGCCAGCGCGGCTGGATGGCAAACCCGCCGGCCGGCTTGGCAGGCGTACCGGCCAGCAGACGCAGGTAGCCGGCGAGAGCGATCATCGCGCCGTTGTCGGTACAGAATTCCAGTTCCGGGTAATAAACGCGGAAGCGCTTGCGTTTTGCCTCGTGGTCGAGGGTCGACCGCAACTGCCGGTTGGCGCCGACGCCGCCGGCCACGACCAGTCGCCCGAGTCCGGTCTGCTTGAGCGCCTTCAGCGACTTCCCAACCAGCACGTCGACGATGGCCTCCTGAAAGGCGCGCGCCGCATTGGCCCTGAACTCTTCCGTCAAGACGGCGCCTTGATCGCGCACCAGTGTCAGCACCGCCGTCTTGAGGCCGGAAAAGCTGAAATCGAGGTCGCCGGAATGCAGCATCGGGCGCGGCAACTGATAAACGCCGGGAGCCCCCCGTTCGGCCAGTTGCGACAGCAATGCGCCGCCGGGGTAAGGCAGGCCAAGCAGCTTGGCGCTCTTGTCGAAAGCCTCGCCGGCCGCATCGTCCACCGTTTCGCCGAGCAGTTCGTAGTCCCCGACACCGGTCACCCGCATCAGTTGCGTATGGCCACCGGAAACCAGCAGTGCCACGAACGGGAAGGCCGGCGGATCGGCAGACAGCAGCGGTGACAGCAGATGGCCTTCGAGGTGGTGCACCGGGATCGTCGGCTTGTCGAGCGCCACCGCCAGCGCTTCGGCGAAGGCACAGCCCACCAATAAAGCACCGGCAAGGCCCGGGCCGCGCGTGTAGGCGATGGCATCGATGTCGGCCAGCGATTTTCCGGCATTTTCGAGGGTCGACCGCAACAGGGGCACGACACGCCGGATATGGTCGCGCGAAGCCAGTTCCGGCACGACGCCGCCGTACTCGGCGTGCATCGCCACCTGCGAATGCAAGGCGTGCGACAGCAGTCCGGATTCGCTGTCGTAGAGCGCGATACCGGTTTCGTCGCAGGAGGATTCGACACCGAGGACCAACATGAGCGCGCATTTTAGCACTTGAGACAAGAGGGATTTCTGCCGTATACTGCTCGGCTTTCCGCAACCATGCGGATATCGATTTGCGCGCACTGCCGTTTACTTGACCTGGCAGGCGCCTGACGGAAGGGGGTGATTCATATGCCGAACATTCGTGTCAAGGAAAACGAGCCGTTCGAGGTGGCGATCCGCCGCTTCAAGCGCACTGTCGAAAAGACAGGCCTCCTGACCGAGTTGCGCGCTCGCGAGTTTTACGAAAAGCCCACCGCCGAGCGCAAGCGCAAGGCGGCCGCTGCCGTCAAGCGCCAGCACAAGCGTCTCCGCAGTCTGACCCTGCCGCCGAAAATGTACTGATCCGGACCGTTCAGTGAAACCAGGAAGCCGCCCGCCACTCAGCAGGCGGCTTTTTTGTTTGAGAAAAGCCAGATGAGCCTCAAGACACGCATTACCGAAGACATGAAGGCGGCCATGAAGGCCAGGGAACCGGCACGCCTGGGCGCGATTCGCCTGCTGCTCGCCGCCATCAAGCAGAAGGAAGTGGACGAACGCGGCGAACTCGACGACGCTGCCGTCGTCGCGGTCATCGAAAAGCTGACCAAGCAGCGCAAGGACAGCGTCACCCAGTACGAGGCCGCCGGCCGTCAGGAGCTTGCCGATGCCGAAAAATTCGAAATCGCCGTCCTCGCCGCCTACCTGCCGGAAAAGATGAGCACCGCCGAAACCGCCGCCGCTGTCGCCGCGGCAGTGGCCGAGACCGGCGCCACCGGCCCAGCCGACATGGGCAGGCTGATGGCCGTCCTCAAGCCGCGCCTCGCCGGCAAGGCCGACATGGCGGAAGTGTCAAAACTGGTCAAGGCCGCGCTTGCCGGCTGAGCGGGCGTGATCCCGGACTCCTTCATCCAGGACCTGCTGGCGCGGGTCGACATCGTCGACCTGGTCGACAGCTACGTCCCGCTCAAGAAGTCGGGGGCCAATTACGCCGCCTGCTGCCCGTTCCACAACGAGAAGTCGCCGTCGTTCACGGTAAGCCCGACCAAACAGTTCTACCACTGCTTCGGCTGCGGCGCGCATGGCACGGCGATTAGCTTCGTCATGGAATACCAGGGCATCGGCTTTATCGATGCCGTCAAGGAACTGGCGAGCCGCGCCGGCATGCAGGTGCCGGAAAGCCAAGAGCGCGGTTTCAACGATGACAAGCCGGGCCAGACGCGTGCCCTGATCGACGTCATGGCACGCACCGCGCAGTTCTACAAGGATCAGCTCAAGGCATCGCCGCGCGCCATCGAATACTGCCGAAAACGCGGGTTGACCGGAGAAGTGGCCGCCCGCTTCGGGATAGGCTACGCGCCGGAAGGCTGGCAGAACCTGCAGGAAGTCTTCCCGGACTACAACGCCGACGAACTCAAGGCCGCAGGGCTCGTCATCGAAAACGACGCCGGCCGCCGCTACGACCGCTTCCGCGACCGCCTGATGATCCCGATCATCAACCAGAAGGGCGACATCATCGCCTTCGGCGGGCGGATCATCAACCAGGGTGAGCCGAAGTATCTCAACTCGCCGGAAACCCCGCTATTCGAGAAGGGCCGCGAACTGTTCGGCCTGCCCCAAGCCCGCCAGGCGCTGCGCGATACCAATGCCGCCATCGTCACCGAAGGCTACATGGATGTGATCGCCCTGGCCCAGAACGGAGTCGGCAATACCGTCGCGACGCTCGGCACGGCAACCACGGCAACCCACGTGAACAAGCTTCTGCGCCAGGTCGACCGCATCGTCTTCTGCTTCGACGGCGACGCCGCGGGACGCAAGGCCGCCTGGCGTGCGCTGGAGAATTCCCTGGAAGCGCTTGCCGACAACAAGCGCCTCGGCTTCGTCTTCCTGCCACAGGGGGACGATCCCGACAGTTTCATCCGCGCCCATGGCAAGGATGAGTTCGACCGCCTGGTCAAGCAGGCCATGCCGCTTTCCGACTTCCTGCTGCGCGAACTTGGCCAACGCTGCGACCTGACCAGTTCCGAAGGCAAGGCACAATTGATCTACGAGGCCAAGCCGCTGCTGCTCAGGCTCCCGACCCCGCTGCTGCGGCTGCAACTGGTGAAGCGCCTGGCCGAAGCCAGCGGCTTTGCCCAGAGCGAGGTCGAACGTCTGTGCGAGTTGAAGTCCTACGCGCCCGCCGCGCCGGCCAGGGCCAGGCGCCCCGCGCCGTCGCTGACGCGCAACCTGCTGCGCACCATCCTGCACAAGCCGGCACTGGCCAGGGCGTTGCCTGTGGAACGGCTGCCGGACACCGCCGAGCGCCAGCTTCTCATCCTTCTGCGCGATCTCGTCGCTGCCCACCCCGATGTTCCGGGTTATGCATATCTGCGCGAGCAGATTCGCGGCCGGCCAGAAGCGGCGGCGGTGGAGACCCTGGCGTCGGAACTTCTTGACCATCCGTTTGACGAAGGTGAGGCAGAAGCGGAATTTCACGCAATACTCGAAAAACTGCAGGAAGGCGACCAGAAGCGCGCTTTCTCCGAGTTGCAGGCCAGGGTACAGAAGCTTGGGGTCAGCGGGCTGACGCCAGAGGAAAAACAGGCCTATATCGACATTCTCGGCAACCGGGGAAATCGCAGCTAAGTTATGGTAAAATTATCGGTTTTCTCCAATTGTATGGATCGTGGTCATGGCTAAGGCAACAGACACCGTCAAGGAAGCCTCGAAGGCTCGTATCAGCAAGGCCAAGGAGAAGGCCGCCGAAAAGGCGCTGCTCCAGGGCGCGCTGACCGAAGCCCCCGCCCCCCTTGACGCCGAAGCGCGTAAGACGCGTCTGAAGAACCTGATCAAGCTGGGCAAGGAGCGAGGTTTCCTCACCTACGCCGAAATCAACGACCACCTGCCGGATGACGTCGTCGACGCGGAGAGCATCGAGACGATCATCTCCACTTTCAGTGACATGAGCATCCAGGTCTTCGATGAGGCTCCGGCGGCCGAAGACCTGCTGATGTCGGATACGGCGACCGTCGCGGCCGACGACGAGGAGGTCGAGGAACAGGCGGAGCAGGCCTTGTCCACGGTCGACTCCGAATTCGGACGCACTACCGATCCGGTGCGCATGTACATGCGCGAGATGGGTTCGGTCGAACTGCTGACCCGCGAAGGCGAGATCGAGATCGCCAAGCGCATCGAGGATGGTCTCAAGCACATGGTGCAGGCGATTTCCGCCTGCCCGACGACGATCGCCAACATCATCGAGATGGCGGCGAAGGTCGAAGCCGACGAAATGCGCATCGACGAACTGGTCGATGGCCTGATCGACCCCAACGCCGCGGTAGGTGTTCCCAGTACCGACCTCCCGGAAGACATCGAGGAAGAGGAAGAGGAGACCGACGAAGACGGCGACGGCGGCGCCGGTGCCGTATCCGCTTCTATGCTGCAGCTCAAGACCGATGCCCTGGAGCGCTTTGCCACCATCGAAGCACTGCACGTGCGGATGCAGAAGTCGCTCGCTGGAAAAGGTTCGCAGGACAAGACTTACCTCAAGGTCCGGCAGCAGATTTCCGATGAGTTGATGAACATCCGCTTCACTTCGCGCTCGATCGAACGACTGTGCGACAGCGTGCGGAGCATGGTTGACCTGGTACGCAGCTCGGAACGCAAGATTCAGCAGATCTGCGTCGACAAGGTCAAGATGCCGCGCGCACACTTCATCCAGGTTTTCCCGGGCAATGAAGTGAATCTCGACTGGGTCGATGCCGAGATCGCCGCCGCGCCCAAGACCTACGTCGCCATCCTGACCCGCAACGCACCCGCGATCAAGGAAGAACAGAAAAAGCTGCTTGCCCTGCAGGAGCACATCGGTATCCCGCTCAAGGACCTGAAGGACATCAACAAGCAGATGTCCACCGGCGAAGCCAAGGCCCGCCGCGCCAAGCGCGAAATGACCGAGGCCAACCTGCGCCTGGTGATCTCGATCGCCAAAAAATACACCAACCGCGGCCTGCAGTTCCTCGACCTGATCCAGGAAGGCAACATCGGCCTGATGAAGGCGGTGGACAAGTTCGAGTATCGCCGCGGCTACAAGTTTTCGACCTATGCCACGTGGTGGATCCGCCAGGCCATCACCCGTTCGATCGCCGACCAGGCACGCACCATCCGCATCCCGGTGCACATGATCGAGACGATCAACAAGATGAACCGGATCAGCCGCCAGATCCTGCAGGAAACCGGCGCCGAACCCGATCCGGCGACGCTGGCCAAGAAGATGGACATGCCCGAGGAAAAGATCCGCAAGATCATGAAGATCTCGAAGGAGCCGATCTCGATGGAAACCCCGATCGGCGACGACGACGACTCCCATCTCGGCGACTTTATCGAAGATCAGGCGACGCTGGCCCCGGCCGACGCCGCGATGTACTCCAGCCTGCGCGGCGTCACCAAGGAAATCCTCGATACGCTGACGACCAGGGAAGCCAAGGTGCTGCGCATGCGCTTCGGCATCGAAATGAACACCGACCACACGCTGGAAGAAGTCGGCAAGCAGTTCGACGTCACCCGCGAGCGCATCCGCCAGATCGAAGCCAAGGCGCTGCGCAAGCTCCGCCACCCAAGCCGCTCCGACAAGCTGCGCAGCTTCATCGACAGCAGCGGCAGCTAGCTTGACGGGCCTGTAGCTCAGTTGGTCAGAGCAGAGGACTCATAATCCTTTGGTCCAGGGTTCAAGTCCCTGCGGGCCCACCAGAAACACAAGCGGCAGGCCGGTTCATCGGCCTCCTGCTCCTCGTACCACCGCCTTTAGAAAAGGATTTCAAATGCACACTACCGAGGTTTATGAGTACCTGAAGAAACACGGCCAACTGCTTGACCTCGAGATTGCGGCGGCTACCGGCATTTCCCTTGATGATGTGCGGATGTCCCTTTCCGAACTGTCGGCGCAGGGCGATATCTCCAGTTGCAGCGTCACCAGCTACGCCAACGGCAAGCCCGTGGAAGGTTTCCAGTGCCGGATTGCCGGATATATCCCGCGCCCCGCACCCGGCAGGAAGCCAGGGGTTACTCCGAAGACGACCACGTAACCAATCAAGCAGGCAGTAGCGTAAGCATGAAGCCATCCTTCGGGATGGCTTCATGCTTTCCGGCCCGGATGTAGCATTTTCCTGGAATGCATACCTCCATGCCATTCTGCAAGAATGCTGCGGCCAATTTCTTGCAGGACGCCCAGGCACTTCCACCGGACAACGTACTCCCGAGCATTGTCGAAAACATGCTTAACGGTGTCGCCTATTGTCGAATGCTGTTCGAGGATGGGGCTCCATCCGATTTCATCTACCTGTACACGAATCCAGCCTTCCACGAACAGACAGGATTTGGTCCCGTCCGCGGCAAGCGCGTCAGCGAAGTCATTCCCGGCATCCTACCAGGCGATGCTCGGCTATTCCTCGGATGAACTGGAAAATCTGACCTACGTCGATCTCACGCCGGCAAGATGGGATGAGGTCGAGACACAGATTGTCGCAGAACAGATTATTCCCAATGGCCATTCAGGAGTTTACGAAAAGGAATACATCCGGACGGCTCGTCAAGTCCGCTCGATCTCATTGTCCAACGCCTGCCGGGTGACCGCTATCTGGCGACGGGTTGCGATCTCACCGAGAAAGAGAAGGTGCTCACGCAACTTGCGCAGGCGCGCGACGAATCGGAAAGGGCCAACCGCGCCAAATCACGCTTTCTTGCGGCTGCCGGCCATGACTTGCGGCAACCCATCCTGGCAAACAACCTGTTCCAGGACGCCTTGAACAAGACCGACCTGAACACGGAGCAGAAGCGAATTGCCGACTGTCTTTCCCGGTCGACTCAGAACCTCTCGGACATCCTGATTGAGTTGATCGAGTTCTCGAGGCTTGACTCCGGCGGTACTCAACCAGGCCTGAAACTACTTCATGCTGAAGAAATATTCCGGAATATCGAAATGGAATTTGCGCCTCAAATTCTTCTTTCCTCAGAAAGAACTCCTGCTTCTTACCGAACTTCGGCTGCTACTGAATTCGCTGCGGAATCTGATCGACAATGCATTCAAGTACGCCCGGACCGGAGGCATTCTGATCGGCGTCCGTGGCCGTGGCAACCATGCCTTGATCCAGATCTGGGATACCGGCATCGGCATCGCGCCGGAACACCTTAACCTGATCTTCGATGAATATTTTCAGATTGGAAATCCTGAGCGCGACAATGCGAAAGCTCTTGGACTTGGCCTTCCCATCGCCAAACGACTGGCACAGGCCCTGGGCTCTCAGATATCGTGCCGCTCTCGTTTGGGCAAAGGGACGGTGTTCGGCTTTTGCGTGCAAACCGCTGACAAAACAGTACGGCTGCGCTAGATTCATCAGGCTTCAGTGGCGAATGCCGGGTATGTCCCGCGTCCCGGACCCGCCAGGAAGCCCGGGGTTACTCCGAAGGCAACTGCGTAATAACTGGCGCCATACGGTCATGCAGGCACGAAGCCATCGATCGGGATAGTTCTCGCTTTCAGGGTCGGCTCAGGCCAGCTTGGCGCAAATCCGGCGGGCCGCCCGAATTGCCATGGGCACAAGCAGCAACAATCCGCCCGGAAGGACAACTGCAGCAATCCAGAACAAAGCGGTACGAAGCGAACTCATGGGAGGCATTCTCCCATCAAGCTGCCAGGCAGTGTGTGAGATCGCTCACGGTCGACAAGACTCAGTGACAGGATCGCCCATATTGCGGAACCAAGACCGTTGGCGCAACGGACGGTCCGCCAGCCGCGAGGACGATCGGAGCCCGGCGCTCCCGCCCCCCTGACTCTGTCGCCGGTCTTCGAGCCACCACAGGGCCCCGCAGCGGCGGTTGGTGCAATCTCCCTTTCGGGCTTCCCTGACGATCGATTGCACCGCCCAGCAACTTACCCTACCTGACGCTGCTGCGAGAGTCCTCGCCGTCCTTCTGCGTCAGGCAGGCAGAGGAATCAGGCAGCCAATGTCATGGGAACCTTCTAGGCCTGCTTGGTCGCCTTCGCCGCCTGCCTGGCTTCCTTCTTCGCCCGCTTGGCTTCCTTCTTCGCCGCTTTCGCCGCCAGCTTGGCTTCCTTCTTTACCACCTTCGCCGCCCGCTTGTCTTCCTTCTTTGCCACCTTCGCGGCCAGCTTTGCCTGCTTCGCCGACTGCTTCGCGGCTTGCTTGGCTGCCTTCTTGCTTACCTTGGCTTCTGTAGCGCTAGGCTCGGTAGTCTCGGCAGCCTTCGCAGTGCCAACTGGCGCCTGCTTCCCGAGCGGCTGGGAAATCTTCGCAGATCTGGCCTTTGCCAGTGCGTCAGACAGCGCTTGCTTGTTCTGCGCCTTCGTCTCGTCCAGCTGGCTTTCGGCCGGTGCGGACGATTTTGCAACTGCCGGCGCTTTCGTGACTCTGGGTTTCAGCGCTGTAGTTGCAGGCTTGGCTGCAACGGTAGGCTTGGCGGTTACCGCAGGTTGAGCGGCAACAGCAGGTTTGGCTGCTGCAGCAGGCTCGGCCGCGGGGGTCGCGGGTTTCAGTTCTTCAGACATCTGTGTCTCTCCTCAGGAAAAATTCGCAACTTGCATGTTAGCAATTTCAGATGCAACGGGTACGACGTATTGACAGGTAAAATGCCCATGACTTGAAAAAATGAGACACGACATGACCCAAGACGAACTCAAGATTGCGGTTGGACAGGCGGCAGCCGACCATGTCGCCGAGAATTCCCCGGAAGGCAGCATCATCGGCGTTGGCACCGGATCGACGGCGAACTGCTTCATCGACGCCCTCGCCCCATTCCGCGCGCGCTTCAAGGGCGCGGTCGCCAGTTCGGAGGCCACGAAACGGCGACTCGAAGACCATGGCATTACCGTATTCGATCTGAATGATGTCGACGATCTTCCGTTCTACGTCGACGGTGCCGATGAAATCGATGGCGACCTGAACATGATCAAGGGCGGTGGCGGCGCGCTGACGCGGGAGAAGATCGTCGCGGCGGTAGCGCGGAATTTCATCTGCATTGCCGACGGTTCGAAGGTGGTGGAGACGATGGGCAGGTTTCCCCTGCCGGTCGAGGTCATCCCGATGGCGCGCGCTTACGTCGCCCGTGAACTCACCAGGCTGGGGGGCAATCCGGTACTGCGCGAGTGCTTCGTCACCGACAATGGCAACGTCATTCTCGACGTCAAGGGTCTCGTCATTGTCGACCCCAAGGCCATGGAGGCAAAAATCAACCAGATCGCCGGCGTCGTCACCAACGGCCTGTTCGCCATCCGCCCGGCCGACATGCTGCTGCTCGGAACTACCGAAGGGGTCAAGACCATATTCTGAGGCAACGCCGGGCAGCCTGATGCGGTCGACGGTCCGAAAAGGGTAATTCTCAAAGCCAGAAAACCCGCCGTGGCGGGACTTTCTCGACGATTCCTGCCCTCAGGCCGGCGGCGGTACGTAGCCCTGAACCTGGTCGGCACCGCCCCCGAAGAAATGCTTCTCGACCTGTTCCGCGAGATACTTGCGGTGACGGGCATCCATCAGATTGAGCCGGTTTTCGTTAATGAGCATGGTCTGCAGCCTGATCCATTGCTGCCACGCCTCTTTCGAGACATTCTCGAAAATTTGCTGGCCGAGTGCCCCCGGATAGGGCGGAAAATCCAGACCTTCGGCCTCGCGGCCGAGCTTGATGCAATTGACGGTTCGTGCCATCTGAAACTCCGTAGCTGACTGCGCGTTGAATCATGAATTCGCTCGCAGGCTCCTCAAATCGGCTGCCTGCCCAACAAGGAAGAGGCTCATCTTCGTCAACTGCCGGCGACTGCTCGCGTTGCGAGACAAGATCCTGACCTCCGGGGTTCATTCTGACCGAAAGCTGGCCGGCCGGCTAGACCTGCCATCGTGGCGGCCTGTCACGGCCTTCTCTCCTTTCTTCTCAATTCAACGCACCGCCGGTGGCTCTCGCTACACCGGCGGTTCGGCACCGGCCGGATACAGGCCGAGGACAGTTTTCAGGCACACCGGTCGGAATTTGCTTCATAATGCTCGGTCGCTAACTTAGAACGGAGAGAAAAAGATGGCAACCGAAAGCGAGAAAGCAGCCCCTGAGGTCACCAAGGATGAAACGGCAAACGGGGGTTCGAACCCCCCGGTAGCCGCAGAGACGAAACAAGCCGCCGCGCCGAAGGCAGCCAAGCCGGCGGCAACGGCTGCTGCGAAGCCGGCAGCGCCAAAGAAGGAAGCGCCGACCGCGAAGGACAAGGAGGCTCTTGCCAAAGCGTCGCATGGCGCCGTGAAGGCCAAGGTAGCGCTCACGAAGGCAGCCGAGGACGCGGTGAAGGCGATCAAGGCATCCCGCAAGGAAGCTGCACAGCTTCCCAGCAGGGGCAGCGGCGAGGAGGTGACCGAAGAGGCCACCCAGAAGCACAAGCGCATGAAGCCCGATGAATACGAACGGGCACTCGCCGGCCTGCAGGTGGAAATGGTCAAGCTCCAGGAGTGGATCAAGTTCAAGAAGCTCAAGGTTGTCGTGATCTTCGAGGGACGGGATGCGGCTGGCAAGGGCGGCTGCATCAAGCGCATCACCGAAAGCCTCAGTCCGCGCGTCACGAAAGTTGTGGCACTACCGGCACCGACCGAGCGCGAGCAGAGCCAGTGGTACTTCCAGCGCTACGTGCTGCACCTGCCGGCGGCGGGCGAGATGGTCCTCATGGACCGCAGCTGGTACAACCGTGCCGGCGTCGAGAAGGTGATGGGCTTCTGCACGCCCGAGGAGCACAGCGAGTTTCTGCGCAGTTGCCCCGAATTCGAGCGCATGCTCGTGCGCAGCGGCATCATCCTGATCAAGTACTGGTTCTCGATCAGCAACGACGAGCAGGAGCGCCGCTTCCGCAAGCGCATCTACCACCCGACCAAGCACTGGAAGCTGAGCCCGATGGATCTGCAGTCGCGCGCACGCTGGGTCGAGTATTCGAAGGCGAAGGACGAGATGTTCGCTCACACCGACATCAAGCAGGCTCCCTGGTACGTGGTGCACGGCGACGACAAGGAGCGTGCGCGACTGAATGTCATGACCCACCTGCTGAGCCTGATCGACTATGAGGATCTCACGCCGGAACGCATCGAACTGCCGCCGCGCCAGGAAGACCACGGCTACGTGCGCCCGCCAATATCGGACCAGACCTTCATACCCGAAATCTTCTAACCGTCCCTCCGGGCGATCGGGGTATTTCCCGGTCGCCCCTTGTCACGACCGGCGGGTGCGCGCCTCCGTACCAAGTCCGGGAAGCCGGGTACGGACCCGCGCAGCATATGATCATCAGCTTGTGTCCGGTCCGTCCAGCAGTCGCCTTGCCAGCGAATGCGACAAGAAGGACCCTGCCGCGAAGGACGCTGGCTGGCAGCGCGACCGACCGGGACCGCTGGCGACGGCCTGAGCCGAACCCGGTGTGCAGGACATTTCACGCAGGAATGCTGGCCGTTTCGGTCTCCCTGCCGCTTTTTTCAGCTTCCTTGCGTTCCTTTCCTTCCTTGACCGCCCTTGCCTTTTCGGCCCTCTGCTCCTTGGCCAGTTGAGCCTTCGACGGTTTGCCTTGATCGAGCTTCGCCTTCGCTGCTTCCTTGGCATTCGCGTCCTTGACCGGCGCGTCCTTGGCATCTCTGGTGATCACCGTCCTCGGGACCTTTGCCAGGTCGATCTTGAGCTCCTTCTCCAGGCGTTCGCAGATCGTTCGCAGGACCTTGACTCGGGCAAAGTACTTGTCATTCGACTCGACAATCGTCCACGGTGCGGTGCCCGTACTGGTGCGATCGACCATGTCGCAGACCGCCTCATGATATGCCCCAGCCTTCTCGCGATTGCGCCAGTCCTCCTCGGTGATCTTGAAGCGCTTGTGCTCGATCTGGGCGCGCTCCTCGAAGCGTCTGAGTTGCTCCTCATCACTGATCTGCAGCCAGAACTTGACGATGATGCCGCCGGCACGCCAGATGTCATGCTCGAAATCGTTGATTTCAGCATAGGCGCGCAGCCAGTCGGCCTGGCTGCAGAATCCCTCGACACGCTCGACAAGCACCCGACCGTACCACGTGCGGTCGAAAATGGTCACCCGCCCGAGGCGCGGCATGTGGCGCCAGAATCGCCACAGATAGGGGCGTGCCCGCTCCTCCTCGTTCGGCGCCGCGATCGGGATGATCTGATATTGCCGCGCATCCATCGCCGACATCACCCGCCGGATGGCGCCGCCCTTGCCCGCCGCGTCTGAACCTTCAAACGCGAGAATCAGTGCGCGTTTCCTGAACTCGGGATGGCGCATCAGTTCCGCCAGACGTCCCTGCCAGGTCGCGAGTTCGGTCTCGTAGTCCTTCTTCGCCAGACTTTGCATCATGTCCAGGGAGCTCAGCACGTCGAGACTGTCGAACCGTGGAGAGAACGGTGGCGCCACCGGGGAGGTCTGCGCTTGCCTGTCGGCCAGCCGCTTCTGAAGCGATTCGAGGATCGTCCTGCCGACGGTCAGCGACCGGTAGCGGTCGTCCGTCCCCTCAACGATGATCCAGGGCGCCCAAGGCGTGCTTGTGGTACGCAGCAGATGCCCGGCCACCTCGAGCATCTTGTCGTAGGTCTTCAGCCGGTCCCAACTCGCCTTGGTCACCCGCCAGCGGGTCAGCGGATTCGCTTCGATCGACGCCAGGCGCTCGCGTTGCGCGTCCTTGGAGAGGTGTATCCAGAACTTGAGTACCAACGCACCCTCGTTGACCAGCATCTCCTCGAAGCGGTTGAGTTCATCCATGCGCTGGTCAAAGTCGGATCGCGAAAGGCCGCCGGCAATGCGATCGGCGACCGGCCACGAATACCATGAACCGGCCGCAATCCCGATTCGCCCCTTCTTCGGCAGCGCTCGCCAGAAACGCCACATCGACGGATGCTGCCGTTCTTCCTGCGTTGGCGCTGAAAAGGTGCGCGTGGACATGTAGCGCGGATCCATCCACTCGTAGAGGGTATTGATGGTGTCACCCTTGCCCGAGCCATCGACACCGCTGATCAGGATAATGACCGGAAAGGTGCCGTTTTCGCGCAATTTCTCCTGTGCTTCGAGCAGCGCCGCGCGCAGCTTGGGAACCTCAACCTTGAACGTTTCCTTGTCGATCTTGTGTCCCAGTGTTGCCGATTCGAACATTGTCAGTATCCTCCTTCAAGTCACCCAAAAAAGACTCGGTTGGCGCCAAGACAGCCAACCGTCCCTCCTCAAGTTCCAGCACGCCCCCCGGAGCGGGAGCAATCGGGATATCGTCATGCCGATCCGGGCAAGGCGCTGTCCCCGTCTATCAACGCCGCGCGGCGACCGCTTGTCATTCCTGCTCACGCTATACGGCAAGCCCTCTTGCCAAACTATCCCGGCTGCCTGAGGAGCAACGGACTTCAGATTATAAGAGACGTGCGGTCAATCACGATTCAATCCAGAGCTTGAAGCAAACTCAAAGGGTTTTGAAGAGGATCTTTGACCTACGCTGATAGTTGTACATGTCGCGTTTTCGCGCCGGCAAATCGTCGACCGAAGCAAGCTTGAAGCCGCGCTCGACGAACCAGTGTTCCGTGCGCGTGGTCAGCACGAAGAGCCGCTTGACACCTGCCTTTTTTGCGCGGCGCTCGATACGCTTCATCAACTGCTCTCCATAACCGCCTTCGCGGTGCTCGGCACTGACTGCCAGGCAGGCCAATTCCGCGTAATCGTCCGAATGGCGATAGAAGGCGGCGCAACCGACAATGATGCCGTCGTGTTCGATGATGGAAAAATGATCGATCTCGCGTTCAAGAAGTTCGCGCGGCCGATGAACCAGAACGCCTTCAGCCTCCAGCGGCGCGATCAACGCAATCAGCGCGCCGATATCGTCCGGCTTGGCCTCGCGGATGTGCTCCAGCGACTCGCGCGTGACCACCGTGCCGACGCCATCATGGGTAAATAACTCGCGCAGCAAAGACCCGTCCTGTTCGAAACCGATCAGGTGTACCCGGCCAACGCCGGCGCGACTGGCCCTTAGAACGCACGGCAGACAACGGCGCATATCCGATGACAGCCAGTTACCGCCCTGCTTGAGGATTTCAGCAATCCCATCAGCAGTCATCTCCTCGATCAGGCCACCTGCCGGATTGGTCACCCCCGGGCTATCGGTCAGGAAAATGAGCTTGTCGGCCCCGATCGCAACGGCCACCGCCTCGGCCGCCTCCCCCATCTGCAAGTTGAAGATCTCGCCGGTCGGCGACGGTCCCTCGCAATTGAGCAGCACGATGTTGCCGAGGCTCAGTTGGGCGTCGATGCCCTCGGCATCCACCTTGCGCACCTTTCCGGCGTAATGCATGTCGATCCCGTCGAGGACGCCGATCGGCTGCCCGGTGATGAAGTTGCCGCCAATGACCCGGATACGGCTATTGGCCATCGGCGTGTTGGGCAGGCCCTGCGACAGCAGGGCCTCGATCTCCAGATAGACGCTGCCGACGGCATCGAGTACGCACTCCAAGGTTCTCGCATCGGTAACGCGATAGCCCCGATGATATTTCGACTCAAGGTTCTTCTCGCGCAGTTCTTCCTCGATCTGCGGCCGCGCGCCATGCACCAGAACCAGCCTGATGCCGAGGCTGACCAGCAGATTGATGTCGTAGGCCAGCGTCTTGGCGGACTCGCTCGCCACCGCCTTGCCGCCGAAGGCGACGACGAAGGTCCTCCCGCGAAAGGCATTGATGTAGGGCGTGACCGCCCGGAACCAGGAAACGAAATGCTCGTCGTAGGCGGTTTCGCTCATCGCTGCTGCTATTTCTTGCTGTGGTTACGTTTCAATGCTTGCTCGACACTTTCACAGACTGTCTGCAGGACCTTGACGCGAGCAAAATTCTTGTCGTTGGCCTCGACCAGAGTCCATGGCGCGAGCCCGGTCGAGGTACGGTCGACCATGTCGCAGACGGCGGTGACGTAGTCGTCCCACTTCTCCCGATTGCGCCAATCCTCGTCGGTGATCTTGAAGCGCTTGAAGTCCATTGCCTGGCGCTCCTCGAAGCGGCGCAACTGCTCGTCGGCGCTGATTTGCAGCCAGAACTTGATGACCACCACCCCGGCATCGGCCAACTGATGTTCGAAATCGTTGATCTCGGCATAGGCCCGCAGCCAGTCGGCTTCGGTACAGAAACCCTCGACCCGCTCGACGAGGACGCGCCCGTACCAGGAACGGTCGAAGATCGCGACCCGGCCGGTGCGCGGCAGGTGCCGCCAGAAGCGCCAGAGATAGGGCTGCACGCGCTCTTCCGAAGTTGGCGCGGCAATCGGGATGATCTGATACTGGCGGGCGTCGATAGCCGAAACCAAGCGACGGATGGCGCCGCCCTTCCCGGCTGCGTCCGAGCCCTCGAAGACCACCACCAGCGATCGCTTTTCGAGAAAGCGCGGATCGCGCATCAGTTCGAAAAACCGGGACTGATATTTGGTGAGTTCGCGCTCGTAGTCCTTCTTGAGCAGATGCTTGCCGAGATCAAGTTCGGTCAGGACGTTTTTCTGGTCGATCGCATGCATGATCGGCGGTGCCACCGGCACCTGTTGGCGACCCTTCTGCTGGAGGCGGCGCTGCAGCGCATCAAGGACAATGCGCCCGACAGTCAGCGAACGGTATTCGTCATTCGTGCCCTCGACAATGATCCAGGGCGCATGTGCCGTATTGGTCACGCGCAGCACATGCCCTGCCACCTGCTGCAGCTTGTCGTAGGTCTTGAGGCGTTCGTAGCTGTCCTTGGTCACGCGCCAGGCGGTGCGCGGGTTCTTCTCGAGCGCCTTCAGCCGCTGCTTCTGGCCAACTTTCGACAGATGAAACCAGAGCTTCAGCACCAGCGCGCCCTCATTAACCAGCATCACCTCGAAACGGTTGATGTCGTCGAGGTGCTCGTCCATGTCGGCGCTCACCATAGTGCCCAGGATGCTGTCGGCAATCGGCTGCGAGTACCACGAACCGGCGAAGATGCCGATCTTTCCCTGCGGCGGCAGCGCCCGCCAGTAGCGCCACATGTAGGGACGCGAACGCTCCTCGTCGCTGGGCGCGGAAAAGGCCAGGGTCGAGATGTGCCGCGGGTCCATCCAGGAATAAAGAAGATTGATGGTTTCACCCTTGCCGCTACCGTCCACCCCGCTGATCAGGATGACCACCGGAAAGTCCTTCTTTTCCAGCATGTCGTACTGAACATCGAGCAGCGCGGCGCGCAGCTTGGGGACCTCCCTCTTGAAGGTTTCCTTGTCGATGACATGGCCCAACTCTGCTGATTCGAACATCGCTTACCCCCCCCTGAAATCACCCCACAGAGCCTGCATCGCCGCCAGTGCGGCAAGGCCCGCCGTTTCGGTGCGCAGGGTTCGCGGACCCATGCGTACCATCTGAAAACCAACCTGACGCGCAGCAACGATTTCCTGCGGGTCAAGCCCGCCCTCGGCGCCGATCAGGAGTTCCACGTTCTTCGTCGACGGCAGATCGACGAGCGACTGTTCGGCATCGGGCGCGAGCACCAGACGCAGCGCCTCGCCGGACGGCCGGGCCAGCCAGCTTTCCAGCTTCTCCAGAGGAGCGACCTGCGGCACTTGATTGCGCCCGCATTGCTCGCAGGCTGCGGCCGCCACCCCCTGCCAGTGCGCCGCCCGGCGCGCCGCCCGCTCTCCCGTGAGGCGCGTGACGCTGCGCCGGCTTTCGACGGGAATGATATGGGTCACCCCCAGTTCCACCGCCTTCTGCACCGTGTAATCCATCTTTTCGCCGGACTGCACGGCCTGAATCAGCGTCACCGCCAAGGCCGACTCGCGCTCCACGTCACGCCATGCGCCCAGCGCAGCGACCACGCGATCCTTCTCGATGCGCTCGATGCGCGCCTCGTACTCGCCGGCACGACCGTCGAAAAGTACGACCGGCGCTCCCGGCGGGAGCCGCAAGACACGCACCGCGTGGCGTGCCACAGGCTCCGGCAGATCGATGTAGGCGCCTGGCGCGAGCACCTCCCGGCAGTAGAAGCGCGGCTGATTCATGGGGTGGTATTATGGGCGAATTGGAACATCGGAGGAAACAGATGGTTGCCCTGAACCCGCCCACCTGCGACTTCGGCCTTGCGGCGATTCCGTTCGACCTGCCGGGCACCGACGGCAGGCAACACACGCTGACCGATTGCCGGGGACCGAACGGTCTGCTGGTGATGTTCATCTGCAACCATTGTCCCTTTGTCAAGGCGGTCATCGACCGCATCGTGCGCGATTGCCGGGAACTGGCTGCCCTGGGCGTCGGCAGCGTGGCGATCATGAGCAACGATGTCACCGCCTATCCGGAAGACTCGTTCGCCAACATGGCGCAACTGGCCAAGCAACTGGACTTTCCCTTCCCCTACCTGCATGACGAATCGCAGGCGGTGGCGCGCGCCTACGGCGCCGTGTGCACGCCCGATTTCTTCGGTTACAACAGCCGGCTCGAGCTCCAGTATCGCGGCCGCCTCGACGCTTCGGGGCGCAACCCAAGCCCTCCGGACGCGCCGCGCGAACTCTTTGCGGCGATGCTCCGGATTGCCGATACCGGGCGCGGTCCGGAGGTGCAGACACCTTCGATCGGCTGCTCGATCAAATGGCGCGAGGTCTGACGCCACGCGGCAGCATGCCCGGATTGTGGCGGTTGCCCACCGGGCAGCCGGGATGAACTACCGCCCCGGTTTGCCCCGCGCACGCGCTTCCAAGCGGTCGAGCGCATATCCCGCCATCAGGCCGCCCAACCGGTTGCCGAGGCGGATGGCGAAATAGACGCCGTCGACGACATGGAGATGCGCCTCCTCGATGGCGCGCATAGGCACCGCGACCGGCGACAGCATCGCCAGCACTGCGTAAGGCTTGCGCGTCATTACCCGCTGCACTTCGCCGATGCGCGATGCCGCCGCGTCAACCGCTTCTTCGACAAGTTCCTTGGCGCCACGGATCTGGCGCACGGTTTCGAGTTCCATGCAAACTCCTTTCAGGTGCTCGCGCACCAGGTTCCGATCTGACCATATACGGCTTCGTCGTGCGCCAGATCCAGATGTCCCAAGCCCGGAAACAAGCGCACGTTGTCACCGGCTTGCGGCGGACGTACCAGGCCATCGCCGAAGTTATCGGCATGCACCGTCGTGCCGTCGCGCAGATCCTTGACCCCCTGGCTGCGCCGCGCGACGACCGGATGCGGCACCGCTCGCAATACCGAAGTCATCAGATGTGCCACCTTTTCCAGCATCGCGCCTTCGTGCGGAGTGCCGAGGCAGAAAGCCCTGCTGACCAGGCGCACCCATGGAGCATCGCGCTCGACACCATAATGCCAGGTGCCCCGGATCATCAGTCCGCCCATGCTGTGGCCGACCAGGATGATCTCGTCGACCGGCTCCGGACAGGCGAGCAGCAGTTCCTCGAGCAGCATGTCAAGCGACTTGCCGTTGTACGGAATCGGCAAGCCGGTGTCGTAGCGCAGAAAAAGAGGGGTGTATCCAAAGTCTCACGCAGTGCGCTGCCGTAGGAACGTGCCGGGTCGCCGGGATAATTCCACTCGCCCCCGTGACAACACAGGCCATGAAGCAGCACACCCAGCTTGCGCGTCGGCACGCCCCATTCGGCGTGCAGGCTGTCCGAGGTCAAGGTCAGGGGTTCGCCGCGCCCGTAGAAGGCCATCTCGATCGCCAGTCCGTTATCGCGATCGGTCAGGTAGTCGCCAATGCAACCATTGAGGATGCTGGTCGCCGTGGCGCTCCACGCCGGCAATCCAGAAAGCTTTCCCCGATTATCGACCATCCGCCCGTCTCCAGTACCGGCAAGCGACCGGCACCATCAAGCCTACGCGCGAACTGGCGGCTTGAACAGTGGCAATCGCGCCGGCCACCGCAGGCCGACCTCGGCGCAAGGCTTTGTGCCTGATCACAGCGGCTGCCTGTCCGCGACCCTGACGGGGGCAAGCGGATCGCCCCCATTGCCGGCCGGACTATCCGGAATCCGGCGTTTTGAACGATAATTCGACTTTTTTCATCCGGCGCTTTGCCTTCAGTTCCCAGGCGTGCGACGGACCACCGAAATCGGACTACCGACATGAACTCAAAGGCCTCCCAACAGGCGCAACTTTTTGCCCCCATTACGAGCGCGATCCGCGCCTTGGCCATGGATGCGGTGCAGCAGGCCAACTCCGGACACCCGGGGGCGCCAATGGGCATGGCCGAGATCGCCGAGGTCCTGTGGCGGCGACATCTGCGCCACAACCCGGCCAACCCGCGATGGCCGGACCGCGACCGCTTCGTGCTTTCGAACGGCCACGGTTCGATGCTGCTTTATGCCCTCCTCCACCTGACCGGCTACGATCTGACGATCGACGACCTGAAGAACTTCCGCCAGATCCACTCGAAGACCGCCGGGCACCCGGAATACGGCATCACCGTCGGCGTCGAAACGACCACCGGCCCGCTCGGCCAGGGCATCGCCAATGCGGTCGGCATGGCGCTCGCCGAGAAGGTGCTGGCTGCCGAGTTCAATCGGCCCGGCCACGCGATCGTCGATCACCACACCTACGCATTTCTCGGCGACGGCTGCCTGATGGAAGGCGTCTCGCACGAAGCCTGCTCGCTCGCCGGCACCCTCGGTCTCGGCAAGCTGATCGCCTTCTGGGACGACAATGGCATTTCCATCGACGGCCACGTCGAAGGCTGGTTCACCGACAACACGCCAAAGCGTTTCAAGTCCTACGGCTGGCACGTCATCGACGAAGTAGACGGCCATGACGGCGACGCCATCGAACTGGCCATACTTGCCGCCAAGTCGGTCACCGACAAGCCCAGCCTGATTTGCTGCAAGACAACCATCGGTCGCGGTTCGCCGAACAAGCAGGGTTCGCACGACTGCCACGGTGCACCGCTCGGCAAGGACGAGATTGCCGCCGCCCGCGAGCACATCGGCTGGCAGCACGCCCCGTTCGAGATTCCCTCCGACGTTTACGCCGCCTGGAACGGAAAGGCGCGCGGCGCTTACTTCGAAGAGAGCTGGAGCAACCGCTTCAACGCCTATCAGGCCGCCTTTCCCGCCGAAGCTGCCGAATTCGCGCGCCGCGTCATTAAGCGGGAACTGCCTGCCGCCTGGGAAACGACCAAGGCCGCCTACGTCGCCGCCTGCCGTGAAACGGCCGAGAACATCGCCACCCGCAAGGCATCACAGAACGCCATCGCCGCCTTTGCGCCGGCCCTACCGGAATTGTTCGGCGGCTCGGCCGACCTGGCCGGCTCCAACCTGACCCTGGTCAAGGGCAGCAAGGGCGTCACCCGCAGCGAAGGCGGCAACTACTGCTACTACGGCGTCCGCGAATTCGGCATGACGGCCATCGCCAACGGCATCGCGCTGCATGGCGGCCTGGTTCCCTACACCGCGACCTTCCTCGTCTTCTCGGACTACGCGCGCAACGCCATCCGCATGGCGGCGCTGATGAAGCAGCGCCAGATCATGGTCTATACCCATGACTCGATCGGCCTCGGCGAGGACGGCCCGACCCACCAGCCGGTCGAACACATCCCCAGCCTGCGCATCATCCCGAATCTCGATGTCTGGCGCCCGGCCGACGCAACCGAAACGGCGATTGCCTGGGCTGCCGCGGTCGACCGCCAAGACGGGCCGACTTTGCTCGCCCTGTCGCGCCAGAATCTGCCGACGGTCACCGGCGATGTCGCCGATGACGACATCGCCAGGGGCGGCTACGTGTTGTCCGACTGCGCCGGCGCAGCACAGATCACCTTCATCGCCACCGGCTCCGAGGTCAAGCTCGCGCTCGATGCGCAGGCGGCGCTGGCCGGCGAAGGCATCGCCACCCGCGTCGTGTCGATGCCGTGCACCAATGTCTTCGACCGCCAGAGCAAGGATTATCAGGCGGCCGTCCTCGGCAGTTGCGACAAGCGCATCGCCATCGAGGCCGCCCACCCGGATTTCTGGCGCAAGTACGTCGGCCTGCATGGCGCCGTGATCGGTATCGACCGCTTCGGCGAGTCCGCTCCGGCCGGCCAGTTGTTCGAGATGTTCGGTTTCACCGTCGCCAACGTCATGGCAACGGCGCGGGCGCTCGTGTCCTGACTTCTATCGGTCATTTCTCGACCGGCGCTGGCGTCTTCGGCAAATTTCTCGAAGGCCAGACCCTGCCGGCCATTGCCGTGCCCGGCGGGCGTGCGGCAAAATAGGGCTGCAGGACAGGTCGACCGCGGTATTGCTGCGGTTGACGATCCGAACGGGCAAGAATCAAACGATCAACAGAGAAACCGAACATGTCACGCCACACCAAAATCGTCGCCACGCTGGGCCCCGCTTCATCATCTACGGAGGTGCTCGAACGCCTGGTGCACGCCGGCATCGACGTCGTGCGCCTGAATTTCTCGCACGGCACCTCGGCGGACCATCTGGAGCGCGCCACCAGCGTCCGCGAAATCGCCGCCCGCCTCGGACGCACGGTCGGCATTCTCGGCGACCTGCAGGGACCGAAGATTCGCGTCGGCAAATTCGAGAACGGCAAGATCATGCTGGTCGCCGGCGCCCCCTTCATCCTCGACGCCAAGTGCGCCATGGGCAACCTCGAGCGGGTCGGACTCGATTACATCGACCTCCCGAAAGACGTCAGGATCGGCGACATCCTGCTGCTCGACGACGGCCGTCTGAAGCTTGAGGTCACCGGAGTGCGCGGTCCCGAAATCCATACCAGGGTCCTGCTCGGCGGCGAGCTTTCCAACAACAAGGGGATCAATCGCCAGGGCGGCGGCCTGAGCGCGCCGGCGCTGACCGCCAAGGACATGGAAGACATCAAGACCGCCGCGCAGATCGGCGTCGATTTCGTTGCCGTCTCCTTCCCGAAAAGCTCGGGCGACATGTACATGGCGCGCCAGTTGCTGCGCGCCGCCGGCTGCCAAGCCTTGCTGATCGCCAAAGTCGAACGTGTCGAGGCAATCACCAATCTGGCCGAAATCCTCGATGCCTCCGACGGCATCATGGTAGCCCGCGGCGACCTCGCCGTCGAAGTCGGCGACGCCGCCGTTCCCGCGCTGCAGAAGAGAATGATCCGCATGGCGCGCGACAAGAACAAGTTGACCATCACCGCCACGCAGATGATGGAATCGATGATCGTCTCGCCGGTACCGACCCGCGCCGAAGTCTCGGATGTTGCCAATGCCGTGCTCGACGGCACCGATGCGGTGATGCTGTCCGCCGAAACCGCCAGCGGCCAGTATCCGGTCGAGACCGTCGAATCGATGGCGAGCATCTGTATCGAGGCCGAGCGTTCCGCCGAAGTGACACTGGACAACCAATTCCTCGATCGAGTGTTTACGCGCATCGACCAGTCGATTGCCATGGCGGCGATCTGGACGGCCCATCACCTCGAAGTCAAAGCCATCGCCTCCCTCACCCAGTCAGGGTCGACGGCGCTGTGGATGAGCCGGCTCAATTGCGGCGTTCCGATCTACGCCCTGACGCCAGACGCAGAAACGAGTAGCCGCATCGTGCTCTACCGCGCGGTCTTTCCGCTGCTGATGAAGCAGCCGCACAGCGACCGCGATCAGCTCTTGGCCGAAGCCGAAAGACTGCTCATCGATCGCGGCTTCGTCGTCAAGGGCGACCTCATCGTCCTCACCATCGGCGAGCCGATCGGCAGCGCCGGCGGCACCAACACGCTGAAGATCGTCCGCGTCGGCGAATTCAAGCTGCCGCCGGCTGGCTGACCGTCCCGGGCGCCGCCGCGCCAGCGGCGAACCCCGCGCTGAACTTTCCGGCCGCCCACGCGGTCACTGTGTCACGAGCACGCCTCGCCGCCACCAAGGATCGCACCATGACCGCTCTCGCCGCCACCCGCCGCCCGCTGTCGCCCGATACCGGCGACTACTACGCCCTGCCGGCGCTGGCCGCGGCCGGCTTTCCCGATCCCGGCCGCCTGCCGGTCTCGCTGCGTATCGTCCTCGAAAGCCTGCTGCGCCATGTCGACGGGATCACGGTGACCGAGGCGCACGTCCGCGAACTCGCCGGCTGGCAGCCGAACGCTCCGCGCCGCGAGGAAATCCCCTTCGTCGTCGCCCGCGTCGTGCTCCAGGACTTCACCGGCGTGCCGCTGCTCGCCGACCTCGCCGCCATGCGCGACGCCGCCGTCGCCGAAGGGCGCCCGGCGACGCGCATCGAACCGCTGGTGCCGGTCGATCTGGTTGTCGACCATTCGGTGATGGTCGACCACTACGGCACCCCGCAGGCGCTCGACCTCAACATGAAGCTCGAATTCCAGCGTAACCGCGAGCGCTACGCCTTCATGAAGTGGGGCATGCAGGCCTTCGACCGCTTCAAGGTCGTGCCGCCGGGAATCGGCATCGTGCATCAGGTCAACCTCGAATACCTCGCCCCGGGCGTGCATCGCCGCGACGGGCTGGTCTTCCCCGACACCCTGGTCGGCACCGACAGCCACACGACGATGATCAACGGCATCGGCGTCGTCGGCTGGGGGGTCGGCGGCATCGAGGCGGAAGCGGCGATGCTTGGCCAGCCGGTATATTTCCTGACCCCGGATGTCGTCGGCGTCGAGATCACCGGCAGGCTCGCCCCCGGCGTCACCGCCACCGACCTCGTGCTGCGCGTGACCGAACTGCTGCGCCAGGCGAAAGTCGTCGGCAAGTTCGTCGAGTTCTTCGGCGCCGGAGCGGCGGGCCTGGCGGTGCCGGACCGCGCCACGCTGGCCAACATGGCCCCGGAGTACGGGGCGACGATGGGCTACTTCCCGGTCGACGAGCAGACCGTCGCCTACCTGCGGCAGACCGGGCGCGATGCCGCCGCGGTCGCCGCCTTCGAGGCCTATTTCCGTGCCCAGGGACTGTTCGGCATGCCGCAGGCAGGCGCGATCGATTATTCGCAGGTGATCGGGCTCGATCTCGCCACGATCGTGCCGGCGGTCGCCGGCCCCCGGCGCCCGCAGGACCGCATCGCCCTGCCCGCCCTGGCCGGCACCTTCCGCGACCTTTATGCCGCGCCGGTCGCCGCCAACGGCTTCGGCCGCCCGCCCGCGACCCTGGGCCAACGCTTTGCCGCCGGACCCGGCGTCACGGTCGGCTCCGGCGACGTGCTGATCGCCGCCATCACCTCGTGCACCAACACCTCGAACCCGAGCGTGATGATCGCCGCTGGGCTGCTTGCGCGCAAGGCCGCCGACCGCGGCCTGACAGTTGCCCCGCACATCAAGACCTCGCTCGCTCCGGGCTCGCGCGTGGTCACCGACTACCTCGTCCGCACCGGCCTGCTGTCTCCCCTCGAGAGGCTCGGCTTCGCCGTCGCCGCCTACGGCTGCACCACCTGCATCGGCAACGCCGGCGACCTCACGCCCGAAATCAACGAAGCGATCACCGCGAACCAGCTGGTGTGCGCCGCGGTGCTTTCCGGCAACCGCAATTTCGAGGCGCGCATCCACCCCAACCTCAAGGCCAATTTCCTCGCCAGCCCGCCGCTGGTCGTCGCCTACGCGCTGGCGGGAACGGTCCTCAAGGACCTCGCGCGCGAGCCGCTGGCGACCGATCCCGCCGGCCGGCCGGTATTCCTCGCGGAAATCTGGCCGACCCCCGCCGAGATCGGCGAGTTGCTCACCGCCGCCGCCGACCCGGAGCGCTACCGGGCGCTCTACGCCGACTTCGCCGCCGGCAACCCGATGTGGTCGGCGATCGCCGGCGCCGGCGGCGAAACCTACGACTGGCCGGCGTCCACCTACATCGCCCGCCCGCCCTTCTTCGCCGGCTATACGCCGGCGCCGGTCCGCCCGGCGCCGGTTCGCGGCGCCCGCGCCCTCGCCGTCCTCGGCGACTCGGTGACGACCGACCACATCTCGCCGGCCGGGTCGATCAAGGCCAGTTCGCCGGCCGGTCTCTGGCTGCAGGCGAACGGCGTGGCGCCGGCCGACTTCAACAGCTACGGCGCCCGCCGCGGCCAGCACGAGGTCATGGTGCGCGGCACCTTCGCCAACGTGCGCATCCGCAACCTGCTGCTGCCGCCCGATGCCGCAGGACAACAGCCCGAAGGCGGCCTCACGCGCTTTTTCGGGCCGCCCGGCACGTCGACCGCAACCGCGGAAGTGCTGCCGATCTTCGACGCCGCCGAGCGCTACTTGGCGGCCGGCGTGCCGACCGTGATCTTCGCCGGCGAGGAATACGGCACCGGATCGAGCCGCGACTGGGCGGCCAAGGGCACCCGCCTGCTCGGCGTGCGCGCGGTCGTCGCGCGCAGCTTCGAGCGCATCCACCGCGCCAACCTGGTCGGCATGGGCGTCCTGCCGCTGCAGTTCCTCGGCGACGACAGCGTGCAGTCGCTGGCAATCAGCGGCGAGGAAAGCTTCGAACTCGAGGGACTGGACGGCACCCCGGTGCCGCAACAGGAGGTGCGCCTGGTCGTCACCGCCGGCGACGGGCGGCAGCGGCGCATCCCGCTGCGCCTGCGCATCGACACGCCGATCGAGGTCGCCTACTACCTCAACGACGGCATCCTGCCATTCGTGCTGCGCCAACTGCTGGCCGCCGGCTGAGCGGCGGCTCCAGCCTCAGTCCGCCGGCGCTTCCCCGGCGGCAGCCGCGAGGTGGGCGCGCACGAGCGGCACGTAGTCGAGATCGGCGACCATGATGTGGTCGTAGAACCAGCCGTTGATCAGGTAATGCACGCGGGCGGCGATTTCGTCGAGCGTCATCTGGCGCGCATCTTCGAGCAGGGCGACGATCATCGTGCGAAACCGGCGGTGCAGTTCGCGGTGCGCTTCGAGCTTCGGATAGCCGCACAGCTCGAGCAACGCCTCCTCTTCACGGAAATGCTGGACGACATAGGTGGACAGGCTGGCCAGCGTCTTCATCACGCGGATATCGTCGCCGTTGCCCTCGAAGGTCGCGGCGAGATCGAAGAGTTGCTTGTGCTGGGCGTCGATCAGATCGATCCCGAACAGCAGCCTTTCGGACCAGTCTGAGAGCGGTTCATTCATCGGGCAGAACTCCGGGGTCAGGCCAGGAAGTGGACGCTGCACCGGCGTCATCGACAATATTTGCATCGCGGCGATTCCCCACCGGCGCGGCCGCTAATGTACCATTCTAGCGTTCCCCCATGCACTTCAGACCACCCAGGAGATCTCGATGCCACTCGTTTCCATGCGCCAACTGCTCGACCACGCCGCCGAAAACGGCTACGGCCTGCCCGCCTTCAACGTCAACAACATGGAGCAGGTCTGGGCCATCTGCGAAGCCGCAGCCCAGATCGACGCGCCGGTCATCATGCAGGCCTCGGCCGGCGCCCGCAAGTACGCCGGCGAACCCTTCCTGCGCCACCAGATCCTCGCCGCGCTGGAGGCCTATCCGCAGTTGCCCATCGTCATGCACCAGGACCACGGCCAGAGCCCGGCGGTGTGCATGTCCGCCATCCGCTCCGGCTTCACCTCGGTGATGATGGACGGCTCGCTGCAGGCCGACGGCAAGACCACCGCCTCCTACGAGTACAACGTCGCCGTCTCCCGCGAAGTCGTCAAGTTCGCCCATGCCATCGGCGTCTCGGTGGAAGCCGAACTCGGCGTACTCGGCTCGCTCGAAACCATGATGGGCGACAAGGAAGACGGCCAC
>Ga0208938_1000284_pt1 | contig 42949 bp, 43 predicted proteins | sample AD_UKC125_MetaG_FD_184434 | JGI IMG/M metagenome (GOLD analysis project Ga0208938, IMG submission 184434) | Active sludge microbial communities of municipal wastewater-treating anaerobic digesters from USA - AD_UKC125_MetaG (SPAdes) (version 2) | ecosystem: Engineered > Bioreactor > Anaerobic >... | reverse complement strand
AGCCTATGGCGTTGATTTGCCACCTTTAGGTGGCGCAAGAAAGTCAGGGTCGCGTTAGCGACCCTGTATAGCCGCTTTGAGCGGCTCACACAATGAAAGCCCCCGGCTCTGCCGGGGGATGGTTACTCAACTGCTCCACGAACCCTGTATCAAAGTGCCGCGTATCGACCACCAGCGTCGGATGCGCTTTCAGGAACTCAGGCTTCAGCGGCTTGCTGTACCCCGCTGTCACCATGTCGCCCCGGATCTCGTCGATCCCAAAGAGCTTCACCCACTCCTCGTGCTGCGCCTCGTTGGCCGCAATCTCCGCGTAGAAAGCCTCGGGAATGCAGCCGATCGTGATGCAGTACTGCGTTTCGACGACGAACTTCTTCTTCAGCCACAGCTTTTTCTGGAAGTCCTCCAGTTGGGCGAGGAAGTCGATGATCTTGCCGGCGATCCTGCGGATGACCTTGATCTTGGAGAGGTACTGCTCGACACGGGGAACACTCTCGTTTTCAACGTCGTCGAGGTGCATGACCTCGTTCTTGATGTAGAAGTCCAACTCGCGCCGCAGGAAGCCACCGAGATCCTTGTGGATGAAGTAGTCGAAGGTGTTGCGCGCCGTGTAGCGCCTGAGGTGCGCCTCCAACCGTGTGTAGTCGGCCTTCTCGCCGCCCCTCGTAACGTGCCACCTGCCCAACTCTGTGATCCACGCGGCGAGCGATGCGTCCGCCACCGCCAGCACCCATCTGGCAGCGAGCGCGATCAAGTCCTTCTGCGCCGGCGGTTTGGTCTTGCCCACGCGAACATCGTCTGGCCAGTCGGTGAGCGTCGCCGGACGATACTCGAAGCGGATGCCCAATTCCTTTCCCTGCTCGCCATCTTCCTCGGCGATGAAATCGCGACCCGAATCACCAGCCCCGGCGAGGATAAACACGCGGTCCTTGCCTTCGGCGGCCTTGACGTTGCCGTGCTCTCCCTCGACTGCGTCCGCCAGACGGAAGTGCACGCGCATCGGCTTCTGCTCGTTATCCGGCCGCAAGCGGAAGGCGTAATCGCGCAGATACTCGCTGGTCTTGATGTAGTACTGATCCTTGTTGGCCCAGTGCAGCGTGACCTCCTCGCCCTCGTAGGGGATGGCGTACACGCCCGGCTTGTACACGCGCTTGGCGAGATAGTCGCCCTCGGAGTAGTAACGGCGGAAGAAGCTGAAAAGGTGGTCGTAGACCTCGCTCTCCAGCGCACCGACGTCCAAGGCGTCGTTCTTGATCCGGGCGCGCAGGTCCTTGACCTTGGGCAGTGTCTCGGGGTCGGCGCCGAGTGACTGCGCCTGTTCGATGGCCTTGGCTAGTTCGTTCGCGATCTCGACCTTGTCGGCGGTCCGGTATTGACCGAATGCCGCCTGCACCTGCGGCAGCAGGTCTTTGTCCAGGAACTGCGACACCTCGGCGCTCTTGGCGTGCATGACGCGGTAGAGGCCGAAGTCCAGGTCTGGCTGGTCAAGCTGGAACAGCTCCTGCAGCAGCGTCTTCAGCTTCTCGTATTTCTGGCTCATCGCGTGGTCTGTCCTCGGTTACGCATGTTCGGAGTGCGGCGGACTACTGAACGGCCCAGCGTATGGTGAAGAGCGCCTCGGTCACGGTGCGCTGGGCGAGGCGCCGTTCCAATGATTCGATCAGGGAATCGCGCTTCTCCATGATCTCGTCCTCGGCCTTGAAGATGTCCTGACGCTGGCGGCGCTGCTGCTTTTCCAGCTTCTGCAAGTGCTGCTGAATTTCATGCTGCTCCTCGAGCGTCACCGCCTGGCGCGCCTGCCGCCGTAGGGCCTTGATCTGCTCCTTGGTCGCTGCAAGTGCCTTCTCCGCCGACAGCACCATGTCGTCGGCCCACTTTTCCAGCTTCTCGCGCGCCTGATGGAAGTGGACGTTGTTCTGTTCGAGCGAACGGCTGATGGTCGCCTTGGCGTGCCTTTCGGCCTCAGCCCCCAGGCGTTGCTGCACGCTGGCCGGAATTTCCTCATCACCCTGCAGACGCCCGGAGCAGCCGAAGAGCTTCTCCATCGTCTCCTGGTCGAGCGAGGCACCGCCATCGGTAAGCCCTGAGAACAGCAGGTACTCGTCCCGCTCATAGGACTCGACCACGAGGCGGGTCAGTGTAAGGAAACCCGTCTTGCCACGGAGTGCTTCGACCGTGTGGATGCGCGCCGGATGATGCGACACGTCGAAGTCGATTCGCACCGGAGGTGTCGCGATAACCTTGGCGCTCTCGACCACATGCTCGCCCAGCAGATGCGATACGCGGTAGAGGAACTGGTTGCTCTCCTCGCCATTATCCGCGTTGGCAGGCTGCTGCGATCGGGGATGCGACTTGGAGATCAGGTGGTAATGGCCTCGCGCGATGTCCGTTCGTGGCGGACGTTCGAGATCAAAGGCCAGCGCGCTCTCGTCGAAGGCCGCACAACCGGCGAGCATGAAGCGGGTCAAGGACCAGAAGCGCTGGCCAAAACGATCGAGCTGCGCCTTGGCGTCATCAAACTGCAGCCGCAGGCGATGATGCACGTCCTCGTCAAAGTGCTCGAACAGTGTCCGGCGCGTGTCGTCCATGCGGGTGCGGATCTGCTCGTCCATTTCCTCTTGCAGGGTGCGAAACGCAGCATCGATCTCCTGGGGCGTTCGGCATCCCTGGTAGATGGCGAGGATGCGCTTCTCGAAGTCGACGCCGGACTCGATGGTTCCTAGCACCTCGTCGGAGGCGCCGAAGACGCCGTTGAAGAGGCTGAACTTTTCTCCCAGCAACTCCAGCACACGGCGGTCGACCTCGTTGCGTTCGTTCAGGAAATTGATCACTACCACGTCGTGTCGTTGCCCGTAACGGTGGCAACGGCCGATCCGTTGCTCGATTCGCTGCGGATTCCAGGGCAGGTCGTAGTTGATGACCAGCGAGCAGAACTGCAGGTTGATGCCTTCCGACGCGGCTTCGGTGGCGAGGAGGATCGCGCCGTCGTCACGGAAGTGTTCGATGAGCGCGGTACGGACATCGACGGCGCGGGAAGCAGAGGAACGGCCGCTGTCTCGGTTTTTCTTGACCCAGCGCTGGTAGATGGCGCTGGCTTCCGGCCCGTTGTTGCTGCCGTTGAAGAGCACCACCTGTCCGCGGTAGCCGTTCGATTCAAGAAAGGTCTTCAGGTATTCCTGCGTACGGCGGGACTCGGTGAACAGCAGCGCCTTGCGTGCGGCGCCGGTGGCGGTCATCTGTGCGAAGCCGATGTCCAGTGCCGTGAGCAACGTTCTTGTCTTGGTGTCGGTACCGATGCTGCGCGCCCAGTTTGCGAGTCGCTGCAGGATCTCGATCTCTTCCCGCAGCTTCTGGCGGTCAATCGTGTGTGGCGCGTTCTCGGCATCGGCGTCGGCAGACTCTCCGAGAATCTCGTCAAGCAGGTCGTCCTCGATCTCCTCGGAGTCGATCAGCCGCTCGGCAAACTCGGGGTCGTCGCCCACCTTGTCGTCGCTCAGCTTTTCGAGACGCGTACGCAGGGTGTCAAGAGTGGCAGCGATCGCCGGCGAAGAAGAGGCCAGCAGCTTGCGCAGGATCAGCGCGGTCAGATGCCGCTGGCGCGAGGGCAGCGCGTAGCTGTCTTCGCGCTGCAGAAATCCGGACACCGCTTCGTAGAGGGCGTGTTCGTCATCACTCGGGGTGAACGGTCGCGTAATCGGCCGCCGCTCGGTGTAGCGGATGTACTCGGTGACCTGGTTACGCAGCGTGCGCTTGCAGAAACCGGAGAGGCGCTGACGCAACTCGCTGACACTGCTGCCGGCACTGGCATACTGGGATCGGAACGAGTTGAGGTCCCCGAACAGATGCTCGTCAATGAGGGTCGATAGGCCGTAGAGTTCGAGAAGAGAGTTCTGCAGCGGCGTTGCCGTGAGCAGGAGCTTGCGACAGTCTTCGGTCGCCCAACGTATGCCTTGACCCACCTTGTTGCTCGGCCGATAGGCGTTGCGCAGCTTGTGGGCTTCGTCGATGACCACCAGATCCCAGGCGAAGGTCTTCAGTTCCTCGCGCAAGGCGTTGGCATAGTTCAGCGACAGGATGAGCACGGCCTTCTCGTTCAAGGGCGCGCCGCCACTCCGTTGTGCCTCGCGATAGGCTTTGGCGTCGAGCACCTGCGTGGGCAGGTTGAACTTCTCCTGCAACTCCATTGCCCACTGCTTGCGCAGCGATGCCGGACAGATCACCAGCAGGCGGCGTTTGCGCTCAGCCCAGAACTGACAGAGCACGATACCCGCCTCGATCGTTTTCCCGAGACCAACCTCGTCGGCCAGGATCACGCCCTTGGATAGCGGTGACTGTAAAGCGAAGAGCGCCGCCTCGATCTGGTGCGGGTTGAGATCCACCGCCGCATCGAAAAGCGACATCGACAGACGGTCCATGCCACTCGCCGCGCGACGGGTGAGGTCGTGGGCGAAGTACTTGGCGTGGTGCGGGGTCAGGATCATCGGCGCAGGGTACGGAACTTTCGGAGGCAGGTGTCGAGGCGCTTCTGGTGATTCCCGGTTCTCAGTGGCTCACGTGTGAGAATTGGTATGAACACGGCAACGACCGCGAATTTTCCGCCTGAAGACATGGCCCGCACAGGACTTTCACGCATTCCGTAACACTGCCGGTTTGCAGCGTCGATAGGGCAGCACGCGGCCAGATTGTACGCGACCATCATTCCGTGTCAAAAGCTTGTCGTCGCCGGAGGTTGCTGCTCCAACAATCTGGGCTACGCCACCTTCTCGAACACCCACGTCACGGCATTCACCTTTCCTGGTTATCGACAACCGCGACACGCTCCCTGGGATGGACATTCCGGACGTGGGTCTATCTGGTAATATTGTGATTGTCACGAAATATAAGAGGATCCGATGCCCTACAACCCGGTGACAGTCACGAAACGAGGCAGGCCACCCAAGGGCGAGCGTCCAATGAGCGCAAGCGAGCGCAAGCGCGCCCAGCGGATGCGTGACGGCCGAGCGGCCATCGACGCCATCGGCGATGAGGAGAGCGCGCCGCTACGGGCGCTGCTGACGATCCTGGGGCGCGTTGATGCGTCGCATGCGGCTCGACTTTGCGCACAACGCGCCTGGGCGGAAATCGGCCGGCGGTATGGTTTCGTGAATGTCACAGAACAACGGCGCACTGAAAATACACCGTCGAGGTATAACAAATGAGCGAAACGACAAGAGCAGAAAACCTGCGCGCCGGCTGGAAGCCTGGCCAGTCCGGGAACCCGAAGGGACGACCGAGGGGAAGCCGCAACCGCGTCACCCTCGTTGCGCTGGCAGCGATGGAGGAAGGCGCCGATGCCATCGCCAGAAAGGTGGTGGACATGGCGAAGGAAGGTGACATCAGCGCCGCACGGCTGGTGATCGAGCGTCTGGTTCCGGTGGCAAAGGAGCGCCCGATCTTCCTCGCCTTGCCGGATACCGGATCGGCCGAGGGCGTCGCTCAGGCTCAGGCTGCCATCCTGCAAGCGGTGGCGGCCGGCGACCTTCTGCCCGGCGAGGCTGCGACCCTGGCCGGCATCGTCGAAGCGCGGCGCAAGGCACTGGAGACGCAGGAGCTTGAACAGCGCATCAGTGCGCTGGAGGAAAAGAAATGAACGGACCACTCGGACGCCGGCTGAGCAAGCTGGAAGAAATCTGGGACCGTAACGGCGTGGGGAGCGACGTCGACATGTCGCTCGAAAAAATGGGAACAAGCCGCGCCGCTATGCTGGTTGATTTCGGCAGCCTGACCGCATTCCGCAACTGGTTGGCTGCGCGAATAGCTGCGACCAACCATCAGGCCGGAGTGCGGCAGACAACATCCTCGAACTATCGACAGTGGCAAGGCGATGGCGCGGTATCCGAGAAATGGGATGCGATTTTTGAACGACAGGAGGCGCTACAAAATGAGCATCCTTGAACGCCGTATGGCCAAGCTGGAACGCGCTTCACACCTTGGCGCGAACCAGATCGACATCATCATCCGCCGCATCATCGGCAATGAGGCTGTCCGCGCTGTCATCGGCGACCAGGTTGTCGACCGCATCGAGGGCGAAGACGAAGATGCTTTCGTGAAACGGTCGAAAATTACCGCGCTCGCCGGCGCTACCCGGCGCCCCTGTCGCGTCACTCTGTTACCGGAACAGGTGCTGCAATGAATCCGCTTGAACGCCGCACGGCCAGGCTCGAAAAAATCCTGCTGCCGAAGCACTGGCCACCGGTCTGTATGCTGAGCGAGCCGGCGAGCCACGCATCAGCTGAGGAATGGGCAGAATACCGGCTACAGGTTGATCAAGCGAAAGCCCGCGGGGACTACCTCATCCTGCTGGTGCGGATGAAGCCGGCAGAAAGGCCGAGAACCAAGGAAGGCGTGACCTATTGCGGCACGGATCTGGAAGCGCTTCTGCTCAAGGCGTCGATGCTTCCCTCCAAGCTCGGCAATAAGAGCGAGCTGGACGATGTGATGAAAAATTTGTCTGGTAACGTGATCAGGCCGGTGGCGAACCCGGAAGCGGTGGAGGAGGACGGCTAGCCGGGCATCGACATGGGTGAACGCCGGCGCCGTCGCAGGGTGAGAAACGTCTGGCTGTGGTGGCGCGAATGCGGCGTGTTGCAAGAAAGACACACAGCCTGTCGGGAGCGTTACAGCGTAGCGGCGACGATGGTGACCACCAAGCCGAAAGCCGACAAAGCTACCGGGTTTCTTCTGGTCGTTCCCCAGTCGTTCCCAGAAGGCCGAAAAGCAAAAAGGCCACTATCGAAAGTGGCCTAAGTGCTTGATTTTATGGTGGAGACAGGCGGGATCGAACCGCCGACCTTCTGATTGCGAACCAGACGCTCTCCCAGCTGAGCTATGCCCCCAAAACCCCACGTATTTTATGCGCCGCCACCGGCAGCGTCAATCACGAACATCCGGAATGCCCCGTCGCGTGGCGAAACCTTGGTTAATCTATTTCTTGGCTTTGCCGGGTGCCGGCACGACTGAAATCGCCACAGCCTCAGCAAAAACGCCCTCGACCTGATCCCCCTTCTTGATCAGCTTGAGTTGTTCCGGATCCTTGATCTTCAAGCGAACGGTCTTTACCGCGCCCCGCAGGGTGACCGTCTGGTTCTTGCGGTCGACCTGTTGAACGTCGGCGACGAAGGTCACTTCCTTCACCTCGTAGCCGGCTGGCTTTTCGCCCGCTGCAGCAGATCCCTTCTCGGAACTGTCGATACGCTCGCGAAGCGCACCACCGCCCTTCTTGAGGGTCATCACCAGCCCCTGGGTGTAGCTGGCCACGACATTGTCACCGACCTTGATCTGGTCGAAATTCTTGACTTCGTCGCCGGCGACGACCTTCATCGTTTCGCCCTTGGCATTTTTGAGGACCACACTGCGCGACGCCTTGTCGATCGAGTCGACGACCAGGGTCACTTTGGCTTCAACCACCCCGGCAAACTTGCCCGGAGCCACTGCGGTCATGCCTTCGGCGACCGCGGGTTGTTGTGCAGAAACGGCAAACGGGAAAAGGGCGAGCGCTGCGGTTGCAAGTGCGGCACGAATACGCATGAAAGACTCCAATGTCTGAAAGTGGCGAAAGCGAGGGGACTGATTATACTGCAGTGGCACGCGCCAAGGACCGGGCGAGTCCACTTGTCGAGCGCATGCCTGGGACTACTCGCCTTTACCGGCAACCCTTGCCTTAAATGTTGCACCGGCGGCGAACTTCGGAACAACGGTCTGCGGGATCAGGATCTTCGCGCCGGTCTTCGGATTCTTGCCTTCACGCGACGCGCGCTCGCTGGCCTTGAAGGAGCCGAAACCCACCAGTGTCACTGCTTCACCCTGGGTAACGGTATCGACGATGGTTTCGAGCACCGCGTCAAGGGCCTTCGCAGACGCAGCTTTCGAGAGTTCGGTGCGGGCAGCGATGGCATCGATCATTTCAGACTTGTTCATGGTGTCTCCTGTAGTGGAGTGGATAAAGTTTCTTCTTCGAGTTAAATTCTTGCACTTCAGAGCGCGTTTGGAAAAGGGTAAAGCAGAGGGGTAAGGCAGAGGGGTAAGGCAAAGACACCGACAATGACTAAAAACGGCAATTTTGGCATGGATTTCTTCGCTGCCAAACAAGTTTTTGGGTTCTCTCGCCGCCAGGGATTTGCTGAAAAGGGGTTCATTCAAGGAGTCGGTGAGGCGCCTGCGCCCGGTTGCCTGAGCAGCGGCGTCAGAAAGCGCCCGCTATGACTCGCCGGTGCCGCGGCAATCTGCTCCGGCGTTCCGGTGGCAAGAATACAGCCGCCGCCGGCTCCGCCTTCGGGTCCGAGATCGATCAGCCAGTCTGCCGTCTTGATGACATCGAGATTGTGTTCGATGACCACCACCGTGTTGCCGTGCTCGGCCAGACGATGCAGCACGGTCAGCAACATCTCGATGTCCTGGAAATGCAGGCCGGTGGTCGGTTCGTCGAGAATGTACAGCGTTCGCCCGGTGTCGCGCTTCGACAGTTCGAGCGCCAGTTTCACGCGCTGTGCTTCTCCACCGGAGAGGGTGGTCGCCGACTGCCCGAGGGTGATATAGCACAGGCCGACGTCGACCAGCGTCTGCAACTTGCGCGCCACCACGGGGACGGCGTCGAAGAATTCCCGCGCGACCTCGACCGTCATCTGCAGAATTTCATGGATGTTCCTGCCCTTGTACACCACTTCGAGCGTCTCGCGGTTGTAGCGCTTGCCGTGGCAAACGTCACAGGCGACGTAGATGTCGGGCAGGAAGTGCATTTCGACCTTGATCACGCCATCACCCTGGCAAGCCTCGCAGCGTCCTCCCTTGACGTTGAACGAAAAGCGGCCGGGGCCGTAGCCGCGCGCACGCGCCTCCGGAACGCCCGAAAACAGTTCGCGAATCGGCGTCAGCAAGCCGGTGTAGGTTGCCGGATTCGACCGGGGGGTACGCCCGATGGGGCTCTGATCGACATTGACCACCTTGTCGAAGTGATCGAGCCCGACGATCCGGTCATGCTCGGCGGGTTCCGCGGAGGAGCCATAAAGGTGTCGCGCCGCGGCCGTGTACAAGGTGTCGTTGATCAGCGTCGACTTGCCCGAGCCGGAAACGCCGGTGACGCAGGTCAGCAGGCCGACCGGAATGTCGACCGTGACGTTCCTGAGATTGTTGCCGCGCGCGCCGACGATCCGCAGCAGACGTTCGGGGTCAGGCCGGCGGCGTTTGCCGTGCATGCCGATCCGGCGGCGGCCAGCGAGGTAGTCGCCGGTCAGTGACGCAGGGTTGTCGGCAATCTCCGCTGGCGTTCCCTCGGCGACGACGAAGCCGCCATGGACGCCGGCGCCAGGGCCGATGTCGACCACGTAATCGGCGCTGCGGATGGCTTCTTCGTCGTGTTCGACGACGATCACGGTGTTGCCGATGTCGCGCAGTTGCTTGAGGGTCTTCAGCAGCCGCTCGTTGTCGCGCTGATGCAGGCCGATCGAGGGTTCGTCGAGCACATACAGGACACCGGTCAGCCCCGAGCCGATCTGTGATGCCAGGCGGATGCGTTGTGCCTCGCCGCCGGAGAGCGTTTCCGCCGAGCGGTCCAGCGACAGGTAGTCGAGACCGACATTGATCAGGAACTGCAGGCGGCTGACGATTTCCTTGAGCACCTTTTCTGCGACCTGGGCCTTGTTGCCCGGCAGTTGCAGTCCGAGGAAATAGTCGCGCGCTTCGGTCAATGGCTGGCGATTGACTTCGTGCAGGGTGCGCGCGCTGGCGTGGCTGCCGATGCGCACGTTGCGGGCCTCTTCGCGCAGGCGGCTCCCCTGGCAGGCGGGGCAGGTCTGGTTGCTGATCAGCCGCGCCAGTTCCTCGCGGACGGCCTGCGAATCGGTCTCCTTGTAGCGCCGCTCGAGATTGACGATGATGCCTTCGAGGGCATGCGTGCGCGCCGACATTCGGCCGGTTTCACCAAGATAACTGAACGGCAATTCCTCGCGCCCGGAACCGTAGAGCACGATCTGCCGGACGCTGTCCGGGAGATCACGGAAGGGCGTATCGACTTCGAAGCCGTAATGTGCGGCCAGCGAACAGAGCATCTGGAAGTAAAAGGGGGTACGCCGGTCCCAGCCCCGGATCGCGCCGGCGGCCAGGGAAAGCTCCGGGTGCGCGACAATGCGCTTCGGATCGAAGAACTGGATGACGCCAAGGCCGTCGCACGTGGGGCAGGCGCCCATCGGGCTGTTGAACGAGAAAATCCGCGGTTCGAGTTCCGGCAGTGAATAGGAGCAGACCGGGCAGGCGAATTTGGCGGAAAAAAAGTGCTCCCGACCGCTGTCCATTTCGTAGGCGATGGCGCGACCTTCGGCGTGCCGCAGCGCCGTTTCGAAGGACTCGGCCAGGCGCTGACGGAGATCGTCGCGAACCTTCAGCCGATCGACTACGACGTCGACCGTGTGTTTCTGCGTTTTGGCGAGCTTGGGGATGGCGTCGATGTCGTGGATCTGACCGTCTACCCGCAGCCGGGCAAATCCTTGCGCGCGCAACTCGGCAATCAGATCGAGCTGCTCGCCCTTGCGATTGGCGACTACCGGCGCGAGGATCATCAGCCGACTTTCCTCGGGCAGGGCGAGGACGTGATCGACCATCTGCGAAACGGTCTGCGCCTCCAGCGGCTGCTGGTGTTCGATGCAGTACGGGGTGCCTGCGCGCGCGAAGAGCAGGCGCAGGTAGTCGTGGATTTCGGTGACTGTGCCGACGGTCGAGCGCGGGTTGTGACTGGTCGCCTTCTGCTCGATCGAAATCGCCGGCGACAGCCCCTCAATCAGATCGACGTCGGGTTTCTCGATGCGTTGCAGAAACTGCCGGGCATAGGCCGACAGGGATTCGACGTAGCGGCGCTGTCCCTCGGCGTAGAGGGTGTCGAACGCCAGCGACGATTTGCCCGAACCGGAAAGACCGGTGATCACGATCAGCCGGTTGCGGGGCAGGTCGAGATTGATGTTCTTCAGGTTGTGGGTGCGCGCACCGCGGATCCTTATCTCTCTCGTTTCGTCCATGGGTGGCTGGCCTGAGGGGCTGCGGCAAACCTGTTAATATACGCAATTCCGCAGTCCGGCAGCAAACTCCATGTCCGTCCCGAATTCCGATCGTATGAGCAGCGAAGAAAAACGCGCCGGCATCAGCCTGGCGGCGGTTTTTGCCCTGCGCATGCTCGGCCTGTTTCTGATCCTGCCGGTCTTCTCTGTCTATGCCAAGGACTTGCCTTCAGGCAACGACATGGCGCTGGTCGGCATCGCCCTAGGCGCTTACGGGCTGACCCAGGCCTGTCTGCAGATTGCCTACGGTGCGGCTTCTGACCGTTTCGGCCGCAAGCCGGTGATCGTCTTCGGGCTGCTTCTGTTCGTCGCCGGCAGTTTCGTTGCCGCCTGCGCCGACGACATCTACGTCGTCATTGCCGGTCGGGTGCTGCAGGGCGCGGGAGCCATTTCTGCCGCGGTCACGGCACTCGCCGCCGATCTCACCCGCGAGCAGCATCTCACCAAGGTCATGGCCATGATCGGCTCGTCGATCGGTCTGGTCTTTGCCATATCAATGGTCGGGGCGCCGCTGCTGTATGTCGGCATCGGCATGCCCGGAATCTTCGTGTTGACCGGGGTGCTGGCCATGCTGGCCATTTTTGTCGTGCTCAGAGTGGTGCCCGCAGCGCCCGTCGTGCCGCGGCAGCCGGCATGGCAAAGCTTTGTCGAGGTTCTGAGCCATCGCCAGTTGCTGCGCCTCAATTTCGGGGTGTTCGCCCTGCACCTGATGCTGACCGCGATGTGGGTGTTGTTGCCCAGCGAACTGATCAGCGCCGGCGCCTTGCCGGTTGCCGAACACTGGAAGGTCTACCTGCCCGCCCTGTTACTGTCCTTCGTCATCATGCTGCCGGCGATTGTTGTCGGCGAGCGGTTTGGCCACATGAAGCTGATCTTCAATGCCGCAATCGTTCTCCTGCTTGCCGTCCAGGCCGGTTTCGGCCTGTTTGCGCACGGCCTCTACGGCCTGGCGTTCTGGCTGATGCTGTTTTTCGTTGCCTTCAACATTCTTGAAGCGACGCAGCCTTCGCTGATTTCCCGGATTGCGCCGCCGCACGCCAAGGGCGCGGCGCTCGGTGTGTACAACACCACCCAGGCCCTGGGACTGTTTCTCGGTGGCGTCATCGGTGGCGTTCTGGCCAAATATGCCGGTGCCGGAGCGGTCTGGGCTGGCGGTGCGGCACTGACGCTGCTTTGGCTGGTGCTCGGACTGACGATGGTCATGCCGCCTCTGCGCAGGCGGCAAGGGGCTGCATAGGCTCCCTGATTTCTCTTATCTTTTTTCGTACACCTTGGAGGGGGGCAGCATGGCTTCGGTCAATAAAGTGATTCTCGTCGGCAATCTGGGCGCTGATCCGGAAACCCGCTATTTGCCGAGTGGTGACGCGGTCTGCAACATCCGGATAGCGACCACCGATCGTGTGCGCGACAAGGCGTCCGGCGACTACAAGGAGAACACCGAGTGGCACCGGATCGTCTTTTTCGGCAAGCTGGCAGAGACGGCCGGCCAGTACCTGAAAAAGGGCCGCCAGGTCTATGTGGAAGGGCGTATCCGGACCAACAAGTGGCAGGACAAGGATGGCAACGAACGCTACACTACCGAAATCGTCGCCAACGACATGAAAATGCTCGGTAGCCGCGAGGGAATGGGTTCCCCGTCGTCGAACGAAGGCGAATACGGGGGCAGCATGCCTTCCACGGGAGGCTCCGGCAGCAGCGCGGCACGCCCAGCTCCGGCCAAGAAGGCTCCGAGTTTTGACGACATGGACGACGATATCCCGTTCTAGATCCGCGCCCAAGGCGCAGCCTTGTCCAAAGTGGCGTGAGCCCCCGCCGGGATCTCGTCAGCGCCGGGGGAAAGGCCATTTCGAAGAGGCTGCCAGTCTTGGCATGCCGATCAGTAAGCGAATCGCTTGCTGGATGGAGCCTCCCATCGTCGTGCAAGGCATGTCGGTGTCGCCGCCCATGATCGAGGTGGATACCGAACACACCAGCCAGGCATAAAGGACACGGTAAGGGTCGTCCCCGCAGGCGTAGCGCTGCGCAGGCCAGTAGTCCCCGAGCTCAACACGCAGGACATCCTGCAGTCCACCGAAACGGGAGTTCCAGCCGACGACAGGGCGGTAGTCGGGGTTTTCGCCAGCGAAGATCGCCGAAAACTCAGGGCCGCGAAGACGAATGGCGGCCCGCATTTCGTCGGCGGTCATCTTCCCCGATGACCTGGCAAGCACCCATCCGAAGATTTCCCGGACTTGCGCCTCGAGAATCTTCGACACGACAGTGGCACTCCCCAGGTAGTTGTCGTGCGTTGCCCTGGCGGAGGGTTGCTGCATCTGCGTGGACTGCAACTCTTTTCTGATGGCGGAACAGTTCTTCATTTTGCGGGCGCCTTTCGATAACGCCGAAATGCTAGCGCTGCCGTATCCTGGCGGTGTGAATTTGTTCACACTTGGGCTTTCGGCATCGGATCCACGCCGCACTGGTGAACAATGCCGTTGATCGTCTGCATTCCGAGCCGGATTTCCAGAGGACCATCGTCTCTCAGGCAGGAGTGTAGACTTGTCGTGATCTGACCGATGCCTTCTGTAACCCGTTTTCCGCGAACAGCTTGCAACCTTGTCTGAACACCCTGCGCCCCGCAGCGATACATTGAACGTCCTCCGACGCTGTTACCCCTTGGCAGCATTTCTCGGTGGATTTGCCTGGGATGCCCTGACCATCGGTCAGAGGGTCAGAGTGGTCGACTTCTGGCGTCTCGGCACGTTCCTGCTGGGTGCCGGGATGCTGGCTCTCTGGCTGGCGCACCGTGAGGTGCGGGAATTGTCTGCGCCACCAGCAGGCCAGGGTTTGAAAGGACGCCTTGCCGAGATCAGATGGCAAGCTCCCTACCTCTTGCTCCAGTTCTTCTTTGGCGGCATTTTCTCGGCACTGTTCATCTTTTATTTCAAGAGTTCGGGCCACATCGGCACCTGGTTGATGACCGCGTTTCTCGGCGTCCTTCTCGTTGGTAACGAGTTTGCGGGAAAACACCTTGGCCGGCGCTTTACCCTGATTTGGGTCCTGTTCGCGCTGAACGCCATCCTGCTCTTCAATTTTGCGTTGCCGCACGCCATCGGCAGCCTGGATCCGCGTTGGTTTTATGTTTCCACCGCGGCAGGCGTCGTCTTGACTCATGGCCAATGGCGACTGGCTCCTGGTCAACCGGGCAGGATCTTTCCCGTGTGGGGGTTGGCCGGCGTCCTGCTTCTGGCCTGGAGTCTGGACATGATCGCCCCGGTGCCGCTGGTCAAGCAGGATCTGGCGGTTGGCCATGAGTTCGTACAACAGGGCGGGCGCTATGTTCTTCAGGTGGAGCAGGCACCGTCGTGGCAATTCTGGCGGGACCAGGCCGCTACGGTGCACTTGCGTGAGGGTGAGAAGCTGTATGGCGTATCCGCGGTGTTTGCCCCGTCAGGCGTGACGGCTGCCCTCGAACACCGCTGGGAGGTACTTGAAGTGGGCGGCTGGCGGGAGGTTTATCGCAACCGCTTTCAGAGTACCGGTGGCCGGGCGCGTGGCTTTCGCGGTTATTCCTGGGTACTCAACCCTCAGCCGGGGGACTGGCGCTTGATCGTCGCCACCCAGGACGGGCGAACCATTGGCATCCTCAGCGTGCAAGTGAAAAGGGGAGTGCCGTCTCCGGATGGAGTTCGACTTCGAGAGTTTTAGTGGCGAGGGCAGGCTGCCACGCTGCGCTCGATCTGTTCGATGCGCGGCCAGACAGACCGAACGGCGATGGATCGCGGTCCTGGAAGGGTATGCGGCGTTTGCCGGAGCGATCGCCCGCTGTGAAGCCGAACGCCACCCGCTTATAATTCGCTCTTGTGGTCCAGCCTGGACATTCGTTCCGAGTATCGTCCATTTACCAAGAATCAAGGAGAACTTCTCATGAGCAACCTGATAGTCGTGGCCTACGATGACCCGTTCCGGGCCGAGGAAGTGCGCACCAAGCTGCGCAAGCTGCAACAGGATTACCTCATCGACCTCGAGGACGCGGTGGTCGCCGTCAAGGACGGCAAGGGCAAGGTGAAGCTGCACCAGCTGTACAACCTCACCGCCAGCGGCGCGCTGAGCGGGGGGTTCTGGGGAACGCTGATCGGCCTGATCTTCATGAACCCGCTGCTCGGTCTGGCCGTGGGGGCAGGAGCCGGTGCCGTGAGCGGCGCGCTGGCCGACGTCGGCATCAACGACGACTTCATGAAAAATCTCGCGGCGACCTTCAGTAACGGTAGCTCGGTGCTATTCGTGCTGGTTCGCAAGGCGACGCCCGACAAGGTGCTCGAAGAGTTGCAGGGTACCGGCGGCAAGGTGATCAAGACTTCTCTGACGCACGAAGAGGAAGCCAAGCTGCAGGCCGTGCTCGACAATGCCAGAGCTCCGGTGGCCGGCGAAGCCTGAGCAGAGCCGTTCTGTCAAGCTCCTGCGGCTCCCCGAAGTTCGGCTGCGCAACGGGCTTGACATGGATTTGACCATTTCTGCCTGAAAGCGGAGGGGCGGTACATTCGAATGTCGGCCTGTATTCGATGCTTGTGGCGCTCTCCCCTGTTTTGCTCAAGCTTGTGCAACGTAGGGCTACCATCGACAGTTTCACCACTTGCCGTTCGTCTTTGCGGTTTGTTCTCGACAGCCAGCGAATGCCCGCCATCCCCCCGACCCTTTGCCGAGAAATGTAATGACCGCAACCGACGAAATCCTGGCCATTCCGTTGTGGATCAACGGCCACGCCTACCTGACCATGGCGCCGGCCTTTCTCGATGTCTGTGATCCGCGCAATGGCCAGGTCAGGCGCCGCACGCCGTTGTGCGGCGATCTCGAAGCGCGGGCCGCCGTCGAGGCCGCGCGGGCAGCCCTGGCGGCCTGGTCGGCGCAGACCGTTGGCCAGCGTGCCGCGCTGCTGGCGGCGCTCGGTGACGCTCTGGCGGAATACGGAGGGCACTTTGCCGCGTTGATCGCCGAGGAAACCGGTCGGCAGGTCGAAATGGCGGCGGTCGAGGTGGGCAATGCCGTAAGCCTGCTGCGGGCGACAACAGGGGGTGTTGCGACAAGCACTGGCAGCGGCGTTGTCGCCATCGTCAGCGACCAGCACGCGCCCTTGCTGGGACCGCTGCAGCGAGCCGTGCCGGCGCTGCTCTCAGGGGCAACCGTGGTGCTCAAACCGAGCCCGAGGGCGCCTTCGGCCGCCTTCGCCCTGGCCGAACTGACGGCGCGCAGCGGCTTTCCGGGCGGCGTTTTCAACATCCTGCACGGCGACCAGCTGGCCACCGAAGCCCTGTGTGCCTCGAAGGAGGTAAGCCTGCTGCTCGTTGCCGGCGAGCCGGCCTTTGGTGCCAGGGTGGCTGCGATCGCCACCCGCCACGGCAAGCCTTTTGCGGACTGAAACGCCATGCACCGGATTGTCTACCTTGAGCGTGAGTCGATCATTGCCGACGTGCGTCGCCCGAATTTTCCCCATCACTGGGTCGAATATCCGCAAACCCTGCAGCCACAGGTCGAGGCGCGGCTGGCGGCAGCGACGATCGTGATCGTGAACAAGCTGCAAATCGGCGCCGAACTGATCGCCACGCTGCCAGCGTTGCAGATGGTCGCCGTCGCGGCAACGGGGATCAACAACGTCGATCTTGCTGCCTGCCGCGCACGCGACATTGTGGTCTCGAATATCCGCGGCTACGCCATGCATACGCTTCCCGAGCATGTCTTCGCGCTGCTGCTGACGTTGTCGCGCAACATTCTGGCCTATCGGGAGTCGGTGGCAGCCGGCGCCTGGCAGCGTTCCGGGCAGTTCTGCTGTTTCGACCACCCGATTCGCGACCTGCACGGTGCGGTGCTGGCGATAATCGGTAGCGGTGGCCTGGGGGAAGCGGTGGCGAGACTGGCAGAGGCCTTCGGGATGCGCGTCCTGCGCAGCGAACACAAGGGCGTTTCGAGCGTGCGCCCGGGCTATACACCGTTCGCGCAGGCCTTGCGTGACGCGGACGCGATATCGCTGCACTGCCCGTTGACCGAGGAGACGAAAAGTCTCATTGGAGAGGCCGAGTTGCGCGCCATGAAGCCTTCGGCACTGCTGATCAACACCGCGCGTGGTGGGCTGGTCGATGAGGCGGCGCTGGCTACTGCCCTTGAGCAGGGCTGGATCGCCGGTGCCGGTTTCGATGTCTTGACGGTCGAGCCGCCGAGTGCCGGCAATGTCCTGCTGACCCCGCAACTGCTCGCGCTTCCGAATTTCTTGCTGACACCGCATGTGGCCTGGGCGAGCGGGCCGGCAATGCAGACCCTGGCCGATCAGTTGACCGCCAACCTGGAAGCCTTCGCCCGCGGCGCACCGCAGAATCGGGTCGCCTGAGTGCGGCCCTCCGCGTGGCTTTTCCCCGCCAGTGACGCCTCGTGCTGCTGGGCACCGGTCTGACGGCGAGACGCACGTTCAATGCTGCGCGTGAGTGCTCGTTGCGCTGCTGGAAAGTCCGGTCGCCCTGAGAGCGCCGTCTGGAATGCGTCAATGGCTTGTTGATAGCGTCGCAGGCGGAACAGTACCAGTCCAAGGTCGTACCAGACGCCGGGCAGCGCCGGCCCGATGCCGCGCGCCGCCCGCTGGCACTGGGTGGCAGCGTGCAGCCTGCGATCGATATGGAAGCTTCCTCTCCGGTCGTGGGGGCACGCCGCCGCGGCCTTGAAGGCCTCGATGGCTTCCTCGCGGCGCCCGGTGCGGTACCAGGCCAGGCCGAGAAACTGCAGTGAGACACTGTCATCAGGAATGGCCTGGCGAATGCTGCGGGCAATCGATTCGGCTTGTACAAGATCACCGCGCTGATGGAAGGTGCCGAAAAGGTCGAACAGCGCGTCGATCATCAGCGGGCACCTCCTGCCACTACCAATCGTTGCCGATTGTCGGTCATCTTCCCGGCGTTTAACGGGGAAGGACATTGCCGGCCAGCATCAAGGGTCGCGCGGGTACTCGCGTAGTTTCCTCCGCGCCGGATGCCGGGCCTGCAATGGACTGAGCGTGGGGTCGGGACAATCTGGCATGGCGGCCTGTCGGTACTTCTTTCGGGCATGTCGGCAACTCCCCACGCGGATTCCAGATTCGTATTCTGTCGTTCCGACGCGGCTGCGGCCAGTGGAAAAGCTCCTGTCAGGAGTGGGAAAAATTCCCGGTCGAGTGTCAGCAAAGTCGGCACCGCGGTGGGCCGTCAGCATTCTGGGGAGCCGATCCCGCTGATCAATTGCGTTCCCGGCGCCGAGCACCGGTATTCTGGCTTCGAAGGTGACGCCATAGGCATCACTTTTTTCCCCGTTTGGAGGAGAAGAATGCGACGGGCGTGGGAACTCTACTGCCAGTGGGACAGAAGCCAGCTACGGCGAATTGAGGAGGTACCGACGATTAACTTTCGAGGCGATACTCAGCCGCGCGCGCATGCGCCGGCAGGCCCTCTCCGTACGCCAGCGTTGCCGCGATGCGACCGAGTGTCTTCGCGCCGGCCTGGGAGACGCGGATCAGACTGGTTCGCTTCTGGAAATCGTAGACCCCCAGCGGTGACGAGAAACGGGCGCTGCCGGAAGTCGGCAGGACGTGGTTGGGGCCGGCGCAGTAGTCGCCGAGCGACTCGGAGGTGTAACGGCCGATGAAGATCGCACCGGCGTGATGAATTTTCTCTACCCAGGCTTCGGCATCACTTACAGACAACTCAAGGTGTTCGGGTGCGATGCGGTTGGCGATTCCGCAGGCTTCATCGAGGTCGCGCACCTGGATCAGCGCGCCGCGATTTTCCAGTGCGGCACGAATGACCTGCTGGCGCGGCATCGTGGGCAGCAGCGTGTCGAGCGAAGCGGCAACGCGCTCGATGTAGGAAGCATCCGGGCAGATGAGCACCGACTGTGCCAGTTCGTCGTGTTCAGCTTGAGAGAACAGGTCCATGGCCACCCAGTCGGGGTTGGTCTGTCCGTCGCAGATGACGAGAATTTCCGAAGGCCCGGCAACCATATCGATGCCAACGACGCCAAAGACGCGGCGCTTGGCGGCGGCAACATAGGCGTTCCCGGGCCCCACGATCTTGTCCACCCGCGGAATGGTGTGAGTGCCATACGCCAGGGCGGCTACCGCCTGGGCGCCGCCAATGGTAAACACCCGGTCGACACGGGCCAGCGCGGCAGCGGCAAGAACCAGCGGATTGTGCTCGCCGAAGGGCGTTGGTACGACCATGACCAGGTCCCTGACTCCGGCGACGCGCGCCGGAATCGCGTTCATCAGCACCGATGAAGGGTAAGACGCCTTGCCGCCCGGCACGTAGAGTCCGACCCGGTCCAGCGGCGTCACTTTCTGGCCGAGCATCGTGCCGCGCATTCCTTCACTCTCTTCCTCGTATTGCCAACTCCGTAGCGGTTGCCGCTGATGGTAGTCGAGCACGCGTTGGGCGGCTGCTTCGAGCGCTTCTCGCTGCCCCGATGGCAGGCCGCAGAGGGCTTGCTGCAACTCGTTCTGCGAAAGTTCCAGTTCCGTCATCGAACTGACGCCGAGACCATCGAAACGTCGTGTGTACTCGATCACTGCGGCATCGCCGCGCGTCTTGACATCGGCGAGGATGTTGGCGACGGTCCGGTCGACCGATGCGTCCTGTGCTGCCTCAAAGGCCAGCAGAGCGTCGAGTCGTACCTCGAAGTCGGCGTCGGTTGTGGCCAGGCGCTTGATCCGGATCATTGCTCGACCACTCGGGCAATGACGTCGAGAATCGGCGCCAGCGTTTCGCGCTTCAGCTTGAGCGCGGCCTGATTGACGATCAGGCGCGAGGAAATGTCCATGATGTGCTCGCAGGCGGTCAGGTTGTTCGCCTTCAGGGTACTGCCGGTAGACACCAGGTCGACGATGGCGTCCGCGAGTCCGGCCAGCGGTGCCAGTTCCATCGAGCCATAGAGCTTGATCAGGTCGACATGCACGCCCTTGGCGGCAAAGTGCTCGCGGGCGATATTGACGTATTTTGTCGCCACCTTGAGGCGCGCGCCTTGACGCACGGCGTGCGCGTAGTCGAAACCGGCGGGGACGGCGACCATCATCCGGCATTTGGCGATCCTGAGATCGATTGGCTGGTACAACCCGTCGCTGCCGTGCTCGAGAAGAACGTCCTTGCCGGCGACACCGAGGTCGGCAGCACCGTATTGCACGTAGGTCGGCGTGTCGGTGGCGCGCACGATGACTACGCGGACTTCCTTGCGGGTCGTCGGGATGATTAGCCGGCGTGAGGTTTCGGGGTCCTCGAGCGGTTCGATTCCGGCCGCTGCCAGCAGGGGCAAGGTTTCCTCAAAAATCCGGCCCTTCGACAGAGCAATGGTGATGCCGTTCACGGCGTGTTTCCTGGGCGACAAAGTGCACATTCTACCGCAATGCATCGCCGCCGGTCGTCAGGTCCCCTGGCGTGCAGGACGCTGGTTTTCGCGATTCCCGGCTGGTTCCTCGTCCGGCGTACTTGGCGACTCTGCGCGGAATCAGCCCGCGCGTCGGACCGAAGGTAGCCTTGCCGTCAGGCAGCATGGCCGCGAATCGCTAGAGTTTGGACATAAATGGCGTATTATTCGGGCGCCGCGGCGCAAGAAGGGGAAATTCCTGCAGAAATTCAGGATTTATGCAGCCAGCGGTTACGATGGCGCTGGCTCGGGTTGTTCCTCGCTGTGGCGGCAGAGGGACAATCGGTGTGATCGGCAGCCGCTGACACTGGAGGAGCATTGACATGGAACAAATGGGTCTTTATTTCAACCTGGTGCTGATTCTGGCTTTTGTCGCCGGCAATGCTTTTTTTGTCGGATCGGAGATCGCCATTTCCTCGGCTCGCCGCAGCCGCATCAAGCAGTTGGCCGAAGAGGGCGACCGGCGGGCGGCCCGGGTCGAGATGCTGCACAACGAACCGGAGCGCTTCTACTCGGTGACCCAGGTCGGCATTACGCTGGTCTCATTGGGTCTTGGCGCCGTCGGCATGGAGACGATCAGCAATCTCACCGACTCGACTTTTGTTGCCACTTTCATGATGTTCGGCAATAGCGAGGCGCTGATCAAGGCCGCGCATACGGTGTCCTATGTCTTTGCCTTCATCGTGATTTCCTTTCTGCACGTGGTTGCCGGGGAACTGGCGCCGAAAGTGCTCGCCTTTCACAAGGCCGAGCAGTTGAGCATGGCCGTTGGTGGCATCATCAACATCATGTACCTGACCTTCAGGCCACTGATCTACATCATGAAGCTGTCTTCGGACGGCCTGCTGCGGATTTTCGGGCAGCGCAACCTGGAGGGCCATGGCGAGAGCCACTTCACGATGTCCGTCGAGGAAATCCGCATGATCCTTTCCGCCAGTGAGAAGGACGGGACACTGGCGCCGGAAGAAACCGAGATGATCCGTGGCGTGTTCAAACTCGACGAGCACACCGTGCGTGAGGCGATGATCCCGCGTACGCGGATCCGCGCCCTGGCTAAGGAGGATACTTTGGCCGAGGCGCTGCGGGTCTTCCGCGACGTCCCGCACGCGCGCTTTCCGGTGTTCGACAAGAGTCTCGACAGGATTACCGGTGTGGTGGCGATCAAGGAACTGTTGACCGTGATGGCCGAAAGCAGTGGTCAGACGCTCGAAGAGGTCAGTCAGCGCCCGGTCAGCGAGTTCGTGCAGGCGCCGTACGTGGTTCCGAACAGCAAGTTGTTGAGCGACCTGCTCAAGGACTTCAAGCGTACACGGCAACAGATGGCCGTGGTGATCGACGAGTATGGCGGCACTGAAGGCATTATCACGCTCGAAGACATCCTTGAAGAAATCGTCGGCGACTACGAGGACGAATTTACCCGTCAGGCGCGGCGCGTCAAGAAACTGCTGGGTAGCCAATACGAGATCGATGCGTCAATGCGGGTCTCCGACCTCGACGCACTGCTTGACTTCCCCTTCCCGACCGATGACGATTACGTCACGCTCGCGGGCCTGTTCTACAAGCGGCACGGTAGTGTGCCGAAGGTCGGCGACACCGTCAAACTGGAGGGCGGCCAACTGACGGTGCTGGAGATGGACAACCACCGGATCACCTTGTTGAAGTTCGAAGACACTGCGGTGGGTGACGACGGTGTCGTTCGCCTGGTTGAAAACTCTTCGGCGGCGGACACCAACCTGGCCCCTCCCGAAGCGCCCCAATAGTCGCTTGGCGCGAGCGCTGAGATGTGGGGTGCATGAATGATGAGATGAGGCGTCTGCCTGCGGGCCGAGGCGACGCTTGCACCTCATCAACTCATCAGCGTACGCAATCCACCGAGTAGACAGGTTTGCCGTCGACGATAGCCTTCACCAAGCCATGCACGTCGGTTTCGAAGCCTGGGAAGTGCTCGTTGAAATCGCGCGCGAACTGGAGATAACGAACGATCGTCGCGTTGAAACGCTCACCCGGAATCAGGAGCGGTATTCCTGGCGGGTAGGGTGTCAGTAGCGTACTGGTAATCCGCCCTTCGAGATCGTCTATCGGAACTCGGTCGATCTCGCGGTGCGCCATCCTGGCGAAAGCGTCGGTCGGTTTCATCGCCGGTTCCATGTCCGAGAGATACATGCGCGTGGTCAGGTGCGCGACATCATTGGCCGCGTAGACGCCGTGGATCTGCCGGCAGAGGTCCTTCAGGCCGCAGCCCTCGTAGCGCGGATTCTTCGCCAGGAACACCGGCATTACCTTCCACAGCGGCAGGTTCTGGTCGTAACCATCCTTGAACTGTTGCAACTCGGTGACCATTGTGTTCCATCGGCCCTTGGTAATGCCGATGGTGAACATGATGAAGAACGAATACAGGCCGCACTTCTCGACGATGATGCCGTGCTCGGCGAGGTACTTGGTGACGATTGCTGCGGGAATGCCCCACTCGGCGAAATCGCCGTCAACATCAAGACCCGGCGTAATGATCGTGGCCTTGATCGGGTCGAGCATGTTGAAGCCTTCGGCGAGCATGCCAAAGCCGTGCCAGCGCTCGCCGGGCTTGAGTATCCAGGCTGAACGGTCTTCGAGTCCTTCTCCCGCGAGGTCGTCTGGCCCCCACACCTTGAACCACCAGTCGGCCCCCCACTCCTGCTCGACCTTGCGCATCGTGCTGCGGAAGTTGAGCGCTTCGGCAATCGACTCTTCGACCAGCGCCTTTCCGCCGGGGGTTTCCATCATTGCTGCCGCCACATCGCAGGATGCGATGATCGCGTATTGCGGCGAGGTCGAGGTGTGCATCAGGTAAGCCTCGTTGAAGACGTCTCGGTCGAGTTTCCGCCCTTCGGAATTTTGTACCAGAATCTGCGAGGCCTGCGAGAGACCCGCCAACAGTTTATGGGTCGACTGTGTCGAGAAGATCATCGCGTCCTTGCAGCGCGGGCGATCTGCGCCGATGGCATGATAATCGCCGTAGAAATCGTGGAAGGCCGCGTGTGGCAGCCAGGCCTCATCGAAATGCAGCGTGTCGATCACGCCATCGAGCATTTCCTTGATTTCCTCGACGTTGTACAGGATGCCGTCATACGTGCTCTGGGTGATGGTGAGGACACGCGGTTTGGCGTCGACCGCGCGCGCGAAAGGATGCGCGGCGATTTTCTTCTCGATGTTCTCCCAGCGGAATTCCGCCTTCGGAATCGGTCCGATGATCCCGTAGTGGTTGCGCGTCGGCATCAGGAATACGGGGATGGCGCCGGTCATGATGATCGAATGGAGAATCGACTTGTGACAGTTGCGGTCGACGATGACGATGTCTCCCGGTGCAACCGTCGAGTGCCAGACGATCTTGTTCGATGTGGACGTCCCGTTGGTGACGAAGAAAAGGTGATCGGCGTTGAAAATGCGTGCGGCGTTGCGTTCCGAGGCTGCCACCGGGCCGGTGTGGTCGAGCAGTTGCCCGAGTTCCTCGACGGCATTGCAGACGTCGGCGCGCAACATGTTCTCGCCGAAAAACTGGTGGAACATGCGGCCGACCGGGCTCTTGAGAAAGGCCACTCCTCCCGAGTGACCCGGGCAGTGCCAGGAATACGAACCGTCCTCGGCATAGTGCGTCAGGGCGCGGAAGAACGGCGGGGACAGGCTTTCCAGGTAGGCCCTGGCCTCGCGAACCACATAGCGACCGATGAATTCGGCGGTGTCTTCGAACATGTGGATGAAGCCGTGCAGCTCGCGCAGGACATCGTTCGGGATGTGGCGCGAGGTTCGCGTCTCGCCGTACAGGAAGATCGGGATATCTTCGTTGCGGCAGCGGATCGCCTTGACGAAGGCACGCAGGCTGGCGATGGTCTGCTCGGCCTTGCCGTTTCTGAAGTCTTCGTCGTCGATCGACAGGATGAACGTCGAGGCGCGGCTCTGCTGCTGCGCAAAGGAAGTCATGTCACCGAAGCTGGTGACGCCGAAGACCTCAAAACCCTTCTTTTCGATCGCCTTGGCGAGTGAACGTATACCGAGTCCGCCGGTGTTCTCGGAACGGTAGTCCTTGTCGATGATGATGACCGGAAAATTGAAGTGCATGCGGGAATCCAGTACCAAATCAAGAGTGGAAGGACGACAAAGTCGCGGGGGATTCCATGGATTGTTGATCGGCATGCCCGTTGCGCTTGCGGGGCGGCGGGCAGCGGCAAAACACTCAGATCTTCGGCAAGGTCACCCCGGTCTGACCCTGGTACTTGCCGCCGCGATCCTTGTACGATGTTTCACATTCCTCATCGGATTCGAAGAACAGGACTTGCGCGATGCCTTCGTTGGCGTAGATCTTGGCGGGCAGCGGCGTGGTGTTCGAAAACTCCAGCGTCACATGGCCTTCCCATTCGGGTTCAAACGGCGTCACGTTGACGATGATGCCGCAACGTGCATAGGTGCTCTTGCCAAGACAGATGGTCAGCACGCTGCGCGGGATGCGGAAATACTCGATGGTGCGTGCCAGGGCAAAGGAGTTCGGCGGAATGATGCAGAAATCGCTGGTGACCTCGACAAAGGAATTGGGATCGAAGTTTTTCGGATCCACGATGGTCGAGTTCAGATTGGTGAACAGCTTGAATTCTCTTGAACAGCGAATGTCGTAGCCGTAACTCGAGGTCCCGTAAGAGACGATGCGGCGGCCGTCGATCTCGCGCACCTGTTGAGGTTCGAAGGGATCGATCATGCCGTGCTGTTCGGCCATGCGGCGGATCCACCTATCCGATTTGATTGACATCGCGCTTCACCCGGACACCCCGATATGGGAAAGGTCCCCATTCTACGGTGTCTGGGAGGTGGAAGAAACTGCTTGCTATGCTGGCGTTTGGGCCGTCGTCGCGCGCGCCAGTCCGCTCAGGTGTTCTGGACGACGATGCTCGGAAATCGGGAACTCATGTCTCTGGTCCGTTCGGCGACCTTGACCGCCAGTCGGCGAGCGATCGCGCGGTAGATGTCGGCCGCGCGCGAGTCGGGGGCGCCCACTACCGTGGGTTTGCCCGAGTCGGTCAACTCACGGATCGAAAGTTCCAGTGGCAGGGAACCGAGCAACTCCGTATCGTAATCCTTGCACATCTGCTCGCCGCCGCCGTGACCGAAAATGTGTTCCGCATGTCCACATTGCGAGCAGATGTGGATACTCATGTTCTCCACCAGGCCGAGAATCGGGATGCCGACCTTCTCGAACATCTTCAGGCCCTTGCGTGCGTCGATCAGGGCAATGTCCTGCGGGGTGGTGACGATCACCGCGCCGGTCACAGGGACTTTCTGCGCCAGGGTCAGTTGCGTGTCGCCGGTCCCGGGTGGCATGTCGACCAGCAGGTAATCGAGGTTGTGCCAGTTGGTCTGCTTGAGCAACTGCTCGAGCGCCTGGGTAACCATCGGTCCCCGCCAGACCATTGGTGAATCGATGTCGATCATGAAGCCGATCGACATCGCCTGTAGACCATACGCCTGCAAGGGGTCCATCGAGACGCCATCCTGCGACTCGGGTTTCTGTCCCACCAGGCCAAGCATCTGCGGTTGGGAGGGGCCATAGATATCGGCGTCGAGCAACCCGACGCGGGCGCCTTCCTGCGCCAGTGCCAGCGCCAGATTCACCGCCGTTGTACTCTTGCCGACACCGCCTTTGCCGGAAGCGATGGCGATGATGTTCTTGACGCCCGGCAGCGGTTTCAAGCCGCGCTGCACGGTGTGGGCGACGATGTTGACCGCGACATTGACGCTGATCTTGCCGATGCCCGGGATCACTGCGAGTTTTCCGATCACTGCGCCGCGAATGTTTTCGACTTGTGTTTGCGCGGGATAACCCAACTCGATATCGAGCGAGACGTCTGCGCCTTGAACCCGGATGTTCCTGGCCGAACGTGTCGAGACATAATCTCTTTGGGTATTGGGATCGATCAGATCCTTCAGTGCCGCCTGTACGATTTCAGTGTCGATAGCCATTGGTCAAAGCTCCTGTGGTAGATACTGGACTAATTTACTCCAGTTTACAACAAAACTGGCTGTCGACTGATCGCGGCAAGCCTCCCGTTCACGGATCATGCATGGTTCCTGCGCTCCGCCAGGGCGGGGCCGATCTTCAGGAATGAGGTTGACGCACCCAGTTTCGCCAGGCTTCGAAGACTGCCGGGTGCAGTGCGGCGATCACCGGCCGACGCCATACCTCGTCGGCATCGTAGTCGTCGTGCTCGAGGGTGCACATCTGACCACCGGCCTCGCGCAGGATCAGACTGCCGGCGGCATAGTCCCAGAGCATCTGGCCACCGTGCAGGTAGAGGTCGAGCCGGCCGGCGGCGAGATTGCACCAGTCGAGCGTCGAACTGCCAAAATTGCGTTGCGAGTAGAAAGGGGGGCTTACGGCGATGCGATCGGCCAGCAGCTTCGGGATGCGCTTGAAGTCGACTCCGCCAACGGCGCGTCCGATATCCGCGGTGACCTGGCGGAGCGGCAGCCGGCGGCCATTGAGGTAGGCGCCATGGCCTTCGCGAGCATAGAACATCTCGTCGGTGATCGGGTTGTAGGTTACCGCCAGACGTGTGCGCCGCGCGCGCATCCAGGCGATGGAAACCGCAAAGCACGGCAGCCCGTTGATGAAGTTGGTGGTGCCGTCAATCGGGTCGATACACCAGAGTCCGCGGTCGTCGTCGCTGCTGTCGTGCCATCTGGCTTGCTGCACCGCAGCCGTCATCTCTTCGCCAATGATCGGGCAGTGGTGAATCTCCGTCAGCCGGTCAAGGAGAAAATGCTGCGCGGCCAGATCGGCCTCCGAGCACAGCGAGCCGTCGTCCTTGCGCTGACCATGACTGACGCGCAAGAAGCGCGGAATGATTTCACGCTGCGCGACTTCCCGGACCAGCGCCACACTGGCATCGAGCATCTGTTTCAGGTCACTGTCGGCGATCGCCACCATGGTGGTGTTCTTTGCATTGCGCATGCCGAGTCAGGCGCGCCACTTGATCGAGCAGCCGATGCTGGCAATCTGCTCACGCGGACCCTGTCCGGTTTCGGCAATCAGGCGCATCGCCTCGAAGAGCTCGCGACGGACATGGGGCCCTGCCGGCAGGCGTCCGCTGGCATCGAGACGTCCCCGGTACTGCAGCTGGAGTTGCTGGTTGAAGCCGAAGAAATCCGGCGTGCATACGGCGCCGTAGGCGCGCGCGACAGCCTGTGTGGTGTCATGCAAATAGGGAAAGGAAAAGGCCAGTTGTTCGGCCACACGCTGCATGTTTTCCAGGGAATCCTCCGGGTATTCGCCGGGGTCGTTGCTCATGATGGCTGCAACGCCAATGCCCAGTGCCTGCAAGTCGCGCGCGTCACGGCAGATACGGTCGATGATGGCCTTGACATAGGGGCAGTGGTTGCAAATGAACATCAGCAGCAAGCCGTTCGGGCCGAGCAAAGAAGCAAGGGTGTGTCGCGAGGCATGCGTATCCTCGAGTTCGAAGTCGACGGCCTGCCAGCCAAAGTCACAAACCGGGGTATTGCTTGCCATCACCGACATCCTTCCAAACAACGACCACTGAGCCCTTAAGCTCTTATAATAGCACGGTGGATTGCCCCCGCTTTTATTGCCCACTGCCGCTGGCGGTCGGAGAGCGCGTCGAATTGCCGGCGCGGGTCGCGCAGCATGCGGTCAGGGTGCTGCGCCTACGTTGTGGCGATGCGTTGACGCTCTTCAACGGGGTTGGCGGGGAATATCGTGCCCGGATAATCGACGGCGTGCTTGCGCGGGTCAGCGTCGAAGTCCACGAATGGCTTGCCACGGAGCGTGAATCGCCGCTTTCGGTTACTCTGGTGCAGGCGCTGCAAGCCGGTGAGAAGATGGACCTGACGGTGCAGAAGGCCGTCGAACTGGGCGTTGGGCGCATTGTCCCGGTGCTCTCGAGGCGCAGTGTGCTGCGTCTTGAAGGCGATCGCGTCCTGCGCCGCCTGGAGCATTGGCGTGGCATCGTGGCCGCAGCCTGCGAGCAGTGTGGGCGCAATCGGCTGCCGGAAGTGACGGCTCCAGAGAGCCTCGAAAAATGGCTGATGCGTAAGCCCTTGAACGCGGGGGTGCGCCTGACCCTGGCGCCCACGGCGGGATGTTCCCTGACGACGCTGCCGTCGGCGGCCGGCGGCGCAGTTGAACTGTTGGTCGGCCCCGAGGGGGGGCTGGCACCCGAGGAGGTGCGGTTGGCGGCGTTGACCGGTTTTGTCTCGGTTCGCCTTGGGCCGCGTGTCCTGCGTACCGAAACGGCTGGCCTCGCTGCCCTGGCAGCAATCCAGTTTTTGTGGGGTGACTTGAAGGAGGAGACGACTGATGTTTGAATCAGCAGAACTTGGGCACAAGGTCGACAAGGAAACGTTCCGGGTCGAGGAACCGAAGCTGCGCGCGGCGCTGCTCGAAACGCAGGAGCAATTGCGCGAAAACGGCAGCTTTCCGGTGATCATTCTGATCAGCGGTGTCGACGGGTCCGGCAAGGGTGAAACGATCAACATCCTCTATGAGTGGATGGACCCACGTTACCTCTCGACGCATGCCTTTTACGCGCCGACCGCTGAAGAGCGCGCCCGCCCGTCGATGTGGCGGTACTGGCGTGCGCTGCCCCCGAAAGGTCGAATCGGGATCTTTTCGGGTTCGTGGTATTCGCACCCGATCGCCGAGCGAATCAGCAACAGCCTTTCGCGCTCCGATTTCGACCAGCGCATGGATCAGCTCAACCGTTTCGAGGCGATGCTGGTCAACGAAGGCGCGCTGGTGCTCAAGTTCTGGATTCACCTCTCCAAGGATGCGCAACGCGAGCGCCTGAAGTCGATTGAAGCGAACCCGCTGACCCGTTGGCGAGTGACCAAGGCGAGTTGGGACCGTCTGAAGACTTACGACAAGTTGCAGGAAGTTGCCGGTCACCTGCTGCGCACCACGAACACCCCCTGGGCGCCGTGGATCATCGTCGAGGGCACCGATGACCGTTATCGTTCGCTGACCGTCGGGCGGACGATCCTTGACGCGCTGCAGAAGCGTCTGGCCGAAAAGCGCGAGCAGATCTCGCCGGTGGCCCCGCCATTGTCGCCGCGAATCGACCGTCTCGATGTGCTGAGTTCGCTGGACATGTCGCAGAGTCTGAACAAGAAGACCTACGAAACGGAACTGGCCACCTGGCAGGGACGGCTGGCGGAGTTGATGCGCCACCCGGAGTTCAAGAAACGGGCCTTGATTCTCGCGTTTGAAGGTTCGGACGCCGCTGGCAAGGGCGGCGCCATTCGGCGCGTCATGTCGGCCATGGACGCGCGTCAATATCAAATCATCCCGATCGCCGCACCGACTGAAGAAGAGCGCGCACAGCCCTATCTGTGGCGATTCTGGCGGCACATGCCGCGCCTCGGGCGAGTGGCCATTTTCGACCGCACCTGGTTTGGTCGCGTGCTCGTCGAGCGGGTGGAGGGATTCTGCAGCGAAGCGGACTGGTTGCGCGCCTATTCCGAGATCAACGATTTCGAACATGACATCTGGCGCGCCGGCGGCATTGTCATCAAGTTCTGGCTGCAGATCAGTGACGAGGAACAACTCAAACGCTTCGAGGAGCGCGCCCAGATCGAGCACAAACGCTTCAAGATCACCGAGGAAGACTGGCGCAACCGCGAGAAGGCAGGCGCCTATCATACGGCGGTCTGTGACATGATCGACCGCACCAGTTCCGGTACCGCGCCGTGGACCATCGTCGAGTCCAACGACAAGTTGTTTGCCCGGATCAAGGTCTTGCGGACGATCTGCGAACGTCTGGAAAAGGAACTGAAAGTCGACCCGATGAAGGAGGCGAGGGTTCTGATGCCGAGAGCGGCGAAGGCAGAGGCGCTGAAGGAGGCGAAAACCGAGGGGCCGTCGCCAGCCGAGCAGGCCCATGACGCCAAGGCCCCGAAGGGGAAAACCGTGCGCGTCGAGAAGGAGAAAGAGGCGAAGGATCTGAAGGACGCCAAGACCGGCGAGAAGGCCAGACCGGCGGTGTGAGATGGCGGACGCCGTGAGTGCTGCCCAGTTCGTGGCCTGGTTCAGGTCGGTTGCGCCGTACGTCAATCTGTTTCGCGGCAAGACCTTCCTGATCGCTTTCGGAGGCAAGGCCATCGCCGGACAACTGGCGCGTACGCTGGCCTATGACGTGAATCTGTTGGCGGCGCTCGGCGTACGCCTGGTGCTGGTACACGGTGCACGGCCGCAGATTGAAGCGTTGTTGCGCCAGCGCGGGTTGCCATCGGTCTATCACGGCAACTATCGGGTTACCGATGCGCAGGCGATCGATTGTGTCATCGACGCTGTGGGCAGTATCTACGTGGAAATCGAGGCCCTGCTGTCGCAGGGCCTCGCCGATACCCCAATGGCCAACAGTACCATCCGGGTGGTGGGTGGGAATTTCATTACCGCCAAACCGGTGGGTGTGGTCGATGGCGTCGATCTGCAGTACTCCGGCCAGGTACGCAAGATTGATGCCGAGGGCATCCGCGCGCAGCTGGGGCTCGGCAACATCGTTCTCCTGTCGTGTATCGGCTCCAGTCCGACCGGCGAGATCTTCAACCTGGCGATGGAGGAGGTCGCAGAAGCTGTGGCCACCGCGCTGCTCGCCGACAAGCTGATTTTTCTGAGCGATAGTCGTGGTGCGACCGACATCGACGGAGCCTTGCTTGACGAGTTGACGGTCGAAGCTGCCGAGCGTCTGATCAGCCTGGGTGATTGGCTGTCGACGGACCTCAAGCGCTACCTACCCTGCGCTGTCCGCGCCAGTCGCGCTGGTGTCGGTCGTGTGCATCTGATTGGTTACGATGAAGATGGCACGATGCTGCGAGAACTTTTTACCCGTGACGGGGTGGGTACGGTAGTCACCCGCGAGTCGCTGGAACAGTTGCACGACGCCCGGCCCGATGACATTGGTGGGCTGGTCGCACTGATCGAGCCGCTCGAAGAAGATGGTACACTGGTGCGCCGCTCGCGCGAGTTGCTCGAGCGCGAGATCACGCGCTTCTCCGTGGTTGAGCACGATGGCGTGATCGTCGGATGCGCTGCCCTGTATCCCTATGGCGAAGGGCAGGCCGAACTGGCCTGTCTCGCCGTGCATCCGCACTATCGTCGCTGGGGCTACGGCGCTCTCTTGATGAAGCATATCGAGGCTCAAGCGCGTGCTTCTGGTGTCAAGCGCCTGTTCGTGCTGACTACCGTGACCTCGCAGTGGTTCAAGGAGCGTGGTTTTACGGTCCGCCAGATTGACGAGTTACCGGCTGAGAAACGACTGGTCTACAACCTGCAACGTCGTTCCAGCGTATTGATGAAGGAACTCTAGGGACCGCTTGTCAGGTTGCCCGTGGGCCGGCCGGCGGAACCCCGAGGAGTCATTGAGGAGTTGATTGCATGACCCGAATGGTGAATTGTGTCAAGCTCGGCCGTACGGCAGAGGGCCTGGATTTTCCCCCGTATCCCGGCGAGTTGGGCAAGCGTGTATATGAGGCCGTTTCAAAGGAAGCATGGCAACAATGGGTTCGCATGCAGACCATGATCATCAACGAGAATCGTCTTAATCTGGCTGATGCGGCGCATCGCAAGTATCTGGCCGAACAGATGGAGAGGCATTTCTTCGGTGGTGGTGCCGATAAGGTGCAGGGGTACGTGCCGCCTGGCGCCTGAGCCGCAGGGTCGCCTCCGGGTGCGTCGGGCCGATCGAGGCGCCGAACGGCGCGCCGTGGGGGTATTCAGGTGGCGGTCAGCGTCTGCACACCGGCACCTGTAGCCAACAGGCAGATATCCGCCGGACGAGACGCAAAAAGGCCGTTGGTGACCACTCCGACGATCTGATTGAGGCGTGTTTCCAACGCCACCGCGTCTTCAATCCTGAGTCCGTGGACGTCCACAATGCAATTGCCGTTGTCGGTGACAAAATTCGCGCGCAGGCGTGGGCTGCCACCGATCCTCGACAGTTCGCGTTGGACGTGGCCAAGCGCCATCGGGATCACTTCGACCGGTAGCGGGAAGCGGCCGAGCACCGGTACCAACTTGGAGGCATCGGCAATGCAGACGAACTTTCCGGCGACGGCGGCAACGATCTTCTCACGGGTCAAGGCGCCGCCGCCACCCTTGATCATCTGCATGGCCGCATTGATCTCGTCTGCGCCGTCCACGTAAACCGGGATCTGGTCTACGTCGTTGAGGTCAAATACCTCGATGCCATGGCCTTCGAGGCGTTTGCGCGTGGCCTCCGAACTGGCTACTGCGCCGCGGATTCGGTGCCGGATTTCAGCCAGCGCATCAATGAAGAAATTGGCTGTCGAGCCAGTTCCGACACCGACGATTCCTCCTTCGACGACATGTGTAATCGCTGCGCGACCGACCGCTTTCTTCAGTTCGTCCTGGGTCATGATTGTTCTTTGCCTCGTCGTCGGTGGTGTGTCGAAGGGTGGCATTGTAACGAACGCCGGTGATTGAAGACAGCCGTAGCTTCACGACGCCCGTGGAGGAGCGCTGTGCGACAAGCCGGGTTGGCACGGGTGGCAGGCGCCAGGGGAAATCAGCGATAATCCGCTCGAACCATCAACAGGAGGCGCGAGTGGCTGACGAAAGTCCGTTCAAGGGGCAGACCGGGATCCGGCGCATATGGAACGCCTTGCATTTCTCAGGCGCCGGCCTGCGAGCGGCGTATGCGGCGGAAGACGCTTTTCGGCAGGAGGTGCTGCTCGCCGCGCTGCTCATACCCTTGGCCTTCTTCCTGTCGCCGAATGGCCTGGGGCGCGCGCTGCTGGTTGGCAGCGTGTTGCTGGTGTTGATCGTCGAATTACTCAATTCGGCGATCGAAGCCACCGTCGATCGGATCTCGCTGGAGCGGCATCCGCTGGCCAAGCGGGCCAAGGACATCGGTAGTGCTGCGGTGTTGCTGGCGCTGTTCAATGTGCTGGCGATCTGGGCCTGCGTGTTGATCGGCTGAACGGGGTCTCTGCCGGCATCCTGTCCGCCATCCCGTTGGGTCTGGGCGATGCGGTCGTGGACCCGTCGCCCCGGTGTTCTTCAAATGATGCGGCGAAGATGGATCAGCACCGAAATCTTCGCTCCCAGCCAGCCCAGAGCGCTGCCAATGGCGGTCAGGACAAGGATGTCACTGACCGATAGACCTTGCAGTGCGAAGTTGGCGCCGTAGAGGCGTGCAAGTTCGGCTACCGGTGGGGTGAGGAGTTGAAAACCGGCGCTCACCAATACGGCCGCACACAAGCCCCCCAGCGCACCTTGTAGCAGCCCGAAATAGTGGAGGGGCCGCTGAATGTAGGTATCGGTTGCCCCGATCAGTTTGGCAAGTTCGATTTCGGCAGCCTGCGCGAGGATTTGCAGACGAATGGTGTTGAAGGTGATGGTCACCAGAGCGCCGGCAAAGAGGACAGCAAGCAGGATGACGACGAGTTTGCCGAGGCGGAGCAGGGCATCGAAGCGTTTGACCCAGGCCGAGTCGAGTTGGACGTGCGCAACCTTTGGCCAGGTGGAAAATATCTTGGCCAGACTTTCGAGCGCTTCAGGTTGCGCCTCTGTCGGGGTGATGATGAACGCGTCCGGCAGCGGGTTTCGCGGCAGACTGGCGATGATTTCGGTCATGCCTTCGGAGGCCTGCAGGCGCTTGAGCGCTTCCTCGCGCGGGACGAAACGCCAGGGGCCGGCCCTGACTTCCTTGAGCCGGGATTCGATTTCAGAATGCTCGCGTTTGCCGGCATCAAGAGCCAGGAAAATGCTGATCTGTTGTACGCCGGGTGTATCGCCGGTCAGCTTGCGCAAGTTGTCGAGAGTCAGCCAGCCCGCCGTCGGCAGGGTCAGCGCGACGCCGATGACCAGCAGCGACAGCAGCGAATTGAGCGGTGCTGCCGTCAGGCGACGCAGCGCATCCCGCAGCGCCGCCAGATGTTGCGCGAGCCAGGCACTCACGCGGTACCACCCTCGGTACTCTGGGTTTGCGCGTCGCTCATCTCGCCCTGGTCGAGGCGCAGAATTCGTGGTTGCAGATGCGGCAGATGCAGGGGATCGTGGGTGGCGATCAGTACGGTTACTCCAACCTGTTGAAACGCGCGGAAGATCTCGAGGATCTCGGCCGCCGATGCGGTATCGAGGTTGGCGGTGGGTTCGTCGGCGAGAATGATGGCCGGTCGATTGACGACCGCGCGGGCAATCGCCAGGCGCTGTTGCTCGCCGCCCGAGAGGGCGATTGGAAAGGCTTTTTCGCGATTGGGCAGACCGACCTTGGCCAGCGCGGCCTGTGCGCGCCGCATCGCTTCGCGGGCCGGGTGGCCAACGATTGCCAGCGGCAACAGCACGTTGTCGAGCACCGTGCGGTCGAACAGAAGCTTGCGATCCTGGAAGATCAGGCCGAGCTTGCGGCGCAGGTACGGAATGGCGTTCCTGCGCAGTGAAGCGAGGTTCTGTCCGTTGATCACAATGCTGCCAGACGTCGGGCGCTCGATCGCGGCAAGTAGTTTGAAGAGGGTCGATTTCCCGGCGCCGGAGTGGCCCGTTAGAAACACCATCTCGCCTGCCGTGATTTCAAAGCTCACTTTCCTGAGCGCTTCACGGCCTTCCGGGTAGCGTTTGGTGACGTCGCAGGCGGTGATCACTCGAACATGGCATCTACAAAATCGCGGGCCACGAACGGCCGCAGATCGTCAATGCTCTCGCCGACGCCGATGAAGCGAACGGGTTTCGGGCACTGGCGGGCGATCGCGGCGACCACCCCGCCTTTAGCCGAACCATCGAGCTTGGTCAGCACCAACCCGGTGACCTGGATGGCCTTGTCAAAGGCCATCACCTGTTGCAGCGTGTTCTGGCCAAAGGTGGCGTCGAGTACCAGCAGCGTCTCATGCGGGCCGGACGGATCGGCCTTCTGGATGACGCGGCGCACCTTCGCGATTTCGTCCATCAGGTGCAACTGCGTCGGCAGGCGGCCGGCGGTGTCGGCGAGCACGATGTCGATACCGCGTGCTCTGGCGGCGGCGATGGCGTCGAAGATCACTGCCGCCGGGTCGCCGGACAACTGTGAGACGACGCTGACGTTGTTGCGCTCGCCCCAGGTCTGCAGTTGTTCACGTGCCGCCGCACGGAAAGTGTCGCCAGCAGCCAGCAGAACGGACAAACCCTGGGCCTGGAAGTGTTTGGCCAGCTTGCCGATCGAGGTCGTCTTGCCGGCGCCGTTCACGCCAGCGATCATGATGATGAACGGGCGGTGCGAGGCAAGATCGAGAGGTTCTTCGAGGGGCTGCAGGAGTTCCAGCAGGATTTCCGACAGCGCTCGCTGGATGGCCTGCGGGGTGTCGAGCTTGTCGCGTTTCGCCCGTACCTTCAGGTGGTAGAGAAGGTGCTGGGTAGCGTCCAGGCCGACGTCACTGCCCAGCAGCAGGGCTTCGAGATCTTCGAGCAATTCGTCGTCGACCTTGCCGCGTGAGAAGAGCAGCTTCAGCTTGCCGCCAAACTGCGCCCGGGTGCGTGCGAGTCCGGCCTTGAGTCGCTCGCGCCACGGTACGGCGGCGGCATTGACCGCGACTTCGGTATCCGCCGGTGTAGTTGGCGCGGGCTTCTGGCCGGGTTGCTTCTTCAGGAAACCAAACATGGGACTTCCGTGTCTTAGGGGCGCTCGGTAAGGTCGGCAGTGGTAAGATGCCGGCGCAATTACCCGACAACCTGAAATTCTATCAGAAGCGACTCATGCCCATGCGTCACGCGCGATTGATCTCCCTGTTGCTGGCTCTGGCTGCGCCAGCGCCGGTGCTTGCGGAAACTTATGAACACCAATTGGCAAACGGCTTGCGGATCATCGTCAAGGAAGATCGGCGCGCACCCACCGCGGCGCACATGGTCTGGTATCGGGCTGGCAGCATGGACGAGACCAACGGCACCACAGGTGTCGCGCATGTGCTCGAACACATGATGTTCAAGGGGACGCCGAGCGCGGGCCCCGGCGAGTTCAACCGCCGCGTGGCAGCCGCCGGCGGGCGGGACAATGCCTTCACCGGTCATGATTACACCGCCTACTTTCAGCAGGTTCCAAAGCAGAAACTGTCCGAGATGATGCAGCTTGAGGCCGATCGCATGCGCCATCTGACACTTGATGCGCAGGAGTTCGCGCAGGAGATACGGGTGGTCATGGAAGAGCGGCGGTTGCGCACGGAGGACCAGCCGCAGGCGCTGCTCTTCGAGCAACTGTCGGCAGTGGCTTTTCAGGCGCATCCGTATCGTGTGCCGGTCATCGGCTGGATGAACGACCTGGAGAACATGACCGTGAATGACGCGCGTGCCTGGTACGAGCATTGGTACGCACCAAACAACGCCTACGTCGTGGTGGTCGGTGACGTCGATCACCAGACCGTCTTCGCGGCGGCCGAGCAATACTACGGACCTTTGCCGGCGCGTCCGCTGCCGGGCAGGAAACCTCAGGACGAGCCCGTGCAGACCGGCATACGCCGCCTGACGGTGAAGGCGCCGGCCGAGTTGCCGGTGGTGATGATGGCCTACAAGGTGCCGGTGCTCCGTGACGTCGATCAGGACGTCGAGCCTTATGCACTCGAAATGCTCTCGGCGGTTCTTGCCGGCCACGAAGCGGCGCGCTTTACCAACCATCTGATTCGTCAGCAACGCCTGGCGGTGGATGCGACGGCCAGTTACGATTCCACCCGGCGTGGTCCAGGCGTCTTCCATCTGTACGGATCGCCCAGCGAAGGGAAGACTCGTGCCGACCTGGAGTCCGGTCTGCGCGCCGAAATTGCCTTGGTGCAAGCACAGGGGGTGACTCCAGACGAACTGGCGCGGGCCAAGGCACAGTTGATTGCGGGGCAGATCTACAAGCTGGACTCGATATTTGCACAGGCTATGGAAATCGGGCAACTGGAATCAGTAGGCATTCCCAATGCCCAGAACCGGCGCATGATCGAAAAGTTGCAGGCGGTCACCGCCGAGCAGATCCAGGCGGTGGCCAGGAAGTATTTTCGCGATGAGCAGTTGACCGTGGCCGAACTCGATCCGCAGCCCCTGCCGATAGCGCCGCGCGCGCGTTCGCCATTCGCCCCCCGTCATTGAGAGGGTCCTCATGAATCAGAGCATGCTGTTGATCGGCCTGTGTCTGGCGCTTGTCGCGCAGTTGAGTCACGCTGGCCCGAAGATCGAGCGCTGGCAGACGACTTCGGGCGCGCGTGTCCTATTCGTCGAGAACCATAGTCTTCCGATTGTGGATGTCCAGGTCGATTTCGCCGCGGGTACGGCACAAGACGGCGAGGGCAAGGCTGGTGTGGCCTCCCTGACCCGAGGTATCCTCGATCTGGGTGTCCCCGGCATGGACGAGACGCAGATCGCCAGCAGCATGGCCGATATCGGGGCGCTGTTGTCGGGCGGCGTAGACATGGATCGGGCCTCGGTTACGCTGCGAACGCTGTCGATGGCTGACAAGCGCGGACCGGCGCTGGAGATGCTGCGTGCCATCCTGAGTCAGCCGCAGTTTCCTGCCGCAGTCTTCGACCGTGAGCAAGCACGTTCCATCTCTGCCCTGAAGGAGGCCTTGACGCGTCCGGACGCCATTGCCAGCAAAGCCTTCTGGGCGGCAATGTACGTCGCGCATCCCTACGGACGGTATGCGACGCCGGAATCGGTGAGTTCCCTCGCACGTGCCGATGTCGTCGCTTTTCACGCCGCCCATTACACGGCCCAACGCGCGACGGTGGCCATTGTCGGAGATCTGTCGCGTGCTCAGGCGGAGTCGATCGCCGAGCAACTCACCGTCGGGCTCCCGTCGGGACCCGCCATGGCCGGGGTCGTGCTGCCGAACTTGCCGTCCGGCGGCGAACAGCGGATTGCGCATCCGGCGGTGCAGGCGCATCTCCTTCTCGGAATGCCGGCACTCCGGCGCGGTGATCCGGACTTCTTTCCCTTGTTGGTCGGGAACTATTCCCTCGGTGGCGGTGGTTTTGTTTCGCGTCTGATGAAGGAGGTCCGCGACAAGCGTGGCCTGGCGTATAGCGTACATAGCTATTTCCTGCCGTTGCAGCAGTTGGGCCCCTTCCAGATCGGCCTGCAGACCAAGAAGGCGCAGGCCAACGATGCGCTGAAGGTTACCCGCGAAGTACTGGCCACCTTCCTGGCCGAAGGGCCAAGTGAAACGGAATTGCAGGCGGCCAAGCAGAACCTGATCGGCAGCTTTCCGTTACGCCTCGACAGCAACCGCAAGATTCTGGAGAATGTCGCGCTGATCGGATTTTATGACTTGCCACTCGACTATCTCGATCGCTACCCGGAAAACATAGAAAAGGTGAGTGTGGCCGATATCAAGGCAGCGTACTCCCGGCATGTGCGACCAGAGCATCTGGTGACCGTGGTGGTGGCCGGGGAATAGCATTCTGAACACGCTGCGCATCATCGGCGGGACTTGGCGTCGGCGTGTCCTGCATTTTGCCGATGTGCCAGATTTGCGGCCGACGCCGGATCGTGTCCGCGAGACGCTGTTCAACTGGCTTGGGCAGGATCTGTCGGGCCTGGCGTGCCTGGATCTGTTTGCCGGCAGTGGTGCTCTCGGCTTTGAGGCGGCGTCGCGCGGTGCGGCCAGGGTGGTCATGGTAGACCAGTCGCCGCAGGTGCTGGCGGCGCTCGAAGCCAACGCGAGAAACCTCGGAGGAGACCCGCGTCTGCGGTTGGTGCGTTCGGATGCGGTAAGATTCGTGGGTTCTGCGGGGTCACGCTTTGACGTCCTGTTCCTTGATCCGCCGTTCCGCCAGGGCTGGATCGAGCGTCTGGCACCGATCGTGCCCGGGGTTCTGGCTGCAGACGGTGTGATCTACGCCGAAGCAGAAAATTTTCTGGAAGGCTGCGGTAGTTGGCGCACAGTGCGCCACGGTCGCGCCGGACAGGTGTTTTATCACTTGATGCGGCGAGGCGAAACTGATGGCACTGAATAGGCGAGTGGCAATCTATGCCGGAACCTTTGACCCGATGACCCGTGGCCACGAGGATCTCGTGCGGCGCGCGGCCTGTCTTTTCGACCGGGTGATCGTGGCCATTGCTCAGAACCAGCCGAAGAGACCATTTTTCTCGCTCCCCGAGCGGGTCGAGATGGCGCAGGAAGTCCTGGCGCCCTACCCGAATGCCGAAGTCTGCGGTTTCGACGGTCTACTGATGGATTTTCTGCACGCCAAGGAGGCCAAGGTGATTATCCGGGGCTTGCGTGCGGTTTCCGATTTTGACTATGAGTTCCAGATGGCGGGGATGAACAGGAACCTCTACCCCGAGGTCGAAACGGTATTTCTGACCCCGGGTGAGCAGTACCTGTTCATCTCGGCAACGATGGTGCGTGAAATCGCTGTTCTCGGCGGCGATGTCAGCAAGTTCGTGCAGCCGGCAATCTGCGGCCGACTGGCCAAAAGAGTAAGAGAAATTTCAACGATCTGAAGGAAATGCAACAATGGCTTTGATTATTACCGACGAATGCATCAACTGCGACGTGTGCGAGCCGGAGTGCCCGAACGAGGCAATTTTTCAGGGTGCGGAGATCTACGAGATTGACCCGAACAAGTGCACCGAGTGCGTTGGGCACTACGATACGCCGCAGTGTGTCGAGGTGTGTCCGGTCGATTGCATCCCGAAAGATCCTGCGCACCAGGAAAGCGAGGATCAGTTGTGGGTCAAGTACGAGAAACTGACCGGTAACAAGGGCGGCGCCTGAGCGACGAGGGGCTGCTGCTGTTGGCAGAGCCCGGTCTCGCCCAGTGTGCTGGCCTCTGCCTGCTTCTGGCTGCGATTCGAACGCGGTGAGTGTGGACTCCAGGCCATGGAAGCCTGCGGGTATGCTGCGAGGACGCGAACTGGAAAGCGCGGTGGGCTGTGCGCTAGACAGCGGAGGTGCTGGCTCGTCGTGGCCCTGATTCGGGCCCTGTGCCTTGTCGGGTCACTGCTGCAAGGACGTCCAGGTGACCGCAGGTAGCCGAATATGGCTGTCTGGGTGCCGGAGTACTCGATTGGCTTGCCGTAGCCAGTCAGCAGCGACACGTCGCCAACGACGACCAGCGATGGCGTGGCAGGCGGTCGATCGCTGAATGGGAATGCGGTAGAATCCGCCGCTTCTCGTCATGCAGGGTCTGTCGTCAGCAAAACCCTGCTGTCCCGCAAGAATATTCCCTTACCAGAAGCACTCCGGACAGAAGAGGTTGGATGCGCGCTGTGGAAGAAGAACTCAAGCTGATCAAGCGCGGCTCGGAAGAACTCCTGATTGAAACCGAGCTGCTGGAAAAACTCAAGTCGGGTCGGCCGCTGCGAATCAAGGCGGGCTTTGATCCGACCGCACCGGATCTGCACCTTGGACACACCGTCCTGATCAACAAGCTCAGGCATTTCCAGGATCTCGGTCATCATGTGATGTTTCTGATCGGTGACTTCACTGGCATGATCGGTGATCCGACCGGAAAGAATGTGACGCGACCCCCGCTGTCACGCGATCAGATCGTCGACAACGCCAGGACCTACCAGGAGCAGGTGTTCAGGATTCTCGATCCGGAGAAAACCGAGATCTGCTTCAACTCGGTCTGGTTCGAGCCGTTTGGAGCTTCGGGAATGATTCGTCTTGCTGCCTTGCATACGGTGGCGCGGATGCTCGAGCGTGACGACTTCGCCAAGCGTTATCGAAGTGGGCAGCCGATCGCCGTACACGAACTACTGTATCCGCTTTGCCAGGGCTACGACTCTGTGGCGATGAAGGCGGATGTCGAACTCGGCGGCACCGATCAGAAGTTCAACCTCCTGGTTGGACGTGAGTTGCAAAAGCATTTTGGGCAGGCACCCCAATGCATACTCACGATGCCGCTGCTCGAAGGTCTCGACGGTGTGAACAAGATGTCGAAATCGCTCGGCAATTACGTAGGGATCAGCGAGCCGCCAGGCGACATGTTCGGCAAGCTGATGTCGGTTTCCGACGAACTGATGTGGCGCTACTTCGAATTGCTTTCGTTCCGCAGTACTCTGGAGATTGAGGGTTTGCGGCAACAGTGCGTCAGCGGACGCAATCCACGCGACATCAAGGTGTTGCTGGCGCAGGAAATCGTCGAGCGGTTTCACGGTGCCATTGCTGCTACCCGTGCGCTGGCCGACTTCGACGCGCGCTTTCGCCAGGGGGCCATGCCGGATGACATTCCGGAGGTCAGTCTGCCGGCCGCGACTCCGCCCTTGACCATCGCGCAGGTGCTCAAGCTGTCCGGTTTGACCGCCAGCACGTCCGAGGCCTTGCGCATGATTGACCAGGGTGGTGTCCGAATCGATGGCTCCCGGATCGACGACAGGCACCTCGTGCTGGCAGTAAACGGCTGCTTCGTCCTGCAGGTTGGCAAGCGCAAGTATGCGCGCGTGCGCATTAACTGAGGCGGTACCGCGCGTTTCCCATGGCGCAGCACCGTGATCGTGAAATAGTGCGACAAGAGGGTTGACGTCCGTCGCTGGCCCTGTATAATTCGCACCTTCGTTGCCGAGCAAACAATAAAACCTGATTAAAATCAGATATTTATTTAAATTGGCGAGGGGCGGCAAAGTCTTCAAAAACTGTGTCGCAAGCAGCAGAAGTAGTCGGCAAGTCGTTGAAATGAAGTCTTGACGCCGCCGGAAACGCCTGTATAATGCGCCCTCTCGCTGCTCAGGCAGCCCGGCAGTCTGGCCAACAGGCCTCACTGCCAGCTCTTTAAAAACCAGACAACCGATAGGTGTGGGTTCTTGATTTGGGGTAATTCACGGAAGTGGATTGCTGAAGGATAGAGAAGGACTCGCACAGATGGAAAAGTAAAAGCTGTTGGGCTGGAGGAATCTGGTCTGACGGAACGTCGAGCGAGAGTTTTAGGATTTGAACTGAAGAGTTTGATCCTGGCTCAGATTAAACGCTGGCGGCATGCCTTACACATGCAAGTCGAACGGCAGCACGGGGCAACCTGGTGGCGAGTGGCGAACGGGTGAGTAAAGCATCGGAACGTGCCCTGGAGTGGGGGATAACGTAGCGAAAGTTACGCTAATACCGCATATTCTGTGAGCAGGAAAGCAGGGGATCGCAAGACCTTGCGCTCTGGGAGCGGCCGATGTCGGATTAGCTAGTTGGTGGGGTAAAGGCCTACCAAGGCGACGATCCGTAGCGGGTCTGAGAGGATGATCCGCCACACTGGGACTGAGACACGGCCCAGACTCCTACGGGAGGCAGCAGTGGGGAATTTTGGACAATGGGCGGAAGCCTGATCCAGCCATGCCGCGTGAGTGAAGAAGGCCTTCGGGTTGTAAAGCTCTTTCGGCCGGGAAGAAATCGCATGGGTGAATACCCTGTGTGGATGACGGTACCGGAATAAGAAGCACCGGCTAACTACGTGCCAGCAGCCGCGGTAATACGTAGGGTGCGAGCGTTAATCGGAATTACTGGGCGTAAAGCGTGCGCAGGCGGTTT
>Ga0208938_1000282_pt1 | contig 43262 bp, 37 predicted proteins | sample AD_UKC125_MetaG_FD_184434 | JGI IMG/M metagenome (GOLD analysis project Ga0208938, IMG submission 184434) | Active sludge microbial communities of municipal wastewater-treating anaerobic digesters from USA - AD_UKC125_MetaG (SPAdes) (version 2) | ecosystem: Engineered > Bioreactor > Anaerobic >... | reverse complement strand
GAGCACCGACAGGACCGGCCCGAAGATCTCCTCCTGGGCGATCCGGTGGCTCTGGCTGACCCCGGTGAAGACGGTCGGGCGGAACCAGAAACCGTTCTTGGGCAGCGGGCAGTCGGTGTCCCACCGGGCCGCGCCCTCGGCCTCGCCGGCGGCGCTCAGCTCGGTGATCCGGTCGAGTTGGCGGCGGCTGTTGATGGCGCCGACGTCGGTGTTCTTGTCCATCGGGTCACCGACCCGCAGCGTGGCCAGGCGGCGCTTGAGTCGGCGTTCGACGTCGTCAGCGATCGACTCCTGGACGAGCAATCGGCTTCCGGCGCAACAGACTTGGCCCTGGTTGAAGAAGATCCCGTTGACGATGCCCTCGATGGTCTGATCCAGCGGTGCGTCGTCGAAGACGATGTTGGCGGCCTTGCCGCCGAGCTCGAGGGTGGCGCGCTTGCGGGTGCCGGCGATCTCGCGGGCGATCATCTTGCCGACCCTCGTCGAGCCGGTGAAGGCGATCTTGTCGATGCCCGGGTGGTCGACGATCGCCTGGCCGGTTGCGCCGGCGCCGGTGACGATGTTGACGACGCCCGGCGGCAGATCGGCTTGCTGGCAGATCTGCGCGAAGAGCAGCGCGGTCAGGGGAGTGGTCTCGGCGGGCTTGAGGACGACGGTGTTGCCGCAGGCCAGAGCCGGGGCGATCTTCCACGCGAGCATGAGCAGTGGGAAGTTCCACGGGATGACCTGGCCGACGACGCCCAGCGGGCGCGGATCTGGGCCCAGGGCGGCATACCCGAGTTTGTCGGCCCACCCCGCGTGGTAGAAGAAGTGCGCCGCCGCCAGCGGCACGTCGACATCGCGGCTCTCCTTGATCGGCTTGCCGTTGTCGAGGGTTTCGAGGACGGCAAGCTCGCGGGAGCGCTCCTGCATGATGCGGGCGATCCGGAAGAGGTACTTCCCGCGGTCGGCGCCAGACATGCGACCCCACACGCCGCGGTATGCCGCCCGCGCGGCTTTGACGGCGCGGTCCACGTCGTCGGCGCTCGCCTCCGCGACCTCGGCGAGGGTCTCCTCGGTGGCCGGGTTGATGGTCTTGAACGCCTCGCCAGAGCCGTCGACGAACTCGCCGCCGATGAACAGGCCATAGGAGGGCTGCAGGTCGACGACGGCCCGTGACTCGGGGGCCGGTGCGTAGTCGAAGGTCGCCATGTCAGGTCCTCAGGGTCAGTAGATGCCGGGGGAGTCGTCCGGGACGTAGTCGGCCCCGGAGTAGGCGCCGATGGCCAGCCGTTGCCGCTGCAGGATGAGGTCGCCCAACAGGCTGGACGCTCCGAAGCGGAACCAGTGGTTGTCCAGCCAGTCGGGCCCGGCGACCTCGTTGACGGCCACGAGGAACTTGATCGCGTCCTTGCTGGTGCGGATGCCCCCGGCGGGCTTCACGCCGAGTTGTTGGCCGGTGGCCTCCCGCCAGTCGCGGACGGCCTCAAGCATGATGAGGGTGACGGGGAGGGTCGCGGCGGGGGAGATCTTGCCGGTGCTCGTCTTGATGAAGTCGCCTCCGGCGAGCATCGACAGCCATGAGGCCCGGCGGACGTTGTCATAGGTGACCAGTTCGCCGGTCTCCATGATGACCTTGAGCCGGGCGCTCGTTCCGTCGGGTCGGCGGCAGGCCTCCTTGACCGCGACGATCTGGTCGAACACCTGCCGATAGTGCCCGGCGAGGAAGGCACCGCGGTCGATGACCATGTCAATCTCGTCGGCACCGTTGGCGACCGCGTCGCGCGCGTCGGCGAGCTTGACCGGCATACTTGCGCGGCCTGAAGGGAACGCGGTGGCGACGGCGGCGATGCGAACTGTGCTGCCCTGCAACACTTCCCGCGCAAAGGGGACCATGTCGCCGTAAACGCACACCGCGGCCGGGCTCGGGGTTGTGGGGTCGGCGGGGTCGGGGTTGAGCGCACGGGCAGCCAGGCCGCGGACCTTGCCGGGGGTGTCGGCACCTTCGAGCGTGGTGAGGTCGATCATCGAGATCGCCAGGTCGATCGCCCAAGCCTTGGACGCCGCCTTGATCGAGCGGGTGCCCAGCGATGCCGCGCGGGCCTCGGCCCCGACCTGGTCGACCCCGGGGAGGGCGTGCAACCAGCGGGTGAGGGCGGTGTCGGAGAGGCGGGAGACGCCGAGCAGGTCCCGCGCCCGGGCCAAAGGATCCGGGATCGCGTCGACGGCGGGGTCGAGGCGAGTGCCAACAACGGTGTCGGGGACGCTCACCGAAGCGAGTCTAGGCCCACCGTCAACGGCGCGCGCCGTGTCATGATGGCGCGGATGAGCGCCTCCACTCCTGCCTCCGGCGGCCCGCCCCACGAGTCTGGCGGTCCCGGCGGTTCTGACTCCGGCCACCTGGTTCACGTCCTGCGGCCACGGGGTTCTGTCTTCCTCGGGATCGTGGCCATCGTCGCTGCCTCGGTCATGCTGGCCTTCTCCGGCGGCGCGGGACTGGGCTTCGTCGGTGCGATGGCACTGCTGGCGACGTGGTCGTTCGTCTTGCTCGTGCGGCCGCACGTCCGCGTGTCGATCGAGGGGGTTGCGGTCCACAACCCGTTCCGGCGCACCTTCGTCCCGTGGCGAGTGTTGGAGGACGCCGGGTCGCGCTGGAACCTTGAGTTGTATGCCGCGGAGCGCACCATCCGCGTCTGGGCGATCTCCAACCCGATGATCCGCCCGCGAGTGGGCATGTCGCTGGGGTTCGGCGGGATCGGGGCCCCGAGGGCGCCGGGGGATGCCGCGGCGTCTGCGGACCCGTTCGCGAAGGCGAAGGCCGAAGGAGCGCTGCGACATGGGGCGACCTCCGCGCCGGCCGCGGCCCGCCTCATCGAGGCGGCGCGTGAGGATTGGTTGGACGCGGTCGACGAGGGGATCGTTGCCGAGCCGCCGAATCCTCGGATCGTCGCTCGCTGGGACCTGTGGGACATCGCCCTGGCGGCCGTCCCCGCGATCCTCATCCTTGTCGCTGTCCTGACCTGACGGGGACGAGACCCGGTCCTTATCTCGATCGCGGTCGTCAAGTTGCCTTAACGATTTACGGCCAATTCATGGGTTCCTTTAGAGCCACGGCAGAATGCACGCCTATGTCTTGATTAGTGACACAAGTTGGGCTCCTCATTTCCAACGTCACTGCTGGGCGCTCACGACGGCTATCCGACCAGCCTCCTATACCTCGTCTTGATGGCCTCCTCACCACCTTCGAGGATCAGGCAGACGCCATCACGCACGGCAGGTAGCTGCAGGGTTCCGGCAACCTCCAATTCCGGCATGGCGTCACCGTGCTTTATCACCAAAACGTGTTCAGCCGCTGACGTTACGACGATATTCGCATTGTGCGTGCAGACTATTAGTTGACGTTTACGTTTGATGTGTTTCAGGGTTTCGACAGCCAGTTGTCGTATGAGTTTGTTTTCGAGATCGTCCTCAGGCTGGTCAAGGAGCAGCGGCTCTGATCCCATTTGCAAAATGATGGCAAGGAGGGCGGCGGTCTTTTGTCCCGGCGATCCCTGGTCGACTGGCGTGAAGCCGGATCCTCCGTCCGGTTTGTACTCGACCGTGACTAGGTCCTCCGGGCACCAAAGCAGTACATTAGTCTCTATGTCGAAAGCATCTCTGTCCGACCAGCGCCGATGGAACCTGGCGTCGATGCGGACACGTTTGGCCACTTCGGACTCCGCACCTTGAGCGATAAGATCGAGGAGTTCGTCTCTAAACTTCGGCACCGTTGAGGCAGCAAAGGAAGGATCTTTTGGATTGGCTTCGAAGAGTAACTTGGGAAGCCCGTCACGTTCGAAGACGCTATCGAAAGAATCGTGGCGGTTGAATACTTCGCGAAGCTGATCGCCAACGCTGGCGAGGCCACCTTGATGGTAGACGCGGACGCGCGTTCGCACGTTTGCGTCGGAAGACAAGCCCCGAACATAATCAGACCTCCTCCGATGTAGTGTTCTCCGCTGTTCAGCTATCTCAGACAGAATGCCGGCAATCTCTCGCTTCTGATCGGCCACACGCTTCTCGAGGTCGTTAAAGGCGAGAAGTTCCTCGGTGATGCGCTTCTCCGTTTGACGGTCAACATTTGTCTGCTCGGGGCAGAAGCTTCCTCGAAAACAATTGTTCGTGTCTGGTACCCGGTCAACTCAGTGTGGTTGCCGGCCAAGGCGCGAAGTGTCCTTGCCTGCTCCGTCAATGTTTCGACAACAGCAGCAACGCTCTCGTCCGTCAACAGCGTTCCCCGCAGGTTGGCTTCAAGTGTCTCCAGTTCCTGATACCTGCTATCCGCTCTCAGTGTAGCTAGGTGGCGCAGTCGACCCTGGACCTCTTGGAGTTCACCCTTAAGCCGATCGGCACGATCAGTTTCGGTAAGGAGTCGGCGAAGACGTTCACGGGCATCTCGAAAGCGGCTTTCCAGGGTGTTGTACTCCTCGTCCCACCCGCTCCGTTCGATCGCCTCCATTCGGTCAAGGAGTGCGAGAAAGTTTTGCGGATTTCTGGCGAGTTCGTATATCTGTTTCTGGCTAAAGATCTGAATCGGCGCGCGGTCGCTGGCTCGACCGGATTGAGCCTGCCATTCGAGCCCGTTCCAGGCCTCTATTCGCGTCTCCTTGGGTTCCGCGCCGTTCCACAAAAGGCGAAGCGGGCGGCCGTCCTTTGTGTAGTGTATCTCAATTGAAGTGGACTCCTCCCACCATCGGCCTGAGCGCTCGCCGTTGGGAATGAAGCGCTCGAGATCCGCCTTGAGCGCAGAGTCAAGCAGATCGGCAGTTCGTCCCATCGTTAGTCGGATGAGCTCCAGTATTGTAGACTTGCCGACCCCTCTGCCGCCGATAACGCAGTTCATCCAGGGACTGAAGTTGAAGGTCTCGGTATGGCCCTGATGAGAAATTCGAATCCGGCCGATGTATGAGTGAATCACGTCATTAGGATTCGAAACGCCATTTCGACCACGCAAGAGAGATTCGCTCGCGTCCCCGATTGCAAGTCGAAGACCTTTCAAGTCGAGCTTCTCCGCCTTTATCCATGTAAAATGTGACCCTGGAGACTTGGCTTCTAGGCCGGATGGGCAGGTCTCCGCGGTCAAGTGGTGTGCGTCCGAACCTAGGAGTGGCGCCCAGCCAAGGCGCTCGGACTGCCCAATCGACGCTTCGTCTCAGATCTCTGCCGCGACGATGCCCGATTTGGTCAATGTGGGAAAATCCAATTGAGATTTGCTGAAGATGCCCGCCGGTTTGTCTGCGTGCGCCGGGACGCAAAGGCCACCAAGCTCGTCAATGTAACGAGCTGCGTCGAGGACCGTTGTGTTGGCGGTTTGAGTGCTAGCCCCCCGCGTGCCGTAATACTGGCAGCGCGCGATTAGATCGTTGACCGTCGAAACGGGTGTCGTTGGGTCGAAGATGGCCAGTATGTGTACGCCGTTGGTGATCGTCAACTCGACGCCGGGGAAGATCGTTAGATCCGCCGACAACGGATCGTGTGCCTTTATCTCGGCCAACGCCTCACAGGCAAGTTGAAAGCCTTCTGATGTATTGTGGTCCGTTATCACAAGGCCGTCGATGCCTGCGTTCAGATACGCTTGCACCCACGCCTGGAAAGTCGGTTTCGGGGCGTCGTCTTCGTCTTTCCCCTCGTCGGCTCCATAGTCCTTGGACGCAGGCGAGTGGGCGTGAATGTCCAGGCTCCACCATCGTGCGCCCGGGCCAGACCTCTGGAAGTCGAGGTCCTCAGGGGTTGGTGTTGATGTGCCGTTGTCGGCCCGCATGTTAATCATCGTGGCAGAACGGGTGCGGTTGCGCATGTTGACTTACGCCGGTGTTCGGCTCGGCGGTTGGTGCCAGGCTAGCCCGAGGCTAGCGTCCCACGAACGCGTCGCTATTTGAGGGTGTTTGTACTCCGGTGAGGCACGCTTCGTTAGTTCGAAGGGCTGGGCGCCATTGATGTGTGCGCGGACGACATCCGTTGCTCTCCTGCGTGGTTGACGCGCCCCGGACCGGCAACTCAACCAAGTCAGCTGTACGAGCACGCCCAACTCTGCGGTGGAGAGAAGGTGGTCAGATCCGGGTGAGTTCCTCGAAAGCGGCGCGGATCGCGGCCAGGCGGGTCGCGGCCCTGGCACGCGCGGCCACCAGGTCGTCCCGACCATCGACAGGCTCGATGGCCTCCAGATAGACCTTCACCTTTGGCTCGGTCCCGGACGGCCGCACGATCACCCGCGACCTGTCAGCCAGGAAGAACCGCAACCCGTCGGTCGGCGGCAGCCCCCCATCCCCCCGAGCCAAGTCGTCCAACTGAGCCACCGCCACGCCAGCCACCCGAGTTGGGGGCGCTGAGCGCAGCCGCTCCATCAACGCCGGCATCAGCGCCAAATCGCTCACCCGCACCGAGAACGCGTCCGTGGCATAAACGCCATGCTCCACGGCCAGGTCATCGAGCACGTCGAGCAGACTTCGCCCAGCCACCGCCAACTCAGCCGCCTGCTCGGCCACCAGCAGCGCCGCAGACACTCCGTCCTTGTCGCGCACCACCTCGGGCGCCACGCAATAGCCCAGCGCCTCCTCATAGCCGAATGCCAGTCCCGGCACCCGGGCGATCCACTTGAAGCCAGTCAAGGTCTCCTCGTGCGCCACCCCCGCCGCAGCCGCCATCGCCGCCAACAGCCGCGAGGACACGATCGAGTTAGCAAACACCCCACCGGGCGCCACCCCACGCGCGAGCAGGTGCGCCCCCAGCAACGCCCCCACCTCGTCACCACGCAACATCCGCCAACCGCCACCACCGGCAGCCGTCGGGTCCGGCACCGCGATCGCGCACCGGTCCGCGTCCGGGTCGTTCGCCACCACCAGATCAGGCCCGAGCTCGCGCGCCAACTCCAACGCAGCGTCGATCGCCCCGGCCTCCTCGGGGTTGGGGAAGACGACCGTCGGGAACTCGGGGTCGGGCTGGGACTGGCTCGCCACGGCATACAGGGGAGGGAAGCCGGCCCGCGCGAAAGCCTCGATGACGGTGTCGTTCCCCACGCCGTGCAGCGACGTGTGCACGACCCGCACCACGCGCGGCGCATCGGGCCGCACCAGTCCCGACACCGCGTCGAGATAAGCATCGAGCACGTCCGGCCCCAGCGTCTCCCACCCGTCAGTCGCGAGCGGCACATCCGCCACCGACCCCACGGCCGCGATCCGTGCCGCGATGAGGGCGTCGGCCGGCGGCACGATCTGCGACCCGTCGCCGAGATAGACCTTGTAACCGTTGTCCTCCCGCGGGTTGTGACTCGCGGTCACCATGACCCCCGCGTCTGCGCTGAGGTAGCGAATCGCGAACGCCAGCACCGGAGTTGGCAGCACGTGCGGCAGCACGACGGCTCGCCCACCCGCAGCGGTCACCACCGCGGCCGTGTCCCGCGCGAACTCGTCGGACTTGTGTCGCGCGTCGTAACCCACCACGACGAAGGGTTCCGTCTGCGGGTGGTCGGCATCGTGCTTCAGGTATGCCGTGAGCCCGGCTGCCGCGCGAATGACCACCGCGCGGTTCATCCGGTTCGGACCGGCACCGAGGCGTCCACGCAGGCCGGCCGTGCCGAACTGCAACATCCCCGCAAACCGGTCGGCCAGATCAGCGACCGCAGCCGCGGCCGCCTCATCGCCAGCACCACCATCCCCTGACCGCGCCGCTTCCAACACCGCTGCAAGCTCCGCGCGGGTCGAGGCGTCCGGGTCATCGGCCAACCAGGCCTCCGCCGCCGCGAACAACGTCGGGTCGGCTTCGGGCACAGTCGAATCGGCGGTCACGGGACTCAGCTCCCTTGAGCGATCTTGGTGACCACCTTGGCCAGCAGCGCGCCGCATCGCGATGCCGCCGCGCGCCCCGCCTCAAGGACCTCCTCGTGGGACAGCGGCGACTCGGAAATCCCAGCAGCCAGATTGGTGACCAGCGAGATCCCGAGAACCTCCAACCCCGCCTGCCGGGCGGCAATGGCTTCCAACGTGGTCGACATACCGACCAGATCGCCGCCGAGGATCCGAGCCATCTGCACCTCGGCCGGCGTCTCGTAGTGGGGCCCTCGGAACTGCACGTAGACGCCCTCATCGAGCCCAGGGTCGACCCGCTTGGCCAACTCGCGCAGCCGCTCGGAATACAGGTCGGTGAGGTCGACGAAGTTCGCGCCCTCGATGGGGGAGGCAGCAGTGAGGTTGAGGTGGTCGCGGATGAGCACCGGTGTGCCAGGCCCCCATTCGGGGTTGAGCCCGCCGCAGCCGTTGGTCAGCACGATCGACGTGCACCCCGCGGCGCGCGCCGTGCGCACGGCGTGGACGACCGCCCGCACCCCGTGGCCCTCGTAGAAGTGCGTCCGCGTGCCAAAGACCAGGGCCCGCTTCCCGGTGTCGCCGATGGCGACCGAGCGCATCGACCCGGAGTGCCCCTCGACAGCGGCCTTTCGGAACCCCGGCACGTCGGCGTTGTCGATGGTCACCAGGGTCTGACCGATGAGGTCACCGGTGCGCCCCCAGCCCGATCCGAGGACGAGCGCCACGTCGTGCCGCTCGGCGCCGGTCCGCTCGGCGATCACCGCGGCTGCGGCGGCGGCCACCTCGAAGGGATCGGTGTTCGGGTCGGCGAGGTCCAGGGACGCGGTCATCCCGGCACTCTAGCGAGGGCCCAACTCCCGCAACAGGTATGCCGCGCGCGCCAGCCGGTGCCTCGCGCCGAGCCCGTCAGGTTGCCGACACGGCCAGCGCCGCGTCGCCACGAGGAGCGAGCAACACCCGCTGACCAGGGGCGTATGCCGTGACGTCGGTGTTGTCGACCTGCACCGACACCAGGTCGCCGACGCCCTCGGACGACTCCAAGCGGGCGACGATCTTGCCCGAAGCACCCAGGAAGCTCGCACTCACCACGGTTGCCGCAGCGCCCCCCGAGCCCCCCGAGCCACCCGATCCGACCGGCGCAATGGTCACGCCCTCGGGCCGGACCAGCACGATGGCCAAACCGTCACCCGCTGAGCCGGCCAGCAGGGGCACGGCTCCGCCGAGGACCTGGGCGACCCCGCCCGCGACGCGGCAGTGCAGTCGGTTGGTCAGCCCGACGAAGTCCGCGACGAACGGCGTCGCGGGGTTCTTGTAGAGCTGCGCCGGGCTGGCCAACTGCTCCAGGCGCCCAGCATTCATGACCCCGACCCGGTCGGCGACGGCGAGAGCCTCCTCCTGGTCGTGGGTGACGAACAACGTCGTCGTGCCGACCTCAAGCTGGATGCGGCGGATCTCGTCTCGAAGCTGCGAGCGGACCTTGGCGTCCAGAGCCGAGAGGGGCTCGTCGAGCAGCAGCACCTGGGGCTCGATCGCCAACGCGCGGGCCAGCGCCACTCGCTGTTGCTGCCCGCCGGACATCTGATGGGCATACCGATCGGCCTGCTTGGAGAGCCCGACGAGGTCGAGCATGTCGGCCGCCCGCCCATGCCGGGTGGCCTTGTCCTGCTTGCGCAGTTGCAGACCGAACTCGACGTTCTGTCGCGCGGTCATGTGCGGGAACAGGCTGTAGGCCTGGAAGACCATCCCCATGTCACGCTTGCTGGTCGGCACGTTGGTGACGTCGCGGCCGCCGACCTCAATGGTGCCTCCGTCGGCGTCCTCGAGCCCGGCCAACAACCGCAGGGCAGTCGTCTTGCCACACCCCGATGGCCCGAGCAATGCGACGAACTCGCCGGGGGCGATGTGCAAGGTGAACCCGTCCAGCGCGCGGACGTTGCCGGGATACACCCGGGTGAGGTCCGTGAGCCGCACCTCGGTGCCGCGCGAGGCGGCGGGGGAGGGCGTGGCTGTCATGACTTCTCCTTGCGACCGACGAACGACATAGCGAACAGGACGACGAACGCGAACACGAGCGACGCGAGCCCGACAGCCACCGACAGCTGGCCGTCGGACTTGCCCAGCTCAAACATCGCGACCTGGAGGTTCTTGCGACTGAAGAGGTTGGCGATGGTGAACTCGCCGAGCACGAGCGCGACCGAGAGGAACGACGCCGACAGCACGGCAGTGCGCAGGTTGGGCAGCACGATCTGCCACATCACCCGCAGCCAGGACGCGCCCAGCGACCGGGCCGCCTCCGACAGGGTCTTGACGTCAATCGCGCGCAGCCCGGCGTCCAGCGACCGGTAGGCATAGGGGAGCACGAGGATGACGTAGGCCAGCCCCAGCCAGACGGTCCCTTCGCCGAGCAGGTAGGTCACCCAGGCATAGACCGGGGTCAGCCCCACGACCAGGACGATGGCCGGCACGGTCAGGGGGAGCAGACAGATGAACTCGACGGTCCTCGTCAGCCCCGGCAGCCGCAGCCGCACCCAGGTCATCGTCGGCACGAGCAGCAGGAGCATGACGACGACGGTGATGAGCGCCAGCGCCATCGACGACGCGAAGCCCTCAGCCAACGCCGGGTAGCGCTCGGTCACCTGGGGGACATCGACGAGAGTCGTCCAGAACTTGCCGGTCCGCCCGCCGTTGATGAGGTCGCGGGTCGTGAACTCGAGCATCCCGTAGAGGGGGATGAGGAAGAACACCAGGGTGAGCCCGATGACGGTCCACCGCAGGGCGGCGCGCTTGCGCCGTTCGGTATGCCGTGTGCTCACCTCGGGTGCCTCCTCATCGGACCAGCCACCGGCTGGCTCGCTTGTCCAGGGCGGCGTAGACCCACATGACGAGGGCGACGACGACAACCATGGCCAGTGCCATCGCCTTACCGACGTTCTCCTGGCCGAGGATGACCTCGGAGGTGAATGTGCCGGCGATCTGAAGTGGCACGATCGGGCTGGCTTGGCTGATGAGGGCCGCTGCGGTGGCATAGGCGCTGAAGGCGTTGGTGAAGAGCAACAGGGTCGCGCCGATGAAGGACGGCAGCAGGATCGGCCCCGCCACCTTGGTCCAGTAGGTCCAGGTGGTGCCGCCGAGAGTCTCGGTCGCCTCTCGCCACTGGGGTTTGATCCCCTCGACGGCGGGGAGGAAGACGATGAGCATCAGAGGGATCTGGAAGTAGAGGTAGACGAGCATGAGGCCCTTGTCCCATTGATACAGCCAGATGCTCGACCCGGTGTCCAGGCCGAGGCTGTTGAGCCACACGGTGAGGAAGCCCTGGATCGAGAAGGTCGCCATGAAGGCGAAGGCGAGCGCCACGCCGCCGAACTGGGCGAGTACCCCGCACAACGAGGTGATGAACCGCTTGAGCAGGCCGTCGGGGCGCGCCGTGGACACGGCATACGCGAGGACGGCCCCGATCACCGCCCCGGCGAGCGCGGTGACGAGGGACAGGACGACGGAGTGCTGCAGGGCAGGCAGGAAGCTGGAGTTCGCCCCGCCCAGCGCAGCAACGTTGTCCAGCGTCGGTCGACCCGACCCGTCGGCGAACGCGCCCACGACGACGACGATCGTCGGGATGAGCAGGAAGACCGTCGTGTAGACGAAGAACGGGGCCACGCCCACGAGGGCGCCCGACGGCCGCAAGCCGCCAGGCGCCCTCAGGCGTCGTGGGTCAGCCAACAGCCTTGGTCCAGTTGGCGGCCAGATAGGCCTTGGCTGCGTCGTTGTCGGCCGTCGTCGGAATGACGACCTTGCCGTTGACGGCGGGCAGGGCAGCCTGAGCAGCGGCGTCGATCTTGCCCGCGGCCTTCATGGCGTCATAGCGCACCGGGAAGGCGGCTCCCTTGAGCCAGATGTTCTGGCCCTCGTCGGAGTAGAGGTACTCCTGCCACAACCGGGCAGCAGCCGGGTGCGGGGCGTCGGCGTTGATGGCCTGGATGTAGTAGCCGGCGAGGACCGCGTTGTCCGGGATCCACGTCTTCCAGGTCGGCAGCTTCTTGGTCAGCGGCGCGTTGTTGTAGGCCCAGTCGATGACGACTGGTGTCTGGCCGGACAGGACGCTGGCCTCGTTGGGATCCAGGGGCAGGAAGTTGCCGGCGTCCTTGAGCGACTTGAAGAAGTCAACACCCTTGGCGATGTCGGCCGCCGTGCCGCCTTGGCCGATGGAGACCATTTGGACACCTGCGAAAGCCGCGCCGGCCTTGGTCGGGTCACCGTTGAGCGCGACCTTGCCCTTGTATTCGGCCTTGAGGAGGTCGGCCAGCGCGGTCGGCGCCGGCACCTTTGCCGAGTCATACCCGACCGACATGTAGCCGGCGTAGTCGTAGACCCAGACGCCCTTGGGGTCCTTGGCGTTGTCCGGGATGTCCTTCCAGGTGGCCACCTGGTAAGGCGCGAACATCCCCGTGTTGGCCATGGCGACGGCCGAGCCGAGGTCGAAGACGTCCGGGGCCTTGCTCTGGCCCTTGAGCCGTTGCGCCGTGGAGATCTCGTCCGCGCTCGAGCCATCCGGCTGGTCGGACGTGATGGGGATGCCGTACTTCGCGGTGAAGCCCTTGATGGCCTCGCCGTAGTTGGCCCAGTCCGGCGGCAACGCGATGACGTTGAGCGCGCCTTCCTTCTTGGCGGCCGCGACCAGCCCGTCCATCCCGCCGAAGTCGGCGAGCGAGGTGGCCTTGGCGGCGTTCACGCCACCGCCCGCGGCGGTGGTGCTCGTCGACGTCGAGGACGGCGGGGGGGAGCAGGCGGCGATGCCGACGGCAGCGAGAGCGGCAACGGACAACGCGGCATACCTGATCGAGGTGCTTCTCACTCGGGGAACCTTCCAACCGTGAGGGGAGCCGAAACTCCATGGCGAACTGCCCTCCCATCCTTGCCCGGCGGCATGACCGCCGAGGCCCCGGCGGATTTCGATTCGGTCACGGGTGCCTGAACGGGTCGGCTCACCTGGGGGGTACGGCGGGTGTGCACGAGGGCGCGTGAGCAGGTGGTTTGATGGGCGGGTGAAATCGCGCACGTGGTCGGTCGTCATCGTCGGCGGTGGTCCCGGCGGCTACGAGGCAGCTCTCGTCGCCGCACGGTTGGGGGCCTCCGTGACGGTCGTCGATCGCGACGGTGTCGGCGGGTCCTGCGTCCTCACCGACTGCGTCCCGAGCAAGAGCCTCATCTCGACAGCGCACGTCCTGCGCCGGATGGGTGCCGCGCGCGAGCACGGGATCGACCTGCCCCAGCGGCCTCGGGCCACCGACCTGCGCCCGGTCAACGAGCGCATCCTCGACCTGGCGGCCGCTCAGAGCGCCGACATCCACGCGCGGTTGGAAGCCGACGGCGTGCGGGTATGCCGTGGCACCGGTCGGCTCCTCGCGGCCGATCGGGTCCTGGTCTCGTTGGTCGACGGCGGCACCGAAGAGTTGGTCGCCGATGTGGTCCTCATCGCCACCGGAGCGACCCCGCGGGTCATGCCGACGGCGCTGCCGGACGGCGATCGCATCCTCACGTGGGCCCAGATCTGGGGCCTCACCGAGATCCCGGAACGGCTCATCGTCGTCGGGTCGGGTGTCACCGGAGCCGAGCTCGCGCAGGCCTACCTGGGTCTCGGCAGCGCCGTGACGCTGGTGTCCTCCCGCCACCAGGTCCTGCCGGGTGAGGACAGCGACGCCGCCGCCGTCATCGAGGAGGTCTTCCGCCGCGAGGGCATGGAGGTCCTCGGCCGATCCCGGATGAGCGCCGTCGAGCGCACGGCCGACGGTGTCATCGTGCGCCTCGAAGACGGTCGCACCGTCGAAGGCAGCCACGCCCTGCTGGCCGTCGGGTCCGTCCCGCAGACCGCGGGGCTCGGCCTCGAGGACGTCGGTGTTGAGGTCGGTCCGGGCGGGCACGTCCTCGTCGACGGGGTCTCGCGCACGTCAGTTCGCGGGGTGTATGCCGCGGGCGACTGCACCGGGGTGCTGCCCCTCGCGTCCGTGGCTGCGATGCAAGGCCGGATCGCCATGTGGCACGCGCTCGGCGACGCCGTCGCCCCGCTGCGGCTGGACGTCGTGTCGGCCAACGTCTTCACCGACCCCGAGATCGCGACGGTCGGGGTGTCCCAGCAGGACGTCGACGCGGGGACAGTCGACGCGATCGTCATCACACTGCCGTTGACGACCAACGCTCGGGCCAAGATGGACGGCTTCCACGACGGATTCGTCAAGATCTTCGCCCGGTCTGGACACGGCACGGTGCTCGGCGGGGTGGTCGTCGCGCCGCGAGCGTCGGAGTTGATCTACCCGCTGACGATCGCCGTCGAGAATGGCCTGACCGCCGACCAACTGTCCAACGCCTTCACCGTCTATCCCTCGATGACCGGCTCGATCGGCGAGGCCGCGCGGCGGCTGCATGTCGCGGCCCGGATGAGCTGAGTTCAGAACTCGTGACGATGTCCTGGCCGCAATTGCTGCCGGCGGTCCTGGTGGCTGTCGCGGTGTTCTTCGTACCCGGAGCCGTTCTGCTGCGTTCGGTCGGCATCGGTTGGCTCACCGCGGTGCTCGCTGCTCCGGCCGTCAGCGTTGCCGTGATCATCGCTGCCGGGCTCGGGGTGCGTGCCGTCGGCGTCGGCTGGTCGGCCGTCACGGGCTTGATTGCGGTCGTGCTCGTCGTCGCTCTGGGCCTGGGCGCGACCCGGGCGATCCGATCTCGGTGGCCCGCCGCCCGAGCCAGCGCAGCGGAGGCGGCGCCCCTGCGCGCGGTCCTGGCGGTGGGCGCGGTGAGTCTCGCGGCGGCATACCTCGTCCTGGCAGGCGGCGCACCCTCGCCGATGGCGATCCCGCAGATGCCGGACGTCATCTTCCACCTCGGCGCGGTCGAATGGATGGTGCGGCACGGGTCTGCCTCGGCCCTCGACACCTACCAGTACGCCCAACTCGACAGCCCGCTGACCTACCCAGGGGCCTTCCACGCGGTCACCGCCGCGACGGTCGCGTGGACCGGGTTGCCCGTCACGGCGACCTGGCACGCGCTGCTCATCGTGGTCGTCGGCCTCGTCTGGCCGTTCGGCGTCATGCTCCTGGCCCGAGTCGTGCTCGGCCGCGGCACTGGCATCCTCGTCGCGGCTGGGCTGCTCACGCTGGTCTTCACGTCGTTCCCGACACGCTTCCTCGCCTGGGGGCCGTTGTGGTCGAACCTGCTCGCCAACGCGCTCCTGCCCGCCGTCCTCGCCGGCGCTTTGTGTGCGGTGGCTCCGAGCGCGATGCTCGCCGAGCGCGCCTTCGCGTCGGGTCGGGTCCGTGCCGTCGGGTATGCCGCCCTTGGCCTTCTCGTGCTGCTGGGGACCCAGCCCAACGCCGTCGCCTCGGGCGTCGTCATCGGCCTCACTGTCGTCGCGGCAGCGCTTCCGCAGTGGCGCCATGCGTTGGGCGGCCGTTGGGGGGCCCGATTCGTGCGACTGCCGTGGTTCCTCCTCATGGTTGCCGCAGCGGTCATGGCCTCAACCCGGTTCATCCCGACGAAGATGTATGTCATCAACTCTCATGTGCGTGCCACGTGGGCGTTGGCGGGCAGCCAGGCCGCGACCCTCTTCGATGGCTCCTGGCTCGAGTCCGGCTCCGTGCTCGTGCTGGTCCTCGTCGGCGCGGTCTGGCTTGCCCGAGACCGGAACCGCCGCTGGCTGGTCGTCTCGCTCGCCCTTTTCATCGCCATCTTCCTGTTGCTGTACGCCGTCAACGGCCCGGTGGTCCGACAGCTCACCTGGCTCTGGTGGAACGACCACTACCGGGTCCGGGCCGCCCTGGTGCTGCCCGCAGTCCTCTGCGCGACGGCCGGTGCGGTGGTGATCGGCGGATGGGTGGCCCGACGACGACCAGATCCGCCCCGCGTGCGTCAGGGGCTGATCGCCCTCGCCGCCGTCGCAGTCGTCGCCGCATTGGGTTGCGGCATACCGGTGCATCGTGAGGTCGTGGAGGCCACCTACGGGGAGGACTCCGCGGACTATTCGTGGGTGCTCCCGCGGGAGTATGCCGCCCTGTCCCAGCTGGCGGCCTTCGTCCCGAGCGGTTCGGTGGTCGCCGCCAACCCCTATCGCGGCGGGATGTTCTTCTACGTCGCGGGGGGCACCGAGGTGCTCTATCCGACCGAGAACTCCCTCCAACTGCCCGATCGGCGACTGCTTGGAACGTCGCTCCAAGCAGTCACAAGCATGCCCGACGTCTGTGCCGCATCACGTCGTCAAAGGGTCGACTACGTGCTGACGGGTGGAGACATGCACATCTGGGGGGTGCTGGACCACACCCCGGAATACTCCGGGGTCGACTCGGCGGCGTACGACCCAGACTTCAAAGTCGTTGCTGAGGCCGGTCCATACGCATTGCGCCGGGTGCCCGATTGTTCGACAGCCGCCCCGGGCAGCGGTTTCATCGGCCCTGTGACCATCCCCTGAGGCTTCGGCGGTGAATCAGGCACCCGCAGGGTGGTCCTGGCCGGGGTCCTGATTCTCGACCGCTGCGCGGTAGTCAGCCTCCTCCTGCGCCCAGCGCTCGCGACGACGTGCAGACACGGTGCCGCGCAGGTGCCGATAGCCGGGCACAACGATCAGCGCGACCACCGCGAGGATGGCCAGGTTGACGAAGGAGAAGCCCTCCGTGGGCATCAGCCTTCGGCGTCCTTGATCTCAGCGAGCACCGTGCCGCTGGCGACGGTCTCGCCGACGGTGGCCTTGAGCGAGGTGATGACCCCGGCCTTGTGTGCGGTGATCGGCTGCTCCATCTTCATCGCCTCGAGGACGACGACGATCGCGCCCGACTCGACCGTCTGACCTTCTTCGACCGCGACCTTGACGATGGTGCCCTGCATGGGGGCGGTCACCGAGTCACCGGATGCTGCGGCGCCGGACTTGGCTGCGCCGCTGCGCTTAGGCGCCGCCTTCCTCGTCGCTCCGCTGCCACTGCCGCCGGTTCCACCGCCGAGCGACAGGCCTCCCGGAAGGCTGACTTCGATCCGCTTGCCGCCGACCTCGACGACGAGCTTCTGGCGCTCCTCGGCCTCGGGCAGCGACGCCGGCCCACCGGCATACGCAGGGATGGTGTTGTTGAACTCGGTCTCGATCCAGCGGGTGTGGATGGAGAACGCCTCGTCAGGGTCGGCCGGGGCGAAGGCAGGGTCGGCGACGACCGCACGGTGGAACGGGATGACCGTGGGCATCCCCTCGACCTCGAACTCGGCCAGGGCGCGACGGGACCGCTCCAGGGCCTGCTGGCGGTCGCGGCCGGTGACGATGAGCTTGGCAAGCATCGAGTCGAAGGCCCCACCGATGGTGTCGCCTTCGACGAGCCCGGAGTCGACGCGGACGCCCGGGCCGGACGGGGTCTTGTAGACCGTGACGGTGCCGGGTGCCGGCAGGAAGCCGCGACCGGCGTCCTCGCCGTTGATTCGGAACTCGATCGAGTGGGCGTGCGGCACCGGGTCGGGGTAGTCCAGCGACTGGCCCTCGGCGATGCGGAACTGCTCACGCACCAGGTCGATGCCGGTCACCTCTTCGGTGACCGGGTGCTCGACCTGCAGGCGGGTGTTGACTTCGAGGAAGGAGATGTCACCGGCGGGCCCGACGAGGAACTCGCACGTGCCTGCGCCGACGTAGCCGGCCTCGGTGAGGATCGCCTTGGAGGCTCGGACGAGCTCGTCGTGCTGGGCCTCGGTGAGGAACGGCGCGGGCGCCTCTTCGACGAGCTTCTGGTTGCGCCGCTGCAGCGAGCAGTCACGGGTCGACACGACGACCACGTTGCCGTGCTGGTCTGCCAGACACTGGGTTTCGACGTGACGCGGGTGGTCGAGGAAGCGCTCGACGAAGCACTCGCCACGTCCGAACGCGGTGACCGCCTCGCGAACCGCGGATTCGTAGAGGTGGGGGATCTCCTCAAGCTCGCGGGCCACCTTGAGGCCGCGCCCGCCGCCGCCGTAGGCCGCCTTGATCGCCACGGGCAGCCCGTGCGCCTTGGCGAACTCCACGACCTCGTCGGGCCCGGTCACCGGGTCGGACGTGCCGGGCACGAGGGGGGCGTTGGCCTTGAGGGCGATGTGCCGGGCCTTGACCTTGTCGCCGAGGCTGTCGATGGCCGCCGGGCCGGGGCCGATCCAGATCAGGCCGGCGTCGATGACCGCCTGGGCGAACCCGGCGTTCTCGGCGAGGAAGCCGTAGCCGGGGTGGACCGCGTCGGCCCCGGCCTCCTTGGCGATGGCCAGCAACTTCTCCTGCACGAGGTAACTGTCACCGGGTGTGGAGCCGTTGAGCGCATACGCCTCGTCGGCCACCTTGACGTGCAGGGCGTCGCGATCGGGATCGGCGTAAACCGCCACGGATCCGATGCCAGCGTCCTTGCATGCCCGGGCGATGCGCACGGCGATTTCGCCGCGGTTTGCGATCAGCACCTTTGAGATCTTCGCCATGGGGGGGAGCCTAGCGCTCGGATCGTGCCGCACCACCGGAGCGGCAGTGGAGGGATGGCTCACGTTGCGCCGGGTGTCCGTTGGCCCTACAGCCGGCGATTGGCCTGACAGCGGGCCGGGTCACGAGCCGCTCGTCAGCGTGGCGATCACCTGATCGGCCCGATCGTGCTGTCCAGTGGCCCGCAACACGTCGATGAGGTCGCTGGCCGCCCGGGCCCGGTTGGCGGCGTCGCGGGCGATCGTGAGCCCCTCGTAGGCCGACTCGAGCGCAAGGACCGCCCCGTCGAGGTCGCCGTCCTCACGCAGGATCTGGCCGGCGAGCCAGAAGGCCTGTGCTGCCGACCCGATCCGGCCGACCTGGGCGAACAACTCGCCGGCGCGGGTGGCCGCGTCGGCGGCATCGCGGGCCGACTGCCCCGCGACCTGCCCGTCGATCTGCCCGTCGACCCCCGGACTGCGCGACGCGACAACGCGCGCCCACGTCTCCAGCAGCGAGGCCTGGAGGTTCTCGGACTGACGGCGCTGACGCTCCTCCAGGTCGCTGTCGAGGAGGGCTTCGTGGGAACCGTCGGACGACAGGAGGGTGTCGAGGTGGGTCATGAGGGCGTCGGTGTCGCCGAGCCCGGCGGCCACGGGCGCCCACGCAGCGAGGATCTGCGCCATCGCACCGGGGTCGCCGTCGGCCGCGCGCAGCAGGGGGAGTGCGGCGGCATACCTGGCATGGGCGGTCACCTCGTCACCCACCTGGGCGGCGCACTGCGCAGACTCCGCCCACGCCATCCCCGCGTGTTCGAGCAGCCCCGCCGCAGTGGCCACCTCGGCGGCCCGCAGGTATGCCGCGGCCGCCTCGGGGTAGGAGCGTGCCCGTGCGTGGCGCTCGGCGATCGTCAGCGCGGCGCCCACGCCGTCTGCCCCGAGGGCTGCCGGGGCGGGGTCGGCGTCGGGCTGGTGCGTCGGGTCGCCGGCCCCCGGCTGCGGGCCGAGGGACGCCATGGCCGAGATGTCGAAGTCCAAGGGCACCGGCGTGCGGGTGGCGGCCAACGAACGGTCCAGCAGCCGGGCGTAGTAGTCGCTCCCGCCGCGAGCGTCGAAGCGACCGGCCAACTCAGCGGTCTGCTCGTGAACCCAAGCGTGCAACTGCCCGAGGGTCGGAGCGTCGGGGGAGCGCAGCCCGGTCGGCAGGTCGCTGTGGTCGAGGTTGGCCGAGAGCCCAGCGAGCACGCCCAGCAGGAACCGCAACCGGAACAGGGGCGTCGATGCGCCTTCGAGCAACTCGGGGTGGTCCTCGCGCAGGAAGCGCAAGGCCCGCTCGACGTGACCGCCCCGCGCCACCATCTCGAAGCCCTGTCCGCGGGCCGGCGCGTAGTCGCTGTCGGAGGTGTCCAGCGTGGCCAGGGCCCTGCGGTATGCCGCGAGCGCCGGCCCGTCCGCGCCGACGTTGAGGTGGGCCAGGGCCAGGGCGTGCAGGGTTCGGGTGGGCTCCAGGTTGCAGCTCGAGTGCTGGGTGAGACCCAGCTCGATCGCCTCCTCGAAGCGCCCGGTCTCGGTCAGGTAGTCGACCTGGTGCCCGATCCGGCACGCGGCGCAACTGTCCATGTCGTCCTTGGGCAGCGCCAGCCACGCCAGCCGCGCCGCCTCCATGCTCGGGTCGCCACTGTGCCAGGCCCAGCGGAACCGCGACCCCAGCACCGACCCGCTGCCCTTGCCGGCGAGGTCGAAGCGGCGTCTCATGTCGGCGAGGAAGGCGTCGGCCTGCTCGCGGGTGATCTCGGGGAAGTCGGGCAGATCGCCGGCGACCCATTTGAACTCCCAGAACAGGTTGTGCTCGTCGGACTCGTCGAACACTTCGGGTTGGCTGTCCCAGAGCCGCAACAACCGGGCGAAGGCGACGAACGACCGGTGCCCCTGACCGGTGAAGCTGTAGGCCTCGACGAGATCCAGCAACGCCTCGGCCAGACGCTCCTGAGGGCCTTCGGCATCGATGCGCCGGACGATGACCTCCGCGGCGGCGGTGCGGGCGCTGCCGTAGGGCATGGCCCGGATCTCGCGGAGTTCGCGCCGGACCTCGGCGTCGCTTGGTGCCATCTGAGGTGTCCTCTCGGGCGTGGTCAGTGCAGACGTGGTCAGGGCAGACGTGGTCAGTGCGGCGGGGTGTAGGTCAGTCGTGGTCGAGGGATCGGGCCAGCAGCACGCTCAGCGCGTCGTGCAGGCCGGCCACCTCGCTCGATCGAAGACCTTCGCCGGCGAGCATGACGGCCGAGAGATAGAGCGAGCGCAGTCCCGCGGCGAACACGATGGTCTCTGGTGCCGCAAGCAGTTGCCGCACGACGGGGGCCGAGTCGTTGAGCACGAGGCTGCGCGTCCGCGTCGAGGTGTCGGTCTCGAAGGAGTCGAGGAGCCCGCCCCAGAGGCCCGGCGTGGCCTCCCGCTCACGGGCCAGGGCCCGTCGATGCTCGCCGTCAGGGTCGCGCAGCAGCACGGCGGGCAGCGAATCGGGGTCGAACGTGCGCACGAGGACGTGACAGTCCTCGTCCTCGAGGACCTTTTCAGCCATCGACAGGGCCTGGGCGAGCTGCCCGGCGCGGTCGGTTGCCACCGGTGTCAGGACCTGGGTGACGTCCTCGCTCGACAACTCGCGGACCGCCCAGCCTGGGCGCCGCCCGAGTCGGGTCAGCAGGTCGCTGTCGTAGACGTAGCCCGCGTTGACGACGACCAGGCCCTGGGCGCGGGCGACCGCAGCGACCCGTCGGAACGCCTCGGTCGTTGACGTGAACACGATCTCGCCGTCCTCCGCGACGTCGCGCAAGGTTCGTGCGCCATCGGTGGTCTCGAACGGGAGGACCCGGGCGGCGAGGTCGAGCATCTCGTCGTCGGTCAGGGCGAGCGAGCGCAGGGCCAGATGGTGGGTCTCGACGAACCGCCGTGACAGGGTCGAGGGCGTCGTCAGAGTGGCGGTGGCCCACTCCTTGAGTTGCGCCCCCAAGGCGTCACGGGTCGCCAGGAGGATCTCGTCGTCGTGGATCTGTTCGCGGGACGCGGTGGGGGAGAGCGCGTCCGAGTCGAGGACCGCCCGGGTGAAGAAGGCCCAGTCGGGCAGGACGCCGTCGACGCGCGCCCCGACGAGCATCCGCTTGCTGTAGACGCGGTGCCGTCCCGAGCCCGGCGTCACGGCTTGGGGGAGGATGAACGCCACCCCGGACACGCCGGCGAGGGGGACGCTCAGGTCGATGTGTCCCAGCGGGGTGAAGCCCAGGACGCGTTCGCAGTATGCCGTCAGCGCCCGCGAGCGGGCCTCCGCCGACGGGTGGCGGGCCTGCCACGGGAGGACCGGGTCGGTGATCCGCCGCCACGTGGGATCCGAGCCCTCCACCGGCACGCGGACGGCGACATCGAAGGGCAGCAGCGAGCCGTAGTCCGTGGCCAGAGCGACGACGGTGGAGGTTTCGAGCCAATGCTCGCTGCCGCGTCGAGCCCACAGCCGGACGGTGGTGCCCACTGCCGTCGCGTCCGCGGACGGCCCCGGCGGCAGGTCCGACACCTCGAAGGTGCCGTCGCTGCGCCCCACCCAGACGGTGGGGACGGTGCCGGGTCGGGCCGACCGGGACGTGACCTCGATGCGGTCGGCGACCATGAACGCCGTGAGCATGCCGATCCCGAACTGGCCGAGGTAGTGCGCCACCCCCAGGCCGTGCGGATCCCGTTTCGAGGAGCGGCCGATCGTCGCGAGCAACTCGGTGGCTTCGTCGGAGGTGAGTCCGACCCCGCTGTCGGTGACCACGAGAACCGTCGCTCCGTCGGCCTCGGTGTCCGAGGTGAGCCGGATCGTTGCCGGGGCTGCGGGATCCTCGGCCAACCTCGCGGTCACGGCGTCGACGGCGTTCTGCAGCAACTCCCTCAGGTAGACATGCGGACCCGAGTAGAGGTGGTGGGACAGCAGGTCGACCATGCCACCCAGGTCGACCCGGAAGCGCTGCGACATCAGGCTCCGTGCGCCGCAGCGCCGGAGCGGGCGGCCGTCGGCGTCATTCCGCGGCGGCAGCCGCAGCCGCCTCGGGGAAGGCCTCGTTGAGCCGTTCCCAGAGCTGACAGCTCGTGGCGATCCCCGTGTTGACGTGCAGGTTGAGCTGCTCGTCGGTCAGCCCGTGCTCGTAGTCCAAGGTGTGCTCAGAGATCACCCGGAGCTGGCCCTCGTCGTTGATCCGGGCATAGACCTTGGGGAACAGCCGGTCGCAGTTCCATTCGTTGACGACGTCGAGGGCCTGCGACAGGTCGTCCGGGCTGAGCTTGCCGTCCCAGATCCCTCGAACCTGCAGGATCTCGGCCTGGTTGCCGTAGGTGAAGAACCAAATGACCCCGTGATCCCAGCCGCTGCCGATGTCACCGTCGGAGTCGACGTGATACGACCAACTGCTGGCTTCGAGGGTTGCTTTGATGCGCTCCTTGGTCAATGGCGCCAGTTCTGGTGTCGGTTCAAGTTTGGCGTTGTTGAAGAAGCCCATCGATGTGCCCTTTCCTGCCCCCGAGTGTGCCGCGCGGATGCCCCGCCGGAGAGACCACCCTTCCGCGCGCTCCTTCCGGTTGTCAACCGGGTGCGGCAGCCGCGGCGCCGCCCTCGCTGGCCTTCAGCTGAGCCGGTCGAGATCGGCCTGGCACGACGCCTCGAACGCGCCCAATTCGGCTAGCGATTCGTCGATGTCCCGACGGCGTTCCTCAAGGTCGACCCGCCGTTTGCGCGCCTGGGTGATGGCGTATTCCAACTGGCTGGTCTTGCCGCGCGGCGCATCGTAGAGGTCGATGATCGTGCGAATCTCCTCGAGCGGGAAGCCCAGCCGCTTGCCGCGCAGGATGAGCGCCAGCCGGGTCCGGTCGCGGCGGCGGAAGACCCGCCGGGTGCCATGTCGCTCGGGGGCGATGAGGCCGATGTCCTCGTAGTGCCGCACCGTCCGATGGGTGACCCCGAACTCGGCCGCCACCTGTGCGATAGACCACGTCCGCTCGCCGTCCCGTCCGCTTGCCATGGGGGTCAGCATGCTTTACGTTGACGTTAACGTCAACTAGGGATGGCGGTATGCCGCGTCCCCGCCAACGCCACGCCCGTCACCGACGCTGCGGGTTGCGGCACGGAAGTGAGGCAGCCATGTTCGAGCTGAGCGCCGACCACGAGGAGTTCCGGGCTCTAGTGCGGGAGTTCGCCGAGGCCGAGATCGAGCCCCGGGTCGCCCAGTGGGACAAGGACTCGCACTTCCCCGCTGAGCTCATCCCCAAACTCGGTGAGCTCGGCCTGTTCGGCCTGGTGGTGCCGGAGGAGTTCGGCGGCACCCGCCGCCCCGAGGGCGCCGGCCCCGAGGTCAGCGGCGGCGACTTCACCATGCTGTGCGTCGCGATCGAGGAACTCGGCCGGGTCGATCAAGCCATCGGCATCACCCTCGAAGCCGGGGTCGGGCTCGGCATCAACCCGATCCTCAACTACGGCACCCCTGAGCAGAAGGCCCACTGGTTGCCCGACCTTGCCGCCGGACGGGCCCTCGCCGGGTTCGGCCTCACCGAGCCGGACGCCGGCTCGGACGCGGGCGGCACGAAGACCAAGGCGACCCTCGCCGACGGCATCTGGACGGTTAACGGGGCCAAGTCGTTCATCACCAACTCCGGCTCGCCGATCACTTCGGTCGTCAGCGTCACGGCCCGCACCGGCACCCGCAACGACGGGACGCCCGAGATCAGCGCGATCATGATCCCTTCCGGCACAAAGGGATTCGATATCGCTCCGCCCTACCACAAGCTTGGGTGGCACATCTCCGACACCCACGGCCTGTCCTTCCAGGACGTGCAGGTGCCCGAGGCCAACCTGCTCGGTCAGCGGGGCAAGGGCTTCGCGCAGTTCCTCGCCACCCTCGATGACGGACGGATTGCCATCGCCGCCCTCGCGACGGGTTGCACGCGGCGGATGCTTGAGGAGGCCACGGCATACAGCAAGACGCGGTTGGCCTTCGGCAAGCCGATCGGGACCTACCAGGGCGTGGCCTTCCAGGTCTCCGACCTCGCGGTCCTGGCCGAGACGAGCCGCCTGCTGACCTACAAGGCGGCCTGGCTCAAAGACGAGATGGACGCCGGGCGACGCACCATGCAAGAGGTCAAGCAGGCCGCGTCCATCGCGAAGCTCTACACGAGCGAGGCGGCGGTCACCGCGACTCGGATCGCCACACAGGTGTTCGGCGGCAACGGCTTCATGGAGGAATACCCGGTGGCGCGGTTCTATCGCGACGCCAAGATCCTTGAGATCGGCGAGGGCACCTCGGAGGTCCAGCGGATGCTCATCGCCCGAGGCCTCGGTCTGCCCGCCTGAGGATCAGCGCACGTCACGTCACCGACGCGTTCCCCCTGGGAGAGGATGAGGTATGCCGCCGAGCACCGACCCGACAGAAGCCCCCTTCGCCGGTCCGTCCGCGTCCGAGGGTGGCGACCCTCGGGTCGACAGCGTCCGGGAGCGGTTCGCGGCGGCATACCTGGCGACCTCCGCCCCCCTCACCGAGAGCCTCGGGGCCAAGCTCGTACAACAGAACAAGCTCTACGTCCGCGACCGGATCGCGCTGCTGTTCGATGACGGGTCCTTCGTCGAGGACGGGCGCTATGCCAACGCCCTCGCCGGCGACCTACCTGCCGACGGCGTCGTCACTGGCCGGGGGACGGTCGACGGGCGCCCCGCGATCGTCATCGCCAACGACCCGACCGTCAAGGCCGGCTCGTGGGGAGCCCGGACCGTCGAGAAGATCGTCCGCGCCACCGAGATGGCGATGCGCGAGGAGTTGCCGGTCTTCTGGTTCGTCGACTCGGCCGGTGCCCGGATCACCGACCAGGTCGAGATGTTCCCCGGGCGGCGCGGCGCCGGCCGGATCTTCCACAACCAGGTGGCGCTGTCCGGCAAGGTGCCCCAGATCTGCTGCCTGTTCGGCCCCTCAGCCGCGGGTGGGGCCTACATCCCGAGCTTCTGCGACCTCATCATCATGGTCGAGGGCAACGCCTCGATGTATCTCGGCAGCCCTCGGATGGCCGAGATGGTCGTCGGTGAGAAGGTCACCCTCGAGGAGATGGGCGGCGCGCGGATGCACTGCACCGTCTCGGGCGTGGGCGATCTGCTGGCACACGACGACCAGGAGGCCATCGAGCTGGCCAAGCTCTACTTCTCCTACGTCCCCGGCTGTTGGCGCGAACGCCCGCCCACCTACACCCCGGAGGAGCCCTCGGAGCCGCTCACGCGGCATACCGTGCCTGAGCGGGAGAGCCAGCCGTTCGACATCCACACGGTCATCGACGGGCTCGTCGACGCCGACTCGTTCTACCCGATCAAGCCGCTCTTCGCTGCCGAGCTGGTGGTCGGCTTCGGTCGGATGAACGGCGAGACCGTCGGCATCGTGGCCAACAACTCCGCCGTCAAGGGCGGCGTGCTGTTCACCGACAGCGCTGACAAGGCCACCCGGTTCATCTGGTTGTGCGACGCCTTCAACGTGCCGCTCCTCTATCTCGCCGACGTCCCAGGCTTCATGATCGGCTCCGAGGTCGAGCGCGGCGGGATCATCCGTCATGGCGCCAAGATGGTGTCGGCCGTCTCCGAGGCGACGGTGCCGCAGTTCTGCATCGTGGTCCGAAAGGCTTATGGCGCAGGGCTTTACGCCATGGGCGGGCCTGGTTTCGCCCCCGATGCCACCCTTGCCCTGCCCACAGCCAAGATCGCCGTCATGGGGCCGGAGGCGGCCGTGAACGCCGTCTACGCCAACAAGATCGCCAGCATCGCCGACCCCGACGAGCGAGCCGCCTACATCGCGGAGCGACGGGCCGAATACGAGGAGGACGTCGACCTCGAACGCCTGGCCGCCGACCTCGTCGTCGACGGGGTCATCGAGGCCGATGCCCTGCGCGAGGAGTTGCTCCACCGGCTGCGCTACGCCTCCCGACGGGATCGGCACTTCAGCGAACGCCGCCGTTCCGTCCCGCCTGTCTGAGGTCGGTCGCCCGGGCGGTGACCGGCGGCGGCATACCCCTCTAGCATTGCCCACCATGGGACCAGGGTGGGGCGCGCGAGTGGCTGGCGCCTTCACGGCACCGATCCCGCCTGAGGAGGCCGTGCCGCGCACCGCGGACGCTCCCGGGACGCCGTGGTGGCGCCGGTTCCCCCTGTGGTTCCCACTCGGGGTGTATGCCGTGACCCGGCTCATCGACGCCGTCTACTTCGCGATCATGCAGCGCTCGCAGATCCCGATGGTGCCGGGAAACGGCGCCGCGCGGGTCATCTTCCCCACGCCTGCCGCGCCGGGGTACTGGCCGCTCATGGCCAACTGGGACGGGCAGTGGTACCACGAGATCGCCGAGTTGGGGTATCCCGACCCGATCCCCACCGATCCGGTCACCGGCAAGGTCGTGCAGAACCCGTGGGCCTTCTACCCGATGTTCCCCATGCTCTCCCGGCTCGTCATGCGGGCGACCGGGGCGAACTTCTACGTCGCTGGCGCCCTGTTGTCGACGGTCGTCGGCGCGATCGCCGTCGTGCTGATGTTCCGTCTCGTCGACCGTGCCGCGGGCCGTTGGTCGGCGATCGTCGCGACCGTCGCGACGTCGACGTGGGTCGCGGCACCGGTCCTGCAGACCGACTACTCCGAGGCCTGCGCTCTGCTAGTCATCGTCCTGCTGCTCACGGCCTTGCGCGGTCGGCGCTACTGGTGGGTGCTCGTCCTCCTCGTGGCGCTGGCGCTCACCCGCAACCTCGTCCTCATCTCGGCGCCTCCGCTCATCGCTCATACGGCGGTGCGTTGGCAGCGGCGCGACGCCGACCCGTTCCCGGTGCGGCAACGCGTCGGGCTCGTTGTGCTCACCCTGCTCTCGGGTGCCCTGACCTTCCTCTGGCCCACGATCGTCCGCCTCGTCACCGGTGACAAGGACGGCTACGCCAAGACGATGGGCGCCTGGGGGGTCGACGCGTTCGAGATCAAGCTGCACACCTGGGTCGACTACATCTACTACGACTACGGCTACCTCGGGTGGGCCGCGTGCCTTGCGGGCATCGGGTGGTTCGCGTGGAAGATGCTCTCGGTCGACACTGCGCGGTGGGGCCCCGAGCTGTGGGGCTGGGCGGGGGCCTACCCGGCATACATGGTGTTGGTCACCGGCATCGGGCCATCCCGGATCCGCTACGCGCTGTTGGCCTGGCCGGTGTTCCTCCTGCTTGCCTGGATCCTCAACCGTCCGCGGCTGCGGCCACGGCGGGCGTGGTGGCTCACGGCATACGCGCTCGCGCTCGTGGCCCTGCAGGGTTGGTGGGTGTGGAACTACTGGGTGATCCTCGGCCTCTACCCGGACGTGCAGTTCCCCTGAGCGTCCCGTCTGTCCGTCAGGAGGGACTGGCGAGACCGAGCCAGGGAGGCCAACTATGCCCGTCACCGACGGACCGAACCTGCCAGATGAGAGAAGTCCTGGCGGGCATGCGCCGCAGGATGCGGACGCAGGGACGGGGGCCCACCCGCCGGCGCCTCCGCCGCCGCCCCCTCACCCGGCTCCGGTCACTCAAAGCCTCGTCGGGCGTGGCGTCGGACTCGGCCGGGGCGCAGTGTCGGAAGCCGCGCCCCATCTGGCACGGGGGCTGCGGGGGCTCCGAGGCGCTGCCGTCAAGGGCCGAGAGCTCGGGGCGGCAGGGGTGCGAGTTGCGACGCCTGTGGCGGCTCAAGGACTGTCATCGGCTCAGGCCAAAGCGAAGTCGGCCGGCCCAGCGCTCGCGCGTGGTAAGGATGCGGTCAAAGGCGTGGTCGACACCTCGCTCGCTCACGGCGCCGACGGGATCCTGCGCAGCATCGAGTTCGCGGCCGAACCGGTTCGAGTTAACCGGGCGGGCAAGCCTCGCCCTCCGCGGGCAGTCATCTGGGCGCTCAGTCTCATCGGCGCGGCCGCAGTCGCCGGTGCGTCAGCAACGATCTACTGGTCTGGGGCCGGGCTGCCGATTGCAAACGCCTCGCTGAGCATGGTGGTCTCCGTCGCCGACGAGAGGGCCGGAGGGGTCGTCCAGAAAGCCGCGTTTGTGGCCGCTGCGGTTGGCGTCGCGAGCTACCTCTTGGTCATCCTGGGCCTCAGCCGTCGATCCACATGGGCCAGAAGAGTGGCTACGTTGTTCGCGGTGATTGGGGGACTGGGTATCTTCACGGTGAGCTACGCGGCCGCCTCAGCTCTGGGCCTGATCGGAGTCGCACTCCTGTGGCTGCCAGCATCATCAGCGTGGTTCCGGGCCCAGCCCATCCCGGTTGTGCCAGCTCCACAGGACCAGGCCCCTTAGGGACTGCTGAAGTCTTCCTGCGCGCGTCGAGCGTCAGCGCTGGTGGACGGTGACGACGTCGAACCAGTTGACCCCGATGTCGATGAGCAACTCGCGCAGCAGCGGCAGCGAGATCCCGACGACGTTGTGGTGGTCACCCTCCAGACCGGTGACGAACGGGCCGCCGAGCCCGTCGATGGTGAAGGCTCCGGCCACCCGCAGCGGCTCGCCCGTGGCGACGTAGGCGTCGATCTCCTCGTCGGTGAGTTTCGCGAAGTAGACCTTGGTCGATGCGGTCGCCCCCAGGGTGGCTTGGCTGCCGCCCCGCTCGACGGGACGCTGGTCAACGAGCCAATGACCGGTGTGCAGCACCCCGTGCCGCCCACGCATCCGGCGCCACCTGGCCCTCGCCTCGTCGGCATCGGCGGGTTTGCCGTGCATTTGTCCGTCGAATTCGAGGACCGAGTCGCATCCCAGCACGAGGTCACCCACGCGCTCACCGAAGGCGACCGCCTCGGCCTTGGCGCGGGCAAGGACGAGCGCGACCTGCGCGGGCTCCAAGGGGCCGTAGCGCTCGAGCGCCTCGGCCACAGCGGCGTCCTCGTCGACGTCACTCACGACGACGGTCGGCTCCACACCCGCATGTTGCAGGGTGTTCAACCGGGCGGGGGAGGCGGACGCGAGCACGAGTCGAAAGCGGGCTGTGGTCACCACGTCAATGTATGCCGCGCCGTCAAGCCCGTGGGAGGGGCGGGCAGGCGGAATGCCGGTGTGGGGCAAAGCGGGGGGCGCGGACGCTGGGGGCGTTCGAACGATCCGGAGTGCTCCCGTCCCTTGCGGCTCGCCTCAGCTCAGCCACACGACGTCTCAGCCGAGCAACTCGTCGACGTAGCACCAGCGCCAGCCCTCGCCGGGCTCGATGCTGCGCATCACCGGATGAGCCGTCTGACGATGGTGGGCAGTGGCGTGCCGACCCGTCGAGGAGTCGCAGCAGCCGACGTTGCCGCAGGTCAGGCACAGCCGCAGGTGGACCCAGGTGGTGCCGTCGCGCAGGCAGTCAGCGCAGCCGTCCGGCGTGACCGGCTCGATGCCGACGGGGGCCTCCCGCAGGTGCAGGCAGTCGCCCTTGCTCGACTCGGGAGTGAGCACGAGCCGCTCCCGCAGGGCGCCCTGTCGCTCGGAGACGGACGTGACGAGACTCCTCGACGTCGAGGCTGGCCAGCACCGCTGCGAGTACCTCATGGTCGATGGTGCCGAGGTCGCGCAGGCGGAGGACCTCGGTGCGCTCAGCCTGCAACATGGCTGTCCGCGCCCGCCGGTAACTCTCGCTGGGGGTCTCGACCATGGCTCCACCCGAGCCGTCGGGACGTTCTGTCCCGGACGGCGCACCCAACTGCTCCCAGACGGCATGCACCCGGCGCTCGGCCATCGTGCGTAACTGGTCGACCAACCCGTCGGGAAGCGGCGGCTCGGTCGGGGCGGCCAGCCGGTCCAACTCGCGCAGCCCAGCAGTGACTGCGCTGCGCATCACCGTGGCGGTCTGCAGGACGTCCTCACGGGGGTCCGGGCCGTGGACGTCGAGGCGACGAGCCACCCAGGGCAACGACGACCCTTGGACGAGGAGGGTTCCTGCGACCACGACGAGGGCGGCCAGCACGAAGGCGTCCCGGTCGGGCACCCCCACGGGCAGGGTGAAGGCGGCCGCGAGGGTCACGACGCCGCGCATGCCCGCCCACGACACGATCACCGATGAGCGGAGCTGATCGCGGCGGTCCTGCGGATCACCCATCAGAAAGCGCAGCGGGATCACCCAGAGCGGTCGCAGCACCACCACCGCAGCCAGGACGACGAGCGACATGAGCAGGGCGCGGCTCACCCCAGCAGGTGTCGCCGTGATCCGTTCGATGATCCCCTTGGCCTGCAGCCCGATGAGCAGGAAGACGCCGTTCTCCAGGATGAACTGGGCTGTCGCCCAATTGATCCGGTCGGCCACCCGCGAGGTGGCCGACTGGATGACGGGGGCCCGGTGGCCGAGGAGCACACCGGCGACGACCACGGCCAGCACGCCGGACGCGTGCAACTCCTCGGCGGGGAGATAGGCCAGCCACGGTGCGAGGAAGGAGATCGCCGTTCCACTGATCGGGTCAGTGACCCGGCGGCGCACCCAGGTGAGCACCTGCGCGACGACGAGCCCGATCCCCACGCCACCGATGCTGGTCCAGGCGACTTGCCCGACCACCGCACCGACGCTCAACGCGCTGCCGAGTGCCAGGATCCCGAGTCGCACGAGGACCAGCGCCGTCGCGTCGTTGAAGAGCGACTCGCCCTCAAGGACGGTGACGATCCGCCGGGGCAGCCCGATCCGGCGGCCCACGGCCGTTGCCGCCACCGCGTCTGGGGGAGCGACGACCCCGCCGACGGCAATGCCGAGCGGCAGCGGCACATCGAAGAGCCACCAGAGGGCCAGCCCCACGCCGATGGCGGAGAAGGCCACGAGGCCGACCGAGAGCATCCCGATGTTGCGCTTGTTCGCTCCGAGGTCAACCAGTGAGGTCTTGACGGACGCGGCATACAAGAGGGGTGGCAGAAGCCCCACGAGGACGAGCTCCGGCGACACGACGAGCGGAGGGACAAACGGAAGGAAGCTCGCGCCGACGCCGACAATCGTGAGCAGCAGGGGTGCTGACACGTCCAGGCGCCGCGCGAGCTCTGTCACCGTGAGCACGGTGGCGACCAACGCGACCACAGCGATGGCAAGGGTCACGGGGCGAATCCTTCAGACACTCGGGTATGCCGCCCGGTCGGCGGCGGGGGTCAGCCTAGGTTGCCCAGGACCGCGTCACGCAACGTGTCGAGGCTGACGCCGCCCAGGTCGAGGGCTTTGCGGTGGAAGGCCTTGACGTCGAAGTCCGCACCGTCGCGCTCGCGCACCTGCTCGCGCAGCGACAGCCACAGTCGCTCACCGATCTTGTAGGACGGCGCCTGCCCCGGCCAGCCGAGGTAACGGTCCAACTCGAAACGCAGTTTGCCCTCGGACTCGTGGGCGTGGGCGGTGAGGAAGGCCCAGGCCTTGTCATAGGTCCATTCGCCGCCGCCGACCTCCGCGGGTGCCTCGAAGCCGCAGTGCACGCCGATGTCGATGACGACCCGCGCCGCACGCAGCGACTGCGCGTCCAGCCACCCCATCCGGTTGCCGGGGTCGTCGAGGTAGCCGAGCTCGGACATGAGCCGCTCGGCATAGAGTGCCCAACCTTCGCCGTGCCCGGAGGTCCAGGAGGCCAGGCGCCGCCAGGTGTTGAGCAACTCGCGGCGGAAGACCGTCTGGGCGACCTGCAGGTGATGCCCGGGAACGCCCTCGTGGTAGACGGTCGTCAACTCGCTCCACGTGTAGAACCTCGACTCGCCCTTTGGCACCGACCACCACATCCGCCCGGGACGGGTGAAGTCGTCCGAGGGCCCCGTGTAGTAGATGCCGCCGGTCTGGGTCGGCGCGATGCGGCACTCGATCGTGCGCACCGGGCCGGGGATGTCGAAGTGGACGTCCGCGAGGTTGGTGATGACCTCGTCGGCCTTCCCCTGCATCCAGGTGCGCAGCGCGTCGGTGCCTTCGAGGAGGTAGGCGGGGTCGGCGCTGAGGACCTCGATGGCCTCCTCGATGGTGGCGCCGGGCTTGATCTGCTCGGCAACCTCCTGCATCTGGGCCGTGATCCGGGCCAATTCCTCCTCGCCCCACCGGTAGGTCTCCTCGAGGTCGACGACCGCCCCGACAAAGTCGCGCGAGTGCAGCGCATAGCGCTCGCGGCCGCAGGCATCGGCTGCCGGGGCGACCGGGACCAGTTCCGTCTCGAGGAAGTCGGCAATCTGCACGTATGCCGCCCGCGCGGCCTCCGCCGCCGCGGCCAGGTCGCTGGCGACCTCCGGGTCGAGGGCCGTGTCTCCCGCCTTGGCCTCGGCGACCAGCGTGACGAAGTAACCGTCGTCCGCGGTGAGGTCGCGGGCCTGGACGATGCAGGCATCGACTTGGCGGCGCGGCGCGACATCGCCGCGGCTGCGAGCCAACGTGAGCGACTCGGCATACTGCGCCATCGCCGTGGGGACCTTCGCCATCCTGATCGCGACCGTGCGCCAGTGCTCGTCGGTGTCCTGCGGCATGAGGTCGAAGGCGTCGCGGACGTTCTGCAGCGGCGAGGCGATGACGTTGAGGCTCATCTCGTCCATGCCGGCGGCGTACTTCTCCTCGGCCACCCCGAGCCGGTCGCGCATCGAGGCGATGGTGACCAGATCGATGTCGTCGACGGCCACCGCATCGGCGAGGCTCGCGAGGGTCTCGCGGCGCAGCGCGGACATCGCCGCATAGCCCGCGGGGGAGAGGTCGTCCAGGTCTTCGTCGTGGCCGGGCAGCCCGAGGTAGGTGGCCTCGATGGGGCTCAACGCGGCATACCGGGCGAGGTAGTTCTCGGCGATGGCGTCGACGGCGGTGGGGGTGCGGGTGGGCGCCGGGGTGGTGGCGCTGGAAGGAGACGTCATGGGCTCGAACCTACCTGCTCCGGTATGCCGCGTGGCGGCAATTGCGCGCCGTTGTGTTTGGGGCGCTGGGGGCCTTTTGACGAGGGTGGGGGAGCGGTGAGGAAGGTGGGGCGCGTGTGACGAAAGATGTTGGCGGACAATCTAATTGGCGCGAATGATGGTTGACATACGAACGGGTGTTCGATAGAATGGGGGCATGTTCGAAGGGCTGCCGTGGGAGGTGGGCCAGGACCAGTTGGAGGTCCTGGCCGGCCGATCCCTGCGCGATGTCAGCCCGTTGCTGGCCGCCGATGCGCTCCTTGGCGTCGACCCGCTGGCCCTGCTCGACCTCGACCAGAGCGTCGCGGAAGAGGTCGTCGCGCAGTTGCAGGTGGCGCTCAACCAGGTGGCCGCCTTGCAGGCGATCGTCATCGAGACGGTGGCCCGCCGGGTCGAGCATGACGTCGAGCTTGCCAAGGACGGCGACCGGCTGGCCGGGCACTTCCCGGCGGGGTGGGGCACCGGCGATGACTACACGCCGTCGGTGCTGGCGCCGTTGCTGCATCTGCCGCCGCGGACGATGGCCGGGCGGTTGGGCGAGGCGCGCGTCCTGGTCAACGAGTTGCCGCGCACCCTGCGGGCGGCTCTCGACGGTGAGTTGGAGCCGTGGCGGGTGGGGGCCGTGGTCGCGGGCTCGTTCGGGGTGGCCTCGGAGCGGATGCCCGACTTCGAGGTGGCGCTGTTCGGCGAGGGTGGCTTGGGCGACGCGACCGCCGGCGTCCTGCGCAAGCGGGCCGAGCGGGTTGCCGCCAAGGTCGACGCCGGGGTGTTGGAGCAGCGGGTCGCCGAGGGCAAGCGCTCGCGGTGCGTGCGGGTCGCGCCAGGGGTCCTGCCGGGGACCACGGAGTGGACCGCGATCGCGGCCGCCGACCGGTCCCAACTGGCGTGGAGTGCGGTGTGCGACCTGGCCGATGAATACCTGCGCGGCAAGCCCGGTCTCACCCCCGGCCAGGCCCGTGCCGATGCGTTCCTCGACCTGCTCTTGCGCAACGTCGACGTCCAGACCATCGTCACGATCGGCGTCACCGATGCCACGATCGTGGCCTTGCTGGAAGCGAATGAGCAGGTTCAAGGGTCTGGGCAGCGGGGGTCCGGGCAGCAGGGGTCGGGGCAGCAGGGGCAGGCGTTCAGGCAGCCTCAGTTCGTCGGGGTTGGTGCGGCGTCGATCCCGTCGCCCGCGCTGCCCTACCTGCCGCCCGACGTGCACCCGCCCTTCACTCGCACCGCACTCACCACTCGCCTGTTCAGCGAGCCTGCCGATCAGGCGGCTGGCACCCGAGTTGACGACTCGCTGGCCGGCTCCGCGCAAGCCGGCCTCGCCGCCCCGGCCACCGTCGTTTCCGGCGGTGCCCAGCCTGCCGCCGGGTCGGGTGTCGTCGACGCGGGGGCATGTGGGTGGCTCCTGGGCGATCAGGTCGCGGCGATCCTGCGCCACCCCGACACGCTGGTTCGCCTGGCCAAGCTCGACCCGCGGACCGGCGCCACGGCATACCTCTCCTCGGAGAGTTATCGACCGGGAGCCGCGCTCGCCCGCCTGGTCCGCGAGCGGGACGGCACCTGCCGGTTCCCGGGGTGCCGGGTGGCTGCCGCGCGCTGCGATCTCGACCACGCGGTGCCGTTCCCGCAGGGGCCGACCGATGCCCGCAACCTGCACGCGCTGTGCCGGCGACATCACGGCTTCAAACATCACGCCGGGTGGTCGGTCGATCTCGCCTGGGACGGCACGCTGACCTGGACCTCGCCGACCGGGCGGCAGTACGTCACGCTGCCGCATGACCGCCGCGAGTCCGCAGCCTGAGCCTCACCTCACGCCTCCCTCGCCCTGCCGCAGCGGCATCTCGCCTCCTAGGCTGGGGGCCATGCTCGCTGTGTATGCCGCCTCCCAGGACCGTGCCAACCCCCTCTCCGGCCTCGTTGTCGGTGACCGACCCGCCCCCGAGGCGCGACCGGGTTGGTCGGTGGTCACCTTGCGCACCGCCGGCCTCAACCACCACGACGTGTGGTCGCTTATGGGCGTGGGGCTGTCGGCCGACAAACTGCCGATGATCCTCGGCTGCGACGGAGCGGGAGTCGACGAGTCGGGTCGTGAGGTCATCGTCCACTCGGTCGTCGCGAGCGACGGCTGGTCCGGCGACGAGACCCTCGACCCGGGGCGGACGCTGTTGTCTGAGTTGCACCCAGGGACGCTCGCCGAGCAGGTCGCCGTCCCCACCCGCAACCTGGTCGCCAAGCCGGAGGGTATGCCGTGGGAGACCGCCGCGTGCCTGTCGACGGCGTGGTTGACGGCATACCGGATGTTGTTCGTCAACGGCGGGTTGACGCCTGGGGCAACGGTTCTCGTGCAGGGCGCGGGCGGTGGCGTGGCGACGGCGCTGATCCAACTGGGGTCCGCGGCCGGCTTGCGGATGTGGGTGACGTCGCGGGACGAGGCCAAGGGTGCGCGGGCGCTTGAGATCGGTGCGGATCGGGCGTTCGGGTCGGGCGAGCGGCTGCCGGACCGGGTCGATGCGGTGATGGAAACGGTGGGGGCGGCGACCTGGTCGCACTCGGTCAACTCGCTCAAGCCGGGTGGGGCGATCGTCATCTCGGGGGCGACCTCGGGTGACGCGCCGGCCAAGGCGGAGTTGACGAAGATCTTCTTCAAGCAGTTGCGGGTCATCGGCTCGACGATGGGGACCAAGGCCGAGTTGGAGCGGCTGGCGGCGTTCGTTCAGGGCAAGGGCATCACGCCGGTCATCGACTCGGTGCGGCCGCTCGCGGAGGCTCGGGAGGGCTTCGAGCACATGGCCAACGGTGACGTCTTTGGCAAGGTCATCTTCACGGTCTCCTAAGAGCCAGCGAGCGGATGGGAGTCGGCCCCTCACGGCTCCCGTCTGCCGGTTGACGATCGCACTTGTAATTTGCAAGTATCGCCCACATGAGCCTCTTCATCACCTGCCCGGTCGAGAGCGTCGAGCGCGCGACTGCCTTCTATACCGCCCTCGGGTGGACCCTCAACGCCGAGATGTCCGATCACAACGTGTCGTGCTTCGCGATCGCGCCCGAGCAGTACGTCATGCTCGGCAGCCGCGAGATGTATGCGAGCGTCGGCGGGGTCGAGGAGTTGATCGGTGGGCCGGACACGCCCTCGAAGGTCACGGTCTCCTTCGACCTGGCCAGCCGCGAGGCGGTCGACGAGATTGTCGACCGGGCCGCTGCCGCTGGTGGGCGCGTCGGTGACACCGACGACTACCCCTTCATGTATCAGCGCCAGTTCGATGACCCCGACGGCTATCACTACTCGCCGTTCTGGATGAAGCCGGACGCTGATCCGACGGCGTGAGCAGCCTCGCCGCCGCTCTCGAGGTCGTCGGGGCACGGTGGGCTCTGCTGATCGTGGATCGCCTGCTCGACGGGCCGCAGCGCTATGGCGATCTGCAGCGCGACCTCGGCGTGCCGACGAACATCCTCGCGACCCGGCTGCGCGAACTCGAAGCGGCCGGTGTGCTGTCCCGGTTGCCACTGCGGCACAACACCCGGGCCTACGCGTTGACCGATCGCGGGCTTGCCCTGCGCGAGGCGATCGTCGCTCTGGGGAATTGGGGCGCCGAGGACCCCACGGGTGGCTCGGCGGAGTGATACCCACACGGGAGTGTCGGTAACGCTCCTCAAAGGCGGCCTACTCGGCCCGCGCGACCGGACCCGACGGCATACCCGCGCGGGGTGTCAGGTCAGCGTTGGCGGAGGAGGCGCGCAACCTCGTTCTGGCCGCGTTGCTCCGCGTGCTGCAGCGCCGACACGCCGGCGCGATCGGCGATGTCCCGGTCGGCGCCCGCGGCCAGGAGGATCTGGACGACTTCCTGGTGGTTCGGGCCGCCGTCGCCGAGGATGACTGCTTCGAGCAGCGCGGTCCAGCCGAGGTCGTTGACATGGTTGAGGTCCACGCCGGTCAGCACCACCCGCCGCACGTAGTCGATGTGGCCTCGCTCGCTGGCGGGGATCGGTGACAGGCCGCCGAAGCGGTTGCGGATCTTCAGGTCGGGGTTGGCTGGCAGCAGAGCTTCGAGCATTGCGACGCTTCCGGTCACGCCGGTGACCAGCCAGGGGGTGTCGTGGCGGTCGTCGAGCGCATTGGGGCTGGCGCCCATCGCGACCAGGACGTTCGCGACGGGGATCTGGTCGTAGGTGGCGGCCAGGAGGAGCGCGGTGCGGTCGTGCGCGTCCCGAGCCTCGATGTTCGCGCCAGCGCGCAAGGCGATGGCGACGGCGTTGGCGTCACCGACCTCCGCGGCCTGCAGGAGTGCCGCGTCGGGATCGGCCGGTCGCGCCGCGGAGGTGATGGTCTCGAGGATTCCTGCCGCACCGGTGTGCCCGATCTGGCGGGCCATCTCCAGCGGGGTCAGCTCCGCCGAAGGTGAGCGCCGATCGAGCTCGACCCCACCGGCGGCCAGAACCCGCACGGTCGTGGCGTATTCCGGTGTGTCGTCGCCCAGCCAGACCGCCTCGTGGATCGCTTGATAGCCGATCCGGTTGATGTGGTCGCGGTTGATGCCGGCGCGCAACAGCTCGCCGACGACGAGGGCGTGGCCGCGCTCGGCCGCCCGGATCAGGCCGGTGCCGTTCCAGCTGTCCTTGTCGTCGACCTGAGCCCCGTGGGCCAGCGTGAGCCTGAGCAGGTCGAGATAGCCCTCGCTGGTGGCGATGAGGTAGGCCGACTGTTGGGTCTCGTCCTTGGCGTTGACGTCGGCGCCCAGCGTGATGAGCCGCCGAGCCTCCGTCACGTCGTTAGCCCAGGCGGCCGCCCGCAGGCCCTCGTTCAAGGTGGTCAACTCGGCGGAACGGGTCGTGGGGGTTGGCACGGGAGTCGTGGGGGTTTGCGCGAGGCTCGTGGGGGGCTGCACGGGAACAGTGGCGGTCGCCCCACCCCCGCACGCCGTCAGGGCGAGGGCGACGAGCAGGGTCGCCAGGACGGCGTGCGGAGAGTGGCTCATCGCGTCGGGTCGGTGATGATCTCGTAGGGGCCGCTGGCGATCGCCTCGTCGAACTTGCTGTCGACGTAGAGGATCCGCCCGTGGAGGGTCTTCGCAGTGGTGAGGACCCGGTCGGAGGCGGTGGCCTGCTGGTCCACAAGTCGGGCTCCCGTGCCGTCGGCTGCCAACTGGAGGGTCGCGATCATCCGGCTGAAGTTGCGCACGACGGTCAGTGTGTTGCCCTCACGGACCAAACCGTCGGCGTTGATCAGGTTGGCATCGCCGGTGGCGACCAGGGTGGCCTCGCTGGAGGCGAGGTCGAAGCGCCACAGTTTCCCGACGTTGCCCTGGGCGACGACGAACGCGCTGCGGTCGGCGGTCAGCACGATCCCGCCGAGGTTGAACCCGGTCTCACGGGTGATGACGTCGGTCGCGTCGGCCCACAGGGTGCTCTGCCAGCCGGCACCGTCGTTCGCGACTCGGAAGACCTGGGCGTCGTTGGAGTTGGTGAAGTAGGCCGCGCCGTCCGGGCCGATCGCGACGTCGTTGAGGAAAACCCCGGCACCGGGCGCACGAAGGGCGGCCAGCAGCGTGCCGTCAGGCGCGTAGACCCACAGATCGGGGCGACCGGTGCCGATGCCGTTCGGGCCGCCGGCGATGTAGACGCGGCCGGCGTCGTCGACGGTGATGCCGCGCGCGGTGAAGCGACCGTCGGTGCCGTCGCCGGCCAGCCACTCCTGCGTGTCCGCGGTGAGCGCCGATCCGCGGTGGATCTCGCCGCCGGTCACCTCGCTCACATAGAAGAGGCCGCGGCGCTCGTCGGCGCCGATGCCCTCGAACTTCGACCCGACGGGGCTGGCCGCGTCCCCGCTCAGTTGGTATGCCGTGGGCCGCCCCTCGGCGTGCGCCGGAGCCGCCGTGAGCGCGGCACCGAGGCTGGCACACAAGGCGGCGGTGAGGAGGGTCCGGGCGTAGACGGTGTGGGGAGGCATGGGCTCTCCTGGGTGTGGATCCGGGTGATGGCACCACTGTGCGGGCTGGGCGCCCCGCCTGACGTCGGGGAGCTGGCTACCGTTCGATAGCCAGTTGGTTGATGTCGGGCTCCTCCGTGCTCCCTAGAGTGGGTCAACCATGAGCACGACACCGCCGCAGCCAGCACCCGCTGCTGGCGTGCACGGCATACTCGCCCCGGCAGCGCGGCTTGACCGGTGGCTGCTCGCGGTCCTCGTGGTCCTGCTGGCAACGTCGGCGATGCGGTACGTCGACCGGCACGGCTTCGACGGCGCCGCTGTGGCCATCCTCGCGGGGGCGCTTGCGCTGGGTCTTGCGTATGCCGCTCGCGGGCTCTTGCCCAGCCAGGCCTGGTGGCCCACGGCGTGGGTGATCGCGATGGTGCTGCTCTGGGGGGCTTTGACGGCCGTGGCTCCGTCGTTCGCGTGGTGCGCGGTCCCGGTGGCCTTTGCCGTGCTGCGGGTGCTGCCGTTCGGCTGGGCGGTCGGTGTGGTGGTGGCCATGGTGGGGTTGCTGACCCTGGCGTGGCAGCGGATCAGCGCCGACGTCGACCCCGTGCAGGTGGCCGGCCCCATCGGCGTCGCCCTGCTGACCGTCCTGGCCTACCGGGCGCTTGACCTGGAGTCCCGTGCCCGCCAGGACCTGCTCGACCGGCTGGTCGACGCCCAACAGGAGCTGGCAGAGGAGCAGCGCCGCACCGGTGCGCTCGCCGAGCGGACCCGGTTGTCCCGGGAGATCCACGACTCGGTGGGTCAGGGGCTCTCCAGCATCAACCTGCTCCTGCAGGCTGCGGAGCAGGACTGGGAGTCCCACTCCGGCCGCGCTCGCGAGCACGTGGCGACGGCGGCGGTGACGGCCCGAGACGGGCTGGATGAGGTCCGGCGCGTGGTGCGCGACCTCGCTCCCGCGGATCTCGACGTCGGTGGCCCAGCCAGTGCCCTGCCAGCGGCCTTGGAACGGGTGGCCGTGCTGGCGCCCTCCGGTCCGCCGGTCGAGGTCCGTGTCGATGGTGATCCGGTGCAGGTCCCTCCGCCGGTCGCTGCGGCGCTGGTCCGGACCGCCCGCGGAGCCCTCGCCAACGCGTATGAGCACGCCCAGGCCGGCCGCGTCGTGCTCACCTTGACCTACCACCACGACGAGGTGGTCCTCGATGTGCGGGATGACGGCCGAGGTTTTGATCCGGAACACGTCCATGCTCGCGGTTCGCGTGGGCGGGGGCTGACCGGCATACAGCAGCGCGCTGCGTTGCTCGGCGGAGTGGCGCACGTTGAGAGTGCCCCTGGGGAGGGCACCACCGTCTCGGTGCGCTTCCCGCTGGCGGAGGGAGGCGACCGGTGATCCGGATCGTGTTGGTTGACGACCACCCCGTGGTGCGGGCCGGCCTGCGCGCCCTCATCGAGGGGCAGGAGGACCTCAGCGTCGTCGCCGAAGCGGATGGGCTGCCGGGCGCCGTCGCGGTCGTTGTCGGCGAGCGGCCCGACGTGGTCTTGATGGACCTCAATCTGGGCGCCGACGAGCCCGGGGGAGCCGAGGTGACGGCCGCGCTGCGGGCGCTGGAGCACCCGCCGGAGGTATTGGTGTTGACGACCTACGACACCGAGGCCGACATCCTGCGTGCCCTGCAGGCGGGGGCACGTGGCTACCTGCTCAAGGACGCGCCGCCGCCGGAGTTGTTCGCGGGCATCCGCTCGACGGCGCGCGGGGAGACCGTGTTGGCCTCGTCCGTTGCCGCCACACTGGTCCGGCGGACCGTCCCCGGCGCGGGCGCGATCACCGAACGCGAGGTCGAGGTCCTCGAGCTGCTTTCGCGCGGCCTGGGTAACAAGGAGATCGCCAAGGAGCTCTTCGTGTCGGAGGCGACCGTCAAGTCGCACCTGTCGCACATCTACACCAAGCTGGCCGTCGACACCCGCGCCGGCGCTGTCGCCGCAGCAATCGAACGCCGCATCATCCGCGCCTGACCGCAAACTCCGGTGGCCCTTCTCGCGCGATTCTCAAGCGCCCGTCCGGCGTTAAGAACCCTGGCGATGCGCCCCGACGGCGGCAGTTGGCTATTTGCCGACGGTGGCGGCGGCGCGAACGCTGCTGAGCATTTCCTGCTCTTGGCGTTGACGCTCGCGCTTGCGCTCAGCCAGGACCTGGGAGACGTCGAGTTCCTCGAAGTATTTGATGAGAGCTTCGCGCATTAAGTCGGCGGGAGTGCGGCCCAGCACGGCTGCCGTCGCAGTCAACGCATCGTGAAGCGGCTCTGGCAGGCGCGCGGTGAACATCTTCGACCCGGTGCGAGCCGATCCAGCATCAAAATGGGCAGCGGGCATCATGAATCCTCATCGAGTTCAACCGGCTATGGATGCCGGACGAGACGTGCGCGGGGGAATGAAGTCAGGTTGCGGCTCTTGAGGGGTCACCTCAACGAGGTGCCACCTGCGGCGCCATCGCCGATCTCGGTGTGCACCCCCAGGCGTGGGGCTGATGACCCCAGTGCCGACCACGAAGCTGATCCTTCGCGGCCCGCCCGTCAGGGCGTACCTGTGGACCACGCGCTGCAGCATAGCCGCTCAGCCCGTCTTACAGGACACACATCAGGCACGATTCCATGAACGTGTCGCTCGCAGTCGAGACGAGGGCGCAAAGACCTTCGGCGAACGGCTACCATCCCGCCGGGAGTGAACCACCGAGCCGAGGTAGGCAAAGATGGTCCAGGAAGCCGTCGCCAATGAGCTAGCCGCCCTTCCCCCGCCTGCTCAGGTCTTGGACCCAGCGAACGAGGAGGCATGGTTTCTGGTGCCCCTCGACGGCGCCGAGGCGATCCTCGTCCCCCGCGATTCCGTTCTCCAAATCGAGTGGCTGACTGCGATCCTCGCTCGCGCGGGAGTCGACGGCCCACAGACGACATGGGAGATCAGCACGTGACCCTCTGATCGGTGGCAAAGCTGTGATAGCCCAAAGCTGGTCAGCGCCATCGAGAAGGACATCACATCACGATGATCTGGTCTACCTCCAACGAGCCACCTATCCTGTCTTACAGGCCGAAGGGATCGGCTACGAGAGGGGCAGGTCATGTCGTCAACGCGCATCAGAGGGTTCCTTGCGTCGAGTGGGGCGGTCTTGGCCTTGGCCGCAGGTGCCGTCACCGCTCCGCCTGCCGTTGCGGTGGGCCAGGCGTCGCTGGCACAGGTCACCGCCTACGACCTTCCTTCCTGCACATCGAATCAGTGGGTCGACGGACTGGCCGTGGAGAGATGGCCAGATGGTCACTTCAAGGTCGTGATCAGTCCAAGCGTCGACGGTTTCACATACGGGCATGCCGGAATGGACTCGATCTGGCACCTCGTCCAGGCATGCGTGCCGGGCCTATACGGCAGCCTTGCGGACTCGATCTGGTCGCAGCTGAACTGCCACACGTGGTTCTCCGCTCTGCCTGAATGGCGCAGGTATGAGAGTGGGAGCGGCTTCGCCTCCGGCCCCAGCTGGGATCTGGAGTCCTGGCACCCCAACTTCGACTTCACCAAGTATGTGACTAGCCACTGCGGCAACGAGCTGGGGGGCGATATTCACCCCGAAGCAGGAACCTGGGCTGTCTCGTTCGGAGTCGATCCCTTTGTCAAGTCTGAGCAGGAGTTGCAAGTCTTTGCGCAACAACGAGCCTACGCTCCCGCGTACGCGTTGAATGTCTACGTCTTCCAAACTGGAGGCGTCGGCCTTTGGGCGCGACAAGGGCCAAACGCAGGCGATGGTCTTATCGAGGTCCTCGCGGAAGGCAGGTCCATGACCCTGCTCTGTCAAACCCGGGGCGTACTAGTCACCGAGTGGATGACCACCGACCTGTGGGACAAGGTCCGGCTCGACGACGGACGAGAGGTGTTCGTCTCGGACGCTTTCGTCCACACCGGAAGCGACGGCCAGGTAGCGCCAAGCTGCTAGCCCGTTCCGCACGCCGTCGACACCCGCGCCGGAGCCATCGAACGCCGCATCATCCGGGCCTGACCCCAGCGCTGCAGGGCGTGCTCTGTGGAGCTCTCAGGCTGTAGCCACCTGGATCGGGGTGACTCGGCCGGCTCGGACGAGGTGGGCCCGGCCGGGATGGTCCTCCTCCCATAGGGTGCCGCGCAGTCCGAGGGTGGCTTCGTCGCCCGGTGCGTTCTTGCCGAGCAGGAGCCCGACTCCGGCGCC